>Ga0272448_1000146_pt1 | contig 104844 bp, 106 predicted proteins | sample YNPCB0191_FD_202220 | JGI IMG/M metagenome (GOLD analysis project Ga0272448, IMG submission 202220) | Hot spring sediment microbial communities from Yellowstone National Park, WY, United States - YNP-CB-019-1 | ecosystem: Environmental > Aquatic > Thermal springs > Hot (42-90C) > Sediment... | reverse complement strand
ATGCCGCTACCAGACTATTCTATGTATTTTTCTGAGAAGGAGCTTGGCCGCCTAGTGCTTCTTTGATGCTGAAACCAACGATGCCTGCAAGCCAAGATATAACGGCGAGTGGAACCTTGAACTCGATGGGGACAAAATCAGGAATTGTTGCAGCCGCTGTGCCGAAAGCGCCTAGTCCAGCGCTTAACCCAACTAGAACTGCTTGTGCTCTGTTGCTTAATCCCATGCTTTCACCTCCATCACGGTTGAGAAAATCAGGTGTTAGCCTCCTGAGACTGATTAGAACCCGCTTCCGTTTCGGGAGCATCCCAAAGTTCCCAGCCGAATTTGACTGCATTCTTGCGAAACTCTTCAGGACGAATAAGCCCAAGCTGCGCAGCATGAATCAAGTCGGCTGGAACAATTTCAGGCGTTTCAGGGCTTCCCCAGTTCAAACGCACCTTAGCTTTAGCAGGGTCAAAACCGCTTTGCCTGAGGATGGGGTTGAAGATTTCTCTTTCGACTTGCCGCTTTATGTAGCGTTGAACTGGTCTAATGAGCATGTCCTGCAAATCTAAAGCAGCTCTCGCGCTTGCCTCAGTGAAGCCTGGAGTGCTAAACAAACGTGGCAAAGGCGTTTCGCACCCAAGATAGAACTGGTTCACAATATGGTCGATATAATAGACAAAACCTTGCGCCCTCGGGTCAATTGTGACTGGTTTGACTTCACAGGGTTTATTGTAGAATAGCCAAGCGCCCTCTTCAGGGCGATTCTTTATGGCTGATTCGAACTGTTTTATGGTTGCAGGATCAGCCTTGTCAACGTACGCAAGCACGTCTGGTCCTGCGTACTTCTCGAAAATCTTGGGCATGATGCGTTCGATTTTGGCTTTCATCCAACTGTAAGCTGGACGCTTATCAGTCCCGACCGTCAACGTGTGAACTAGCACCTGAAGCAGTCCTAAACCTAAGCTGCTTGTGTTAGATGAGTTCAAGCGCCAATGAATCACCGCCTCAGGGCTTAGGATGCTCGTAGTATTCGCTTGATATTTGGAACGGAGCTTATATCCTTCGACTTTGTAGGGAAGCCTTACCCCTTTAACAGAGGTCAATTGAACTCGCTCAACTACGTCTATGGGCATGCGCAGAACATCAGAGAGCCGCTCAGGCATCAGCTTGAGCCAGAAATCGTTTCCGCACGCAATCAAGGATTTAGCCATGTCATTGAGGAGACAGTCAATGTTTACTTCTTCGCAGAAGCTGTCGACTGCAGCTTTGGCTTTCTCGTGTCCTTGCTCGCATGTGGTGTAGAAGCCCATGCCCACGGTGCTTGCAGCCAGCAAGTCTACGCTAGATTTGCAGGTTGGGTCACGCTCGTACAATTGCATGACGTCTCCTAAGGGGATGTCTGCGGTCTCAAAGAAGACTGAACTGTTAGGTGAGGCGCGACCAGCTACTGGAGCATATGTTAGAATTTCACGAATCTTTTTAATGACAGAACTCATGACAGAGCCTCCAGAAGTTTTTGTCCTCGCTCCGTGATTTTGTAGGGCGACCGGTACTCGGTTCCGCTCTTCTGGACTCTGCCACTTCTAACGAGAAACAGAAACGTGCCCTCAAAAGCTGAGGGCGAGTCAAATTTCTGCATGAAACGTGTCTGCAGTTCAATGCGCGAAAGAGGCCTTCGGCTAAGCTCACGCAAAACCAGATGCATGCGGTCCAAGTATTTTTCCTGTAGACTCTTCCTCAACCTGCTCAACCTCTAAACGATTCAAACAACAAAAAACGGGGAAATGAACAGATACTCGCAGTGTTACAGCGCTTAAGTTAGCGTGGTCTTGATGTTGGTCATCTTGGCAACTGCGTTGGCGCGTAGGATACCAAGGCCAAACCGTGTGGTTGCGCGGACGCCGAACTTGCCTGACTTGACGTCTTCCCAATCCTGCACAGTCACATCTCTTCGCAGCAGCATCACCGAAGCCACACTCGTATCAATAGCGTAAGCTGTCCCATTCGGCACCAGTGGGCTTGAAACTATCTTCATGCCCAAAGCACCTGAAACAACACCAGCTTCAACATCGGTCTGGCCTGATTGCAGGTACTGCGCGTTAGTGAAGGTCGCATCATTGAGGAGCTGAGCCATCTGCATGTCGTTAATCGCTAACACGTTAGCCATCCACTTCTCGCTTTTGATGGCATACCACAGCGAAAGCAGTTTAGTCCAGCTCATCACCGTGCCGCCTCCAGCAAGTACAGCGCCAGTTGCCAGGTCACCGTCGGCTATTCCAGCGTACAAGGCAATGATCTTCTCGGTTTCTTTCTGCCCAACCGCCTTGCCAGCCTTCGCTATGGCGTTGCTAAGCACGTTCCATGTGGCGTCTTCTAAGAATTCACGTGTCCACTCCTCAGAATAGTCAGCCAAGATGTCCGTGCTGATGTCAACGGTTGTGACTTTCTTGCCGCTTAACCGCGTCTTGGCGCCTTCAGCGTACTCATAAGCTACTGCGTCCGCATCAAGCGGAAAACGCTCCATCGGTTCAGTTGTGGGCATGACGTTGATGATGCTTCTGCCAATCAGTGCTGGCCAAGCAGCGGGTACAAGCGTGTCGTGCATTCTGCCCAAGGCGCCTGCCATGTCGCTGAAGAAGCCTTCCTTGATGCCCACCTGAACATGGCGCTTCAAGAATGGGTGCTCAGCCTTCTGCTTGAGCTGCTCGTAAACCTGTTTTTGTTCGCTGTTTTTCTGCATTAGAGACTCAAAAAGCTTAGGTTTCATTGCCAATCACTTTCCTACATTGATGAAGAGCAAGTCGTCCGCTGCCGTGGTTGTTTCTAGGGCTGTTCCAAGTTTGCGGTTGTAGTAGATGGTGTAGCTTCCACTGCCACCTTCGTTTACAGCCTGATCAGCCAAAGCCAAGACCCGTTTTGAGGAGTCGGCACCGTAAACCGCTTTTCCCCGGGTTATTGCCCCTCCAGCCTTGACCTTAACTCTTCCACGGGTCAACACTGGACATTGTTTACCCGCTGCGGTGTCTTCTACTGCGATACCGATGCAGTCTTGAGCTGCGGCTGCAGGAGAAACCTTCTCGTCAGAGCTCAAGTAGACGGGGTCGCCCTTGGTGACAGCTGCCTCTGCCTCATAGGACTCGATGACAACCTCTGGATCGTCGGTTTCGCCTATAGCCATCCATGGTTTACCAGTTTTATCCGCCATTAGAATTCACTCTCCGAAAGTTTGATTTCAGCCAAGTTCGTCCTCAGCTTACTTTCCCCACAAAAAGTGAGTATAAACGTCATCATCCTAAGCCAACCTCTCTTTTAATCGGTGGATGGCTGCACGGATTTCCTGGCATTCTCGCTGCATCCCAAGCGTACTATGCTCAACTGTCGGGACTGGCAAAAGACGCTCGAGAATAGCGATTGCTTCCGCAATGGTGATAGTCTCAGGCTGGTCCTTAATGAGTCCGCTGGAAGGTTGAGCTGTTCTTAGCTGTTCAATAGTTTTTTGGGCTTCAGCCAGCCTGCCATTTGTTTCTGACAGCGCCTTTTCTGCTATGCCTAATTTGCCCTCGGTCCCGGCAAGCTTTTCTTTAACCGCTTGGAACTCAGCGTTGACCTTCTGTACAGCATCTGGGACTGCATTTTCTAAAGCAGTTGCGTCTATTGCAACATGTTCACTGGCAGAGCTGCCTGCTGGGAATTTGCCAAAACAATCTTTGCATGCAGAAACAAGATACTGGGCGGTTTTTCCGCAGAAAACGCAGGAGCCAGCCTTAACGACCTTGCGCTCTGCTCCATGAGAAAGCGCTTCTAGAATGCTGATGTTAGTTTCAGGGATACCAGGAACTGCGACAAGACTTAGCTCGGCATTGTGCAAGCCATGAGGAACCTTGCCGTCTACCAAGTCAACGGCTTCATAGTCTGCTCCAACGCTAACATGTTGCACAAGTCCATTCCTGATTTTGTCGGCAATTTCAGACTCGAAAATCTCAGCTTCATACCAGAGAGCATGACCATCCCACTCGGACTTTGTGACCTTGCCGACAGCATTGTCGGCAGACACGTGTTCAATGTAGACGGGCGCTCCAGTTAGTTTGGAGCTGAAGGCTTCAAGCTCTTGCGGCGTGTAGATGTTAAAGTTGCGGCTCATCCCAGCAGTCATGGCTATGCCTCGGATTCGAAGAGGCTGATTCTCAACCTTCTCAAGAACGCTAAAAGGCAAAACAGCAGAGAAGCGCTCAGTGACTTTTTTGCAACCAGCACACTGCCCTTGACCAGATTTTTCAGTTGCTTGATTCTGTGGCATAAGCTTCAACTGGTACGTTTGGAGCAGGAAAAGAGAAATAGGTTGTTAACCCAAACACGTTGGCAACGTATTTATGCACATACAGCCTCAAGAAACGCAATGAACCTTACCGAGAGAGAACGAGTCATTCTGCAGCTGTCGAGGCAGGGCTTGAGCGATTACAGGATAGCTCGCAAAACTGGCATGTACCCACAGAGCGTAACCCGCTCAAGAAAAAACGCACTTAGAAAACTATCAAATGCGGTGATTGAACTTAATTGGGCATCAAAAATAGGTATACGTTTCTTTCCTTCCGAACAAAGAATGGTTAATGAAATCGCGACAACTTACAGTTTTTTCTTGTAAGACGCTCTACATGAAGAACTTATAACTATTCGGCGGCTCTCCCTGACTAGCAACCATTTCAGCCATTACTTTGCCGACTTTCCTTGAAACGCCAATTGTTACGGGCATTCTGGTATAGAACGTTGAAGAATTCCAATCAAGTTTGGTTAAGCCCATAACATCTACGCATATAGTTTCAATTGAGCTATCTAATCGTTGGCAAATCAAATGAATTGGTCTTGGAACAGAGGGCCCGGGATAGGTCGCTAAAGCAGGCACATAACCAGATGTGAAAAGCAAAGCTTCGGTATTATCGATAATAGCAGTGCCTCTGACAACAGGATAATCATAACCATCATGATATGCTCTAAACCCAGGAAACTCTCTAACATGAACAATGTCTAGCGAATCGATTTTTTCGCAAGCTTTTACGCAGCCAGCTATTTCTTCATCTGAGAACCTTGATGATTTATGGACTACAACTCTTTTGGGTTGGAAACCTCCCTGTCTTTGAAAGAGTACTATTGAATCTTTGATTATTTTTTCCATTTGCTGTGAGCTTAATCGGACATTTCGTTTCTCAGTTTCTTCATTCCACTCAAAAGCCTCGCCTCTAATAACCTGGCTCTCTCCTTTTCTCAAATATACTTGAGCAATGCTAGACCTGATGCTTTTTCCAGAATGGCTAATTTCATTGTAGAAGGAAACTCCAATGTAACATGTCCTATCATCTATGTCCGCAAGTTTCCATGGAATCCCAGTTGCCTTATAATACAAAGCAACTGAAAAATTCCAAGCGATTAAGGCCGCGCTTTGTTTTTCTTCAGAGAAAATCAAGGTTTTGGGACTGATGAGCTGGGTGGTAAAGTTTCTGAGAGCTGCTTGAGCTTTGAGATAATTATGGAAATCGAAAATTTCAGCAAAGCTACTGGACGGGTCGCCGAATTCTCGATGTTGATATACAATCTTGTCTGTTTTTTGGTAAGGTTCTTTGCACAATCGGACTATGTCTTCATCAAGAGGCAAGAGTAGTATTTGTGGTGCTGGATGAGCATCTTTTAAATCATCAAACATTTCACAATAGTGCTTTAAAGTAACTGAAATTCTCTCCTTCCTCTCTAAATGTTCTAAATCTCGAACAAAGCTCCTATCGATTTCCGCGCAGCAGTTCTCATCAATGGAGATTTCAAAACGTAATGGACCGTCAGCCCTTAAACCTGGAAAATCAATTCCTTTGTATTCAGTTTTAGATTTCTGCTCGGCGCGAATCCTGAATTTCAGCCTATCAAGCCATACTTTAGTTCTATCTATGCTTCGTTGAGTCCCGATCATTCCAGCGCGAATTGATATTTTCATCGTTTCTTCCGATGAGCCCCCACCATGAGGACCAAAATTTAATAACCCAACTTGAGGGTCAAGACATCTAGAATTCTTGCCGAAGAACAAGTCAGGCTCCTTGATAAGCACTATTCGCATATTTTATTGTGTCCTCCAAAATCCCATAACCTAGTCTGGGTTCTATCAATCACGTTAGGGCTCCAATCGACCTTTAATGTAACAAAATCCCCAAAATTGAATAAAGGTAGCCAGTTCTCAGGTTTGGTCTTGTTTTTCTGGGGTTCAAATAATATAAATCTCCAAAAACGCATTAACCGGATCCTAGTGTTTGCTCGATCATACTTAGGATTTCTGAAATTCAGATCCAATCTTTTTCTTTCTTCTCCATCAATTGGGGTAGATCCATCCCGAGTATAGTATTTCTTAGGAGAAATTTCCACGTAAGATTTTCCAAAATATGTTGGCGTTTCAAGCATTAAGCCTCTGTGGAAAAAGAAGTTGGTTTCACCCTTCTTCCCATACTTCGTATCTTCCAAATATGCATATCTTTTAACAACCCATTGTTGTTTACCGTTTGGTCCCTTAACATACCTTGTTTTCTTCGTTTTATCAAGCATGGGAAAATAAGAGATGTTCGAGTCCTTATCCCTAAGTATTCCTCGATTCCAAACTATTCTTCTTAAGAATACGTTCACTATCTCCGAGCATAACCCTGGATTTTTTTCTTGCAGGTTTCTTGTTATCTCGGCGTTTTGTTGCCCGACGGCAAACTGGGTTAGAGGATTAGACTGATCAAATGGAATAAAGGAATACATGAGACGGCTTCGGGATTTTAGGACGAAAGGTGGAATTTCCCTATCTTTCAACGCTTCGAAAATTTCATTCTTGTTCCCAGTATTCGCTTCACAAACATAATATTTCGTTGGAAGCTCAACAGGAAGAACATTCATAATGATATTGCTCTTCTTCATGACGGGAGCTGTTCTTTTTAATACAACAGAAAGCAACTCTTTCGACATTCGTGATATTGATTGTGCTGCTTGGTCTTCCTTTTCGCAGACAGCCGTTTCCAGTCGCTGACTGTTTGCAACTATCAGCTTGCATTCTGCAAAGAATTTACCTATTTCTTTAATCTCTTGGTCAGATAGACCTTGCTTGCTTTTCTTACTTGCAGAAGAATTATACCATTTGCACCATTGCTTTATAGCAAAAGCATCGTTCTTTTCAGAAAAAATGGCTTCCCATCGTTCTGGCTCTTTCACTGCTTGCGCAAAAAAATAGAATTTGAATCCGCCATTAGACCTACTGAGCCATAGTCTGAAGTATTTGACTAATTCACTTGCCAACTTAAAATTAGTTAAAGATAAATCTTCAGCTTTAGCCTCTATGAGAAAGCGTCTACCAGGCTCAATTGTTGGGTTATAGAAAGTCATATCCTCGAAGGTGCCTTCGACAGCTGAGTCTGTTGTTTGAGAAAATCCAAGCGATTCCAAGTACTTTCTGACAGCTTTCTTATAGGCTTCTGCTTTTGCCGTTAAAGATTCACGTCTGCCGTAAAGAAAATGTATAGTCATAACATCACCCATAATCTTTCATCGGATGTCGCAAAACTCTTGGTTGGGAATTGTTTACTGGACATGGCAGACCTAAACTAATTATCGTTCCAGTAGCTAATTTAACTTTGCTGGATTAGAAAATCTTGCATATTCGGTATTTTCAATAGTACAAAAAAGGGGAGAAAGCTGCGTAGAAGAGCAGAAGTGGCGACGATTTTCTTCCAATCGCCAAGAGGCCTCGTTCAAATCCCAGCAGCCCCATTTTTTGATGGAGAGTCGAGTTTGGAGCGTAAAGATATGCTTCCTATATGTATAAGAATAAGGGCGGTATCTGTCCAACTGCATATGGCAGTCTAAAATCCATAAACTATTAACCAAAAAATCAATACTTTTTTTCTAAATGGAATTTGGTTAATAAGTCTTAAAGTTGTGAGGTCTTGTTGTTACTAGTTTTGTTGTGTGGTTGTGAAGTGTTAGTTTTTGTGATTTCACGTGTTTAATAGTTTGTGTTGGGTTTGTGTCTTTTTATGATGATTATTGAGACTACTACTATTGTAATTTGAGCGACGATTATTAAGGCAGCAAGCACGATACTGGACAGAACAATTTCAGGCTGATTGAGAGGTCTTCACTACTTCCTTTGGCTTCATAATAAGATTGGTATTGCGGGGTGTCTTCTTGGTATCTTTCTTGCATTTGTATTGGTGAGATTGAGTAGATGGTTAGGTCGTATTCTCTTATTCTGTTTAGGACTTCTATTCTTAGGGTTGATGATGAGGATTCTGGTGAGGGTTTGATGGTGTCTGGGTAGCCTGTGGTCTCTTTTAGACTGATTATTTGTTCTTGGTCAGGGTTTAGTTTTTTGGTTCCGCCTTCACAGGTGAATCTAACGGACCAGCCTCCCTCTTTTCCTAAGCCTATGTGCATAGTGTAGTTTTGATTTTTTGATAGCATTGAAGCCAAGACTTGTGTAAATCCTTGGGATGGCAAACTTTCTAGAAAAACATTTCTCAACTCGGTTGAGGCGTAGTTTGATACGTAACTATATTCTCCGTAGGCAGTTGTAGTAGGCATTAAATCAGGTATTTCGAAATCTCTATCTAATTTGTAAGCCATCCTATCAGCGATGAACATTCCTTTATCTGTACTGACTTTTGACTCATTTAAATAGATCCTAACATCAGTCCCTTCTCTTCCTGTATGAAATACAACATTTATTTGTAAGCCTAAGAAACTTGGTTCGCTTTGAAAATCGACAAAATTAAGTGGACGACTTAAACCACTGAAAGAGAATATCACTATTACACGACAACTCATTGAAGGGTCAATGTCTAACCGTAATTGAATACTTTCAGTGTAATCAGGCTTTGCAGTTGCCACGAACACTTTTTGACTCAATATTAAAACGAACAGAATAATTACGAATTTACCTCGCACATGACATTGCTCCGTGTAGTTGTTTCAAAAAATAGGGGAAAGGATTGACTTGCAGACTGTCTTTTTATCCATAGATAACGTATACGATACCGTAAAAATGCATCCATTGACCATTATTTGTTTTAGCCGTGACTCCTAATTCCCATTGATCGTATTGCTCAGCTCCAGTAATGAGAAATGTGTGCGATAAAGCTCCGCCATATATGAAACTGCCAGCAGGATAGTCGTAATAATTACCAGTTTGCTTGTCTTCTATCATGACAGCACAACCATAACTTGTTGGTGTACAGTAAACCTGCACACTAATTGCGGTGATTTTACTTCCTGCCCCACCCCATGGACCAAACCATTTCTATTACGCATTCTGTAGATCACCAGAAATCGGTACAGTTCCTGTGCCAAGCGGTTTTACTACGTTTACATCTACTTTTGTTTCGCAGCGTACCTGAGTTATAAAAGTAGCCAGCAACAGAATAGTTGCAAGATATATGCTGGATAGTTTTCTTATATTGCTCACTTTCTAGTCTTTCCCCAACCCTCTGGTTATTTATTGTTACTTTTTATCCACTTAAGATTTTCTATCTATTTTTTAGTAAAAATAATAGGGAATTATAAACAAACATGATAAAATAATAAGATAAGCATAATAAAAATTCATAAAGCATATTTAAAAGAAATCCCAGCCATGTTTTCTCCCACTTAACACAATATAGTATCTAGTTTTTCTTAAATTTTTAGTAACACCCCTCACAAGCGGACTGATCGGACAAGCCTACCTGATAGGAAAAAGCCGCGTTGAAAAAGGGACCTAAACCCAAAACGATATGAACCCCAGCGGGCACGTTAAGCCAAGTGGTACTTGCAGTTCTCGCGTTCATTTTATAAACGAAAGACTGAAATGACTCTGTTTGAAGGCTCAATTGTATAATATACTATGTATTCCACCACGGTCTAAGATTTTGATCGTTTTGGTTATTTTTGGGCGTCTTGATGTTTTACACAGAATGCGAGCATAATAAAAAAAGTTAAAAACCAAGACCGTTATTTGGTTCAAAGACAATTAACTTATAAAGATTAGTAAAGGTGGACTGCTTGAGGGTCATCAAATGCCGATATTGCACTTGCCAGTTTTTCAGCCAATCTGACTATGAAGCTCACTTGAAAACCCACTGGAAACAGGCTAAAAATGGAGAAGGCGAATGGATGCCGTGCGAGTTAGATTCATACTTGACAGAACGCATCCGAAGCTCAGGCTCTATAGTTCTAGGAGGATACCGTTACAGCCTCATTGCCGACGGAAAAATACTGTACCGCACAAGACTTGAATCCGCCGAATACTAAAAACTTAAGGAATCCACCTACGAAAAGATACTTTTTCCATGTATCCATGAATTATTTTAGTTAGAATTAAAAATTCTGGACTATTTCTTTTTCATCCATTCTGTGCATGTTCGGACTCCTTCGACTGCGTCTTTTGCCGCTGCGTCTGCGCCTATTTTCTTTGCGTATTCGGGAGTTATCGGTGCACCACCTATGATGATTTTGACTTTTTTTCTTAGTCCTGCTTTTTGAAGTGCTTTGATTATGCTTTCCATTTCTATCATGGTTGTTGTGAGCAACGCTGACATTGCAACAATGTCAGGCGAGTTTTTCTTAACTGCTTCTACGAATTGTTCTGCTGACACATCTACGCCAAGATCAACGACCTCAAAGTTCGCGGCTTTTAGAAGCGTAACAACAACGTTCTTGCCTATATCGTGAAGGTCACCTTTCACCGTTCCAATAACAACCTTGCCAGCAGATTTAATGTCGCCCGTCTTAAGATAAGGCTCAAGAACAGTCATTCCTTCCTTCATTGTTTCTCCAGCCATAATCAGCTCTGCGAGGAAATACTCGCCATCTTCATACTTTTGGCCCACAATTTCCATGCCTTTAGCCATTCCCTCGATAACCGCTTTATAAGCCGGGATTCCTGAAGATATTGCTTCTTCTGAAGCTTTTTTCACACCTTCAATGTCTAGGTTAACAATCGCGTCCCTCAACTTACCTAATATTTCTTTTTCGCTAGGCATTTCACTCAACCATCCACTTTTTCCCAATTTACCTCTAAGCTTGCTTAATTGCTTTTCGATTAGAGTCACCCATTTTTAAGGTTTTATGGCTATTTTGACGCATTCACCTCTGCCCATTTTTGTCAGTGCATTTTCAAGCTCTGAAAGCGACATCTCTTCGGTAATAAGAGGTTTACCAATAAACCTTCCACTTGAAATAAGCTTAAAGGCTTTAAGTACAGAAACTGGTGTGTGGTGAAAGATGCCCTTAATAGTCAAATCCTCATAATGTATCCTCTCAGTGTCTAACGATACTTTCGCGCCGGAGGGGCATCCCCCAAAAAACAGCGTCGTCCCAGCTTTCCGAGTCATTTGAAAGGCAAGCTCCCAAGTCTGTGGCAGACCAACAGCTTCAATAACCTTGTCTGCACCCAGTCCACCCGTGATTTCTTTAACACGGCTTAACTGATCCTCTTTCGAAGCATCGATTACTACGTCAGCGCCTAGTTTGCCAGCAATTTTGAGCCGTTCAGCCTGAAGGTCAGTAACGATCACTTTCGAAGCTCCTTTGAGTTTAGCCAGTTGAAGATGAATTAAGCCTATTGGTCCGCTTCCCAAAATTAGGACAGTATCACCTAAGCCAATACTTGCAGCATCGATTCCATTGATTGCACAAGCTAAAGGTTCAAGCAACGCAGCTTCTTCAAAAGAAATATTTTCGGGCATAACGTAAGTGTTTTGCCTAACGATTGGAGCAGGAACCCGAATGTACTCAGCATAAGCGCCATCAACACTGAATCCAATAAGAGTTTCCAAAAGGTGCTCGCAGAGGTTAGGTTTACCAGTTTTACAGAAAAAACAATTATTGCAGGGTGCTGAATTTGCGACAGCAACACGGTCTCCTATTCTAAATTTATTCGCCACTTTTTGCCCTGTTTCTTCCACAGTTCCAGAAAATTCGTGGCCCATAGTTATTGGGGGAATAACTTTAGGATGACCACGTTTATACATTTTAACGTCTGTTCCACAGGTCAAAGCAACTTTCACTTTGACCAAAATTTCCTCTGAACCAATCTGAGGAATGTTAACATCTTCAATTCTAATTTTTCCCGGTGCATGAAACCTTGCAGCCTTCATCGTGCCGAACAAGCAATCACCTTCATATTTTCAATGTACTATGGCCCTTTATTAATTAAGAACCCACAATCTTTCGTCAGACAACACCCTAAGCAGTCACCGCCAAAAAGTCCACTCCTTCTTTAAGTATTTCTCTTCATACAGCTTTTTTGCTAGTCTCCTTTCCGCTTTGCTGAGTTTTCCCTCTACGAAACATACAGAAAATGAACGTTCGAACCCTTGTCGAAGAGCCTTCCTTACTGTTTCTATGGATGTTTGCATGTTGAGTTCATCCGACAGGTTAGTCACAACACTTCTTTTGCTTACCACGCCTTTTATCGTTCCACAATAGTTTGGAATATTAAGCGCCTCATATAGTAAGTCTAAATTTGCATTAACCAAAAGGGTTCCATGTTGTAAAATCACGTTTTTCCTTCTCGCCTGAGCGTTTCCGGAAACCTTCTTATTTTTGATAAAAACATCGCTTGGAGGTTTAAAAATCGGGTCTATACCTAAAATTTTCAACGACGTAATAATTCCTTTACACAATATTTTTAATGTTTGCTCAACATCAAGCCCACTAACTAATGGATGGCTAAAGTCAATTACCACAGTATAATTAAGGGTTCCAAGGTCTTGGTAAACTGTTCCTCCTCCACTGAACCTTCGAACAACTTCTATTTTCTCCCTTTCGCAAACGTCGAGATTAACCTCAGCCCTTACGGTCTGCGAGTACCCCACATTAACTGTTCTATTGTTTCTCCAAAAGCGCACCGTGGTAGGAGCGTTGTTTACAATTTTGTTAACGAAGATAGCTTCATCGATGGCTAAGTTCTTAGCAGCCTCGAATGTCTCTTGGTCGTCTATGAACCTCCAATTTTCCATCTTGTTTCTCAAATCTAAACATTGTTTCTGCATTGCCATAACACGGTTTTTGTTTGCTACATTTTCCGCAACATGTCACCGCAAGCTCCATCGTATAGAGCCATATGAATCTTATTCCTTAGTCTTAAATTCTCAAACTTAATTATTTGTCTTCTGAAGGAAAACGAAATGAAAGCGGTTATAAAAATAAGACGTGGGTCAGGAAATGTTGAACTGAGAGACATTGAGGTTCCAAAGATTAAGCCAGATGAGGTGTTGGTTGAAGTAGAGTTCACGGGAATTTGTGGAACGGATATTCACATTTACCACGATTTGGCCTTTTATACTCCTCCGATCGTCCTAGGGCACGAGTACTCCGGCGTCGTAGTTGAAAAGGGTTCAAACGTAGATGGTTTCGAAATAGGAGACCATGTAACTTCCCCTGCAACTATCCCGTGTGGACAATGCTTGATGTGCAGAACCAACCGTGCCAACCGATGTCTCGGAGAAGGAAAACGAATTCTTGGCGCTCACAAAGCCAATGGAACCTTCGCAAAATATGTTGCTGTACCAAAAACGATTCTGCACAAAATACCGAAAAACCTCTCTTTAGAAGAGGCTTCTGTGGCTGAGCTGGTCGCATGTGTTGTCCATGCAGTATTTGAACGAGTCGGCGTTGAACTTGGAGACGTGGTCGCAGTGTTAGGGCCCGGCCCAATGGGTCTTATAACAGTGCAAGCAGCCCGAGCCGCGGGAGCAAAACAGGTAATTCTTACTGGAGTAAGCGCGGACAAGGAAAGGTTCAGCGTCGCTAAGGAGTTAGGAGCTGACCTGATAATCGACGTGGAGAAAGAAAAATCCGTTGAGGTTGTGAAAAACCTTACCGAAGGATTAGGAGCTGATGTGGTGTTTGAGGTAAGCGGCTCCTCTGCTGCTCGAAAACAGGCTTTTGAAATGGTTAGGAGATGTGGAAAAGTGGGCTTATTAGGTCTTACTGGAAAGCCAACGGGCGTCAATTTGGACTCTATTGTTGAAGGAGAACTTGATGTGAAAGGTTCTTGGGGGACTGTGTGGACAAGCTGGAAACGAGCCTTGAACCTTCTCAGCTCAGGTCTAATACGTGTCTCCCCGCTGATCTCAGCTAAGCTGCCGCTTGAAAAATGGCAGGACGGGTTCCAGCTTATGGAAGAACGGAAAGCCTTGAAGGTACTTTTGATTCCGTCATAAACGCGCATCTGACTTTTGGAACAGGAACCTAAATTTAGTCACTAATTTTGATATCCAAAATTTCGAATACAAAAATTATCTGTGTGTTACTGCAAAAATTCGTAAAATATAGGTAAAGACCTACCATTGTGCAGAATCAGTAAATAACGTTTATGTATTTGTTTGCCTCTTGTGATGAAAACATGAGTAGCTCAACACATTATGATGTTGCAGTAATAGGCGCAGGCATCGGAGGCTACGTTTCGGCAATCCGTTCATCACAACTTGGAAAAAAGGTTGTGTTGATTGAGAAAGATGCTTTGGGCGGAACGTGCACGAACCGCGGGTGTATTCCCACTAAAACTCTTCTTGTCACAACTTCTTTTTTAGGTAAAATTTCCAAGGCACAGGAACTTGGCGTGAACATAAGCGAGGTCAAAGCGGATTTCGAAAAGATGATGGCGCGAAAGGATGCTGTTGTTAGCCGCTTAACTCAAGGCGTGGAATATCTGATAAAAAAGAATAAAATTACTTTGATTAAAGGAAAGGCTTCTTTTGTTTCTAGAAACCAGATCCTTGTCAAAAAGCTAACTGGTGAAGAAGAACTCGTAGACGCTGAAAGCATAATCATAGCAACAGGGTCGGAGGAGTCTAAACCTTCCTTTGCAGTTGTTGATGAAGAAAAAATTTTGACCACTAAAGGAGCTTTAAGCCTCAGAAAATGCCCACGAAGCTTAGCAATCATTGGCGGTGACATCTACGGAGTTGAGTTCGCCTCGATTTTCAAGGCATTGGGAGCAGATGTGAAAATATTTGAGTCTGCCACCAACCTGCTTCCAACGTTCGACATCGAGGTAAGCAGAAATTATGAAAGGATTCTGAAGAAAAAAGGAATCGAAATCTACACAAACGCCAACGTAAAGTCGGTCAGAATTGAACCAGACTGGACAGTTGGCACATATGCATCAACTAAGGAGACATCTGTTCATGTTAAAACTGAAAAGGTACTTATTGCTGACGCTAGGCGTCCCTTGTCAAGTGATTTAGGTTTAGAAAGAATTGGCGTAAAACTTGAAAATGGATTCATCGTTGTGGACAATCAACAAAAAACAAGCATTCCGAATGTTTATGCTGTCGGCGACGTTACGGGGAAAAAAATGTTCGCTCACACCGCTTTTGCCGAGGGCATAGTAGCAGCAGAAAACATAGCTGGCCATGAATCAATTATGGACCATAAAACAGTTCCTGTCTGTGTATACTGTGAACCTGAAATTGCATGTGTAGGATTATCTGAGGACGAAGCTAAGCAGCAAGGGCATGATGTGGTTATCGGGAAATTTCCGTTACAAGCAAGTGGCAGAGCGATTACTTTGGCAGAAACAGACGGGTTCGCAAAAATTGTCTGCGACCGAGAAACAGGAGAAATTCTTGGTGTACATTTAATTGGCCCGCACGTAACTGAATTGATTAGCGAAGCTGCCTTAGCTATGAAGCTGGAATGTACATTTGATGAAATAGGCGGATTGGTTCACCCTCATCCAGCGATAAGCGAAGCTCTCATGGAAGCAGCAAGAGCAGTTTCAAACAAAACTATTCATATTTAGAGGCAGCCACAAAGAGCAACTATAACGCACCGAGGCTGTTTTAGGGCATGAGTGAGTTTTTTGCTATTGTTGATGAGAACGACAATGTTATTGGAAAAGCAACGAGAAAAGAGTGCCACTCAAACCGTAATTTGATACATCGATCAGTTTATGTTTTTGTTGTGAACAGCGATAATGAAGTCTTTCTTCAGAAAAGATCCATGTCCAAAGACCTTTATCCGGGGTTTTTTACCGCGTCCGCAACTGGACACGTGGATTACGGCGAAGATTATGATGCGGCCGCCAAAAGAGAACTCAAAGAAGAACTTGGAATCGATGCACCTTTGTTTAGGCTAGTCAAAGTTAGCAGTTTCACAGAAAACGAACGGGAAATATCGATGCTTTACATGTGCCGTTTTGATGGGCTTATAAGGTTTAACCAAAAGGAAATAGCCGAAGGGGGATTCTTTAGCGTAGATGAAATAGAAAGCAGCCTTAGAAACGGCGAAAAACAGTTTGCGGACGGTTTCAGAATAGCTTTCACCGAATTTCTAAATTTCACAAAGATGCATTAACAAACTAAAGGCTAAAAAAGAACCTTTAATCACATTAAACATATACTAACACCTATTCAGGTAGAAAGTTTGTGAAAACCAGCGTATTTTCTCTCTTAAACGAGAAAATTTATTCGATACTATCAGAGATAGGGCTTCATGAACCTACAGAGCCGCAAGTTAAAGCTATCCCTCCAATCTTAGAGGGAAAAAACGTTCTTATTGTAGCGCCCACAGGAAGCGGTAAGACAGAAGCTGCTTTACTACCTGTTTTTTCAAGATTTCTTGAAATAGAGAATAAAGAAGGAATCGCAATTCTCTATATTACGCCTCTCAGGGCTTTGAACAGGGACATGTTAAAAAGGATCACGGAATGGGCGCATCTTCTTAGCTTAACTGTAGAGGTTAGACATGGAGACACAGCAACCAAGATTCGCCGAAAGCAAGCTTTGAAACCTCCAAACATGCTTTTAACAACTCCAGAAACCCTTCAGGCTATACTTCCAGGTAGACTTGTGAAAAAGCATCTCGGCAATGTTCGGTTTGTTATTGTAGATGAGATTCATGAGCTCGCTGGAGATAAACGAGGGGTTCAGCTAACTGTAGCGCTTGAAAGGCTAAGAGAAATAACAAACAACGATTTTCAGAGAATAGGGTTGTCCGCAACGGTTGGAAACCCGGAGGAAGTTGCTTCATTTATGGCTGGTGCTCATCGTCCAATAACCGTGATCGAAGTTCATCCGCCAAAAAGCTACGTCTACAACATCGAGTATCCCATGCCTAACAAGCGAGACTACGATTTAGCTGAAGATCTACACCTTGCTCCTGAGGCTGCAGCGCGGATCAGACGTATTTTAGGCCTTATAGGCAGTCATGTTTCAACGTTGGTTTTTGTCAACAGCCGTACTAACGCGGAATTGCTTGGGCACAAGCTTAGGCGGTTATCCAAGGACATCGCAGTTCATCACGGATCTTTGTCCAGAGAAGAAAGGACGGCGACAGAAGACAAATTCAAAGATGGAATTCTAAAGGCTCTCATCTGCACCAGCACTTTGGAACTTGGCATCGACATAGGTAACATTGACTTGGCAATCCAATACCTTTCGCCAAGGCGTGTTTCAAGCCTAATTCAAAGGGTTGGAAGAAGCGGACATCGGCTGGATAGAACCTCGCAGGGCATTATAATAACAGCTTTTCCAGACGACACCTTAGAAGCTATAGCTTCAGTCCGCCGGGCGTACAGAAACCTTTCTGAGCCGATACGTTTTCATGAGGGTGCCTTGGACGTTTTAGCGCATCAGATTATAGGCATTTTACTTGACAAAGATAAAGTCACAGTTGACGAAGCATACAGAATTGTTCAAAGAGCATATTCTTACCGTAACCTTTCAGAAACCAAATTTCTCGAAGTAGTTAAGTATCTCTATACAGTTAGGGAATTGTGGATGGAAGGAAACATTTTGGGCAAAACAGAAAGAACAAGACGCTATTATTACGAGAATCTTTCTATGATTCCAGACGAAAGACGATATCCAGTAATTGACGTGGTCTCCGACAACAAAATAGGCATCGTTGGCGAAGAATTCATGGCATTAAGAGCCAGAATCGGACTAAACTTTCTGTGCTCTGGACGAGTTTGGCGCATTGTACAAATTGAAGACGAGACAGGTAAGATCTACGTAGTTCCAGCAGAAGATCCATTTGCATCTGACCCCGGATGGGACGGGGAGCTGCTTCCATTGCCTATTGAGATCGCTGAAGAGTCAGGAAGATTGAGGCAAGAGATTGCGAACGAATTGAATGAAACCAAGGATTCTAAGACGGCGTTGAAAAATGTGGCAGCGAAACTTTCTGTCGAGCCTGAGGTTGTAAGGGACGTAGTAAATGAGATAAATGAGCAACTTAAACGTGGCTTACCTGTTCCAACGAATAATCTTATCCTTATCGAGGGCTATGGCAATTATGTTATTATACACTCTTGTTTTGGCGAGACCGTAAATGTGACTTTGGGATGTGTTTTCGACGTTGTTCTGTCGGAAAATGATTTGATTACAGGATGGTGGCATGATGCGTACCGTATACTAATCGAGACGCCTCGAAGAGTTGAAAGTCGAAATCTGGAAAAACTTTCAGCGATGTTGTTCAGTCTAGATGGTGAAAAAGTAGAGAGAGCATTTGACGAATACCTTAAAGCCCATTTCCCGTTTACGGAGAGAATGAAGTTTATTGCCCAGAGGTTTGGTGCCCTTCCAAGAGGAAAACTGGCTGGACCTCAAACTCTTTTCAAGTTGCCATTAAGGTTCAAAGACACACCAATTTACGAAGAAACCATCAGAGAAGTCATGGCCGAACGGATAGACCTTCCGTCAGTTAAAAAAATAATGACTTCAATTAAGTCAGGAGAAATTCAGGTAAAGACAGTTCTTTCTCATGAGGCTCCATCACCGATTGGTTATCACATACTTGCAAAATATGCCGATGTCCCTGAACTTATGGCTTCGACACAAATCATAATCAGTAACATTGAACGAATGAAAAGATCAATAGAGTCAAGAAAAGTGTTGCTTTTCTGTCTTTCATGTGGAGACTGGAGTTTAGAAACAAGAGTTCGTGACGTTCCAGAAAAACCTGTTTGTGGAAAATGTGGAAAGGCACTTTTAACTAGCCTCAGAAAGGCAGATGACGTCGAAAAAATAAAAAGAATTCTCAGCAGGCGGGTTAGAAAAGAGCATCTTGCCGAGGAAGAGCTTAAAGAGCTAAGTACTACTCGACGTAAAGCTGATTTAATACTTAGCTACGGAAAACCTGCAGTAATAGCCCTTCAAGTTAAGGGTGTTGGACCTGAAACTGCCTCTAGAATTCTTGGCAAGATGCACGTGAATGAAGATGACTTTTACATGGACCTTCTTAAAGCAAAGATTCAATTCCTGAAAACTAGGCAATATTGGGACAAAGGCGTCAAAGCCTAAAAAATGAAACTATTGGTTCTTTATTGAGCCCAGAATTAAGGCTAGAAGAGCCATTCGGACGACGACGCCGTTTCGAGCTTGTTCAAAGTATTTTGCAAATGGTGTGGCGTCAACTTCAACCGCTATTTCGTCAAGCCGCGGGAGAGGATGAAGAATAATTAAATCGTCCTTTGCGCTTTTCAGTAACTCCAAATTGACTGCAAATGTGCCTCGAACTTTTTCGTATTCTCCAAGGTCTGGAAACCTTTCTTTTTGAATACGTGTTACGTAAAGGACATCGAGCTCTGGAAGAATCTCCTCAACATCTCTATACTCAGTCACATCTATTCGACTTTTGATGTCCTGTAAAACTTCGCTTCGCATTCTCAGAAGATCAGGCGAAACCATGCTGAGCTTAACATTATAAAGAGAAAGAGCGTAAGCAAGCGAATGAACTGTTCTGCCATACCTCAAATCACCCATCAAGGCAATGTTCAAACCATCAATCCTACCTTTAGCCTTTAGAATCGTGTAAAGATCAAGCAGCGCCTGAGTTGGATGTTCCTCAGCTCCTGAACCTGCATTAATAACAGGCACTCGCGCATATTCGGCAGCAAATCTTGCTGATCCTTCGAGAGGATGACGGAGAACTATGATGTCTGAATATTTTTCGACCACTCGAACAGTGTCAGCTAAAGTTTCGCCTTTCCAAACAGAAGAAACTCCAGGTTCAGCGAACCCTATAACGTTTCCACCAAGCTTGTACATCGCTGTTTGAAAACTAAGCATGGTTCTTGTACTTGGTTCAAAAAATAGTTCTGCCAAAACCTTGCCTCTAAGCATGTCTGAGCCTTTTTCTGTAAGAGGCTCAATGGACTTTGCGACTTCGAGAATGTAGTCAATTTCTTCACGTGAAAAACCTCTGATTGAAACAATATCTCGATTTAGAAAGTTGAATTCGGATTTCATGGCATTGGCACACCTAGTACGCAAATATTTAGTTATAGAAGATTTAAATCTTTAAAATTCAAGATCGAAAAGGAAGGAAATTATCCTAAACAGATTAGTTGGAATGAAGTTTCGCGGCTTTAAAAAAGTTAATCTTTTATGTTATTGACTAAATAGATAGTTTCTGGCGGTTTGGTTGTTATGTCACCTGGATCATTGAGAGTTTCAAAAATCAGAAACGGCACAGTTATTGACCATATTACAAAAGGGCATGCTTTAGATGTTATAAAAATTCTTGGAATAAATGGACGTTCTGGTGGAACCGTGACGATTGCAATGAACGTTCAAAGCAGCAAACTTGGCGTTAAAGACATTGTCAAGATTGAAGGACGTGAACTTAATTCTGAGGAGGTCGACAAGATTGCTCTTATTGCTCCCCGCGCCACAATCAACATCATAAGAAACTTTCGGGTTGTTGAAAAACTTACAGTCAAGCTGCCATCTGTGGTTAGAGGAATAGTTAAATGCATTAAACCTTCTTGCATTTCGAACAACGGCAGCGAACCTGTCAAATCCATTTTCTATTTAGAGGAAGCTGACCCATTGAAGTTAAGGTGCCACTACTGCAACAACATCATGGAAGAAAAAGACATACTCCAGCAGTTCTGATAGAAAGAATTGAGAGGCACAGCGAATATTACTATTTACGTCATACCATATGACAATGGAAGCAGGGGTTGATCTGGGCAAAGCCTACTTCTTAACTGGCCGTCCTGGCGTGGGAAAAACGACGGTTTTAACCAAGATAGTTAATGAACTCAAACGTGAAGGCATCAATGTCGGAGGTATGGTCACAAAAGAATTCAGAACAAACAGAGAAAGAGAGGGCTTCGTAATTTACAATTTAAGTAGTGGCGCAAAGGGATGGCTGGCTAGAAAAGGGTTAGGCTATGGTTCTCAAGTGGGCAAATATCATGTCTGTTTAAATGATCTTGAATCAATTGGTGTAAACGCTATCTTGGATGCTGTTGCCACCGCTGATGTAGTTGTCATTGACGAGGTTGGACCTATGGAGTTGCTCTCCGTTCATTTTCATGACGCCGTATTAAGAGCGTTGGAGTCCGATAAACCAGTCTTAGGCACAATCCACTATCGAGCGACACATCCGCTGATTCATACAATAAAGAGCAAAGAAACTGTCAAAATTTTCGAGGTCACGGTGAAAAACCGAAACGAACTTCCAAATTTAATTACCCAAGAAATTCTGAAAGTATTATTAAAGAATTGAGGAAAACGTTATACTTTTCATATGCCAAAATGGATTCAGGCCTAAAACATGTTCATATGCGGAGTTGACGACGCGGGAAGAGGATCAATCATAGGCCCGCTAGTTGTAGCTGGGGTTCTTGTGGACCATAGAGAAATCCATAAACTCGTGAACCTTGGCGTTAAGGATTCTAAGCTTCTCTCACCTGCGAAAAGAACCAAACTAGCAACGGAAATCGTCAAAATCGTCAAAAAACATTACATTGTAAAACTGTCACCTTCTGAAATCGATGTAGTTGTTGAAACTGGCAGCAAGCTTCATCGTTTGAACCGTCTTGAAGCGCATGCGATGGCTAAAGTGATAGCCAACCTCAAACCGGACATTGCTTATGTTGATGCTTCAGACATTCTACCAGAAAGGTACGCAGAGCACATTGCGGAAAAAGTGCCATTCAAGGTTAAGATAATCTCAGAACATAAAGCTGACCGAACCTATCCTGTTGTTTCAGCTGCATCAATTATCGCGAAGGTTGAACGTGACAAAGCAATTGCTGAACTCAACGAAATTTTCGGAAACATGGGTTCTGGCTACTGTTCTGACCGAAAAACAATAACTTTTTTAAAAAATTGGGTAAAGATCCACGGCTCTTATCCTGAACATGTTCGAAAGTCTTGGATTACAGCAAAAAAGATTGTAGACATCAACAACGCTTTTCAGAGAAGCTTAGTCTAAAGCAGGGACAAAAGTTCCTCTTTTTTTGACAACTCCGTGAGTTCTTTTAGGCCCAAAAAAGGAACGCTTTGTGGTATATTCCTTGGGTTAATACCAAAAAAGACTGGTCTTGCCTTTATTACTTCACTTAGACGCATCATTTCCTCCAATTGATTGTTGATATCTTGCCTTTTTTTCCTCAAGAAACTTCCAATTATTCTAAGGTTCGTTTTAGGGCAACTCATGGCAAAATCAAATGGCGCTCGCCTTAGCTGAGTAACTTTAAACTCAAGTTGAGTAAACTTATCCATAATCAATCTATGGAACTTATTCTTCATACAGTTTGATTGCTGAAAAGATGTGTCTGTTTTTTGGTCATTTTGGCTGTTTCTAAGGATGTTTATTGTCTTGACAAGCGGAACGCCTAGTATTTCCGTTAGCTTGTAAGCAATAGAGACAGAAGCTCTGGTAAGTTCTCTTTCGTAACCGTATAAGGCTCTTCTCGAGATTCCTACCATTCCAGCAAGTTTTCCAATTGACAACCCAAGATCATGCCTTCGCGCCCTAATCTCATCGCCATCTAACCTTACGAAGTATCCGCCAGGAGTCGCTTCAATCATAGGGTAAATGCCTCTAACGATGTCGTCAAGTGTCTTGAATGTTACAACATAGACGTCGTATCTGGAGTAAAGTGTGTCGTCGCTTAGTTTTTCGTTACCGTTCATGTCTGAAATAATAAGCGATGTGCAATCGAAACATTTTGCCACCGCTCGAAGCTCAACTGCGTCGGTTGGCGAAATGTCCTTGATGTCAATAAGAACCTTGACGAAAACAAGGTTTTCTTCTTTACGAGCTGCAAAATCGAAGCAACTGGTTCTAGGATTACATATTCGAGAAACTGTAAAGCCAGAATTATGAAGCGTCGCCTCAGCAACATCAAGTGCTTCAGCACGCTCCATAGAGTTCACCTTAATTTTTAGATGAGTCGCTGAATATAAACTGATACCATAAGAAAAATGACGTAAAATGAAACGGGTGCAAATTTTTTCAGAAACTAATATTTCTGAAAATGGCTTTTTCGCAAAAAGTCGGTTAATAATAGGAATCGACATGCTCTTTGTTAAGCAATTTCGCCCTCAGTTTCACGCATTACGTTTTTACCTCAATATAATCGAGCATTCTCTATGTCATAGAATTCTGTCTATCTCTTTTAAGTTTCAACGCCATAGGCACGATTCAACGTTTTTGGTTCTTTGATTTTCGCATCAGTAAAACTTGTGGGCATAAATCAACCTACATGTCGCGACTCATTGTAGTGATGGTACCTAACAATTCCCCCTTCAATGCACAAGTTGAAACATTTTTATATAGGCTCAAAACACTGGAATTGTGGATTCTTTGACGTTATGGAAAACGCCAATGTTTAATAGGAAAGGTTTTGTTTGTTGTTCTTTGTTTCCAGCAGAGGGGATTTTATGTCGGGTCTCAAGTGTTCTGAAATGAGGAACTGGGATATAGTTGTCGATTCAACGACAATTCCATCTGAAAAATATGCAGTTCAGGAATTCAAGAATTTTTTCGGGCAAGCCACCAAAATAGTTCTTCCAATTCACGAAACCAGAGAAACAAGTTATAACCACGTGTACATAAGCGAAAATAGCGCATTATCTGAAAACAACGTAAAAATTGACGTCTCAAACCTAGGGGAAGAAGGCTTTCATGTGGTTATAAGAAAGGATTTTATAGCCATTGTAGGTGGAAAACCCAGGGGCACACTGTACGGGGTATACCAATTCCTAGAGGATGATCTGGGAATCCGCTTTTTAACATTTGACCACACGTATGTTCCTGACTATTCCAAACTCGAGATTCAGCTCAGAGAATACACGTATAAGCCTCCATTCAGCTTCCGTTGGAGCTATTATGCAGAGAACTCGAAACATCCTGAACTCGCAGCTCGCTTAAGGGTTAACACGGTTACGACAGACGAGAAACTGGGAGGAAAAACGGCTCAAAACCTTATCAGCCATTCATTTCATCTGCTGGTTCCCTTCAGCAAATACGGAAAGGAGCATCACGAATACTACGCCCTAGTTGACGGAGTACGAGACACAAACACCGCTGGAGCTGGGCCTCAATTGTGTGTAACAAACCCCGATGTAATCAAGATTGCAGCTAAATCCGCCATCCGAATCATAAAAGAACATCCAGGCATCAAAAACATAAGCGTCAGCCAAGCGGATACAGACAGGTACTGTCGTTGTGAGAGATGTCAAGATATAAACCAGCGTGAAGGCACTCCAATGGGGTCGCAGCTAGCCTTCGTGAACGCCGTTGCAGAGCAAGTTGAAAAGGCATGTCCCAACATTAAGGTTGGAACGTTGGCTTACTGGTACACTCGTAAGCCTCCTAAGACTATTCGCCCAAGGCATAACGTGCAAATTCAACTGTGTAGCATAGAGTGTTGCACACTGCATCCGATCGATGATCCTGACTGTCCAAGAAACAGAGAATTCTGTCACGATGTTGATGAATGGAGCAAAATCTGCGACGACATATGGATCTGGAACTACACGAATTTCACAGCCTATGACCTGCCTTTCCCAAATCTACGCAGCATCGGCCCAAATGTGCGATACTTTCTGCGCAAAAAGGTCAAAGGCGTGTTCATGCAGGCTAATGGGAACGGGATGTCTGGCGAGCTGTCTGACCTGCGTAACTATCTTATTTCGCGGATGCTGTGGAACCCAAGTCTTGACGACAGAAATTAATCGTTGAATTCATTCATCTGCACTACAAGGCAGCTGCTCAGCCAATCTTGGAGTACATAAACATGTTACATAACAACGCAGAGAAACTTGGAGTACACTCTGGATGTTTCCCAAAACCAGAGGAAGTCGGGCTTAACCTTAAAATTGCCCGCCAGGCACTTGAGTACTTCGATAAAGCATTAAAGCTAGCCTCCAACGAAGAAGTCCGTGCAAGGGTCGAGAAAGCTTCCATCTGCGCCTACAGGGCAATGATTGAGGCTGGAGGGTCCATGTTGAAATAGGAGCTCAAGTCAATCATAGACCGGTATATTGTGCTATGTCAACGTTACGATATGACATACGCTGCGGAACACAAGAAGTTAACAGAGTTTTTCGAAGAACTTAAACAGTGCATTCAAGCCAGTTAGGAACTTAATAACAGCATCACATCTAACTGACTTTAATCCAGCATTTTTTCTTTCAGCAGACAATAGTACGTGATTATTAGACCTGAAACTTGCACTGTACACATTTATAGGCTCTATTCCGAGATGGCTTTAACGAATTCTGTTACAAGCCTAACAGTGTTTTTTACATCGTCTATGTGGGCGACTGAAGCGGGACCGTGAATGTAACGGCATGGAACAGCAACTGTGCCGCTTGGGATTCCAGCTTTAATTAGGTGAATGGCTCCCGAGTCGGTTCCACCTCTAGGTACCTTCTTAAACTGGAATGGTATGGCGTACTCTTTTCCAACCTTTATGAGGGTCCTAAGAACCGTTGGGTGGGCGATCACGCTTTGATCCAGTATTGTGATTACTGGGCCGTCCTTAAGCTTCGACGACTCTGTTTCTGGACTGGATCCTGGAACATCAGCAGCGAAGGTTCCTTCCAAAGCCAACGCGTAGTCAGGATCTACCTGCCAAGCTGCTGTCCGTGCTCCCCGCAGCCCCACTTCTTCCTGCACTGTTCCAACAGCGACAAGGTTGTATGACGAGTCTTTTAGGGCTTTGAACGTCTCAACCATCACTGTGCAACCTGCCCTGTCGTCAAGGGCTTTTCCTTTAACGTATCCTTCTCCAAGATCAGCGAACTTGACATCAAAGACTCCGTTGGTTCCGATCTCAATCCCTTTTTGTTCTGCTTCTTTCGGGTTTGTGGCTCCTACGTCGATGAAAAGTTCCTCAATTGTCGCTGCTTTGTTTCTTTCTTCCTCCTTCATTAAGTGAGGCGGCTTGGTTCCAACCAGCCCTATCACGTCGCCTTTAGTTCCCCTCAGTAGAATAATCTGCCCTGGGATTACTGTGCTTGCTATGCCTCCGACTGTTTGGAAGCGGAGAAAACCTTTGTTGTCTATAAACGTAACAATGAAGCCTACTTCATCCATGTGGGCTGCAAGCATAACCCGAGGTAAACCTTGCTTGCCATGTTTATAGAAGAAGATGTTTCCAAGCTTGTCAATTTTTGTTTCGTCAGCATATTCCTCAAGCTCTTCTCTAAGAATCCTTCGCACTTCCTCCTCGCTTCCAGAAGGACCGAAGGCGTTGGACAGCGATTCCAGAAGCCCGACTAAATTCGTCAACTTAACCACCAAGATTCTTTCATCCATATTATAGTTAAGCATTACCACAAATAACGATTAGCGCCAAATCTCTGAAACATATCATAAACCCAAAAGGTTGCACAATACATAAGTCTATTACTTAGCTTGTTGCTCTAACAGTTCTAGTAAGCAATTTTTTAGCCTAAATTCATTTTTCTCGTTCATTTAAGTTGTAACTTATACGTGACAAGAGTAATTGTTCCACCCCAAGGAGGATTAATCGTCTCCTCTTTAACGGGTTTGAAGCCGTTCTTTTCATAAAACCTTTGTGCATGAGTTTCACCTTTACCTGCGTTGACGAGTATAACATTAACTTTTTTCTGTTTTGCATCTTCAATGATTCTTTTCAAAACCGTGGTTCCGAATCCCTTTCGAGTATGTTCTGGAAATATTACGATGCGGCTAAGTTCTAAGGTTTCTTTGTTTCGTTGCATTGTCTGGGCAAACCCAACGATTTCTTTATTTTCGTCAAAAACTAGGTAAAAAGTTGATTTTTCCGAAGAAGCAGCCTGCAGCAACGTTGTTTCGGAAAAAGCTTCTTTGACGTACTCAACGGGAATCCCAAACTTGGCAACATTCTCTCTGTACACTTGGCTATCTTTGTTTTCGAGTATACCCTGTAGTTTCTTGCTTAAAGACCGAATATCCTGTTCAGTGGCAATGCAAACAGAAACCATTAACTTCACCGAAGATTAACATGCAATTAATTTTCTGGAAATCTATGCTAAATAATAAGCGTTTTAAAAAGAGGGGGAGGAGGCTACAAACCAATTTTGATGCCGTGAAATCTGAAGGTTCCAAACGGCGTTTTGACTCTTTGCCCATAGACTTGTTTCAACAGATTGATGAAGTCCTCACTTTTGTCCATTTTGAACTCGTACTTTCCCATAGGAGTATTAATGTCGACTTCCATTTGGCGTACGTAGATTCCTCCCTTATCCCGTTCTTCCTTTAGCTTGATTTCACTTATGGCGTTATTGTCAATGGCGAAGTTGCCAGGCGTCTCGGCGAGAATAGCAGAAGGATGCATGGACAAGTACCGTTGCGAAAAGGTAAACGATGATTTCAGCTGCTCCCCCCATTGCCCCCAGAACCCTTTCCCTTGAGATTTCGCTTGGTCTCTCGCTGCCTGCGAGGACTGTGTAACAATTTCGTTAGTCATCTGGGCGAAAATCATCCTCTGACTGGTCACAACACAAGTATAGCTGTCGTATCTTCCAAGAGCTTTTGTTTTCCTAAACACATTAGCTCCCAAGACTCTTTCACCAAACGTTTGTGCAGGTGGTGTATACGCCGGCGTTTGAACTGGAGGCGGAGGTGGTGACGAAGAAGGGATAGATGGGGGTGGAGGTGGCTGAGCCACGTAGGGTGGTTGAATTGGTCTGGAAGGTGGCGGCGGTGGAGGTGGAGGAGGAACAGAACTTACTTGTGGAGATGGCTGAACAACTGGAGGTGGAGACTGTACACTTGGAGAAACTGGGCTTTGTAAGCCTCTTTGAGGAGCACCACAGTTTCTACAGAATTTCGCATCCGCACTGATTTGCGTGCCACAATTCTCACAATAAGGCATAATTAATCACTAACTTAAAATTCGCTCAAGTAGTTAAATAATTTTACTAAGAAAATAATACCTCATCCGAAATGCATTGTCTTGAACACTGAAATAATGGCTTTGCCACACAATTATGGTAACTAAACTTGAAACATAAAAAATCCGGACATCAATGCCTAAACCTGCATTACACCAATAATCAAAATAATAAAAAATGGTCAAAAAAGCTGACCCGACTATATATACCCCCTCCCTAAACCCCAAGCTCATCTACTAGAATCACTAACTATCCACTCCTCTTTTTTCCCTAAGAAGCTCCATATTTAACTAATTCACTGATAGGCACTGAAAACTAGAAAACGTCGACTTAAGATCAAAATCCACAAAAAGGACGTTTCTTATTCGCATACAGAAAAAACTGTGTTCACAGTGACGAGGATTAATCATTAATCTCTAATCATTATTCTCTAAAGCAATCTTATTTTCAAAAAAAGGGACACAGCCGCAAAAAAGACATGCAAAAAACATTAAAGACGATACAGTAAAAATTGAAGCGATAGTGAAAATATGAAGGCCGGTATAACGAGCTATGCTTCTCGCTGGGCAGTCAGTACCGATAAAAAATTCGGAGAAGAAATTTCCGCAATCAAGCTTATGGAACCGCAAGATCTCATTAGGAAAATCGCGGAACTTGGATTAGAAGTAGTCCAAATATGCGAAAACGTTAACCTAAACATACCAGAAAAAACTTAGAAATCTCAGTAAAACAGCAGAAGACCTTAATGTTACTTTGGAACTGGGAACAGCTGGCCTAAGCAAACCCGTCATAGAGAGATACCTGAACATTTCAATGTTGACTAACGTACGTTTAATACGTGTTTACCCAAATGAAAGAGAACCTATTTCAGAGATTGTTGAAAGATTAAGAAGTTTTTCACCTATTCTACGCTCAAAAGAATTAACGTTAGCCATAGAGAACAGCAGCCTATGCCTCTACACTAGCCATCAGCTCGCCGAAATCATGAGAAAGGTTAACAGTCCACACGTCGGAGCCTGTGTTGACGTAGCCAATTCAATTGGTCTTCTAGAAAAACCTATTGAAACAGTAAAAATTTTGTCACAATACGCCGTTTCTCTTCACGTTAAAGACTACCGGATTGAGCGGAACAGCGCTGGCGGCGGTTTCACAATCTATGGTGTTCCACTAGGAAAAGGAATGCTTGATCTTAAAGCCATTTTGAAAATTGTCAAACATACAGGTCGAGATCCGAACATACTTTTAGAGCAATTCATGAGTCAAAAACAAAACAGGATGGAAACACTTAGCGAGGAGGAACGCTGGGTTAGGGAAGGAATAAAGTATCTGAAGTTACTGCTTAAAAAGGAACAATCCGTCAAAATTAGAAACCAAGGATGACAATTTCGTTCGAGAAATCATGTAGAATTTATTTTGATATTCAAGGAATCTGCTTTGTCGGTTCAACAGCGGTTGGAAGAGATGTCGTCTATAGAAAATGTGGTGAAACAGGTAAACGGGTTATTGCCCAATGCGGCGCCAAGAACTTTCTTTTGGTGATGCCTGATGCTGATATGGAGAAGGTAATTGCAGCTTGTATGACGTCTTTTTATGGAAATGCAGGTCAGCGATGTCTTGCAGGCGGAAACCTTGTTATTGTAGGCGAAGGTCTCAGTGAACCCGAATATGAGGTGTTCTATAATAAATTTATTAATGCTTATGTGGATGCGGCTTCAAAAATTAGAGTTGGCTATGGGCTTGATGACTCAGTCCAAATAGGACCTTTGCGTGACAGAAACAAAAAAGAAAGAGTTGGAAAATTCATTGAAAAAGGGATTTGAAGAAGGAGCGAAACTTACAATTGATGGAAGAAATGTTAGGCTCATTGGCAATTGGCCAAAGGACTGCTTCTTAAACCCTTCAGTTTTTGAAGATGTAACTCCTGACATGGAAATTGGAAAAGAGGAGATTTTTGGTTCAGTTACATGCGTAATTAAAGCTAGGACATTTGATGAAGCTGTAGAGATGATTCACAAGAATCCTTATAGTAATGCTGCATCAATTTTTACTTCCAGTGGTAAATGGGCACGTGAGTTTCAATACTGGTTTGAATGTGGCAATATAGGCATCAACATTGGCATTGTTGCACCAATGGCGTTCTTTCCGTTCAGCGGAATGAAAAATTCCTTTTTCGGCGTATTACATGGACAGGGTCAAGAGGCTATTAGATTCTTCACCGAAAGCATAGTCATCCAAAGGTGGTTCTAAAATGGCTGTAACCACCTCAGACATAATAGGATTTATTGAAAAACTTGAGGACGACTCATCAAAGCTCTACTATGAAATGGCAGAAAAGTATCCATGCCAAAAAGACATTTTTCTGAAATATGCTGAGGAATGTGAGAAGAGTAAAATTTTGGTAACCAGGACTTATCAAGAAACGATTACGGACGCTTTAGAGGCTTGTTTCTCATTCAAGGGTTTGGAACTGGAAGAACATAAAATTGAGATTTATGTACCAAAAAAGACAAGCTTTGCAGAAGATTTGAAGAGAGCAATTGGAATGGAAGAAAAGGTCATAAAGTTTTATGAAGAAGTTATAGAGTGTTCACGCGGATTGCTTGCCACTATACCCAACGCCTTCAAAAAGGCTGCAAAAATACGAAGTCGACGAGCGCTAGAATTAGAAAAATTAAAAACACTTCAATTATTTAGGCACTAAATATTTGTGAAAAGGGAATTTAAACAAATGGTTTAAGCAATTTTTTGTTTAATATACTCTTAACAGATTTTATGCCTACGGCCTATTTAAAAATCGCTGAATGTTTTTTACTATTTGTAAGCTGTTAATTATTTAGGCTTCAAATAATGTTGATGTAATTTCAAGTACTAGAAATCTATTCTTGAAGTGGGATAAACATTCCGTCAACTTTAGTTTCTGAAAAAAGTTTATCAAAATATTTGGCGAGCTGCTTCGAGTCCTGCGCCTTTACGGAATCTGTATCCCTGTTTTGCAAGAGCATTTTCAAGAGCATTAATGGTTAGAAGCGTTTCAGTTTCCGAGACCATGCCCATGCAGCCAATTCGGAACATTGCGTCTTTAAGTTTTCCTGCACCTGGCGAAATCACGACGCCGTATTGTTCATTCATAATTCTACGAACTTGGGCGTTGTCCATCCCATTCGGCTTGTTGAAAGCTATAACCGTGTTTGACCTCACTTTCTTTTCTGGAAAAGGCTTCAACCCTAGAGCCTCAACAGCGGCGTAGAATGCTTCGCTGCAGATACGATGCCTTCTAATACGGTTTTCAAGCCCCTCTTCACGAATCATTTTTAAGGCTTCATCAATAGCGAAGAAAAGCGGTATAGCTGGAGTGAAAGGCGTCTCTTTCTTTTTACCAAATTCACGCATCTCAATCATGTCAAAATAGAAAGGCTTCTCCACTTTTTCTATGATTTCCCAAGCCTTCTCACTTACTGAAAACAACGATAAGCCTGGCGGGCAAGCTATGCATTTTTGGCTTGCTGTAACGCAGATGTCAATTCCCCATTTGTCCACAGGCAGCTCATCTCCGCCAAGGATTGAGACCGCATCCACGATTAGCAGAAGATTGTTTTCAGCAGCAATCTTGCCAATTTCAGGAAGCTCACGGACAGTAACACCAGTTGAGGTTTCGTTGTAGACGACTAACATTGTCTTTGCATCCTTCTCTTTCTGAACAGCCTTCGCAATTTGGTCAGCTGTAGGCGCTGCTCCCCATGTTATTTGAAGTTTAACTGCACGCCCACCTCTTCGAACAACAGCCTCACTTGCCCTTTCGCTGAACAATCCAAAAACTGGCACAATAACCTTGTCACCTTGCATAATAGAATTGCCCACCGCACATTCAACACCTCCAGTGCCCGACACGGTCAAGGCGTAAACGTCGTTTTTAGTCTGAAAAACGTATTTCATGTTTTCAATTAGAGATTCATACAAAGCCCTAAATTCGGGGCCTCTGTGGTCGACCATTGGTTTAATCATCGCCCTCATCACACGGTCAGGGACGTTTGTTGGACCCGGCACCATGATTAGTTTCCTATCAACCATTTTTGCAGCCTCTACTTATGTTTAAAACAAGGCATACATGTACGATATTGTCATATTAAACCTTAACGCAACATCTATGCAACAATGTACACTAATGTACATACATATGAAACGCCATAATATAATATTTAAACAACATGCAACGTATTCTAGGAATTGCGAAGGCAATTTAGAAACTTAAAAATTCAGTCTTCTAAGAATAAAAGATGAAGGATGCATATGAGCAAAGAAACGAGCAGTTGGCACATTTCAGTCTACAGATTGAACTGCGTTGAATTTACAATCTACAAAGTTAGCCACGGCAACGAGAAAGCAATGAAGGCTATGCTTGAGTGTCCAAAGGACGCCAAACCCGAAGCTGCAGTTTGTGAGGGATGCAGAGGCCCGTTTGACAAAAATTGAAATGCTAACTGCTATTTTCTCGCCTGCACGAAAAATAAGAATGCAAAATACTGCTTTGAATGCATCGAGTTTCCGTGTGACAAGCTACAATCTTTTGCGTCGGATATGAAGTCTCATCATAAAAGAACCGTTGAGAACATGAGAAGAATGAAGGAAATTGAAATCGACGCGTGACTTTAAGAACCAAAAAAGAGGGGAAAAGTGTCTTCTGCCCATAGCAACACACATTTACCCCCAATGAAAATATTTGGTACGAGTTTACTATGAAGAGAAAACAAGTTATTACGTTGCTTTCGGATTTCGGCCTGAGAGATTCATATGTTGCAGAAATGAAAGCCGTTATTCTTGGAATTTGCCCAGACGCCTTAATAGTAGACATATGCCACGAGATCACTAAGTACAATATAAAAATGGGAGCCTACATGTTGGCGAGAGCTGCGCCTTTATTTCCAAAAGGAACAATTCACGTAGCAGTCGTTGACCCTGAAGTTGGAACGAAACGAAAACCCATTATAATTATGGCAAAACATCATATGTATGTTGGACCGGACAATGGTCTACTGGTTCTTTCAGCAGAAAAAGAAGGAATCGACAAAGTATACGAAATTACAAACCAAAACTATATGCTGAGAAATATCTCAAGAACTTTTCATGGACGAGACGTTTTCAGCCCCGCCGCAGCATACCTAGCTCTTGGAATTCCAGCTTCCGATTTTGGACCTGAAATTAGTGAAATAATTAAGCCAAGTTTTTCTCAGCCAAAAGTTTGTGAACAAGAAATTCTTGGAGAGGTAATTTATGTTGATGGATTTGGAAACATCGTAACTAACATTAGCTCGGAACACTTAAGGCGCATTGGCATAAAAGAGGAGGAATCATTAACGGTTGTGTTAAAAAACTCAAAATTTGCCATAAAATGGTGTTCATCATACAATGAAGTCCAAATAGACACGCCTCTCATTATTGAGGGAAGCAGTGGGCTTATAGAAATGGCGGTGAACCGGAGTGACGCTTCAAGATTTTTAGGAGTGAAAACTGGAGACAAAATTGTTTTCAGGATCTAAAATTATTTCTTAAAGTACAAAAATTTTTTATGCCATAGGCGTCAAACAGTTTATTTAGAATCTACTAGTGATACCAAAAATTCGGAGCTGATTTTACTGTTTGAGCTTGGTGTAATAACAGATGAAATTTCCTTAGATGTGGAGAAAGCGATTTCAGTTGCCAATGAACTGGGACTAGACTGCATAGAGTTAAGAGGCTGTTGGAATAAGAACATAAAAGACTTAACAAACGTAGAAGTCCAAAAAATTAAGGCAATGGCAAAACGTGCTGGGCTTAAGGTGATCTGCATTTCTTCGCCGTTCTTTAAATGCAACATCATAAACGCGAAAGAAGTTAAGGAACACCTCGAGTTTCTCTCAAGAGTGATAGAAATAACCAAGCTTTTTGACAGTAAAATTGTCCGAGGCTTCGCGTTCTGGGCTTTAAAAAATTCCAGCCCTTACTGGAATACTGTGATTGAGAACCTGCGTGAAGCTGCGGACAAATGCGGCGAAGAAGGCGTAGTATTAGCCCTCGAAAACGAGCATTCTACATTTGTAGGGACAGGGAAAGAATCCAAAAAAGCAATTGAAGAGGTTGGCTCAAAAAATTTGAGACTAGTTTGGGATCCTGGGAACGCTTTTTGCGCTGGCGATGTCCCCTATCCAGATGGTTACCTTCAGGCCCGAAACTATGTGGTTCACATTCATTTGAAGGACGCTGTGCGCGACAAGAACACGGGAGAAGTTAGGTTTGTGTCTGTTGGAAGCGGAGAAATAGACTACAAAGGACAATTTGAGGCTTTGCAAAAAGACAAGTACGCTGGTTGTGTATCAATCGAGACACACTACCGCATAAATAATGATGGCGAAAAAAGCACAAGAGAAACCTGTATCGGGCTAAGAAAAATTCTCCACAGTCTTCAACAAGAATAATGTTATGTGTAAACGTTGAAGTAAGGATTTAGCAAATCGCTAATGGGCCGAGCCGGATTTGAACCGGCGATCTTCGCCGTGTGAGGGCGACGTCCTAGCCAGCTAGACTATCGGCCCAAATGTACTTTTCTAATTTTTCTGGCCTTTTTGCCTTTATACTTTTTGTGTTATCATCCGTATTTTGGCTTTGTTGTTTATTGCCTTTGCCTCTTTGATTGAAGACCCAAAACATTTATAAACAAACGTAAATCATTTACGTAAACTGGTTACGACTAAAGTAAACGGTTTACAAAAATGGAGAGAACAGAATGAGCGTAGAAGATTGGAAAGAGCAATACAAAAAAGCAATCGAAGAATGGAAAGAAGGATACAAAAAAGCAATAGAGGAATGGAAAGAAAAACTCGAAGAATTTAGACATCAAATAGTGCCGGGCGCTCTGGAAGGAGGCGTACACCTTATTCCTAGTTTGCCGCCAAAGATTTCGTTGCCACCTTTTCCTTCTACTTTTCCGTTTCATGGAGGAAGGTCAAATGTTGTTGCCTCAAGAATTGGCGACGAAGAGCTACGGTCTATAGATATGATGGTGGAGACTGGGCTCTTCGAAACCCGTTCGGAAGCTGTAGCATATTTAGTAACCGAGGGTATAAAAGCGCGTAAAGACCTATTGGACAAAGTCTCATTAGCTCTTGAGGACATCCGTAGGTTGCGAAGAGAAGCAGAAGAACAAATCAATAACCTAAGAAAAAAAGTTGGACTGATTGAAAAGCAAGACAGACCATCAACAAGCCTAGAAAAAACATGTCCAAAATGTGATAGAAACCTCTTTGAGCTGCCTAAAGATATCAAAGTCTGCCCATACTGCGGAACAAAAATATAAAAGAAGCCATTGAACCCCCTCCATTTTTCCCATTTTTTAGAAGGAAAAATACTTTGCCCAATTAAAAGAAAAATTCTCGATTATTAAAGATCAATTATAAAATGCTCAACGTAAGAATGAATGATGAAACAATGAAATATACTAAAATGGCGTTAACAGTGACTAGCAGCATCCTCTTAGGTTTCGTGGTCTTCATCCTGTTGCTAAACCTTATCTAGTTAAATTTAGCAAAAAAGCTTAATTTTGGCTTCGTTCTTTCAGAGCATGGGGCCCGTAGCCTAGCCAGGATGGGGCGTCGGCCTCCTAAGCCGATGGTCCTGGGTTCAAATCCCAGCGGGCCCGTTCCAGAACCTACGGTTCCCAGGTTTCCTCCCTTTTTTATTTCTGCTTTAGAGATAAAATTTGTTTCCCTTTTAAAGGCATTTTCAAAGTTTTCGATATGTTTAAGCCTAGTTTGGGGGTGTTATCTCATACCTGCGGGTTTATTCTTATGCTGTGGACCTTGCGTTTTACGCCCTTGTAAATACAGAAAATGTTTACCATAGTGCATTTTAGGAGTCGTCGCCTTCATCTTAGTTTTTAGGCTCTTAGAAAAAATAAAGTTTTGCGTTCCAGCATGATATATTTCCTGAAGTGCAGAAAAATTCTAAAATATTTATTTTACATGCCTGCTTCAGATTAGAAAATATGCTCCTGAGACTTATCCAAAACCAAAATGATTTCAGAAACCTACAATAGATTATAGAAAGACCTAGGGAAAGGGGTAGGTCTGTATACGGTGCAGAAAACCCGCATAGAAACAACATTATATAACTATTTCTTACGTGTTAATATTTCGTTATCTACATATCCAAAAGCATAGCAGGAGTAGGCTACTATTTGGTCAAATTTCAGCGAATGGTGTAAACACAAATTTCGTGCATATGAGAGCAAGCTCAACTTTCTGGTATAGCTTTCTGTCGATAAGTAGGCTGATAGGTATCTACTTTGAGTTTTTTTGCTTCGCTTGATAGTATGCTTAGTCTAAGTGTTTCCTTTTCTTCTTCGCTTAACTGAAATTTGTAGAGTGGTTTAAGAGATGCTTGGTCTAATGTGAATTCCTTATTGCATTTTTTGCATAGAAATGTGATTGTTGGGGAAGTAAAGTGTTTATATGAGCATTTATACCAAGTGCTGATTCTCCGGTAATCTACGCCTATAATTCAAGTTCTTTGTTGCATTTTGGGCAGGCAAGAGCGGCGTCGCCTCTCTCGAATTCAGACCGAAATGCGACATATCCGCAAGTCATGTGTTCAAGAGCGTCTCCGCTTTTCATCAGTTTACTTCCGCAGTCTGGGCATTTTAAGTTGACCGATATTGATAGGGAATTACATGTTGGGCAGGATATGTGTGACCTTGTCGGCTCTTTTTTGAGCAAGCCTTTTTCAGCCATTTTTATCAGTGTAGGCAGCAGAATTGAGATTGGTATTTGGCTGTCAGGAACCGATTGTGGTTCTGTTGAGACTTCTATCCTTATGTTTTGGTTCTCATTTAGGATTCTGTAGATTTCTTTTGCATCTTCTAAGTTTACTCCTTCAGGCAATGACGATTCAAGGAGAATTTGGCTTATGCATTCCGCCATGCGTCCTGTTAGAATATAGTCTTTTGTTATGTAGTCTTTTGCGCCAAGTTTCATTGCTTCCACAGCGATTTCTTCATTACCCTTACCTGTGACGAAGACTGTTGGCTTTTTATGTGTTGTCTTCGCAGTTCTCGTAGAATGTCAAATCTAGTCATGTCTGGGAGTCTGTAGTCCAGAAAGATTATGTCGAAAGTTTCTTTTTTAAGGTTCTCAAATTCTTCTTGACCGCTCTTTGCTACAGTGAGTTTGAAATCTACTTGTAGACTTTTCTTTAAAGAACGTTTCATGATTAACTGGTCTTCAGGATTGTCTTCGATGTATAGAATGCTTAGCTGCAAATGTTTCAGCTCTTATTATGATTGCTTCTCATCTGGCTGGGATCTTGGATATTATGAGCCAATACTGTCTTATTTCAACCACGGTCTTAATGAAGTTTTCAAAGCTAACTGGTTTCACGATGTAATTGTTGCATCCCATTTTGTATGCTTCTTCTATCTCTTTTTCTCTTTCAGATGACGTTAAAACGATGATGGGAATGCTTCTTAGATTCTCGTCACTCTTAATTTCTTTCAACACCTTAAAGCCGTCGACTTTGGGCAATTTTAGATCCAACAAAATCAAGGCGAGAGTGGGAGCGTCTTTGTATTTCCCTCTTTTTCTGATGAAGTCTACAGCTTCCTCCCCATTCTGCGCAACATAAAGCTTGTTGTATATTCGTCCCGCCGCAAAAGCTCGTTTCGTAATCAATATGTCGTCTGGATTGTCCTCAACAAGCAAAAAGGGTGTTCTGAATCTGCACTAAATCATATTTTGTTATTCTCCCTAATTTTATTTGCACTCTTCACATTTACGTTTTTCGTCGGTACTAACCAATAAAAGATGAAAAAATATTATTTCTTGCCCATCTAGTAATTCATTTGTTGCTATCACAACATCAATTTCTTTTGCAGATGTTCCGTGCGTGTTGAATTTTTTCTTTATGTAGGCTCTGTGGAAACATGGTATCCTTGGCGTCGTCGAGAGTCTTTTTCGCATAGAACGGTGACTTTGAAGTCTTAGTTTTTGCCGATTTTTTGGCTGTTTGTTTTAGGACTTTACAATGTGACTGGGGCAGCTTTTATGTATGAAACAAGGTATGGAAAGCTATATGAACATGTTTGGACATACTAGGCAATGGAGATTTGGTAGGATGAAATGTCCTGATTGTGGAAAAGAACTGAAGAAACCTGTCAAAGAATGGGATCTAAGTCAAAAAGTACACGTCAAACTTTACGATTGCTGCGGAAAGAAAGTTAGAGAATACATTCGCAAATAAGCATTTTGGTAATAACCATTCGATGATTATTTCAATAGGTTGCTAGTTGTATTCTTTCAAAAATTCGTTATTGTTCAACGTGTTCCTTCCATTTTTCATTTTAGTTAAATATCACATATTAGGCTGCAATAGATTTTGGAGCATCTCTTATCATCGTGTCAATTGGAGTTCGCCAGCAGGAAAGAAGAACTTAAGGGTCTGCCTTTAAGTACCATTGGTTAAGACCAAATAACAGGACTCCTTTAAAAATCGTTTCCCCAGATAGGCCTGTGATCATCAGTTCCAACGAGGCAAGCTAGTTCCAAAGTGTTCGATGATGTAAAGCAATGGAATCATAGATACGTCTATGCAACGCCTTTTTAAATTTTTGCTTTGTGGATTAATTCTTGAAAGTGACTGAATTCTCCTTCTTTTTCTGTTTAAACCCGTTTTCAGCATTACCTGGAAAAAGAGAGAAGGACGAGGTTTTGTGCCTCTTTCAACAATTCAGCCTTAAAATTGGAAAATTAGATACTCCATCAGCATAATTAGTCCACAAAGCAAAAATTTAGTTTTTTACTTACAACGTCCTTTCCTAGATCATGTATTTTCTTAATTCACTGTCTGGCATTGCATAAGTGTCTAGGACTAATTGTTTGTTTTTGCTGTTATATCGTAAAGATACTAAAGTGTCTTTTGACGCATCTGAGTAACGAACAGTTATTGCTGCCGCTTTTTGTATTGTCTCAGTGTCGGGCTCTCCAACTATAACTGTCGTTGGCCCCCTGTGTTCACTGACTTCTAACATGGAAAGATTCTTGTTTCGGCTGCAAAGAAATGAAAGTCTATGATTTTCCCTCTCATTCCTGCCAACTATGAATTTTGTTTTGCCAATTCTAAAGTGTCTGCCAACCTTTAGAAGTTCAACATCTAACATCGTCAGCTTCTTTTCGTTCATTAGGTGCTCCCTTAATCGGTCAGCAAATCTTGGCTCTGTTAATAGGCAACCTCCTGCGGGATTGGGGTATTTGGCTATTCCCAGTTCTTTCGCAATCATCATCTGAGGTGCCCTTCTTCTTCCTTTAATCGCAAAAAGCCTTTCTCTATTAACGTATCCTTTTCTTTCAGCCTCTGTTTCTGGCAAAAGCTTTGCAGACAAAGGTCTTAGAACTTTGCCCTCTAAGCCTGCTTCCTTCTCGATGTGTAACATCATGTCTTTTTTCTGAGAGAAGGGTCTTTCACCTAAAACTTCTCCAGTTACGATGAAGTCTGCCCCTATTTTTTCTGCTTTCTTCTTGGCTTTTTTTAATTCAAGTATCCTACAGTCGACGCAAGGGTTCATTTCGCTGCCGTATCCGTGTTTAGGTGCTAAAACGATTTTGAGGTATTCTTTTTTAAAAGCAATTTTGTGAAGCTTGATGCCCATATCTCTACAGAATTTTTCGACAAACTCTTCGTTCTGTTCGGAAAAAGGAGTTTTGAAATGCAGTGCCTCAACATCGATATTTCTATCTAATAGAAGCCGCGCTGCAACCATGCTGTCTAAACCGCCTGAAATAAGAATTAACGCCTTTGGCTTCTTGGCTTCAGCTACATCCATGTAGGGGCTCACATCAATTTGTTTGAGTTTGGACCCTCTTATTTATTGCTGATCGATTATGCGAAAAATTGTTAAACTAAACCATTTATTCAAACTTGCTGCTTAGACTATGCTCAATTGGCATAAAAGTAACTAGATCAATACCTTGTTAACTAAACGGAACATTGGAAGTAAAATGAATAAAGTTTAATAACGATTTAGGAATTTAAATGAAGACATGGCAAAAAAAGTTAATCTTCTCGTGAAAGCTTTAGAGGATAAAGACGGAATTCTGAAATTAGCTCCAACATGGGTGCCAAGAGATTTTCTCACCCCTGGAAGAAGACTTAAGCTAGCACCTGAAGATATTTATGCCCTAGGAGTTAGGAGGGGCGGCATAGATGAAAGGTGGCTGGCCTCGACCGTTAAGGCTAATAATCCAGGAGCACCTGAAGATGAGGGGCTAAGCTATGTTGTTGTTGGAGAAGGTGACAGAACTGAAAAGGTTTTGTTGAAAGAGGCAATAAGCGAGTTCGGAGATACGATACTTGGAAAAAATGTCATGCACAAGTATGGCGGCTGGACAGTACTAACGAAATTCTTTGACAACGAGTGTCCCATTCCTTTTCATCTGCACCAAAAAGAAGAACATGCACAAAAAGTCGGTCAGTCCTCAAAACCTGAAGCCTACTATTTTCCCGTTCAACTAAACATTATTGAAGGCAAGTTTCCCTACACTTTTCTTGGCTTAAACCCTGGCACACAGAAAAATGATATTAAAAAATGCTTAGAAAGATGGGAACAGGGAGACAACGGAGTCTTGGCTTACTCTCAAGCTTATAGGCTTGAACCTGGAACAGGTTGGCTTATTCAAGCAGGTATACTGCATGCGCCTGGTACTCTTGTTACTTACGAGGTTCAAAAAGCCTCGGATATATATGCGATGTACCAATCTATGCTTGAGGGTAAACCAGTCTCTAAGGATCTCTTGTTAAGTAATGTTCCGCCTGAATTGCGAAGTAATTTGGATTACATTGTCGATATGATAGATTGGGAAGTGAATGTTTATCCAGAATTCAAGAAACACCATTACGCTAAACCAGTGTTCACAGAGCCACCTAAGGAAACTGAAAAGGATGGATATATACAAAAATGGATCGTGTATGGAACAGAGGAGTTCAGTGCGAAGGAGCTAACAGTGTTTCCCCGTTCAAAAGTGAAAATACGGGATGAGGCAGCTTATGGGCTTGTCGTAATTCAGGGGCACGGCGAGATAGGCAAATTTGAAGTTGAGTCTCCTACTATGATCAGATTTGGCGAACTAACGAATGACGAACTGTTTGTTTCAGTGGAGGCTGCAAGAGAAGGAGTCAAGATTGTTAACAAAAGCAAAGTTGAAAATCTGGTTATGCTAAAACATTTCGGACCTGGAAACCCCGCTGTACCTAAGACTTTGAATAATGCCTAATTCAACTTGTTTGCGACTTTTTAAAATCTCTCTTTTTATTCAAGCGAAAGGTTTTTGAATTACTTACGCAGATTTTATGCGGCATAATCTGAATGAAGGTTGTTGCCCCACTTTAAATGCACGGTGAGTTTACATGTTGGAGATTTCGGAGAGAACTAAGAGCCTAGGCACAGAGAACGCCTTCGTGGTTCTAAAAGAAGTCAACGAGCTGATAAGTAAAGGCAAAGACATCGTGAACTTTTGCATAGGACAGCCTGATTTTGACACACCAGAATACATAAAACAGGCTGCAATCAAGGCAATAAAAGAAGGAAAAACTGGGTACACGGCTTCTCCTGGAATTCCTGAACTGAGAGATGCCATCGCTAAGTATCTTTCTGAGACTAGAAAAATCAGTGTAAGCCCAGATTCTGTTGTTGTTTCAAATGGTGCTAAGCCGTTCATTGGATACACGATTCTCTGCGTTACTGACTATGGGAAAGGCGACGAAGTTCTTTATCCTAATCCAGGCTTTCCGATTTATGAGTCTCAAATAGTGGCGAACGGAGCGAAGCCTGTTCCGCTTCCACTTCTTGAAAGCAAGGGTTACAATTTTGACTTGGAATATTTAAAAAGCAAAATGAACAAGAAAACGAGACTGCTCGTCCTCAATTCTCCTCATAATCCTACCGGCGCTGTTTTAGACAGAAAAACTTTGAAAGCCATATCAGATATTGTTCAGGAATACGACAATCTGTGGGTTTTTTCAGATGAGGTTTACTGTCGGATGGTGCACGATTCGGGCTTCGAAAGCATCGCCGCGTTTCCAGGAATGCAGGAAAGAACAATCATAGTTGATGGTGTCTCTAAGACTTACGCGATGACAGGCTGGAGAATTGGCTTTGCGTCAAACGAGAAGCTTTCTTCATACTTAGCGAAGTGGGTCACAAATACGGATTCGTGCGCTGCGCATCCAAACCAGTATGCAGCTCTCGCGGCTTTAACCGGACCACAAGACGAGGCGAACAGGATGATGCTGAGCTTCAAGAAAAGACGTGACATAATAGTGGATGGACTAAACAAAATCGAAGGCATAAAATGTTTAAAGCCAGGTGGCGCTTTTTACGTTTGGCCAAATGTTTCGGAAGCCTGCAAACTTGTTAAGGCAAAAGATTCGGAAGAGTTCAGAAAAAAGCTTCTTTATGAGGCTGGGGTTGCTGTGTTGTCTGACATTCATTTCGGTCACAGAAACAAGGGTGAAGGGGAACACATAAGGTTCTCATACGCGACCTCTGAGGAAAACATCAAGGAAGGACTTAGGAGGATAAAGCAGTTTATCGAGGCAAACAAGAAAAGATAGGCTTAGTATTTTAGGTAATCTTCAACGACTACTATGCCTATTCCCTGCTTCTTCCTTTTAGAATTTAGGTGAAAAGTTGCAAGGCTTGCTAGCCACCCAGCTACAACAACGAGGGTTGCTGGAAAGAAATCGGCAAATCCTGTGTTAAACGATATAACCTCGAAAATGAACATGGCGGCTCCAGTCATCGCAGCAACAAGAACCCCTATTTTTTGACCAAGTTTTTTCGCTGTCTGAATAGCTAGCAGTCCAGCGAGGAAAAGGTCTCCTGTTCCTAGGCCTATAAGGTTTCCTGGTGGAAATCTGGGGAGAATGAGCATGACGGGTAGTTTGAGGTCAATCATTCCTATGGCTGCCTGTTTCATGAAGCCCGTTATGTAGACTTGAATGACGTCCATTATTGTTAGGATAGCTGCGAACAGCCAGACTGTCTTCCAAGTGAAGAAGGTGCTTATGTAGACTGTTATAATCACTGCGAAGATTACGACAAAAAGGTTGAACACTGCAAGATAAGAGAAAAGATAAACATAGCAGAACAGGAAAGCAATTGGAGGTAAGACAGCTAGGTGTACCTTTTTCAAAACAAGGTACGTGAACATAAAAAGCATGTAAGAGTATGCTGCCATGAACCCGATTTGGACTGCTCGGCCGGGAAGAAAAGCAATTGTGGATATTATAAGCCCCATTACAACAACTATTATGATAGCGTCGCGGGTGGAGAATTTTTGGTCTCCCATCAATGTTGAAAATGTTCTTTCGGTTTTTCTGTATAAGAGAACTGATGCTGTGACGATGAGAAATATGGCCGAAGGTAAGGCTAAGTCAAACTGCATGTAAATCACGCGGTGAAGGCAACCATGATGTTTGATGCTCAAAAGCCTTTCGGAAAACGACCTTTCTTAAGTTCGAGGTGGCTGAACGGGTCATCCATGACTTTCGGTATCCACTTCAGTAGGTCTGAGGCAACTATGTGTTCTCCCTTTTCTGCCTTAACAAAGTCTCCGGCTGCGCCGTTGACGAAAGCTCCAGCTACCGCAGCCTCGAAAGGTGCTACGCCGCGGGCAAGCAAGGCTCCGACAATGCCTGACAAAACGTCTCCGGTTCCGCCTACAGTCATGCCTGGGTTTCCTGTGAAGTTCAGCTTTACTGCTGCTCCGTCTGTGATTATATCTATGTGTGATTTTAGGAGAATAACGGTGTCTAGGTCTTGAGCTGTCTGTTTAACGAGGTTAATTCTTCCTTCGGTGTTTTGTGGAAGCTTCGTTCCAGTTAGGATTTCGTATTCGCCGATGTGCGGAGTTAAAACAGTTGGGGTTGCCAGTCTATATCTGAATTCAGCAAATGCTTTTAGGGCGTCGGCGTCAATAAGCATCGGTATCTTCTTTTCATTAACGATTCTTATGATTTCCTTCACAGTCTCTTGGGTTTCATTTTGCAGCCCAAGCCCTGGGCCTATGACCACTGCGGTTGCCTTGTTAAGGTTACGCCTTATGACGGAAAGATTTTCTTTGTTCAGGTATTCGCCTTCCAGTTTTATTGTGATCAAATCAGGTGATATAGAAGATATTGCGTAGGCTGTTTCGTGTGGTGCAACAATGTATGCTAGGTCAACGCCTGTCCTTAATGCAGCTAGGGCTACAAACGCTGGGGCGCCAACGTAGGTTTCGCTTCCTCCGATCACGAGAAGCCTTCCGAAATCACCTTTATGAGATTCAGGGGGTCTTGGTTTAACTAGTGCTACGACGTCTCCTGGACCTGCGTATCTCTCGATTTCTTCTGGAATTCCGATGTCCGTGACTAAGAGCTCGCCTGTGTGCTCTTTAGCTTCTATCAGTCCAGGTTTTGCCTTGTGGAAAGTTACTGTTAGGTTTGCCTTGACTGCTTCTCCCAAGGCTTTTCCTTGGTCGGAGTCTAGTCCACTTGGGATGTCTACTGCTAATTTGAACCCTTTGGCTTCGTTTATGAGTCTAATGATGTTAAGTATTGGTGGTTTTGGAGGTCCTGTTAGTCCCGTTCCGAGAAGTGCGTCGACGATGACTTCTGCTTTTACCTCGAAAAGAAGGGATGAGTCATAAATTTCATGTACCGAAACTGAGCCTCTTAGATTTGTCAGTGCCTCCCAATTTTTTCTTGCGTTTTCGTCGTTTATTTGTTGAGCCCTTCCTGCGATAAACACGTCGACTTTGAAGCCTTGGCAAGCTAGGTGTCGCGCTGCTACGAAGCCGTCTCCTCCGTTTCCGCCTAGCCCGCAGAAGACCGCGATTTTTGTTTCTTTTGGTTTAAACCGGTTTAAGATCTCTGCAGCAACGTTTTTTCCAGCGTTTTCCATGAGTTGCAGTCTTGAGATGCCATAGTATTCTGCGTTAAGTTCGAGGGCTCGCATTTCTTTGGTCGTTATGATCTTGTGTTCCAAAAAAGAGTTCACCTTATGTTATTATTCATAGTTGGCGCATTTAAAATTGGCGAGTCATAAAGTAGGATGAATGGTTATTTGTTCCTTGTTTTGATGTATTGGTCTGCTTTTTGGATTTTACCTTCAGTTTCGAGGATGTTTAGTAGGCGGTCTGTTTCTTCTCTTGCAAGTTGGTATTGTTCCTGCGCGGTTGCGTAGATTTCTTCGAGGGCTGCTTTTTCAAGGCTCTTTATCATTTTGTAAAGGTCAATCATTTTTGTGCTTATTTCTGGAGGGACTGTTGAAAGAGGCCAAGCTCTTTCTATTAGGAAAAGAATGAGCATCTTTTTTTCGTCGTTTTCTTCGCATAGTGTGACGAAGTTTTTTCCAACAGCTTTTTTTCCTGCGGCTTCCTCGTAGTCTACGATTTTGAAGTTGTTTTTGAGGATTTCAGGCACCTCGTCCATGTTTGCAATGACGTTTCTGCGGAGTCTTTGTTTGTCGTCGAGGTATGATAGAGATAAGACGTCGTAGCAGTAGCCTTGTATGATGCTTTTTTGGAAAAGCATGGTGCGTCCTTCTAGTTGTGCAAAGCCCGTTCCAGCTGGGCATTTTATAGCTTTAACGGTGGTTCGCTGCATTTCTTCGTCTTTGCAGACTTTGAACAGCCACTGTCCTGTTAATGGGTCGTTGACCCTGTAGAATCGAACTACGCCTTTTCTTAGCTCTTCTAGGCTTATGTCGACCCACGTGTCTGTTTTGCGTTCCTCAATTTTGCGGATGTCGATTCCTATTTTTTCAAGAGAATCCAAATCTGCGTCTCCCTAAAGAAGGTATCTTCTGTTTCCAATTAAGGTTGCTGGTTATTATTAAAAATTTAGTAGCCATTGAGGTTGGTTACGGGAAAACGTGTGGAAAGGCGTATTTTTTGTTGATGAGACGGAAATATTTAATATCTTTAAGTAGCTATGTATCAGTAGACGTTGGGTTAAGTGAGGAATTGTGTATGCCTGTTGCGTTTGTGTTGATTAATGCTGAGATAGGGTCGGAAGGCGAGGTTCTTGGCGAGCTTAAGAAGATTGAGGGAGTTAAGGAAGCCTATTTTGTTTACGGGGTCTACGACGTTATAGCCAAGGTTGAGGCTGACTCGATGGATAAGCTTAAGGAGCTCATAACGTGGCGTATAAGGAGAATTACTAAGGTTAGGTCTACGTTGACCATGATAGTAATTGAAGCAATGACGTAACCGTCTAAGAAAACTAAGAATAGCCATTTTCTTTCTGTTATTATGCCTACGATGATATGTATGTGAGTAGCAGAGGGGGGAGGGGTATATATAGTCGGGTCAGCTTTTTTGACCATTTTTCTATACGAAAATTGTTTTTGAGAATTACGTTTAAGTATCTGGGCTATTTAAGATGTCGTCCGGAAAATATGTCTGCTTTAACATGACGGCAGGAGAAATGGAAAATGCACTTTGCTTTTCTAATAACTTTTCTGGTCGTTCCAGTTACATTGTTAATAGGCATCATGCTTGGAAGGGTGGTGCATAGAACCTTGGGCCTAATTGTTTCTGCCGTTGCTGGAGCCGCCATATACGTGTTTGGTTTGTATGCCCTAGCAGGCCCAGCGGCCATCTTCACTTTTGACTTGTCCACGCAGCTTCTCATGGTCGCATTCGGAGCGATAATGGCAACTTTCGGATGGTTCATAGGCGAAAACTACGAGCTGCTGTTCCAAAGAAGCGGAGCAAAGAAAACCACTTAGATTGCCAGTTATTTTTTGGGGATTTTTTAGCCGTCGGTTTAACTCTGAGCTATCATGGGTGTCAATCAAATGCCTTCTCGTCATCCGGCTGAACATGACTTTCTTTCGGGGCAGTAATAAATATTATCATTAAGTCTTTACGTTAAGGAATATACACGGAAGTTTGAGACTGTTTTATGATGGAAAAGTTGCATGTTGGCTTCGACGACACGGATTCGAGAAAAGGCGGATGCACAACCTATGTTGCAGCCTTAATAATCGAGCAACTAAGCAAGCTAAGGGTCTCTTTTTTTGACTATCCATTTCTGGTAAGGTTGAATCCGAATGTGCCTTGGAAAACTCGTGGAAACGGAGCTCTGTGCTTAAGGATTTTGTGCGAACCTCAACAGATAGATGAAGTTAAGGAAGTTGTCGCTGAGACTGTGGAAAAGGAATCGGAGCTCAGTGAGGCTGGAACTGAGCCTGGGATAGTGTTCTTTAAAGGCGAGGTGCTCAGTGCTGTCGAAGCCTTCGCTGAACGGACAATGACAAGCGTCGTCACGAAAAAAGAGGCTCTTAAGTTAATCAAAAAACACAATGCAGAAGCAATCAGGTTCAAGACTGGAAGAGGCATCATAGGCGGACTGGCTGCGATAGGAGCTCAGCTTAAAGGAGACCACACATTCGAGCTCATAGCCTATAGAACAAAACAGAACAGGGGAACTCCTAGAAAAATTGACGGCTCCTCAGTTCTCCAGATGGAACGACAACTTGGGCGACAGGTCTTCAACAATGTCGACCCTGAAACTGGACGCGTCCTCATAACTCCAAGGGGACCCGACCCTGTTCTCTATGGCATTAGGGGAGAAACAGCTGAAGCGGTTAAACGTGGACATGAAATTGTGGTCAGTCACGAACCGATTGAAAGGTGGACAATCTTCAAAACAAACCAGGGAACCGACGCACACCTTAAAAGAGCAGTCTCAATAAGCGACGTTAAACCATATAACCCTGTCATCATACGAGGAGAAGTAGCGGCAAAGCCACGAGTCATCCAAGGTGGACACGTAGTTTTCCAAATCCGAGACAACACTGGAAAAGTTGACTGTGCAGCCTATGAGCCTACTGGAACTCTTAGAGACCTCGCCATGAAGTTGATTCAAGGAGACCTCGTAGAAATTTACGGAGGAGTCCGCCCTAAATCTCAAACCAATCCGATGACTGTTAATGCGGAAAAAATACACCTCATAAAACCAGCGGTTCTCCTTGTTTACAGGAATCCACTATGCCCGTCCTGCGGAAAAAGAATGAAGTCAATGGGCAGAGGGCAAGGGTTCGAATGCCTCAAATGTGGATTCCACGGAAAAACTTTGAAAAAAACTGTTTATGAAATTGAAAGACCTTTAAAACCTGGGTTGTATGCGACGTCTCCGCACTCGCAGAGGCACCTTACGAAACCTCTTTTAAGATATGGGCTGGAAAAGACTGGAAACACGCGACTGGATGAGCAGGTTTTGCCATACAAATTCTTTTATGGGCATTAAAAGCATCAAATCAGTGTGTTACCGAATTATTTTCAACCCACGAGAACTTTTTCTGGAGAGATTTGGGATAATAAAGCTTCCAATCGTAGTTAACGTTTTGGCCCCAATTATAGTAGATGCGTGGATCAATGTAGCTCTTTAAAGAGGTGCCCAAATTAAAGTCACGCGTCTTTTTCTTAGCCTCAACTTGAAGCCTTAACCGTTCAATAGCGGTTTTGTCACGCTGCAGTTTAACGTCTCTTCTTTCCTCCAACATCTTAATGTGTTCCAGACGTCTTTCTCTAATTCTCCTGATACGCTCACTTTGCACCTTAATAGCCTTCTTTTTCTGGGCAATCCTCCGAGCTAAAGACAGATTCGGCTTACCACTGCACATCTCAGAATCAGATCGTTGAAGAATTTCCAAATCCCGCATCAAAGTTTTTAGCCGCTCTTCTTCTCTGTTCAGAACCATCAAAAAATGTTGTTCCTTTTCCTTAATCAGCCGTTGCATATTCGCTTGGGCAACCCTTGATTTTTCAATGAGACCCCCAAGTTTTTCCTCCTGCTTTTGAAGCGATGAAGCCCATGTTTTCGGGATAGTACGTTTGTGGTTACACGTTCTAGCAGCCTCAAGATTAGCCATCGTAGCCACATACTTTTTGAAATAATCTGGATCATCAACCTTGACAGGCGAAGTATCAAGCTTACCTTTAACAGCCTGAGACGCGTAATAGGTGCGGAAAACCTTTGCTGAAAGTCCACTAACAACTTCTCCGAGGAACTCACTTACACGGGTCGAGTCAACGCCACTAAAAAGCGTGGACTTAGCATTAGATGAAAACTCTTTCAGATTTCTTATAACATTTTCAGGAAGATTCTCCTCGAAAATGTGAGGAACAGAATCTTTGCCTAAAAAATGCAAAGTGACCTTTCCATCTTCTCCAAACTTGATGTGCTCCGGTCTAAGGGTTGAGGCGCCAACTGTGTCCGCCTCATCCGGATCTTTCTCGTCGCCTACCCTTATTTTGAACTTGTCAATCAAGTAGCAGACAGTCGCTGTTTTTCGCCTTTTCACATCAGCAGAATCCAAGTTAGCCACAATGTGATTCTTGATGCGCTCAATGTTTTTCTGAAGCTCCTTTGCCTTTTCGAATTTTTGAATATCCTTCATCTGTTTAGGTGTGCTGCTCTCAGCAAGCCACACATACTTCATTTTTCCCGAAAGATTATCCATCCACCTTGCAACCCACATGACGTCCTTCTGCCAAGTTCTCTTCCATCCGCCTGGAGGCAGCGGAGCGTCAGGAGAAAGGTTAAGCTCAATGTCCTCTTCGCTTGGTCCCTGTTTCCAGCAGCCACGTTTTGGATGTCTGCCTCTTCCCATAAAAATGCAGGACGGCTCAGCGACATAATTGCTAATTTCTGTCTTGACGCCATCAACAAGCGCATAGCCAAATTTTTCTTTAGCAGCTTCTTTCATTTTTTTCCGTTCCTCTGACAGCCTCTTTTTTTCAGCCTTTGAGAGACTAAGCTTGGCAGCTTTTTCTTTTTCTACGTAGTCTATAATTGCTGAAAAGTCGAAATCGGCAGGTTCAAGTTTTTCCTTTAGACCCAAGGCTTCACAAAAATCGCTGAAAAAGTTCTTTACAAAAACCTTGTCATTGACATACTCAGTTCCAATCTTCTTGACCCACGCGACAGCCATCTCCTCTTGATGCGGCGTAAGCTGAACTTCTTTACCTCTTATTTTTATGCTGAGCCTCTTCCACTCATACTTTGGAACAACTATGCCATTGTGAATCAGATGTTGCAATTAACATCTCTCTCGCTTCCGAATGAATCTTGCACAGCCATTTTTAAAGTTTCCTTATACTCTCCGTGCCACCCTTTAATGCAGCCAAGACTTTACGTTTCTATTCGGATTCAGAAAATATAATACGATATTATAAATCCATAAAGTTTATGAAAACTGTGAGATTCAACTCACAACAGAGTACCCGTTCAACAGTCGGTATGGAAACGTGATATCAGAACTATGCAAAAAAGCCATGTTCACACCAAAGAATCTAAACAGTCAAAGATCTAGGTTGAAAGTAACTTATTAAAGAATTTTGTTGGAGGTATGTGTTTAGCTAATAAATGTCGATCTCCTAAATATGTCTTCCTTTCAGCAAAAAGAGCCTAAATTTTAGAGTTTTAACACTCAATCGCCGGACATCCATCAGAACCTAAATCTGACCCATTTTCACATTTACGTCAAAAATTTCAGTTCCTAACTTATAACAGCTAAACACATACTGTTGGAGAAAGTATTTCTAATGGAAGCTAAAGAAAAAAGAATCTTAATCGTGGATGACGATCAAAGAATTTTGGAAAGCCTAAAAAACATTCTGGAATCAGAATGCTACAGCGTTGAGACCGCTGAATCAGGAGAAGAAGCTACCAAAAAAATCGAGAAGAATTCTTTCGACATAGCTTTGCTGGACATTAGACTATCAGGAATGCAGGGACCCAAGCTTTTGGAAATTCAACATGAGAAATTTCCTAGAATGGTGAAGATTATGATGACCGGTTATCCATCTCTTTATAGCGCTATTGCCGCTTTAAAACTGAGGGCAGACGCATACATCATGAAGCCCGTTAACCCCGTTACACTTTTAGATGTTATCAAAAAAAGTCTAAGGAGCAAGATAAATTGTGATTATAGCTGCAAGAACCAAATGTTTTCCGTTCATTAGAGTCTCATCTTCCCATTTTCGGAGGCGAACAAAATGAAAGAAAGCAACATTCCCAGCGAAATTAAATCATTTTTTGAATCCTCATCTGGGCAAACTTTGCTTATTAAGGGAAAACCAGGTACTGGCAAAACAATATTTGCCTTCGAGGTTTTGAAAGAGGTTTGCGATGAACGTAACGGACTTTACTTTTCAACAAGAGTAACCCCAGAAAAACTGTATGCGTTTTTCCCTTGGATCAGGAACATTATTCCCGAAAAAACATCGTAAATGCAACGCCTAACAGAATGATGAAGGTTTTTGGTTCAGATTTTGAGGCTTTCAAGCGTCCCTTTGATTTTGATTCTGCCTTAGCTTTTTTTAAGATGCTCTACGAGGAGGCTGAGGAAATGGACAACCCTGGTTGTCATCGACAGCTGGGACGCGGTGCTAAATTATGTTAACCTTAAAGACCAAGACACAACTTTAACGCAGAGCCTATGCGAGCTATGCCACGAGGTTGGTACGCACTTAATTCTTGTGTCAGAAACAGCAGACCAAACGCCCTTAGATTTCATTGTTGATGGAGTAGTTAAGCTTTCAGACGTCGAGATTCGCGGAGAGGCAATGGGCGGACAGGTATATTCCGAGCAATTATCTTCGAGAACCGCAAGGCTGATAGAACTAAACAAGCTAAGAGGAGTAAAAAGAGGACAGAAAAGTTATGTTTTCACCCTTCACAATGGAAGATTCCGAAGTTTTCTACCATACACTGTACAGACAACCCCGAGGCTAGAACCAATTCCAGACATTGACAAAAATCACCGATCAACCGGAATTAAGGACTTAGACAACATCATCGGTGGCTTGAAAAGGGGAAGCTTAACCCTGTTCGAAATTGAATACGGTGTCGGGTTACGTTATATTCCATTTCTTGATCAAATCGCTATGAACTTGTCTAGCAATAACATCGGCGTAGTTCGAATCCGATCTGCAGGCGTATCATCAACACTAGAAAATAAGATTCCAGAGGCTATGGGGGTATACCAATTTAAACCTAAAACTTGGATCACGTGGAGGTTGGAAAAGCTGTTTCCCACATCAAGAGAATATTTGGACTTTTTTGAGGTAATCAAGAAAGAAAGCTCAGAGATTTTGGAATTGTCGCTTATGGAATCCAGAAAAGAGTATGCTGAGTTTCTTGAACAAAAAGGGGAAAGTCACCCTAGTGTTGCCGAATTTATTGGATTAGACACCTTCGAAATTCTTTATGGCGCAGATAACACCTTAAAATTGTTAGACGAAGCTGTTTCTAGAGCAATCGAGAGCAACGAAGTGTTAATTGCCGTAGTAAAGAGAGGCATGAAATCCGTTGAAATGGTTACAAAGATAGCTGATGCCCACATAATTTTCAAAGACATAGTTGGCAGCTTATTCATTTACGGTGTCCAGCCGAGAACTGGGCTTTACAATGTTTCGTCAGACGAACAAGGCATTCACCTTACACCCGTAGTATAAGAGGGGTAAACATTGAGCTACGAAGCAAAAATCGTCGAAGCTCTTCAGAAATCTGATGGAAAACTAAGCACTATAGAACTAGCCAAGGAAACTGGCCTTCCCAAAACAACATTAATCAAGTATCTTACGTCTTTCAAAATATCAGGAAAAGCAGACTTCGAGGATGTTGGAACCTCGAGACTTTGGTACCTAGTCGCACCAACAAAAGTTAAACCATATGCGAAAAAGAAAGAACTGGATGAAATGCTGAAAAAACTCATTGAGGATACTAATCTCTTAGGCTGCGCCGTTGTTGACCGAGAAGGCTCCATACTATCAGCCTTTTTGCCGCATAACGTTAACCAAGAAAAACTCGGCTCTCTAGCTAACTTGCTGTTCGACGTTAATGAGAAAATTGCCACGTTTTCCGACGTAAAAGAATTGCATCGAACCATCATTGAAGGAAGTGAGGAAACAATTTTCTCAAGGTATGCGGATAACTGTCTCTTTATAGCCTTCTTAAAACCTGATGCGATGCTTTGGCCCTTGAGGCAGGAGACAGAGTCGCTCATAAAGCGAATAAACGAGGTACTTAAAAAATAGTAATTTTTTGGGTACACTGACATTTTTCTGGCCTTGATTTTCCTTCGTCTGGTCCAAAGCTCTAAGAAACATTTAATTAAACCGTGCATAGTAATTGTGTTACTATATACTAAAATACATGACGGTGTTGAATTGTAATGAGCGAAGGCACAACTCTTCCACCTGCTGTTCAAGAAAGACTGCTAAGACTGCAGCAACTACAGCAGACTCTTCAAAACGTTTTGACGCAAAAGCAGCAAGTTGAACTTGAACTCCTTGAAGTTGACCAAGCCTTAAGCGAGCTTGAGAAAACCACCGACGACGGGGTGATCTATAAATCAGTTGGTTCGCTTCTCATAAAAACTGAAAAACAAAAAGTCGTAGATGAACTGAAGGAAAAGAAGGAACTGTCGAACATGAGGGTTTCAGTTCTTGGAAAACAGGAAGAGCGGCTTCGAGCACAGATTAAGGAACTTAACGAGAAACTGCAAAAAGACCTTCGACCGCTTTCTCCGGGTTGACGGTGGAATTTTTGGAGGAACCAAACAAGTTATCATTATCCGATGATCAGATTGAGGAATTGTGCATATTGGCTGATGAAGCTGCAAGAAAATATGTAACATCAAAAATTTCGAAAAACGAAATCACAGATATGGCGGTCTCGGTAAATCTTGAAGACGCACATGAGCTGGTAATTGAAATAGAGGTCGAATTGTCTCTTTCTGATTTACACAGTGATGAAGACGCCAAAAAACTAGCGAACGAAGCAGTCAAATCAGCCTTTAGGGCAATTGATGAATACGTGAAGGAAGCCAAATGTCAGCCAAAGACTTGAAATCTATTTTTGAAAGGGTTAACCCTAAGTATGTTCTTTTATTGTGCCATCAAAACGCAGATCCAGACGCTATCTGTTCAGCCTTCGCCTTTTCGAGGCTAATAAAAAGGCTAAGTCAAAACACAAAGGTTGACATTGCTTGCGCTGACGGAATAAGTAAGCTTTCAAAAGTCTTAAGCAAATATCTTCCCATCGAGATAATGATGGATGAACCTCCCTTTGAAGATGCGGACATAATTTTCATGCTTGACACGAACACGATCCAGCAACTTGGAAAATGGAGCGAAAAGGTGAAAGGATCTTCTGCCTATCTCATTTTGATTGATCACCACGCGAGTCACCCGGAAACTGAAAAGATTGTTTCCCTTTGCATTTCAGATGAAAAATCGTCATCAACATGCGAGATTATATACGGCTTTTATGAAGAGCTTGGAATAAATTTCTTAAAGGAAGAGGCTGAAGCATTATTTCTCGGAATAGCTTTCGACACAAAACACTTCATTTTGGCAAACTCCGCCACCTTCAAAATCATAGCTGATCTAGTAAGCGTCGGAATAAACGCTCAGGAATTGCTGTCACGTTTGTCTCTTCCAATTGAGTATTCTGAACGCATAGCCAGGCTTAAAGCCTGCAGGAGACTAAAGCTCCTAAGAATTAATAATTGGCTAATCGCTTTTTCCCACGTAGGGTCTTTCCAAGCTTCAGCCGCAAGAGCAATAGTCGAAATGGGTGCACATCTAGCCATTGTTGGAGGGCAAAAAGACGACCAGTTGCAAATAAGCATCAGGTCAGACCAGGAATTTTATGCACAAACAGGGTTTCACGTGGGAAAAGATTTAGCCAAACCTTTAGGAGACTTTCTCTACGGAATGGGGGGAGGACACTCAACAGCAGCAGGAATAAACGGAATAGGAGACTTTGAGTCTGCTGTTAAGCGGGCAATAAAAATTTTAAAGATGAGTCTCGTGAAAAACCAAAATTCGAAAAAGTGATCATTTTTCTCTAGATATCTTTTTCACAAATGAGGTACATTTTGACTTAAATGTTTCGTAGCTGCTTGAAAACTCGTCCATTGTCTTTACAACCGCTCCAAAGCTTTGCCATTGTGAAGGTAAGATTCCTTTAGAACCATATTGTCCAACATTGGATATTTTGGCTTTTTTTAGGATTTCAGATTGAGGCTTTGTTATTTCATAGAATTTTGTAACTTCGTTCCTTAAGTCGTCAGTGTCCCCAGTTAATCTTTGAAGAATTGCGGAATCAACAGGCTTAAGGATAGATTCGAGGTAGTTTTCAATTTTGAAGCTTGGCTCTGAACATGCTGACAAAACTGCTGTCTGGTGGTTGGGAAATTCAGTTTGCGTAATGTTTGTTCCTGCTAAGGTGAGAAGCGTTTCTTTCGTGTGTCTCTTAGAAGCCGGAAGAATATCAATTCCAAACAGCACTTCATTAGCCTGTTCTTCAGTTAAGTCATACTTAGTCTGCAGATATGATACCCATTTTAGCTTATTTTGAGGACTGAAGAAGATTTCGTACACTCTTTTGGTTACTGATATGCCACTGTATCCGATGTCGTTCTCCAAGGTTTCCAAATAGGCTTTAATCCCTTCCTCCGAATTATATGGCACAATATGCTTTGCGAGGAACCGAATCATCTGCTCCTTGTTTAATGGACGAAGGTATTTTCGACTGCTAACAACTGTTATTTTTTCAGCCAAAGTTTTTTTCTGAGAAACCTCATTCCACGCCCCAATCTTCTCAGCAAAGTTTTTCAGAGCAGCCTCTTTGTCAGGTGCCTTCTCTATTGCTTTTTTCACAAGTGCTTCAGCTTGAACCTCTCTTACATGATCGTCAAGTCTTCCGCCCATGTTTGTTTCGTACACGGTTGTTAACGGAATGCCCTTTTTAACTGCTTCAGCTCTTCCTTCCATCTTTGCAAGTATTAGTTCAACCATCTGTGAAACAGTAAACGTGACCGTGTTGTTTGTGCCAATTCCGAGGCTTTCAAGTTTTCTTGTGATGTCAATTGAAGCTGGAGAACTTCCCGCAACCTTAAAAACGATGTTCGGTCTTCCCCTCTCCACGTTTTCTGAGTATCCCCATAACAGCCAAGTGTCATAATGTCTAAGAAACTCCTGAGCGTCCAAGTAAAATTTTAGGGCGTAGTTTACACTTTCTTCGAAGTTGTCAGCAATAAACGGATTAAGCTGAAGACTTATCATACCGTGAACCATTTTCGAGGAGACGGCAATAGGTCGAAAAACTGTTAGGTTTCGCCAAATGCTGACCTCGGTTGCATAAGCAGTTATCTCGTCTCCATATTTCTCGGGATCCTTTAAGAATTCCGGATGTTGCTTAATCACTGTTTTAAAATCTGGACATAAGTCTTCGCCATTATAGCCTTCCCACATTGAAGGATCATCCTCATAAGCCACTGCAGCCAAAGAAGGGTTAGTTGTCACTTGAACAAAGCCTACGTGACGTAAAAATCTAAGTCCCAAAGCATAATCGTTTCCAAACTTGCATGCCCCCATCATACTAAGCTTATAATAAATATTGTTGTGAATCGCTTGTTCAGCCAGTCTTAGGAATGACCCCAAAAAATCATCGCGGCTAAGATTTTTTTCAATACTCTCCGCAATATGCGCGACCATGGCACCAGGAGGCCTATACACGACTTTCATCACGGTTTTCATTTCTGCTAAGATTCCGTCGACAACTGCCTTGGCAATTATTGCCTCATTTTGTTCTTCGCTAAAGGCAAAATTTCTTTCAAGTTTTTCCAGATCCCTTAAAGCGGTTGTTATCAAAGTAAGAGATTTTCTTGCCTCGTTTTCAGAAAAACCTATAATCTTTCTCTCAAATCCGATTAGGTTTAGAGCCATGTTTACCAAGGTATCATAAATTCTTGCACATTGAACAACCTTATTCTCATAGTTCTTGTCAAGAACAGCCTTACTGAATGCGAGGTTAAGTTTACGTACTGTGTTACCCAGTGTCTCTTCTAGGTGCCCCCTCATTTCAGGATGAAGAATGTGGTCAGCCGCAAGTTTAGAGTACCCTTTTAGGGTTAATCTGGCAATATGATCTGAGTGATCTACGCTCAATGGAAAACCTTCGAGTTCATACGGTTTTGTCTGCATTAATATATCTACCACTTTTTTCAATATGGGTCATCCACTTTGGTTTTTAATTATCATGCGTTGCCTATTGTTAAGGCAGCCTTTACCACATAAATTTATCGTGTAGATGGCCGGAAAACAGCCTTAAAAACAATTACCTATTTACTTTTTATTGTATTCCTATTTTTTTCTAAGTTGCGATATCTCTTCACTTGTGAGTATTTCCTTTGGATGAATGAATGTAACGCCTATCTGGTCGACTTTTAGGTCTCTTGTCGTTATCCATTCTTTTCCCGGCCGCATCTTGGATTGAGGATGAGGCTGAACGTCTTCTGGAAAAACGTCCTCAGCTATTCTATATAGAAACCCCGACCTTTTTCCATCGTGTTTGATTGTTCCGTCATCTGAGACTCTGACGAGTGTTGGCGCGTGAGAAAAAACCCTTGCCAGTTCCTCGTCTTGAGTAATAGTTGATCCCTTTTTTAGGACGCTTAATCTTAGAGGAGAACCGTGAAACCAAGGTCTAGCATAATCTATTGATGGCTTAAACTCTTCTTCTTGAGCTTTTGGTCTATTAGCTTTAAGATCGAGAGACTTCAACCAGTCAACAGTTTCTTTAATAACTTCGAGTGTATGCTCTTTCAATGAAAAAACGTGGTCTCCGCCTTTTACTATATGAAGTTTGTTTTTTTCATTAAGGTCTTTAATTATTTCATAGCCTCGTAATGCAACTTCCAAAGGAACGGTTTGGTCAGAATCCCCGTGCAATATTAGAACAGGTACTTTAATTTTGTTCATAACTTCGTAAGGAATCGTTTCGTCAACTGTGTCAAAGAAAGGCTTCTTCAAATACCATCCGTTATTGAGCGATACGCTTTCGCCTCTATTTAGCCTATCAAGTTTTTCACTTCCGATGATGCCTTCGAACATTTGTTTTAAGGGCGCCAAGGCTGCAGAATACAATATAATGTATTTTACACGCTTGTCCATAGAGGCAAGAATCGAAGCGACCCTTCCACCCATGCTTAGCCCAATTACGCCAATCAACTTATCGTCAACTTCGGGAAGGCTAAATATAAACGTGAGTGCTTGTTCTGCGTCGCTTATCTCTCCAGGAACAGTCACATCTTCAAAGTCGCCGTCGCTGTCGCCAGAACCTCTAAAATCAAAACGTAGAACAACAAAGCCAGCCTTGCATAGAGCCCTTGCAACTTGGACAAAAAACCTGTGAGCCTCCGACTTGTTTCCCGTGAACCCGTGGAACATGGCTATGGCTGGAGCTTTTTGGTCTGGGGGAAGATCGTCGGGCACGTGCAAGATGCCAATCAGTTGCTGCCCGTGATTAGTGAATGATATTGGCTTTATCATTTTAACTCACCCTAGTCTAGATGCAATGACTAGTTTCATTTAAGAATTCCTTGAATTTGGTTTTTACGATTTTCCGACTTAAGGCTTGTGGGTATAAGACCAACTGGGTAAGATCTGATTCTGAGTTTTTGCTCAATAAAGTGTGAAAGGGTGTCGTCAAACTTGTTTCCATGACAGGTTAGCACGGTTTTAGGTTGGCATTCCTCAACGAATCTGATTAGCCTTGGGAAATCAGCGTGGTCGCTTAGTGGAAAAGCAGTTTTTTTCGCCCACATTGCCCATCCTGAAACCAGTGCGGGAACAAAATTAGGGTGGTCTTGAAGGTCCAGCTGCTTAGGTGTGATGTAGACTATGTTGCCTGAGTCGATGACCTCTTGAGCTTCCTCGGATTTCGCATCTACATAGTTAAGCTCGTAACCATGAGCCTCGTAAATCTGGTTGATTCTTGAAACCTTCCAGTGAGTAACAACTGGAATGTCTACCTCGTTGAAGATGCTGATTATTTCCTGCGCGTTGCCTAATGGGTCGGTTTGAAACGTTGGGATTTTGCCTGTTTTTATGATCTTCTTTGCCCAAGCAACCATTTCTTTCCCTACCTCGTCTTCGGAAGGAAAGGTAAAGCTCGGAGAACCGAATGTTGCTTCCAGAACAAGCACATCGCACTGCACAGGCTCTGCAGGTTTCATAGTCCTAGTATATTCTGTGTTAAAGTCTCCTGTGAAAAGAATGTTTCCTTCAGGCGTTCTTACCTCGAACTCGCAGGAGCCTAAAACGTGACCAGAATTGTGAGAGATAACCTCGACATCGTCAAATGTAACCTTTGAACCAACTTCAAGAGGCCTCCAGTTTTCTGGTTGTATCCCATAACTGGCAATAATGTCATGAGTTGGCTGAGTGGAATACTTCTGCAACCCGTCCATTCTAAAGGCGGCTGAATGGTCAAAGTGACCGTGACTCACAAAAACCAAACAGTGACTAAGACGGTTATTTTGAGGGTCAAACGTAATGGATGCGTCTTCATTCTCGATTATGATTCCGCTTTTCCACCTAACCCTCAAAACTCAACCGCCAACCAAAAATACGACAAGCAGCAAATTAGAGTTTCTATCTAAAAAAATTGACAACACATCTTTTTTGATCAAAAAGAAAAACTCGGAAGTTAAAAAGAGAAATAGCCTTTTCAAATCAGTCCTGAGCCTTTTCAGTGCAGTCATGTTAAGATTTAAAGGACAGCTTCATATAAGCCACCATATTCAGATTGTTTCAGAATATGCATTATAGCGGGAGAACTAAAGATTTGTAAGAAAAAATGTTAGAGCTTTTCTAGCCAACGAGATCTAAGTTTCCTCAGATAGTATTCTGTCTACGACCAGTTGTCTTAAGTTTCTAGATAGGCTTGCGAAGTACGCGCTGAATCCTGTTACTCGCACAATAAGATTTGGGTATTTCGACGGGTCTTGATGGGCTTCAAGAATCTGCTTCTTGTCGACGATATTCATGTTAATCATGGTTCCACCTAGTTCGAAATGTCCTTTTATTAAGGCTTCAACCTTTGCAAGCCCCTCCTCGCCTCGAGCTAATCCTGGATCCATGTCAAGCTGCAAAGGCGCAGTGTTGCCGTAGCCACATTGCACGGAAGCAACAGCCACGGCCATCGCAGTGGGAGCACTTCCACCTCTAAGAAAACCTGGATCAGGACTAGCGCCATGAGAAATCGGAGCGTAAGCGTGTCGACCGTTAGGCGTCGCCCCAACAGTTTGACCCATCGAGATCATTGACGCCCATGAGAAAAGACCGGGAATCACGTTAAATCCCGCCGGCGTAGGCCTCTCTTTTACGAACCTAGTGAAAGCTTTAACGATGCGGACTGCCCAATAGTCTGCTCTTGTGCCACCGCGGCCATACCGCGGAACGCTGGACAACATCAACCGAACATTTTCTGCGTCTTTAAAGTCGTTTTTCAAGTGTTCAGCTAGCTGCGACCATGTTAGCAAGCCTTCTTTTTCGACTCGTTGCTCCACAGCGGCAAACGAGTCGGCAACTGTGGCAAGACCAGAGCCGTCTATACATAGGTTATAATACTCTACGCCGCCGTTGGATGCGTCTAAGCCTTTTTCAATCGTGCCGTAACATAACAGGTCTAAAACAAGTTCGGGAAAAACCTTGTGCATGTGTTTCATGTGAAAGTCAAGACCTTCTTTAGTGACTTCCACGGCTCGGCACAGGTGCATCTCAAAACGTCTCCATAACTCGTCCACGCTTGGCCTAATCTCAGAATCGTTCATCATGTCCCAAAATGCAACCTCAAAAACCTTTGCGAAGTTAATTTTGACGCAGTCGTTCAACGTGTACTCTCGACCAGGAATTGCAAACCAGTGGCAACCCGAGTAAACACGTTGACGGGCAAGCTGCGCGGAGTAACCGTTTTTCATGAAGCCTTCAACAAGCCCCATGTCGCCAAGAAATTTGGGAAAGCCCGTTTTGTCTTCAAACATAATTTCGACTCCTCTACGCAAGAGTTCAGGGTTAAGACCGTTGAAAACTCGAATGCCGATGTTCGCGGGAGCCTTTAGTCTGTGGACAGCTTCCAAAACGAGGAACGACAACTTATTAGTTGTGTCTTTGCCTTCAGCGCCAGGTCCTCCAAGCTGATAATACTGCGTATCGTTAAGCAACAAACATGCAAGGTGAAAAATTGCCTCCTCATCAGTTAACGTGCCAGCTGCTGACTCCCGCTCATAATAGGGCTTAAGCCACACATCAATTTGACCCATTGACCCGCTTCCATTATACATGCGGGCAATCATCTGATACCAAACTGTCCATTGGCAAGCCTCGCGGAAGGTTCTAGGAGGCTTGGAGACAAGCCACTCGTTGATTTCAGCCATTTCCTCTAGGTTGCGACGTAAGGTTGGGTTCTTTTCTTTTCTAGCCATATCAAGGGCGGCATCAACATGGCGGCGAATCCAGTCTTGAACCCCAAGCACAACTTGCTCTAAGCCATCGTAAAAGTCAGACTTTTCAGGATTGAGTTTTCTATAACGGCGTATCTTTCTAAGTAACCCTCCCCAGCCAAGCTTAAAGCCAATGGTCATGTCCTGACAGAAATGTTGAGTAGCTCCAATCCCAGGATATATACCGTATTTTCTTTGTTCATCTTCCAAGTTTGAGGCCAGCTCAGGAGGCCAGCTTGGATCTCTGTACCCCATGAAGTAAGCCATGTACCCTCCAGCTAGCGAACTCATGGGATTAACGTAAACCGGATGATCTTTGAGAAAAAGATTGAAGTTTTCGCCACAGACCTTCGCGCCAAAGAATCCACCGCTTGGATGATTGCTTTTTGGTTTGAAGTTATTCAATTTTGCGTCTCTAACCATTTCGCCAGAGGGCCCCATATATTCAGTAATCTCCCTCAACTCGGGGGGAGGCAAAATTCTGCCATGGTCATCCTGGTCCATTACTAGGAGGACTTCTTGCTTCTCTTTGGTCTGCTGCATTTTGGTTTTGCATAAAGCTTCTAGCCTTTGCTTGTAAGTTAGCTCCGAAAATTTCTCAGCCAAACTTTACCACGCCCTACGGAAGGTTTTCCGCTTCTTCATAAATAGCATAAAAAAGAAGGAAGTGTCTTAATTTAATTTCGATTAAAAATTTGGAAACTAGTTCTCGCGAACTTTTATTCCCGATTTTCCAGCTGCCTCTGACAGTTTTTTTATTTTCTTTTTTGTCGGAATTACCAAGTTGGTTGCAGCGTACTCAAGTCCAAGGGCTTTGTATTTGCTTTCTCCTAACCGATGAAAGGACAACAGTTCCAGATATTCAAGGTTTGGAAATTTCTTTACAAACTCTGCGATGGCTTCGACTTCACTTTTTGTGTCGTTGAAGCCTGGAATAATGGGCACACGTATGATGAGCCGTTTTTTGGTCCTAGACAGTTTCATTGCATTGTCCAGAATTACCTTATTCGAGACTCCAGTTGCGTTTTTGTGTTTCTCGGAGTCAATGTGTTTAATATCCATCATTACTAGGTCAAGCATAGGAAGCAGCGCGGCTAGAGTTTCCCATTGACAGTTGGCAGCAGTCTCAATTGCGGTGTGTAAACCGATCTCTTTGCACTTTTTAAGCAAAGCTTGAGAAAAACCGCATTGCACAATCGGGTCGCCGCCTGAAAGCGTCACTCCACCTCCGGACATGTCGTAAAAAACTTTGTCCCGTAGAACCTCGTTTATGACCTCGTCAACCGTCATTTCACGTCCGACGAGAACAAGTGCCCCTGAATAACAGGTTTGTGTACATTTCCCACATGCTTTACACTTTTCTCGAAGAAAGATGTGGTCGTCTTCATTTACAACGTGAGCCTTGTTTGGACAAGCTAGAAGGCAGTTTCCACAGTAGATGCATCGGTCAGGATAGAACATGACTTCAGGTCCAAGATGGATGCCTTCTGGGTTTTGGCACCAAAAACAGCGAAGTGTGCAACCTTTGAGAAAAATTGTTGTACGTATACCTGGACCGTCATGAACAGAGAATCGCTGTATGTCAAAGACCGTTCCTTTCACTGTTTGTGGAGTCAATGTTTTTCGAGTACAGTTGTTGCGTTTCAATAATAAATCTTCTCATATGGGCATGTTTTAAGATGAAAATTGTGATTTGTGGTTTTACTGTCAGCATGCATGTTTTAGAGTAGTGTCAACAGAAAGAAAACAATGTAGCCTACTATGACGCTTCCAATGTAAGTAACCGCCATCATTGTGTATTCTCTCGCCTCTTTGCATATTCTTATTTTTCGCACTTCTGATACCTCCTTTTTAGTTTACTCCTTATCTTGTATGGTCACAAGAATTCAGAATTGTGCGAAAATGTGGTCAAAAATGTGGTCATGAGCACTGTAAGACCCATATTTACTACACTGGTTATTATATAGCTTCAGATTTTTATTAGGCCATGCGATTAAGCGCCGTACTTTTTGGGAAAAAACTGATTTTCATTAGTTTCCTATTAGTTTCTTGTTTGAGGTTCGCAGTGAACACTAACTTGGTTAACTCGGTTATCAATTGACCTAATTTTTTCCTCAATCTTTGTCGCTATTTCATGAGCCCTAGTTAAGGTTATTGAGCTGTCTATTTCGCAGTGCACTGTTACATTATACTTCCCATCACGTACCAAAATTTTAAGTTCATGCAACGAATGAACCTCTGGTGTACTTAATGAGATTTTTTGAATCTCCTTTTCCAGAAAAACTGTTGATTTGTGGCTATATTCTGTTCCTGAAATTTCGGAAGAAGGCTCAAGGTGGCTAATAATTGTTGACACTTTTGGCAATTTGTCTTTAAGAAGCCGTTCCAGTCTATCCGCGATTTCGTGGGCTGTAGCGATTGTGATTTTTGGGTCAAGTTCAATATGATAAGAAATGAACAGTTCACCGTTAATAGTCCTCACTGATATTCCGTGAACGTCTCTTATTTCAGAAACGTCCGAGGCAATTGCCCTTATTTTTGTTACGACATCTTTTCCAGAGTAAGGTTCAGTGTGAATCAAAATGTCAGAGTTAGGAAGAATCTTTGAAATTCGCTCTTCTATGGTCGACGTTATAGAGTGTGCTTGATAAAGCGTCATACCGCCAGACAAGGTAACATGGGCATCGACAAAGTTTTTTTGACCAGCCCTCCTAATTCTTAAATAGTGGCAATCTTTGACACCGTCAACGGTGAGAATCTGGTTTTTCACTTTTTCCGAAATTCCAGGTGGAGCGGCATCTATAAGAGTCGCATATGGTATTCGCAGCATTCTAATTCCTGAATACAAAATATATGCCACGATACAGAGTGCAGCTATGGAGTCTGCAATCCAAACTCCAAGATTATAGAAAATCAAACCGATGATGACAATAACAGCTATTAAAAAGTCATTAAGAAAATGCAAAGCTCCAGCCTCAACTGCTTCACTCTTTTGTTTCTTGGTAGATGACTTAAGCTTTGTATAAGCTAACAAGTCAATTGTTATTGATGCAAAATTCGTGAGAAAGGCTACCCAAAAAAGCCCGATTGTCTGCTGGTTTGCAATGATTCTAAGAAAGGCGTTATAGACTATCCACGAGCATGTTAAGAATAGAAGCAGGATTTCCGAGACTGCAGCTATAGACTCGACCTTTTCATGGCCGTACATGTGGACTTCGTCTGGAGGCTTGCTGCTTTCCCGAACTGCAAAGAACATGATGATTGAGGCGAGAAAATCCATTAGAGTGTTGAATGAGCTCGACAGAAGACCGAGACTTCCAGAAACAAAGCCTCCTGTTACCTCAATTACAGTTAATGTGGCACCAGCTAAGACTCCTTTTTTGGAGGCAGATTCGTTTGATGTGGAACTTGACATATTAAACACGCAAAAATAATCTCATTATCTTAAAAATTTATTTCGATAAACCATCGGCAATGTTGTGAAACAGTTTAACTATATCATTTTGGATAGTCACAGAGATTCTTTTTATGATACGGCTTTTCCACATTTTGTGCAGAACTTGGCATTTTGTGTCAGTTCTGAACCGCAGTTAGAGCAAAATCTGGCTTGTCTTTCGTTATACGATGGAAATCGATAATATGGCCTCTTTTCTTCTCTAACTATCAAATATACAATGAGACCTACTACGTTTGCGATTAGAACAATTAAGACCCATAGAGCGCTATCCATTCCTCTTGATTTGGCGTCTTGGTAGACCCATACGCAAATCAGAATGCCAACTACAAACCATAGGATGCAAAATAATAAAATGAAGACAAATGGAATGAAGAAAAATTGTTGCATTATTTGAAGTATAGACTCTGGCAACTTCTCGTCACTCATAATTCTCAGTAATATTGTTGCTTATAAGGATTCGACAAACAATTGCGCAGCTGTTTTCCTTGAAAAACGACTTTAGAAATCCACATGTTGTCTGAGTTTAATATAACTGGGTACTATGTATTTGCACGTAATATGAAAAAATAAATAGCTTACAAAATTCATTTTTAGCAAAACAGCCTTGGAGCAGATACTATGGAAGCCACTGACCAGAAGCTTAAGGAAATGAAAAGAATATTGTCTTCTCTTCAGGAACACAATAGAAGCTTTCAAGACTTCGGCAAAATACTTGAACAATATGCAAAGGAAACAAGAACTGTGAAACCTTTGATTGGCAAACCGGGAGAGACGAGCCTTAAGGATTCTTGGCTGGTAAGAGCGGGTTTAGCCTTAATTGCCTTTCCAGACCCAACCATCAGTGACCTAGTTGGCTCAATGCTGGTTGCAGCAGGCGTCATTAAACATAAAACAAAGAAATTGACAGCTGCGGATGCTTATTATGAATTTCAGAATACGATAAAAACCATCCAAGAACTTGCAAAAGACGTTAAACAGAAATGAACAGAGTTTTATGAAGCAACCCATTTTTCAACCTTTCATGTTTTATATTTGAGTTTGAATATTTTATCTCGGTGTCTCTTTTTGACTGCGAACCGTCCTGAGGTTGCCATAATTAAAGGCGACGAACCATCTGAAATGGTCGTAAAAGCATTGACTCTTGTTGGTGCTGAACAAGCATTCAAGGTTGAAGAAACACTTCTCATAAAACCAAATTATATTAACGCAAGCCACCCATCTATGGGCAACACGACAGACGCAAGGGTCATAGAGGGAATCGTGAAGTACTTTAAAGAGAAAGGCTACGACAACATTGCAGTGGGAGAAGGAAGCGGATTTGCTGACACTATGAAAGCATTTAAAGTAGCTGGAGTAGACGAGGTTGCACGACGATGGCAAATCAAGTTGCTAGACCTAAATAAAGATGAGTACAAAGCGGCTGATGCTAAAAAAAGTCTTGTACTAAATTCTGTGAAGATATCGAAGATAGCCCTGAACAGCGCTGTAATAAGTGTGCCAAAACTTAAATTGCATAGAATAACAGGCGTGACTTTAAGCCTGAAAAACATGATGGGCGTAGTTCAGCCAAAAGGAAAAATGCACTTTCACCTTAACGAAAAAATCGCCGAATTGGCAACAATCGTTAAGCCTAGATTAGCAGTGGTTGACGGCATAATTGGCGGAGAAGGGCATGAAACAGCTGAAAGACCAGTACCTATGAACCTTGTGATAGCAGGGTTAGACCCCGTGGCAGTTGACACTGTAGGAGCAATTGTAATGGGAGTAGACGTGAACAACGTGAAGCATATAAAACTGGCATCTAAAAAGGGGCTTGGCGTCTGCGACTTAAATCTAATTAGAATTTTGGGAGCGCCCATTGAAAATGTGAAAAGAACGTTTAAGCCTTCTTTATCTTCCCATTTTATGTCAAGATTTGCTTAGATCGGTTTGAGTCTATTGAAGGCTTTCTTTATCTAGATAATCTTATATCAATAATCAACAAGACATTTTTAATAAAAACTATGAGGAATAGGTATGAGTTCAGTTGGGAAAAAAATAAGATTAGGCCATATCTTCAAGGAAGATAGAAAATGTTTTGTCCTCACCATGGACCACGGCGTCGACTTGGGACCTCTTAAAGGGCTTGAAAACATTAAAACTGCCATAAAAAAATGTCTCAGCGGAAAATACGTGCCTGATGCTATATTAATGAACCCATCGATGATACGGCTTTGTCACGATGAAATAGTTGGCAAACTAGGTGTCATAGCACGATTAGACGGAACAGCAACCGTGATAGGACCTGACATTACGGATTATCGTATGTTTTCCTCTGTCGAAGAGGCACTAAGAGTTGGTGCAGACGCCATAGCGTCAATGGCGTTTCCAGGAACAACAAGAGAGTCGCAAAACGCTGAAAAGGTTGGAAAAATTTCTCAGGAATGCGAAAGATTAGGTATGCCGCATATATGTGAAGCTCTTCCACCTGAAATTATTGATTATCACTTTAAATCTGAGGCTAAACGGCAATGGCCAAGTGTCGAGCATGTGAAATTTGTGGACAGAGTAGCAGCTGAACTCGGTGCTGACGTTGTTAAGTCCTATTATACAGGAGACCCGAACTCATTTAAAGAGGTCGTTGAATGCTGCCCAGTTCCAGTAATTGTGTTAAGCGGTCCAGGTGCAGGAAATCCAAATGAGCTTCTGGGAATCGTACATGACGTGATTGCTTCTGGAGCTGCAGGTGTAATTATGGGCAGAAACATCTGGCAACATGAACGCCCAGCTGCCATGATTGAGGCTGTCATGCGGATAGTTCACGAAGACCTAAGTATAGACAAAGCAAGAAAAATAATAGCATAAAAGTAAAAGTCAGTTAAGTGATTTCAATTTCGATTCCAAGCAATCGGCATAATTCAGTTAGTTCCGTAGAATAATCGCCATAAATGACATGATAGTGTTGAGCGAGGATTTTTTCCATAAACTCCCTTGTCCTGTTTCCAAGCACTATCTCCAAGCTTGGATAAACAGGTGCTTCCAACTGCCAACCGATCTCATGCCAAACCCTTGGTTTTTCAGCTTCAGCAACCACAACATGCAACTTGTACTGGTCACCAATGGAAGCTAGCCGCGCCAAGGTAACCTTTCCAGTCCTCATCGGACCTACGGCCATCAGCCCCGTTAATTTTCCCCAAGCGTACTTGTAGAGCCTCGGCGTATTCTCGAGAGCCTGTTGAGGAATCATGCCGCATACACCCATCAAGACGCGGTCGTCAAGTATGTCATAGAATTCAAGATAAACTGATCTTTGCCCGCTGATGTAGTCTAACATTAGCTCTGTTACCAAACCTAGAACGTCGCATTCGCAAACAACAGGCACCTCAGCTCCAGCTAAAGCAAGAGGTATACACGGCGTTATGCCATAGTATATTGGCAAACCATACACGCATTTCATGCTGACAGCGGAAAATCTTCGTTCATCAATTATCTTCTTTAGGGCCAAAAATAATTTAATTGCTTTTTGAAGGTCCTCTCTAGCTACTTCTTTGTCCACATTCCAATGACCTAACTTGTCTTCTATGAATCTGTCTGCTTCTTCGTCTGTAACTTCTTCTGCTCTTAAAAGAAGCCTATGCACTTCATAGTCTTCCACTTCAGGCCCGATTTTACTTCGAAGAGAAGTCTGGTCAAAACCAGCTGTATAACTGCCCATATCAGCATATCCAAAGATGCCAATCCTTGATTGCGACAATTTTCTTGCAGCTTCACAAGCTTTCGCAAATTCCACTATCTCATTTTGGACATTCCTCGAATCAGAGTTACCAAAGACCACTTTTATGTTGAACCCCATCGTTTTCAGAGGTTGCATAACAGCGGACATCGCAGCTGCACCTGCAGGCACAATTAGAACACCCTTTTCATTGAAAGAGGATAAAGTCCAAAGAAGAATTGGTCGATTTCGGAAATTCATTAAGGTATTCACAATCATAGGAGGCTCAGCCCAAGAAGGAAGCAAGGCTGTTAAGAAGTCGAAGTCTTTGCATTTTAAGGATGACACGGCTGGATCCACGTCTGATAGTTCAATAACTGGTCCTGCTTCAACAGTTTCTTTTATGCCAAGTGAAGCCATTGTGTTTCTAGCGGCTTCCACGACCTTTTTCAATAGTTCAACAGTGTCTTTAGTGTATGCTGGAGCTATAAAACTCACAAATCCTGTACGCAAACAAGGCTCCTCCATAAAACGCAAACGGAATATTTTATGCACTATAAACTAATTAGTCTTTGCAATCATTCTTGAACACGATTCTTAGGTTGTTGTATAGCTCAACGTATTTTTCATATTCTTTATCATATGTTTCACGATTAGCTGCTTGCGGAGAAAAACGTTCTTTGATTGAAACCATGGATTGCACAGCCTCATTAAGCGAAGGAAACATTCCTGTAGCTAAACCCGCAAGCATCGCAGCTCCTAAGGCAGCAGTTTCTTCTTTGCGAACTGTCAATATTGGTTTTTGCAGCACATCTGCTTTGATCTGGTTCCACAACGGACTTCGGGCTGCTCCTCCAGTTGATCTTACTTCTTTGACTTCAACGCCTAATTCTTCGAGAAGCTCGATGTTTCTTCTCAACATGTAAGCAATGGACTCGATAATAGCTCTTATCACGTGGCCTTTCCCGTGGTATAACGTGAGTCCGAACAATACTCCCTTAGCGTCTGGATTAAACTCTGGTGAAGCTGCACCCATAAAGTGAGGCAAAAGAACCAACCCGTCTGAACCAGGAGGCACTTTAGATGCTTGTTCCATCAAAAGATCATATGCATCTTTGTTTTGCATCTTTGCTTCCTCTATTTCTTGCTTGCCAAAGTTGTCTCTAAACCACTTTAAGACAGCACCAGCGGTTTGACACCAAGGTTGAAGGAAATATTTTCCGAAAACAGCGTGGTGCTGGCACGGTATTCTCCGCTTTGGATCTAACAAAATTTTGTCGACGGTGGCAACAATCGCCATTGCCCCTCCAGTGGTTTCAGTGACCACGCCGTTTTTGATGTTACCAACTCCTATGGCGTTTGCAGCTTGATCGTAGGCACCTGTAGAAACAAGAGTTTTCGTGCTTAATCCAGTTTCCTTCGAAGCATTGGACATTATTTCACCTACGGGAACTCCAGAGGGATTCAGCTGAGGCAGCTGATCCTCGTTTATTCCAATGAAATCTAAGATTTCCTTCCACCATCTTCGCCGAGATATATTGAAAAGAAGAGAGGAACACACAACGGAATGTTCAGTGACAAACTTGCCTGTCAATTTATAAATCAAGAAGTCCTCAAGAAATAGAAACTTGTCGACCTTCCTAAAAAGTAAAGGTTCATTTCTCTTCAACCAAAGGATTTTTGTCGCAGTCCATGTGGGAGAAACAACGTTCTGACCTGTAACGCGGTAAACTTCGTCGATGCCAAACTCGTCTTGTATGATCTTCGCCTCAAACTTTGACCGATTATCCAGCCACACGATGACGTTTCCTAAGGTGTTCCCATCCTTGTCTAGGTAAGTGAAGCTTTCACCTTGACTGGAAATGCCCAAGCCTAGAATCTCACGGGCATCAATGTTTGGGTGCTTTAATATTTCTTTTGTGCACGTTCTGAATGCTTCCCAGTAGGTTTCAGGCTTTGCCTCTACTATGTCTGGACTTGGCATTAGAAGCTCGTATTCCTTAAGGGCTGAGGCTGCAACCTTACCTTGTTGGTCAAACAGAACGCACTTAACCGAGGTTGTACCCAGATCTATTCCCAAGAAAAAGGTCATCAGCTTATCTTCTGCCTTTTGTTGTATTACAAGCGTCTAAAAATAAGGTCGTCCAGTTTGAACTTTATTGTTTCCTCGCCTTGGTACGGTGGAAATTCCTTGAATGCGTGATCTATGTATTCAGAGTCGCCGTTGAAAACAAACAAGTTCAGAGGTATCTTGCTTTTACCTGTGAGGCAACACTCTACTTCGCCTTGGGTTGTGACGGTTTTGGCATATTTTATCTTGGAATTATGAAGGTTTTCAGCATATTCGGCGATGTAGCTCCAACTTTTGTATATTTTTTGATAATTGCATGTAAGCTCGTCAACCCTTGAAAGAAGCCTATCCCACTCCTCATTGTTCAGGATTGAGATGTTTTGCTCATGAGTTATCAACACAACTGGCAACAAACTGTTCAGACCATGCTTAATACCAAAAGCTGCATACCACGCTCCGAGCTCTATGTCAACTTTTTCTCGGCCTGTTTCCCAGAGAAAATCGTATTTTTGTCCGTTAGGCGCTATAGCGCCTTTGTTTACTAGAAACTGCTGTACAGACTTTGGTACATCTTCGTAGCTTTGGTAGATCACAAAGAGGTCGGGGAAATCTGGGTGGTAACCGATAACTCCTCCTTGACCCTTAAATGGTTTCAGTTTTTTCATCTCGGTTTCTGGAAGCTGCAGTGGAGCTGCACCGTAAGGTACACTAAACGCGTAAGGCATTCCTAAGTAAACGATGCCTCTTTCTCTAAGAAACGGTAAAGCGTCTTTTCCAACTTCTCCGAAGTGTGCTGTCGGAACTCTGGACCATTGAATTCCCCATTTTTCCGCATTTTCATCCAACCTTTTGAAGAATTCTGCCAATTTTTCATTGCCGAATTCCTTGCCTTGGCTGTGGTCTATTGGGGATTTGGGTTCCCAGAAAATTTGTTTTGTCCAAGTGAAGGCGTGGAACGAGAATTCCGCCATTCCCGCATCATAAAGCTGCTTGATGGTTTTGGCTTCTTTTTCTCCAATGTTTTCAGTGAATAGGGAAACGTGTGGTATAAAGCCATGTTTGTGTAGGATTTTTACCCATTCAAAATGGTTTGGTGCACCGCTGCAGTCGTCTATTCGTATCGTCACAAACGGCGGCATAGCAAGCATAACAAAGGGTTTTCTAGCTGCCCAAACAATGCTTCTCCAGAAAACGTCGTCTAATCCGCCACCATGACCGAAATACTCGTTAAGCCAGATCTTAGGGGAAACCGCGAAAAGAACGACTTTGCCTTTTTCAAATTTTTCTGTTACAAGCGCAGGTAACCCGCTGCTGTTTGCAACTGACATAAGAAGACTGAAATCTCTTTCGATGTTGACGATGTTACAAACCTCGACTGGTTTATCGAAGCGAATGAACTCTAGGTCCTTGGCGCCCGTTATGAAATGCTGGTTGTTCCAGACTCTGACCATCCACGTGTTAAGATGTGGCATGTGTGTACCTACTTCAGAAGTCCAAAGCCCAAAAGCATCTTTGAAGACATCGTTGTATGAATGCAAATCGCCATCAAAGCAGACTAATCCTACGCCTGACTTTACTGCCCCCAGAATGGAAGTTACGTCGCTTTTTGATAAGCTTCTACCAAAATGTTCTTGGCACAGAATGATTACGCTACAGTTGCTTAGGGTCTCAATAGTTAAATTGTCCTTAGCAAGATCAATGACATTGTAAGGTATGCCGAAATAATCCAATGCTGACAACAAAATTTCATCAAGTTGACTAAATTCTTCTTTTTGTAAGCTGTCAACGAGACATAAAGCAAAAATATTTTTTTCACTCAATAAGTATCCCTCCAAATTGATGTTTATAAATTCTCTTTTATTGTTTTGCATTAACTAGACGTAATGTTTCCGCATCTCAACATGTTGCGGAAGAGACAAAATTTCGTCAAGAAGACTTTTGGCTTGTTCCTCTGACTTCGTCCACGGATCCATCAAAACAAGGTCAAGAAGTCTCTCCTTGCTCCCTGCCTCATACGCCTCAAGTTCAACCTCAACAGGAGCAACTCTATCTCTAAGAAGATATGCAGTAACTGCCTTTGGCAGTCCCCTAGTTTTTTCGCCTTTTACGCCATCTCCGTCGACGATAGCTGGGACTTCCACCTCGAAGTTTTCTGGTACACCTGGAACAAGTTTTTCACTGTTCATAATGTTAACTTGGAAGACTCTTGGTATGTCGCATGCTAATGACTCTATTATGTTGATTATGCTTTCGTGCGATTTTTTGGGTGGAAAAACGCTTGTCACCTTAACAGAGGAGTCGTATGCGGTTCTAATCAGTTTTGAAACAGTGTCTTCTTTAGAGGGATTAAGCACCCACTTCCACCAACTTTTGGGGTCTTCCTTCCATTTCTTTTCTGTGTCGTCGTCTGTGTGGTACCACCACGGCCACGAACCGCCACCTGGTGTACAGGTATCACCGATTGGAAAGCCGTTGAATCTTTTGTAAAGATCTATGGCCTTTGGGCCGACATCGCTACTTGTCCCGCATTTACTAAAGTATTTCTCAGATTCTTTCTCTATCCAATCGTTCAAAATTGGGAAGGCGTCCTCGCCATTATATTTGAACTCTGTCAACCATATAAAGTGGTTAACGCCTGGAATCTTGTACTCAATCTTTTCCACATTAAGCCTAAGCACTGAGGCCAAGTGGAAAACGCCGAGGTAGCCGTGGCAAAGCCCGATAAACTTGAGCTTTTTGTATTTTCTGCCCAGATAAGTGGTGGCTGCCAGCACTGGGTTTGCAAGTTTAAGGTACCAAGCATCTGGGCAGATTTCCAATATGTCGTTCACGATTGACTCAAAAAGCCTAAATTGATAGAAATTTATCCAGAATCCTTCGTCATGCATTATGTGGTAGCTTCCACCAAAACGATACCCGTGCTTAAAGCCTATGTTCCAGCCAGCTCTGTATCCGCTATAACCAACAACTAAAGCTGTGTTAATAACGTAATCTGCGTCTTCAAGGGATTTTTTTCTGTCTGTGGTTTTTTCCAGTTTCAATTTTGTTTTTGTCTCTTCAGCGTATCTTTTGCACAACGTGTAAACAGCGTCTAGCCTTTCCTTGTTTACGTCCATAAAGCTAACTGTGCTACTGGAAAGATTAGGCGTAAGGCAAAGGTCCTTGATGAGCGACAGAGAGAAAGTAGCGCTTCCAGCTCCAATTATGCTTATCTTAACATCAGCCACTTTTGTTCAACTCTGTTAAAAGATAATTAGGTTTTTAAGCATATATAACTTGAAATTGAAGATAGACCCAACAAAAAATAATATTACTTGGATTATATGCGCTTGGAGAAGAACCATATGGAAGTTAACTTGGTTAATTATACAAAAAACGGGATAGAAACAATTGCAGCTGCCGTTCGAACAACAGGTCCCTTTTTTGACCAAATGGACGACAAGAAACTAGTAAGATACATGGTTGAACATGATTATGGGTCAACACTGGAACATGTCTACTTCACTTTCGAGTTAAAAGACATCTCAGTTGCCGTAACTAGAGAACTGTTAGAACACAGAATTGCGTCTCACACTGCAAAATCAACGAGGTATGTGTCTCAAGCAGACGAGATGCCTGTGTATATTCCGCCCGACATCAAGGGTTCCTTGAGAGAGAAGGTAATAGCGCACATGGAAAGAACCCATGAACTGTACAAGCAGATTGAAGAAGAGGTATCCAGAGAATCAGCCCGTTACGTTTTGCCATTAGCTTTGAAATGCACTTACGTGTGGACAGTCAACTGCCGGTCCTTGCTTAATTTCTTGAGGCTAAGATTATGCAAAAACTCAGCTCCAGAAATTAGGTTGATGGCAACAAAAATAAAAGATGAGATAAATAAAATCTATCCTGAAATATTCGAAACCGTCGGATGCAGAGGCAGCCAATGGGGAGTGTGCCCAGAACCTAAAAAAAGGAGCTGCGGGAAATACCCAACAAAGAAAGAAGTAATGCGGTTTTACAATCAGAAAAGTAAAGTTTAACTCAAACTCAACATGCATCTTTTGTTGTAAATTGTTTCTTGGACATTCTAAGATAAATGAAAAGTGATTACTAGTCAAATTGTTGTTATGTCTTCTTACGGTTTCAGCTGCAGATCAAGTGTTGCGTAATCCCCCAAAGAATCTGGGTTGCTGTCTTTTTAGCTCATCTGCTTCGTACAGCGCAGCCAAGATCACCAGTGCGGCGGTCATAACTTTTGTTCCAGAGGTGTAGTCAACAACAACCGTGTCAAACTTCGCCTTGATCCTCTGCATATGCGCGTTAACTGTCTCGTATACAGCGCACATGTTGTCTGGATCGTCGACCTCTATTGCTTCGTACCTCTCCCCAGTAAGCCCCGCCTTCCCAACGACAAGAGGCAAGGTTCTCTCTTTACTCTGCCTCGAAACCACAAAGAAACCCCTTTCGGGGTTGTGTGCCTAACGCTTTGCGCGATCGCTGACACGACGCTCTCAGCCGCCTGCATGCCAAGCCTTGAACCTGTTCCAACTGAAACTACGAGCGCCTTCATCTCCGAGATACGACCTATAATATAAACACGATCTTAATTAATATTAAACCCTCCAAAAACGGCACAGCACCCCCACACACAGTCTTCTCTTCTTTCTAAGAGTCATTGACTACGAGGATGCTTAGAAGCAGGCATTGGAAAGCTTAAGGAAAGTTGGTGAATTAGCCCGTGAACATGGGATTCTCTTCGTTGTCGAGTTTGCATGTAGACAGAATGCCGAGATTGTAAATAATATGGATGATGCGTTGCGTATGCTTGACGAGGCTAGATGTGAAAACGTTCTTGTTATGGCTGACGTTTTCCAAATATATGTGGAGGGGGATTCGCTTAGGGAAGCGGTTCTGAAAGCTGGAAAGAGACGGGGGTACGTCCACATCGCTGACAGCGACAGGCTTACGCCTAGTAAGGGAAAAATTAACTTAAAAGAGTTCATCGAGGCACTCAAAGAGATAGACTACAATGGATATCTGACTATGGAGTTTAATCCAGGTTCGAGCCTAGATGAATCTTTATGGCAAGCTGCCAAGTATCTAACGAATTTCCTATGAGCTAAATAGAGACCCAGTGTTAAAAATATAAATATTTACGAATGATAACAGATGTTTCGAAGTGTAACAGAAATGAGTGCGGTTATGAGACACAGGCTTAATGAATTGGAAAAGAACGGTACCCCCATTAAGGTGGGCATTATCGGCGCGGGGTTTTTCGGATGCTCAACAATAGGGCAAGTTTCTAGAACTCCTGGAATCACCATTTCCATGATAGCCGATATTAATGAGGATAAGGCGGCTCGCGGCTTCGTGAAATTTGGCCTTCGCAAGCCCCGAGAGATAGTGCGGGTAGATGATACTGACACGGCTAACCATTACATAGAGAAGGGGATTCCAGTGATAACGAAAAACAGTGAGACATTGATAAAAAGCGATGTGGATGTCATCCTCGAGTCCACGGGGGTTCCTGAAGTTGCAGCTAAACACGCTTATGACGCAATAAATTCTGGGAAAAATATTGTGATGGCTACTGTAGAAGCTGAATGTGTTGTTGGACCCTTACTATCTAAGATAGCGAAAGAGAAAGAGGTCGTGTACAGCCAAGCTTACGGAGACCAACCGGCTCTAATATGCGAGCTGTATGATTGGGCTGTAATTAATGGTTTTAGAGTCGTCGCCGCAGGTGAAGGAACCGCTGCTCAGCTAAAATGGAGGCATGGAACTCCTGCGGACGCGCTGCAAAGGTTTGGCTTCACTCAGGAAGAGATTGACCGGTTAAAGCTTAATCCTAAAATGTATAATTCGTTCATTGACACGACTAAATGTGCTGTTGAAATGACGGCTGTATGCAATGCGACTGGACTCAAGCCTGATGTTCGAGGGATGCATTTCCCTCTTGGTTCAGTGAAGGACGTGCCTAAACTTTTGAGCCTAAAAAAAGATGGGGGGATACTGGATGATGAAGGAATTGTTGATGTCATTACCCGAGTTAAATCAGACGGAAAACAGGTTAGAAACGACATCAGATGGGGAGTCTTCGTAGTAGTAACAAGCGACAGCAGAGACGTTAAAGGATTATTCAAAACTTATGAGGCCCCACGGGGAGGAAGAGGAAAAAACGCCCTTGTATATAGACCTTACCATTGGGCAGGTCTTGAGGCAACAACGTCATTAATACGCGCATGCTTATACCACGAGCCCACCGGAGCCCCATTGCCATCCAAACCGTCAGCAGAAGTTTTAGCAGCAGCTAAGAAGACATTGAATCCTGGAGATGTTCTTGATGGAGGCGGAGGCTACACACTTTACGGAGTCGCTGAGAAAGCGGAGATTGCTAGAGAAGAAAATTGTCTGCCTTTGGGGCTCGCAGAAAACATTAAGATAGTAAAGAAGATTCCTCCAGACGGCGTGTTAACCTATGATGATGTTGAGTTAAACGAGGATTCCTTCCTTCTGAAGCTACGGCGAATACAAGACAAAACCTTTTTATAATTAATTCATAAGCTCATTTTACTGGTATTTTGAAAACTTCCATCGCTGTTTTTCCTAGGCACCACTCAATTTCTTCATCAGTAAGCCCCATTGTTCGATATTTCGCCAGCTCAGATGCTATGTTTTCGCTGTGATCTGAACCAAACATAACACGGTTACTCCCAAAAGTCTTGCAGAATCCGTATATGGAAATGCTTGGCAACCAGCTTGTCTCAAGGAAAACATTAGGACATAGCTTTGCAGCCAAAGAAGCCTCGTTGGAGAAGATCGCGCTGCCACCATGGGCTAGGATTATCTTCAAATTTGGAAACTCCAAAGCCATCGGCACTATTGCTGATGGAAGAGCCCAAGGAACCCCTGCTCCAGTGTGAACCATGACGGGAATCCCTAAGTCCGAAGCGGTTTCGAAAACTCCGCGTCCAGCTGAAAGAATAGGATTAACGGCATGAGCTAATGGGTGAAGCTTTACACCAACAAAACCTAGATCATCTACACACCTTACAAGTTCCTTGCGGTATTTCGCTGTTGGCAGATGAGGGTTTGGATTAGCCATCCCAAAGATTCTTCCCGCCATTTTCTCCGAGAGATCTGCGATGAAATTGTGTTGTTTAATGACTGTTTTAAGGCTAAATGTCGTACCTGGCTGCACGATGCTTACTTCAACTCCGTTTTTTTCCCTGTTTGATAGAAGCTTTTCAAGAGTGAAGTTTTCTTCAAAGACATAGTCGTAGCCTAGGTGGGCGTGAGCATCAATAATCATAGATAATCGATCCCTTCCTTTTCATTAAGTCTTAATATGTAAATCCAAAGGTTTAAGAAACTTGTTATTCGCAGTCTTTTCTATGATTTAGGAAGCAGAAACCATCTTGTTGTGTTTATATCCACATAATTCTTAAAAGTAGGGCTATTCTTTCTTGATGATAAAAAGATGCTGGATGTATGCCATATGTAGCTTCAGAAGACGCCAGCAACAAATTAATTGAAAGCCTTGAAGAAATCAAGGCCAGAAATGGAGAACAGGCTTGGAGGGAATGCGTTCTTGCTATCGGACGCTTCCGAATGCTTGTCCTCTGCTGGCCACCTGGTCATGGCCATCCGAAACATTATCACCCGAGAACGGATGAGATCTGGTATATCTGTGAAGGGAAACTGAAGGTTATATTCGATGATGGGGAGCCTATGGTTGCTGGTCCAAGAAGCCTTCTTTTCGCTGGAAAGAGAACAACGCACGACATGCTTTCCGTCGGCGAAAAACCGCTTGAGATGCTTGTTTTCGTGGCACCCAACTGGCCAGACGACGAAGATTCACTTTTTACACCTACAAAGTAACTTGTAAGCTACCCATCGACCACTCTAATGTTCTGTAAACAGCCAGAAACTTCCCCCTGGGTAAATCTTGACATAGCGTAAAGAGCCCCTGAGATTATAAGGGCAATAATTTAAATCATGTTTGTTTCCTTATGAGGATTTTTAGAGGCTAAACATGGGTGAGACAAGCGGTGTTTACGAGAGGATAACAAGGATATGCTGTGAAAAGATAAGTAAGGAAAACTTGACCGCTGAAGATGTTTTAAACCTGATAAGACAAGCAAGATCATGGATGCCCGCCAAAAGCCTAGTTTTTCACATTGCTCCCTCACTTTTCGTGAAGAAAACCTACACTATATTTAGAGTCTTGGAGCGAGATTTTAACCAGGCAGACGCGAAAACAAAGAAACATTTCTTGAATTTCCTAACTAAATATACCATAGATCTCACGTCCTTTCTGCCTCAGTGAAACATTAAGAACAAAAACATGGAAAAGCAGCTTAAGCAACATCTGTCCTAGTTCTTTTCTTTGTGTATTCTTAACGCAATGTATGGTTTTCCCGGTAGTTTAATACTACATTTTCCCTTGAAGCTTCCTTCAATGGGGTTGACAGTCATTTGCCACGTATCAATAATGTCGATTTTGAAATAGTTGTCCTCAGGCAGATTAAGGTGACGCTCTGCAGGTTGATGAATTCCAAAGTATAACAAGTAATATTCGTCTTTCTTGCCAGCGCATGCCACGTCCCAGCCAAAGTCTATGGGTTCTAGCCCAGTTTCTGAAGCCTCTTCTAAAATGCGCCTAAGAAAAGCTATTCTTTCCGGGCTTTCACCATACAATGCTCCGCCTTTTGACCACCAAAGTACATCTTCTGGGTGAAGATAGGTTTCGCCGTGCCCCACATATACTCCTCTTGCGATGCCCTCCCAATGACGTCGAACAAGTTCTTGAGGTGAAAGATTTCCCCAACCATCATGAATGTTTCCTTCATATCCGCATTCATCGATTATTATTGGCTTCCTATATTTTTCGCGCCAAGCAACAACGGTTGAGTAATCAAGGTTCTGGTATTGAATACTTGCATGTGTAACCCAAGGCTTGCGATGATCATAAAACTCTATGCAATTATGGACTGACCGTAGATGCTGGTATGGATCTCTTTGTTGGATTATTTGGAAGAATCGATCCCAGTCAGCCATGGTTTTGCTTTTCATAATGTCATACTCGTTGGCAATAGACCACCAGATGTTTCGATACGCGGCCAACCGTGCAATTGTATACCTTAGGTACCTTTCATCAGATGCAGCGTCCATGCAAGAGAAACCCCACCGATCATAAGGATGAAACAGAATGAGGTCGGCCTCTACTCCAAGCTTAAGTAGATCGCCAACTCTATGTTCAAGGTGCCTCCAAAACCGTGGGTTAAAATGGCTGAAGTCCCAGCCCTTCGAAAGTGATCCATTAAACGGGTAATACGTTGGCTCGTTTTGGTTGAAGATGTAGTGCTTCGGAAAGACACAAAAACGCATCTTGTTAAATGGCGCCTTTCTTAGGGTTTCCAATGTTTGCCTCTCAAGGTCTTCTCCTTGATGAATCCAAGCGTAGCACGTGGTTCCAACGGGAAAATAAGGCGTGCCATCTTCATACGCAAAATGGTATGTATCCCACACTCTTACGGGACCATGATTTCCCTTAGACGGGAGTGTGCAGTTAAACTGACCGGTTATTCCATCAAGTTCGTTGTGGTTGCTTTTAGTAATATAAGTCCACAGTCCCAGTGCGTTCGGCATGAAACGAATCCGGTATAAACCTTCTCCATCGTAGAATCCCTCAGGCTCAAAAACCACGTCATTGTGCCTAAACTCGGCTTTTAACTTCACGTCAATAAAAGGATTCCCATAATTAGGTCCTTTGAGGGTAATTTCGAATATTCCCCAACACTCAACTTCGTTGCTCACCTTAAAATACGCTCCACAAACATATCTCTTGGGTTCATCTATTAAATTCGATTCGAAAACCTGCCTTCATTCAAGTATCTCTTTGCTCTTAAAACATTTGGCTTTTCTTATATGTTTTTGTTAAAGAAAGATAGTGTAAGTTGGTGTCTACATCATTGGCTTTTTTAGCTCTTCCACCCTTCTTATAGAAATATAGTCCAAATTATGCCACGTTAAAAAAGGTGTTCTGTTAATGGGGACTGGCGGCAAAAAAGGTATTTTTTGACTGAAACAAGTGAACTCAGACTAGGGGTAATTGGCGTAGTGTTAACTATTCTGTAACCCGAAGTTTCCGTGTCTTTGGCATCATTTTTTATATAGAGGAAGAAAGTGATGCTGTTGACCGATGTTGAGGGGTTTATGTCTGTGCGTCGCTGGCTTATGAAGTTAAGTAAGAAGTCTGGCAGTGAATAGACTAGGAGAAACTATCTGTTGTGTTTACGTAGATTCTGTGAGTACGCTAGGATGACGCCTGACGAGCTGATTGAAGAGAGGGAAAAAGAAATGGGGTCTAGCGACAGGTTCATGCGTAGGCGTGCGGAGGAAAGGCTTGACGAGTGGTTCGCGTACCTAAACGAAACTGGGTCTGCCAGAACAGGAGGGAAGTATGCTAGGAACACGCTTGTCTCAGCTTACAATGCTGTTCGCGGCTTCTACAGAGCCAACTACGTAGGACTTATTATTGAGGATGCGCCTTCAGCGTGGCCAGCTAAGAGTAAGCATGGGTTGATGCTGGAAGACCTAGGCAGACTTCTGGAGGATGGATGAACGCGAACAAGAATATGAAGGATTCGCCACTAAAATGTGGCGGGCCCGGAGGGATTTGAACCCCCGTCCTCAGGCTTTCTCCGCCTGTGCTGGCTCCGAAGGCTTACGCGAATTTTTCACTGCGCCATATCCAGCTAGGCTACGGGCCCAATAACTTTTATTTTGTTACTTTTAAAGAGATTTTAGAAACGTGATTATAGGGATAAAAAGTACATGTTTGATTGGACGCTATTTGATTTTTATTTTTTTGAAGTTGCCATCGTATGCGGCTTTGAGAATGCTTTTCATGTATTTGTCTATGTCTCCCTTATCTACGTCTAGGGGCGTCGGCATGTTCTGCAATTTCATTTTAAGCTGGGAGTCCTTTGCTGCCTCAAGCATCCTCTTGATATGCGATGTTGTTGCCCCTGCTTCTTTAAGGGTTGTTGGAAAGCCAAAAGATCTATTAAAATCGATCATTGCCTTAGCTACGATTTCACCTAGTGCTCTACCTTCAAATCCTTCCAGATCAAGATTTTTCGCAATTAGACCTGCTTCTTGGAAGATTACCCCAAGAATCCTAAGTTGTTCTTGAATATTTGATGAAAAGAAAATTGTAAAATACGGGTTTAGCACTGCACATGCCCTACCATGAGAAAGAACATCCACAAGCGAGAAACTTCCAAGATGAGGGCCGCTTGTGCCCCCAATCATTATCGAATAGCCGCCTAGATCAGTCCCAAGCCCAAGTGCAACTCTTGCCTCGACGTCATCTTTAAGTGCTGCCCTAAGATTTTTTAAAATTAACTTTATTCCAAGCGACGCTATCATCTTTGATTTTTCGAAGTAATCTTTGCCAGTAGCGCCCATAAAAACCTCCCAACAATGTGCGATTCCGTCCATGGCACCATCAAGAGTCAGGTTCTCTGGTGAACCAACTGTCACGCCATAATCAAAAAATGCCTTTTTAGGCGTGATTGCATCGTCCACAATCAGTTTCTTTTGACCCAGCACGGGATCCGTTATGTTAGAGTATTTTGTCAAGTGCGCAGCAGAACTTGATGCAGCTTGAACCGCAATAACGGGTATAACGTCTTTGTTTGTGGCAATCTTCATTTTAGTAACATTTCCAGTCCCAAAAAAGGGATCAATTGACCCTGCAACGCTCCAGTCAACATTTAGTACTTTAGAAATTTCTGAAGGCTCAAAAATCGCCAAGAAGCTCGCAGCCTTAACAGCGTCAATTGTGCTTCCTCCTCCAAATGCTATAATGCTGTTCGGTTTAAATCTAGCAACCTGGAATGTTATTCTATACAAGTCTTCACGTGGACAGTTTGGTCTTGCGCCCAAAACAGTTGTGAAAGATATGCCTTTTTTTCTTAGAGACTCTGAAACTTCCCGCATGGGTTTCTGTGCCCATTTTGAATTGCTTCCAACTAGAAGCGCATTGTTGCCAAAGGTTTTCGCCACTTCTCCAACTTTGTTGAGGACTTCTAATCCAAAGACGTAAGATTCTTTTTTCCATTCTCTTAACAATCTTTGAGCTTCAACCTTTTCGTCCATTTTCTAACGCAGCTCTCCTCTATCGGTGTAACAATAGTTACTAAGCCTTTTGCAACTATTCAATTTCTCAGTGTTCAACACTTTATTTTTCTATGCATTTATCTATTTCTTTTTGTTCTAAACCAAAACTTGTCTCGTCGAAAAGTTTTAAAACCACCTTTTAACATCTAGGTGAGTTAAGATAGTAAAAGACTGGTGAAATCATTGAACTTAACAACCCATAAGAAAATTTATGTGACGAGAGAACTACTGCCGGAAGCGATGGGAATTCTCAAGTCCAAATTCGAGGTTGAGGTTTGGCAGGGAGAAATGCCGCCTCCAAAAAGCCTTTTGCTCGAAAGGGTAAAGGAAGCTGACGGCGTAGTATGTGTCTTAACAGAGAAGTTTGACAAGGAAGTTATTGAAGCTGCAGGCCCGCAGCTTCGCGGAATTTGTCAAGTCGCTGTAGGCTTTGACAACATCGATGTTGAAGCTGCAACAAAAAAGGGTATCTATGTTACAAATACGCCTGGGGTTCTAACTGAAACAACAGCTGACTTTGCTTTTACATTGCTTATGGCGACAGCTCGAAGGGTGGCAGAAGCTGACAAGTATGTTAAGTCTGGACAGTGGAATGTTCCTTGGGGGCTTACGATGCTTCTTGGACAGGACGTCTTTGGCAAAACAATTGGCATAATAGGTATCGGCAGGATTGGTTCAGCAGTGGCGAGACGAGCTAAGGGTTTCAACATGAGAATTCTTTACTATGACGTTTATCGAAATGAACAAATAGAGAAAGAATTAGGTGCTGAATATACGTCTTTGGAAAATCTTCTTAAAGAATCTGATTTCGTGACGATTCACGTGCCATTAATGCCCGAAACCTATCACCTAATGAACGAAGAGAGGCTGAAGTTGATGAAGAAAACAGCATGTCTCATTAACACGTCGAGGGGACCAGTTGTTGACGAGAAAGCCCTTTACAAAGCACTTAAAGAAGGATGGATATGGGCTGCGGGATTAGATGTTTGGGAAAAGGAGCCAGTTGACCCCAATAATCCTTTGCTTAAACTAGACAATGTTACAGCAGCTCCTCACATTGCAAGCGGAAGTATTGAAACAAGAACAAAAATGTCTGTTATGGCAGCGGAGAACATGGTCGCCATACTGGAAGGACGTGTCCCGCCAAATCTTGTGAACAAGGAAGTTTTGAAGGTCAGGCCACCAGCAAAATAGGAACTTGTTCATAACTTCCTCTACTTTTGCTCTCTGAACATTAAGATAGTATCATGAGTTGCTGATAGCTACTTTTGAATCTTTTGCCTAACGTCGTCAAGTTTCTTATCGACATCATATAGTCCAAGCCTTTTGAGCTCGGCAGACAGCGGTATTCCATTTTCGTCCCAGCCTACGGCTTTATAGTATTCACTACGGTCTCTGCAGAGCCTCTTAGGGTCAACTGCTTTGCCTTTGTGCGGACCGATGCCTAAAGGCGTGTACCACCGTATTGGCACATCGTCATCTTTTCGAGGAACCCACTGTAAATCAGGCCCTCCTAACAGAAGAAGGGTTCTCTGAATGTGCAGAATTCTTCGACCAATTGCTTTGATCCATTGCTCTTCCATGATTTTCCAGCCTGTGACAGCCTCTATGAACGGCCAAAGCAAATCCTGCGCTTCTTTTTCGAAGAAGTTGAACCAGCAGAATACTCCGGTATCGTAGAGTAAAGATCTAAATTCGCTGTTTCCATGGTCTAAGGGAATTCTGGCCACAGACGTGTGGTCTCCAGCTTGCACTGAGCAGGCATATGATTCATATCCTGGATAGTCTTCTTCACTTCGAATGCCATGCGCGCCGATCGCTATTCCTTTCTCAGTAACATCGTACATTGAAACATCGACGCCTTTTAGCTCACTTATCTTAAGAGCCGCTCTGTGTGTGCCTTCAGCTAGTACGTCGCCTATTCCTTTTCGGTCAGCTATCATCTGAGCTAAGGCGGCAAAAGCTTTTGGGTCACCCCATTTCAGCTCGATGCCTTCCAAATCTTGTTTGGTTAAAATACCTTTTTCGTAAAGTTCACCTGCGAACCCGAGAACGTTTCCAACTTGTATGCCGCATAATCCAAGCTCGTCAATAAGCGCAGTCAAGTAAATGTTTTCCTCAGCATTAAAAATACCCAAGTTAGGCCCAAGATATGCTTGGTTTTCATAATCAGGATTGTCCGTAATAGCGCCTTCAAAAGGACCTGACCTAATCACGGCAAGCTTTAGGCATGATGTGGGGCAGCCGAAATCCGCCCAGTATCTTTTTACCCAGTATTTCTCGAATTCGTAAGAGCCGTAACTTTCTTCATTGTGCCATTCCTCTTGCCAGTTTCTTACTGGTTCCGAGCTTGTGCGGGAGCCAACGTCGTGACCTAAGTTGCCTGTACCCCAACGCCTAAAAACTATATTTCTAAAGTTGATGTCTAGAACCTTGTTAATTAACGTCGAAACCTTTTCCATGTCCACAACGTCAGGCAAGGGTCCAGTGCCCTTCACCACAACGGCTTTCAAGTTTTTTGACCCCATCACCCCTCCATAGCCGCCATAGCCAGCTGCGTGAGCCCATTTTGCCGCGACAACTGCTATTCTGCTTCGTCTTTCGCCCGCTGGTCCAATGTACACGGCTTGAGGTTCCTTCCACAAGCCACGTCTAGGAAAACGATTTGCAAGTTCTTCTCTACACTCCTTTACGAGAATTCTGAGAGTTTCCTGGCTACCTTTTCCCCAAATGTGGTTTGCGGGTTTCAGCTCAACTTCAGAGTCCTTGATGAAAAGGTAAACAGGCTTTTCCGCCTTTCCATAGAAAATGACTCCGTCGTATCCTGCGCACTTCAGCTCTACGGAGAACTCGCCTCCAACCGTTGAGCCTACTACGCCATTAGATTGTGGAGACTTCCCGGAAACGCAGAGCCTTGCGCCTGGGACGTAACCAGTTAATGGTCCAGTTAACATAAGAAGCAAGTTTTCTGAACCTAAGGGATCAATTTTTTCCCAGTTTTTTCCAAGCTTGTCCCATAGAATTTTTGTGGCTAATCCTCTTCCACCGATGTATTGCTTGAGTATTTCTTCGTCAAATTTTGTTTCTTTAATATTCTCGTTCGAAAGATCAACATCAAGAACTTTCCCTGAGTATCCTCTCATCTATACAGTCTCCCTCCATTTTTTGCCATAAATTTGTGATGCAATGTCTCTGGTAACGGTTTCAGGCGACTTAGCATACAACTTGAAAGTGTGCGTGTCAGATTTTTTGATTATCTCCAAAGCGTTCCACCTTCCAGCAGTGCAGGCTTCGACGCACTTTGGTTTCCCGCCACACAAGTCACATATGACAACGTAGTTTTCTATTGGGTGAATGTATGGAATCCTTCCAGGACACTCGTCGATACATTTTCCGCAAGCTACACATTTTTCTTTGTCAACATTTACAGCTTCGGTTTCTTTATTGACTGACAATGCTTGTGTCGGGCAAGCCTCAACACAGGGATAATCGTGACACTGCACACAAAGGTGTGGAACCTCTATTCCTGGGAGAAGCATAAAAACCCTTATCCGTGAAGCCTCGGGCCATATTTTGCCTTCGTGGCTGAGTGAACAGATTATTTCGCATCTTCGGCAACCGCTGCATTTGAGATAGTCTCTTGCTATCCAAACACGTTTACTTTCTGACAACCCTTTCACCTAATAATTTTCTCACCTACAAAATAATTTCTAATCATGTATTTAATTTAAATTATTTATATTTTCTACATACTTTGTTTCTTTAATTAGAAAAGATGCAACGCCGGTTCTTTCGAAGCTGTTGAGCTTTTGCAATGGAACGGTACTCAACGATTAGGAACTTCGTTGAAAGACTACACAGCCAGTTACAGGGCTTTAATCCATAGTCTCTGGCTTCACAATTCAACGTTAGGGAGGACCTAAAAAATGTCTGTGTTATATAACATTTCAATTATTTGTTTATTTGTATAATCTTTGTGTGTTTGTTTTTATCTTTCGAATACTAATATATTCAAATTATGGGTTGATGTTTAAGTATGAAGCTGAAGACAAAGATCTTGGGTTTGGAAGCCGGCGGAAAATTTATTGTTGTCCTTAACCGTGAGGATGCTGAGGACCTAAGTGTTTCCAGCCTTGAAAGAGTGAGGGTTCGAAGCTGCGACAACGAAGTCATAGCAATTGTGAACATGGCGTCTAAGCTTATAGAAAAGGGAACAGTTGGAATCTACGAGGAAGTTAAAAATAATTTAGGCCTTCATGAGGGCGACGAAGTTGACGTTGAGATTGCACCTTTGCCTTCATCTGTCTATTTTATACGTAATAAGCTGAACCGAAGAAAACTTACCTACAATGAGATTAACGAAATAATACAAGACGTTGTTAAAGGTAAACTCAGCGAAATCGAAATAGCATCGTTTGTCACGGCACTTCATGTTTTTGGGCTGGATTTGGATGAAGCAACAAGTCTTTCGATGGCTATGGTTAAAACGGGCAATGTTTTGAAAATTAACAAACCCATGGTTGTCGACAAACATTCGATTGGCGGAGTTCCAGGAGACAAAACAACATTGCTCGTTGTCCCGATCGTTGCAGCTGCTGGCTTAACAATACCCAAGTCTTCGTCAAGAGCCATAACTTCAGCTGCTGGCACAGCGGACAGAGTTGAAGTTTTAATGCCTGTGAACCTTGAACTTGATGAGATGCAGAGAGTTGTTGAAAAAACTAATGGTTGCATGGTTTGGGGAGGAACTTTAAACCTTGCACCAGCAGACGACATATTCATAAGGGTAGAGAATCCACTTTCGATTGACCCGCTTCTATTGCCTTCAATAATGAGTAAAAAAAAGGCTGTGGGTGCTAACCTTATGGTTCTGGATATTCCTACGGGAAGAGGAACAAAAGTTAAAACCATTGGTGAAGCCGATCTTCTAGCAAAAGATTTCATGGAGCTAGGTCGACGCTTGGATATCAAAGTGCAATGCGCAGTAACATACGGCGAACAGCCAATTGGATACTCCATTGGACCTGCATTAGAGGCTAAGGAAGCCCTTGCTGTTCTAACAGGTGAGGTTAAAGCTCCGGACTTAATTGACAAAGCAACCAATATAGCTGGCATATTGTTGGAAATGAGTGGAAAAAATAATGGAAAAGAAGTTGCCATGAAAATTTTGAGATCTGGGAAAGCAGAGAAGAAGATGCGTGAAATAATAGATGCTCAAGGTGGAAATCGAGACATCAAAACCAACGATATACCTGTTGGAGACCAGACATACACGGTTCTTTCAGCGAAGGAAGGATACATACTCTGGATGAACAATGCGGCACTTGCTGAGGCTGCTAGGCTTGCAGGTGCACCTAAAGATAAGGGAGCTGGCATATACCTTCATAAAAAAATCGGGGACAGAGTTAAAAAAGGCGACCCATTACTTACTATTCACGCTGAGAGAGACCTTAAGCTGCAAAGAGCCTTAGATGGGCTTGAGAAGGCTGATGTTCTTGGCATAGGTGAACACATGGACATGCTCATACATGAAGTGAGAGAACTTCCAGTTTCAAAAAGGACATTCATACTTGAACGGTGACCGTGGACGAGTGCAAAGTTTGATTCGAGCATTAACCTTTGATCTTTGGAACACGCTAATCGAAAACCGCGACTATACAGTGGAAAGAATTAATTTTTTATCCGCAAAATTAGAGGAAATGGGTTGCTCACTTACAAAAACCGACTTGGCAGAAGCCTTTGTCTCGTCAATAAATTATGTCTATAGAGTTTGGGAAACCGAAAACCACCGTTTTGTTCCTAATATGGAAAGGTTGGAGTACATTCTTCATAGGCTGCAAGCTCAGTTGCCTGAGGAGAAGAAAAAGGAGGTAGTCACCTATTTTGAAGAAGTCGCCTTGAAAGAGTCTCCGCCTCTGGTTAAAGGCGCAAAAGAAGTACTTGAGTTTCTAAGGTCAAGATACCAAATAGCAATTATAAGCGACAGCGGGTTTACGCCAGCGAGAATCTTAAGAAAAATATTGCAGAAAAACGGTGTTTTAGATTTTTTTGTTGTAACCGTTTTTTCCGACGAAGTTGGGTTCAACAAGCCTCATAGAATGATGTTTGAAAGAGCCTTTTCGAAGCTGTCTGTTAAGCCGCCAGAGGCTCTTCATGTTGGTGACTTACTACATACAGACGTTGCAGGGGCGAAAGCGTTTGGAATGAGGACTGTTTGGCTGAAGAGAGAAAAAGATGGGGAAGATGTGGAAGCCTACAAGCCAGATTTTATCATTGAAAAAATATGTGAAATCCTTGAAATTCTGAATGACATTAAATGACAAGAAAAACTGTCTTGGCAACCTGTTTAAAACGCAAAATCGGCGAGAAACTTAAGGTATGGATTGTTCCATTTGTAGAAGTTTGTGAAAAATCTTCTCATAGAATAATATGTTGAAGTTTCAACGGTGACGGAGTTGCTGCAAAGGCTGCAGCCCTTGGCGAGCTCAACGAACTGTTTAAGATGCTTCGAATTCAGAATTTCGTTTAAGTTTTGTTTTCGGAGGTCACCTAGGTGGTTGTTAGTTTTTTGACACCAGAACGGTGTGACTTTTCCGTCTTCTGTTACCACTATATAGATTGATGGTTGAGCACAAGAATATTCCTTGTGGTTTACGATGTGATCCAAGTATTCTGAGGAGTTCAACACGTATCTACCGTAATTTTTAATCTCCCTAACTTTAAGAAAGGCTTCTGTTCTTTCGTCAGCTATTAACGCGAGTTCATTATTGTAACCTGCGAAAACTTCCATCTGGTCAAATGCGATTTTCACTCCTAGCGTACGAGCTAGTTCCACCATTTTCTTTGCGGAGTCCTGGTTTAACTTGCTCAAGACGCAGTTAATCACAACTCTTCCTCCAGCATCTCTCAGTTTGGTTATGCCCTCAACAGCTTTTTTGAAGGTTCCTTTATGACCTCGCATCACATCATGGTATTCCGAGTGATGATCGAGGGAAACAAAGGTGAGGTCCACGACTTCTGCGAGTTTTTCAGCGTTTTCTGGAAGAAGTATTCCATTTGTGATTATGCTTGTATAAAAGTCGTTTCTACGGGCATGCTGAAGAATCTTGAAAATATCTTTTCTCATAAGAGGCTCCCCGCCCCAGACTGTGTAAGCAACAAAGTTGAGTGCTTTAGCTTCATCCAACATGTGAAAAATCTCGCTTTTGCTCATTTCATTGGTGTTCAGTGGTTTCTTCCAGAGATTGCAGATTCTGCAACGGCAGTTGCATCTTGAGGTTACAGAATGCGTCAAAATGACCGGTTTATGCGTCCAAAAACGTGAAAGCATGTACTTTACAGCAATTTCCAGATAACGCTTCATCCAATCAATTCCTTTAAAAATACAAGATGTACAAACAGGGCATATATTAATCTTAAGAATGATTAGTCAAGAGTTGCTTTGAAAATTAAAATCAACATAAAGCGGATATTCAAAGAAAAAGAGTTCGAAGCAGAACTTGAAACTGTTACCTGATAGATACGTGGTGAATAGACAAAAAACATCAAATTTAATCGCGCGTGATTAATCCCTTTTGAAGTATTCTTTCCGATAATATCGTTATTCTTGCGCAAGTCAAACTCAATTCCAATCTGCGGACTTCACGTTGTGTCCTGAATGTCTCCCTGTTCAAAGAAGGTTCAAAGTAAAATAGAGAAAATGTAGAAGAGGTTTGGCGCCCTGGCCGGGATTTGAACCCGGGTCGGGCGGGCGACAGCCGCCTATACTAGGCCGGACTATACTACCAGGGCTTAGAGGTTGAGTTGTCAAGTTTTCATATGGGAAAGTTGTTCTACTTAAATTTAACTAGAAACTGAAAATCATTTTGATTTTATTCGTTGTTCCTTTACTTTCAATTTGTTATTTAAAGAGTTGGGTTTGAGTTGTTTTTTAGCTGGAGTTTTTAGTGTCAGAACTTTTGTTTTTGGAACGCTGTAGATTTTATGGCAACGAATAGCGATTTGAGGTTATGCGGGATTCTACTTCTCTAAGATTTTATGAGCTCTGAGCCTGGAATTTCGCAGAATGCCGTATTTACCTTACCACTGTTGAAGGTTTTTGAGTATTTCTCTAATGATTTTATTTTGGGCAGCATAGAAGTAAACCCAGCTGCCTGTGCCTAGGAGGCGTCCTATCCTATTTACGTCACTATTAAGTATCTGCAAACAGTTATTGGAATATTTTCTCTTAGGGGAAAGAAAACAAAGTTATGTATTGAGTGGCAATGTCCTTAATTGTGCATAGTTCATAAAACGTTGTTTTTTGGTTATAAAGATGAGGTGTGTTGTCTGTGTGGGTGGTAGATGGGAGGGGGTATATATAGTCTGGTCAGCTTTTTTGACCATTCTGCTTGTTCTTGTGCCTGTTCTGTTCCCAAGAACTTAAAGACGCCAGTATGACGATGTTTAGTTGGGTATTTTTGGCTCTCATCTTGATTACTTTAATTATCAACTTACCAAGATACTGAAGATTCTTTAGGTAATATGAAATCAAAAGGTCAAAGAAATTTAGAGGATTAAACCAAATAGAACTTCCACTGAAATTATAGAGATTTTTAAATGACTTTGTTACTTTTCTAGAAGCTAAGTATGTTATTGGCAGGTACATTGAATATGTGAGACAAATTTTATAATTAACCTAAGAATCGGGATTTTTCTTGGTTCTAAGTGTGGCTTTTGCAAAGATTATGTGTTGAAGCAGTATGAGTTGTTAAAAAACGAGAAGTGCTGTTCTCAAATGCACATGGTTTATGAGTATTCTCTGAACGTGTAGTTGCATTTTGTGCATCTGAAGAACTGGGTTGAGGATTCGTCTGCTCCTCGGGTTTGAACCTGCCACACATAGGCGGTGTTGTTTCCGCATTTCGGGCACTCAATCGTGACCGTTGGCAGAGTCTTAAGCTTCTGTTCCTTCTTTCCGATGACGACAAGTTGGTCTTGAGGCTTTGGAGCCGCAACCTTTAACGTGTAGGCTTCGGGCTCTACAGTTTTCTTGTAGCCGCACTTTGGACAAGTGAGGTAGCAGCCTTTACTTTCCTTTTTCCGCTTAACGACGAGTCGAGTTTCACATTTAGGACAGAACTCCATTAAAGCCCCCCGATTTGAGATGCGTATCAATTTTTGTTGATAATGATTCTTTTAAACTTTTCTGAACCAAGGCAGATAAGTTAATCTGGACTCTGTTGTTTGAATCCATCTTCAAAAGTCTGTTGTGGGTTCACATTTATGTGATAACCTTTCCTGGGTTAAGGATGTTGTTGGGGTCGAAGAGCTTCTTGATTCCCCGCATAAGGTTGAGCTCAACCACGTCCGTAGCTGCTGTTAGCTCTTGGGTTCGTATTGCGCCTACGCCATGCTCGCCTGTGATGACGCCTCCTAAGCGAATTCCAGCCTCGTAAACTTCCTTTTTAACCTTCGCCACGTAGTCAGGTGCTTTGCCTTCCTCTTTCATAATATGGATATGCAAGTTTCCGTCACCGGCATGCCCATAGACAGGCAAGTGGACACCGTGTTTGTCAGCGATTCCCTCAACAGCGTCCATCAAGTCTCCCAGCTTACTCGGAGGCACAGTTACGTCTAAGATGTCAATAAGCTGAGGCTTTAGAGATGTGTAAATGTTGCTTCGAATCCGAAGAACCCTATCCTGTTCTTCACGCGTCTCAGCGAGAACGGGTTCGCCAGCTCCAATTTCACTGCACGCTGCTGACACCTTTTCGCAGTCTATGAGCAGTTCTTCCTCGCTTTCGGCGTTAAGGATGATGAAGAGCTGAGCCCTTCCAGCTTGAACAGGCCACTTCTCGTTCAGATGCAATGCGGACAGGTTAACTTCATCAGGTTCCACGTATTCAATCGCCAACGGAACCACGCCTGAAAGCAGAATCTTTTGAACTGCTTGCAAAGCCTCGTAGCGACTGTTGAAAGGCACAATGATTGTTACGCCGTGTTCGCTTTTCGGGTGAAGCCTAATGATAGCCTTAGTAATCACGCATAACGTTCCCTCGCTTCCAATGACAAGATGCAACAGGTTGTAGCCAGCGTTGTCCTTGATTAGCTTGCCACCTAAATTGAGCACGTCACCTGTTGCCAGAACAACCTCAACGCCCTTAACGTAGTTTCTCATAACCCCATACTTGACGGCCCTAACCCCGCCAGCGTTCGTAGCAATCAACCCGCCAACCTGTGCTCCTTCGTCTCCAGGATGGGGAGGAAAGAACAAGCCTGACTCGTCGCAGGCACGCAGCAAGTCGCCTAAGGTAACACCCGCCTCAGCAACAACCATCAAATTCTCACTGTCAACCTCCAGCCTCTTCATCCTTTCTAAAGACAGGATTATGCCAGGTTCAGTTGGCACAGAAGCGCCAACAAGCCCAGTTCTTCCGCCAACGGGAAACACGGGAACCCTCACTTGGCTAGCTGCCTTCAGGATTTTTGAAACCTCACTTGTGGACGAGGGCTTCACTAGAATAAGGTTGCTGGCAGCTTTAGGTCTAACAGGCTCAGGCGTCTCGTCTTGAAGGTAGTCTAACATGTACTCGCGTTCTTTAACAACCCATTCTTTTCCAACGATGGAAACTAGCTCTTGTACAATGGCATCTTTACTTATATTCATCAAGATTTTTCACCGCCTTCAACTTCTTCAGTTCTTGAATAAGTAAAGGAATAAGCTCGTAAAGGTCGCCTATGACACAGTAGTCTGCAACGTTAAAAATAGGAGCTGATGCGTCCTTGTTTATCGCAATAATCACGTCAGAATCCCTCATCCCGAATAAGTGTTGAGGCGAACCTGAAATTCCACACGCGACATAAACCCTCGGCTTAACTGTGTGCCCACTAAACCCAACCTGATGGTCTCTACTTATCCAGCCTGCGTCGACAAGAGGCCTGCTGGAGCCAACCATGCCGCCTGACTCTTGTGCCAACTCCTTGAGAAGAGCGAAGTCACCTTGGCTTTTCAAGCCTCTGCCGCCTGAAACGACAACTTCAGCCTCAGCAATGTTAACCCCACCAGCTGAGGTTTTTTCGAGAATCTGAATTCCTGTGTCACCTGAGGCTTCTGGCTCCATAGTGACAACCTTGCCCTTTCTATGCGGATCCCTAACATTGGCCTTCATAACCTTGTATCGAACCGTCGCCATCTGAGGCCTCGTCTTCGTCTTAATCTGAGCCATAATGTTACCACTAAATGCTGGACGAACCTGAACCAGGTTTCCGTTCTCATCTAAGTCAAGGTCAACGCAGTCAGCTGTAAGCCCAGTTCTCAGGGCCGCAGCTATTCTCGGTGCTAAGCTTCTGCCTAGGCGCGTGGCGCCTAGAAGGAAAATACTTGGACTCGCCTCCTTTACGAGCTTAACAATATTGTGGGAATACTGAACCACATCGAACATGCCGAGAAAGGGGCTGTCAAACACGTAGACGACGTCGGCTCCATAGTAGATGAGCTCCACGGCCTTATCGCGAACGCCATGACCTAACAGGACAGCTGACAACTCGACGCCAAGCCTGTCCGCAAGGGTTCTTCCCTTCCCAAGCAGCTCAAAAGAAACAGGGTGAACCACGCCGCTGTCTTGTTCAGCGAAAATCAACACGCCGCCAGCGTCAACCATGTTGTTCACCTCGATGCTCTCAACTCAACAAGAATCTTAGCAACCTTACGCGCTTTCTCCTCAGCCGTTCCCTCAACAAATTGGCTTTTTCTTTTTCCAGCTGAAGGCGCGAAAACCTTGGCAACCCACGTTGGAGAACCATTAAAGCCAAAAAGTTGTTCTTTGGCTACGTCAGCCAAATCATCTGCGTTCCACACAGTGATTTCATCTTTCCTAGACCTCAACTTATCCTTTAACATCGGCAGCCGCGGCACATTAACGTCTTTTGTAACGGTTATTAGCCCTGGAAAACGCATTTTTACGACGTAGCTGCTTTTGTCCAGCTGCGATTTAATCGTTATTTCAGCCACGTTAACGTCCAAGATTTCGTCGACGTAAGCTACGTGCGGAACGCCCAAAAATTCAGCAACCTCAGGCCCAACCTGCGCTGTGTCTCCATCAATGGTCTTCTCGCCGCAAACAACCAAATCGAAACCTCCAATCTTCCTAACAGCGCACGAAAGAGCGTAAGAGGTAGCTAACGTGTCGGCACCAGCAAACCTCAAGTCGCTTAAAAGAACCGCCTCATCTGCACCTCTAGCAAGAGCGTCCCTAAGAGCTTCCTTAGCCTGCTCAGGCCCCATGCTGACCACAATTACTACGCCGCCGATTTTCTCTTTTATTTGGGCAGCTGCCTCTAAAGCATTCAAATCAAATGGATTAATAACTGCCCCAGCGGAGCTTCTATCTAAGCGTCCCTTTTCGTAGTCGAACCTGACCTTTTCGATGTCTGGAACCTGCTTCACCAAGACAACAATTTTCAGACCTCTCAACATCCTTTTACCTCTCTTGACTCTTCTTTTCTATGTTATTGCCAAATACTTAGAATGATTGATGAATGAGACCTAGTACGCCTTTGCTACGTAAACGACCTTTTCAGCCTTTTTTCCACACACGACGCATGGAAACTCAGACTTTTCCTCAACGTCTACACGATGCCCCCTAACTTCGCCTCCTGAAACTTCCTTAATGGTTTCAGCACACCCGACATTTTCGCACCAGCAAATCCTAACGATTTTTTTGTCCTCAACCGCCTTTTTCAGCGAGTTCAAATCTGTGGCGTTAACCGTCATTTCCTCAAGAACCTGTTGGCTTCTCCTCCGCAAGCTTTCTGTTATTGAGTCAAACATTTCCTTTATTGTGGAAACTGCTTTGTCAAAATTAATGACGCTTCTTTTTAGGCTAGCCCTCTCTGAAATTGTCACATCCCTTTCTTTTAGGTCTCTAGGACCGACTTCAATCCTAACCGGAACTCCGAGCATCTCCCAGTAATAGAACTTTTCTCCAGGCGTTTTTTCCCTGTCGTCAAGCTTGGCTCTGAACCCTGCCTTCTCAACTGCATCGTAAACCGTCTTAGCGTAGGCTTTCACCTCGCTTTCTGTTTCTTTGTAGGGGATCGGCACTACGACGACTTGAACAGGAGCAACATCTGGCGGCAGAACCAAACCGTGGTCGTCGCCGTGCTGAGCTATAACAGCAGCCAAAGTGCGGCTTATCCCAAGCCCATAGCAAACCTGCGAAACATTGCGGCGGGTTCCCTCAGAATCCTCAAAGGTTATCTCGAAGGCTTTAGCAAAATTTTCGCCAAGATTATGAACCGTGCCAATCTGGTTGACTCTTCCATCAGGGTTCCAACTGTCAAACGCAATCGAGTACTCCGCTCCAGCAAACTTGTCGAAGTCAGGGCGTTTCAACAAATAATACGCAAGCCCCAACCTTCCAAAAACATCGGCGTAAATGGCGATGGCCTCTTTGACCTGTTTTTCAGCCAAGTCCCAGTTTTCGTGAGCAGTGTGAGCCTCGTTCCAAAGGAACTCTCTCATCCTCAGCAGCGGCCGCGTTGCCTTGGTTTCGTACCTGTAAACGCATACGCTTTGGTAAACCTTCAAAGGAAGGTCGGCGTGTGACCTTATCCACTGCGCAAACATTGGGTACATAGCTGTTTCAGAAGTTGGCCGCAGCAACATCTTTTTGTCCAGTTTTCTTCTTCCAGCATGCGTTATCCAGAACACCTCAGTTGCGAAGCCCTTGATGTGTTTCGCCTCCTTCGCGAAGGCGTCTTCTGAGATTGCGACCGGAAAAAGCATGGGGTCGTGACCGAAACCGTCAAGCAGGTCTTCAAGCATGTTTGTTATTCGTCTTACAATTTTGGCTCCCCAAGATTTGTAGACGTTGAAGCCTTTGATTGGGTACCTGTTGTCTACAATTTCGGCGTTAAATAGTACTTCGTCAAACCATTCGCTGAAGCCTTGAAACTTTTTCATCAAACACACATCCGTGAATAATGGTTTTTCCAGTCTTGCCAGATTCACACATTGAGGAAAGACCTAATAAATCTTTTATTTTCCTGGTGGTGTAAAAAGATGCTTGTAAAGATGCAAGCCTCCCAGTGGATGATTAAAGCCTCTATTTTTGCTTGGTTAGGTAAACATATTAAACTGGAATAAACGATTATAGGATGGATGAACTATGTCTTTGGATTACGAGAAGATGCTTGACGAGGCTTACAGTAAGCTGCCAAGAGATGTTTCGAAGCATGAAAGGTTCGAGGTTCCAAAAATATCGTGCACAACCTTCGGCGCCCGAACGATCTTCTACAATTTCAGAGAAATCTGCGGCTTTCTGAACAGAGACCCAGTTCACGTGTTGAGATACCTTTCCAAAGAGATGGCGACTGCTGGCACAATTGACGGAAACCGTGCAATTTTCCAAGGCAAATTCGAGTTTGAAACGTGCACCAATATTCTGAAGAGATACATTAACGAGTTCGTCATCTGTCCAGTGTGCAAAAGGCCTGACACAAAAATCGTGAAGGAAAAAAGGCTTTTCTTCCTCGTATGCGAAGCCTGCGGAGCTCGATCGCCCGTTAAACCCGTGTAAACGCGAAGCGGAAGCGGTAAGCTTTGGCTTATGTTAATGTGCGGAAGTGGGGGAAGCAGGTTCTCTTGGCTATTTGTGACGCTGAGATTCTCGGAAAAACGTTCAGAGAGTCCGGCAAGGTTCTAGAAGTTAGGGAAGAGTTTTATAAAGGCGTCAGAACAAGCATCGACGAAGCCATAAGTCTCATCGACCAATCCACAATCGTAAACATCATCGGATGCAACACGGTTAAGAAAGCAATCGAAAAAGGCTACGTCCACCCAGAAGCCGTCATAGAAATCTGCGGCGTACTCCACGCCCAAATAGTGAAAATGTAAACAAAAAAACGAAAAACATAAAAAACCATAAACCTCAAAAAACCATGGAAAGAAACATAAACAAGACGCCGTGCGCCGGGGTGGCCGAACGGTTCAGGCGGCTGCCTGCAGAGCAGCTACATATGGGTTCAATTCCCATCCCCGGCTTTAAGGAATCTTCAGAATTGAATCTTGTACGTTAATTGTTACTTTTAATTTTTCTATTTTATGGGGGTTGCGTGTATCTTCGGTTTGGTTTTTCCTTGGAGTTTTTCGATTTTTTCTTTCATTTCATGCACTTCGTTTTTTCCAAGATGCACAGATAGGGCAATTTCTATGCGATACTTTTCTTTCGGTTTGAGTATGGGAACGCGGTTCATTTTTCGTTCGTAAGCTTTCGTGTTTGGGTAGCTTGTTCCTGGTTCAAGTCCTACTACGTAGCCTTCTTCAGGCATGTTCGTGTTTTTCCACAATGTGAAGTATGGCAGCTGCCTCAAGGAGAAACTGATTGAGACGGCTTGTGTCTCATCCTTGTTTGTCAGCATCGCGGTTGTCCAACCATCATCGTCGCCAATGAGTTTCAAGAAATAAACTTGTTCAACAAATCCGGTTTGCGGTGAACCGAAAACATTGAATTCATTGATGCCTTCCACTGCTCTTTGGTCTCGCGGAGCTACTTCCATTAGTGGCGCAATTAGTTTAGAGCCCTTCATTAGGAGAGGCGGTCCGTAGTTGCAGTGATACAGGATTTGCATCTCGTCTGGAACAGCGCGGAGATTTGTAATCTCGTCTACGATTCTGATTGTGTTGCTCCCCAAGGTTGTTGAGGTAGATGAGTCTAATTTAAGGTTTGAACCGAACATGGAACGTTCATACACAACTCCATTTACTGTCAGCCAATAAGGTTCCTCCAGACCCACTTTTACTTCAACGTGGCTTGCAGGTGTATTGGCGATCTTTCCATGCAGTGTTAACATGATTTCCTTTTGGTTGCCATTATTGTCAATGATTATGTCGCGTCCTGGGCTTCCGAAGTTTCTAAGTCCGCATCGAACGACCCATTCGTTGAAGCCGTCAAGCCACCCTAGGCCTTCATGTGCCTCAAGGTTTATGAACTTGGGATGAACGAGTTCCTTTATAGGCGAGTCCCAGCCTACGTATGTACCTTTATAGGCGCCTTTCCAGATTCCCATTCCTCTCGTCGGAACCAAGCTGAAGGATAAGGCACCGTTATGTACGTCAATAACATCTACGCCGTCTGAGAGTCCACCTAACAGCCTGCGTTTTGCTATATGCCAGTTTGAACCAAGTTCGAGGTTTTCATTCGAGATTTCCCATCTATCTATATAAATGTCTCTGCTAACGTCGGTGAGAATTTTCACAAAAGTTTTCTTTCGCGATGCGTGGTTATTCAAAGGGTTCCTCCTCCATCATGCAACGTTCTGCTTTAACGGGTTCTTGGTTTATAGCCTTTATGCGAATATGTGAAGGCGTTTTTTGGGTCAAGTTTTTGGAAAACGTGGAAAATGTGTGTGGTTTTTGCTGGTTTATGGCGTTGTTGAGTTTGTGGGTATCTGGTATATTATTGGGACGCCGTCTTCGCCTGTCACCACTATGAAGGTGCTGATGTTTAGCTGTTTCATGGCTTCAACCCAGAGGTACAGTTCCGCTATCCTTGTTGAGTTTGTTACGCCTGCTGTTCTCATGATTTTCATTATTGCCTGCATGGAGCCTTCAGCTACAAGTATTTTCGCTTCAGACTCAGCTTTTGCCTTTATCAGGACCTCTTGAGCTGTCGCGTTTGCGAGGACTAGGATTCTCTCTCTTTCGAATTCTGCTTGAATCTTTCGTTGCTCAGCTACGAGCTTGTCTTCGATTGCTGACGTGTATTTAGCTGGGTACGCAATGTTCTTAAGGTCAAACTCGATGTGATGAAGGGCTCCTACGAGGACTTTTGATTCGCGGATTTTTTGGAAAATCTCGTCCTGCATTCTCTGAGCCACGATGTCTCGGTGTTCAATGGTTTCCAAAGATGTGTATTCCTTCGTGATTAGCCGTATTGTTTCCTCCATGATGGAGTCGATTGCGGTTTGCTCATAATCCAATCGTGGAAAACTCAGGTACAGATCCTTAAGCTTACTCACGTTTAATTGCCATCTCATAAGCACAGTGATTTTCATTTCCAGCTGGTCGCTTGAGAAGCATGCGATCTCATCTTCGTAAACGTCTGTTGCGTAATAAATTGTCTTCAGGGTTACCCACGGCGCCTTTACGCCCCACATTGGGCCTAGAACTGGGTCTGAAATCGAATGTAGTAAAGGGTCTACAAGCAGTCCTGCTTCGCCAACTCCGACGGAGTAGAACATTGTTGCCATGAATACTGGGATTCCTATGATGCTGAAGAGGAATATTACTGCTAAAAGTATTGCTAACCATTTTCGACTTTTCTTTTCTTCTTTTTCATACATTTTTTTTCACCTCCATCTAGATTTGTCTTTACTCATTTATGAGAAAATTCCCACAATCTATATAGATTTTGTTCCAAGATTTTAAGAAAATCATCATAATTAAGTGTTATATACGAGATTTTTTCTCATATTGGCATGGATGATTGAGTATGGATTACAGGGACGAGGCAATAATCAGAATACTTGCAAGGCATGCACACCTGTCAAGCAGGGCTCTTTCAAAAATGACGGGGCTGCCCATTTCCACAGTGCATAGAAGAATTAAAAGGCTTGAGGCAGCAGGCGTAATCAAGGGATACAAGGCTATGATAGACTTTGAAAAAACATCTAAGCCGATAGGTGCCCTCTTGTTTGTTAACCTCGCTGAGGTAATTCCCGACAAGGGTCATATTCCAAAAAAGGACGTCATCAATAAGCTCAGGAACTTCGATGATATCGAAGAAATAATCGAGGTACAAGCATACAGCTTCGACCTAATATTAAAGGCTAGGCTGCAAAGCCTAAGGAGGCTTTCAGCTCTCATGGAAGAGCTTAGGTGCATAGAAGGCATCGAGGAACTTGCCTCAGCCATAATAGTTGAGGAAACCATTTTGCCGCCGCCCATTGTCTCAAAGAAGGCGGAAACGAAATAATCCTCCAACCATCCACTCAGGAATGCAACTTGCTTGACAATTGTTTTCAGCCTATAAGAGAATTGCTCGCATAAAACAATGTCTAGAATATCTTCCGATTTTAAGCTAAAAAAAAGGAGGAGATTAGGTTTTTTATGCTACTTTTCTTTGCAGCGTAATTACCGCAACGATTGAGGCTAGTGCCGCTATGAGTGACAGGACTATGGCTCCGTAAACAGCTGTCGAGATTGTCGCAGTTGCCGATTGAGCCCCTTCAGCTGCCGTCTTAGCTGCTGCAGCAGCTGTTGCGGCTGATGCGGCTGATGTTGAGGCTGATGTGGCTTTTGTGGCTGCGTCTTGAGCGTACGTTGTGATGCTTGTTAGCTGCGTAGACAGCCCAGATATCTGCGTAGACAGTGCTGATTTGGCGTCAGCAACTGCTGTCTGCACCGCTGTTAGCAGGGTCTTTATTGATGGTAAGCCTGTGGTTGAGCTTGTAACGTACTCGTCTAGTTTGTTTAGTGCAGCTTCAATTTCCTCGAGCTTGTCCATTATCGCTGTTTCTTCTTCAGAGGTCACGGTGAAGGTTGTGTACGCAACAAGTTTGGGAAGCTCATATTCGGATTGAAGCTCATATAATGCGACGCCATGTTTTGCTACTTTCTCGTTGAACCCTGCAGCAAGTAGCTCAAGGCTGAAGTCGCCGTTTCCACTGTCCTTAAAGTATACAGTCCAGCCGCTATCGTCAGCAGTGTAGAAGTCTTTCACGTTGTCAATTAACAGGTCGTACCATGTGGCGTATTTGAGTCCGCATCCAGTGATCTTTATTATTGTTCCGTTGTTAGAGAACACGTTAGGCGTTACCTTGACGCCTTGCAGGACAGTGAAGATTGCGTCTACGGTGGTGTGTGCTGTGTCGTTTTCTTCAGCTACAACGTGGTTTTCGCCGCCGTGTGCGTGCGGAAGCGTGAAGGTGAACTTCCAATAGCCATTTGTATCAACCAGCAATTTTGTGATAAGAACCTTGGTTGTGCTTAAGCCCCAGTCTATGTAGTACCATGTCACATTAACGTGGTATTTCTTGTCCGCAGTTGACGCTGTGAACCCATATCCTTCAGCTGTAACCTCCACGTTTTGGCATGGTACACCCTTGTTAGGTGTGAGAACCACGGTTGGAACCACATTTACGCTGATGTTGAACACAATTTTTGTGTCGTCAATTATGATGTTGTGCGGACCAATCTTGGTGATTGGAACCGTTATTGTAACATTGAAGAACCCTGTGCCGTTTGCTGTTGTTGTGGCTACGACTGTGGTTCCATCCCACTTGATTGTAACCGTTCCAGGATGGAAGTAGTTGCCAGCGATGATTAGTGACCCTAGCACCTTAACGTCCACGTGCAGTGGACCAGCAACGGCGAAGTCTGTGTTGTTACCAAAGAGCCAAGTAAGGTACAGTTGACGCTTTCCATCAACTTGCATTAAGCCTCTGTGGTACTCTGTGAAATCAGCAACATCGCGACCTACTTTGTCTTTAGCTGTGAACTGAACAGTTGTGTATGCTCTTGACTGGTTTCCTCCTGGTGTTACAACTTTACCTGCATCTGGCGCAGTCATGGAATATGTTAACTGTCCATTTGCGTCAACAGCGAGGAAAGTTGCAATTGTCTTGTTCCCAGCAGTGCCCCAAGATTGATAATAGCTCAGGTTCACGTGGTTGCCACTGACAGTTGAAGCACCCCACACTTTAAGGGTTATCGCCGCCTGACCAGGTCCGCTAGTCGGGGTAACCTCAAGCAACAATGTTACTGTTAAGGGTCTATCGGTTACTGCGACAGCTGCGGTTTGACCATCGTAACCTTTAATGTACCATTCTCCGCCCGCGTATTCCTTAGGTATTGAACCGTTAATCCAGTTGTTGCCTACACTGTAGCCTGAATAGGTTGTCGTGTCTACACCAGCAGCCCTAATGTGAGCAACTACAAATGTTGGACCATATGCTTTGTCGTTCACTGTGTCCAGCGCTGAGGAACCATCTCTACTAAAGTAGAGTCTAACTTGGCCACCGCTGAATGTAACTCCGCCAAAATAGAGGCTTACTTTTCCTCCAGCTTGGACTGAGACTGCTGGGCTTGGAGAAACTTTTGTTTCAATTAAGATGTTGCCTGTTGAGCCGAGTGTTGGTTTTGGAGCTGCCGATAGTGCTATTGCGGAAATTAGAATTGCAAGTAAGAGTAGAGATATTTTTCGCATTTTCCTTTTTTTCTCCTTTAAATGTTAGTGGTTAAAAGTCTCATTGTCAAAGTATTTATATCTTGTGTTAACAAGCTGCAACGTTTTGTCGACAAGAATCCATGAACAATCAACATTTTAATGTCAAGAACTATATGTGTATAATATGCAGGTATAGAATCGACCGAAAAAGGAACGTTCAACGCACCTTTAGCCACGCACGCAGCGAACATCATTTTTCAGAACAAAAGAATCTTAGATGCGGGGGAGCGGGAAGAAAGAAATCCCGCATGCGTCCAGCGAATAACGCCTTCTAGATTGAATATTGTTCTTTAAACTGTGGTGGTTACATTTTTGAAAGTGCGAGGCGTATGATGCCTTTGAAACAGTTTTTTTCCTTAGTCTTGTATCCCAACGAGTAGACAGCTCCCTCGATGAAGTTCTGCAAAAGAAGAGCCCTTTCCTGAGAAATGAAGGTTGAAACACATTTCAGATCAATTCTTTCGCTGCTTTTGTTTATATTCACCTCGTTCAGATCCCATCTGCCCTCTTGAAGAAGCCTTAAAAAAGTTTCAAACGGCTGCTCAAACTTTTCTCTTAAGTAAATTCCATACCATTTCCCAGCGTGATACCACATCTGCTGAAGCTCTTCGCCATTCTCTCCGTAAGTTTTTTGTATCAAGTAATCCAAAATGTCTCTAGGCGTGTAAACTGTGCCTGCCTCTTTAGGCACATCGAGAACCTCAAAAGTATCCAAAATCTCTTTCAAGCTTCGCTTCATCTCGTAGGCTCGAGTGGCCTGCTCAAAAATCTCAGTCACATAACTGTATAATGTCTTTCCTTGACTAGCTGCCTCTCGGCTTAGCTTAGAAACTAGGTCACTGGGCGCCCTTATGAGCTTTTGTTTCCTCGAGCCTTTGCCAGACATCACTTATCCAACGACTTCACAAATTTTAAGTTAATTATGCCTTTCGAAACTTCGCTTTGGTTTAGGCTGAACCCAAGAGCGGCTAAGGCGCCTTCGAGGAACTTGCTGAAGAGCTCTGTGTATGTGGCTGAGAACTTCGAACTTAGGCATGTGAGAATCTCGGTCTCGTTTTCTTCAAGAATCTTAAACTCGGAGACGTCCCAGAAACAGCTCTTAACAGCAGCTTCGAATTTCTTCAAATCTCCATAATAGTGACCATACCACTGCCCAGTTTCATACCAAAGCATCCTCATCTTTTCCCTGCCAACCCTCCTGTAGGCGGTTTCAGTCAAGTCATACAAGATCTTTCCAGGAACAAGAATGAATCCCGCGTCCTTCATTGCCTTAACTGCCCACCTGTCGTCAAGCACGGTTTTAAGCGACAAGCCTATTTCTTCAGCCCTAATAGCCTGCTCAAGGATGTCGTTCACGTAATCATATAATGTTCCCTTCCTAGATGAAATATCTGAAATCTTGTCAGCCAGATCCAATCTTGCAGCAAGCATCTTCCTTTTCATGCGTCAGCCAATCCTCCGAGGCGCCATTAAAGTCTTTGAAACCTAAATACTGATTACGGTAATGCTATCTTAATAGTTTGTCCATAATTCGTTATTATGTCTACCACTTAGAACACATGACGTTCTTAAAAAAAGAAAAAAGAGGGCAGATTGAATAAGAAACCAGAAAAATTTAAATATATTAGGCTAATGCATAATTCGTTTCTCGTCCTTTTATTCTTTGGTGTTTGATGGTTCGTCTGTTAACTCTGAAGCGTCTCTTCTCTAAGGTTGAATTGGTTTCTCTAGAGCAGGTTGAGGCTTCCTA
>Ga0272448_1000145_pt1 | contig 105099 bp, 94 predicted proteins | sample YNPCB0191_FD_202220 | JGI IMG/M metagenome (GOLD analysis project Ga0272448, IMG submission 202220) | Hot spring sediment microbial communities from Yellowstone National Park, WY, United States - YNP-CB-019-1 | ecosystem: Environmental > Aquatic > Thermal springs > Hot (42-90C) > Sediment... | reverse complement strand
ATTTTTTTGTTCAGAATCACCATTCTTTTGAACTCAAGATAGGAACTTAAAAAGCTTATCCAAGTGAGCAATGAAAGTAGGGTAGTGCTGTAGCAAACAATATCTGAAGTGATAAAATTCTTTTGGCTCGATATAACTTCGGAGATGTATGCAATAAATCTTATAGAAGATATTCTCAACTTTACTTCTGTTAGATTGCTACTTCTGTTAGATTACTGTTGTCAAGTGACTTTGGGAAGTTATGTTAGTCTTTGGAAACTAGTCAGACTACTAGGCGAGAAATTAACTATATACTTTCCTTAGTAGGAGTTTCGACTAAAAGCTCATCCCACGCCTGTAAAAGCGATAAATCGCTGGCTACTAACACTTGACGTTTGTAAAAGCGATAAGTTCCTGGCTACAAGCATAGTGATAAATCGCTTACTACTAACGATGGAGTCGGATTAGATTTGATATATGTCTAGCTGAAAAGTATATTTATGCTTGCTTTTATTAGCAGAGCTTTTTTGACTCTATTTGTTGTCCTGGATCCGATTGGGCTAGTGCCTATATTTATTACATTGGCAGGACATCATTCTCCTAAAGTGCAAATGCGGATTATTCGCCAGGCAATTTTAGTTGCTGCTGCAATTTTATTTAGCTTTGCATTGTTTGGCAATGCCTTATTGCGTTACCTGGGTATTAGTGTCGAAGCTTTTCAGGTGTCAGCAGGTATTTTGTTGTTAAAAATTGCTGTGGATATGGTGTTTGCTCAGCGGGAACGAGAAACCAAAGCGGAGGAAGCTGAAGCTCAAGTAAGAACGGACATTAGTGTTTTTCCTTTAGGAACGCCTTTGATTGCTGGTCCTGGAGCTTTGGCTAGCATTTTGATTCTACAAAATGAGGCTACTGCTTATCCTTTGGGGACAGGGTTGATTTTGGGAATCATAGCTTTTGTATTGCTACTGCTTTATGTTTCCTTGGCGATCGCCAAGTATTTAACCTCCTGGCTCGGTCAAACTGGAATTAATGTTATTTCCCGCGTTTTAGGAATTTTGCTAGCAGCATTAGCGGTACAATATATCATCAATGGCGTCTTAGCTTTAATCAAAGCCACATTTTAGGATTTACGTAACACCGCGATCGCAATCCAGATTGTCAACCCTATGCCAGTCACCAACAAGCCCTGACTAGTAATAGTTACGAGTTCTAAATATGAATTGCTCACCAGCACCGTTTGTTGTAGAATTGCCCCAGCCACAAGCGCACCCATAGCTAAAATTGCCAGACTCAAGCGGTTCATTCCCTGTTGTTGAGCTTGTAAGAATTCTCGTTCTATTCGCCAACCTAAATTAATACCTAATTCCGAACGCTCCAGGCGATCTAGTAAAACCTCCAACCTTTGCGGAAATTGGGTTGTGAGGCGAGAAAGATACAAGCTCGATTGAGTTGCGTCTTGCAAAAGTTCAGATCCTAAAAGGCGTTGGCGAATTGCTTGTTCTACAATCGGACGAGCAACTTCAACAAAGGGAAACAACGGATCTAGTTGACGGGCGATACCTTCGACGTTGGCGATGGTTTTGACGAACAGTCCGATTGTTCCTGGCATTTGAATATTATTTTCTCGGGGAATGCGCAGAGCTTCATTGAGCAGCTGTGCTAAATTAATTTCCTCTAACGGGCGCGTGTAGAAACGTCGCAGCAGACGATCGAAGGACGATTCGATCGCTCGCAAGTCCACTTCTAATCTAGTGAATCCTAACTCCCGAATCGCTTGAGCAACAATTTTCGGGCGTTCATAGACAATACCAACTAGTAGATCGGTGAGGATACTTTGAGTGCGGGGATCGATGAGTGCAACCATACCGCAATCGAGCAATGCTAGCCGGTCTTGTTTTTCATCTCCAATATATAAAAAATTACCTGGATGCGGATCGGCATGGAAAAAGCGATCTAGATATATTTGCTGCATGACTACTTTTACTGCCAGAGCCGCCAATTGTTTTTTGCGTGATTCTGAAGAGTTAAATTTGTTTAATTTAATACCTTCTATCCATTCTAGGGTCAGAACCTTATCTGTTGTCCATTGCCAGTATACCTTAGGTACGACTACTTGTCCCCGCTGCCACAAACGGCTATTTTCCAAATTTTGCCGGAGTTTTTGAGTATTGCGGGCTTCGCGGCGAAAATCCAGTTCTCCAATAAGACTGTAGCGAAACTCTTCCACCAATCCCGGTAAATCATAAGCTTGTCCGAGGCGATCGCGGCTAAACCAGTTAGCAAGTGATTCTAAAACTTGCAAATCTCGTTCCACGATTTCCCGAATTCCAGGGCGTTGCAGTTTGATGGCAACTGTTTCTCCATTTTGGAGCGTGGCTCGATGGACTTGCGCTAAGGAACCCGCTGCGATCGCCACAGGTTCAATGCGAACAAAAGCATCTTTGAAAGATAGCCCAAAAGCAGTTTCCAAAATTGGTTCTACTTCACTCCAAGGCAAAGCAGGAACATTATTTTGCAAAGTTTCTAAAACTGTAATGTATTCAGGACCAAGCAAATCGGGACGAGTACTGAGTAGTTGTCCCAACTTCACAAAAGTTGGACCTAATTCAATCAAAATCTGCCGAAGCACCTCTGGTAAAGGTAACGAAGGTTCCTGTGGTTGGGCGTCTTTGACAATGCGACTGCGGAAATAATTCCAGCCATTACGCAAGACAACTTCAATAATTTCGGCTTGGCGTTGGCTAACTGATGGCGATTTAGCAGCAAGTAGAAACATAAACTACTTTAGTTGAATTGAGAAAATTTAGAATTTGTCTGAGTCGTGCCATCAACAAGTTGCATAAAAAATGGCCTGGGCGCAAATATTTACAGTTTTATACCATCGCCACTTAACAAGAAAATCTAAGGATTTTATGAGAAAACTTTGGTAAAAAGTATACCATTATTCAATAATGAGAATTTAACTTGCGGTAGTCTCTGGCAAGTGCACAAAGGTCTGACTACCTAAAGCGTACAATTATAATTTAGCAACTGAGTTGGTCTGGAATGGAAAAAGCACTCATTTTTTCTAAAGATTTGCATGCTTTGTTCAGAAGTATTATCTAGATCGCAACTAGGGGAAAGGGAAAACCATTGTCAATATAATTAAAAATTAAAAATAGTTTTTTTACGCCCTCTTCTTCCAGTGCAAAGGAATAATCCTTATGTCTCCTGTGGAAACACAAACTCAGCGCTCGAAAAAAAAGCCTAAACCAAAAGAGGTTGGAGGAAGTCTGCTACTGTTTTTGGTAGCTTTATTCTTATTTAACTTGTTGATTTTGCCAAGCTTGAGTCCCAAACCACCACAGGTTCCCTACAGTAAGTTTATCAAGCAAGTTGAAGCAGGAGAAGTAGAGCGAGCGCTTGTTGGTCCTAACCAAATTCAATACATACTCAAGCCAAAAGCAGGCACACAAAACCAAACGCCCCGCATATTTGTGACGATTCCAGTAGCATTAGATTTAGACTTGCCTAAAATTTTACGAGAGCACGATGTAGAGTTTGCGGCTCTGCCTCCTAACAATACAGGCTGGGTGAGCACGCTGCTCGGTTGGGTCTTACCGCCACTAATTTTCTTTGGCATTTGGGCGTGGTTGTTCAACCGCACTCAAGGTGGAGCAGCGGCGCTGACGGTGGGTAAAAGTAAGGCACGGATTTATTCCCAAGGAAATACGGGAGTTAGCTTTGCAGATGTAGCAGGAATTGACGAAGCAAAAGCAGAACTTCAAGAAATCGTGGATTTTCTCAAAAATACCGATCGCTACGTGCGTTTGGGAGCGAAAATTCCCAAAGGAATATTATTAGTAGGAGCGCCGGGAACCGGAAAAACACTTTTAGCCAAGGCGATCGCCAACGAAGCAGGAGTTCCTTTCTTTAGCATTTCTGGTTCCGAGTTTATCGAACTGTTTGTAGGTGTGGGTGCAGCTCGAGTGCGAGACTTGTTTGAACAAGCCAAACAACAAGCACCTTGCATTGTATTCATAGATGAACTTGATGCCCTAGGCAAGTCCCGTGCTGCTGCAGGTCCTTTTCCAGTCGGAAACGATGAGCGAGAGCAAACTCTCAACCAACTTCTCACAGAAATGGATGGATTTGACGCCAATAAAGGAGTAATTATATTGGCGGCTACCAATCGCCCAGAAGTGCTAGACCCCGCTCTGCGTCGCCCCGGTCGCTTTGATCGCCAAATCGTTATCGATCGCCCGGATAAGTCAGGACGCAAAGCTATCTTAGAGATTCATGCCAAACACGTCAAATTAGCACCAGACGTAGATTTGGAAAAAATTGCCGCCCGTACTCCTGGCTTTGTAGGAGCTGACTTGGCAAATTTAGTTAATGAAGCTGCTTTGTTAGCTGCTCGTCGCCGTCACGAGGCGATAACGATGGCTGATTTTGCTGAGGCGATCGAGCGTGTTGTCGCTGGACTGGAAAAGCGATCGCGGGTACTCAACGAACTAGAAAAAAAGACTGTCGCTTACCACGAAGTAGGACATGCTATTGTTGCTACATTGATGCCCGGTGTCGGCAAGATTGAAAAAATCTCCATCGTCCCCCGGGGAGTAGGAGCATTAGGTTACACCCTGCAATTACCGGAAGAAGATCGATTCTTAATGCTGGAAAGTGAATTGCGAGGGCGCATTGCTACACTACTAGGTGGTCGAGCAGCTGAAGAACTAATTTTTAAAGAAGTATCTACCGGCGCTAGCGATGATATTCAAAAAGCTACTGATTTTGCCGAGCGCGCTGTCACTCTCTACGGAATGAGTGCTACCCTAGGACCCGTCGCCTTTGAAAAAATTCAACAGCAATTTCTAGATGGATATCCCAATCCCCGTCGAAGTGTTAGTCCAAAAACAGCAGAACAAATCGATCGCCAAGTCAAGGAAATCATTGATAGTGCTCACCAAATAGCACTGTCTGTTCTGCAAATCAATCGAGATTTGTTAGATGACACAGCTAAAATCTTATTGCAAAAGGAAATTTTAGAAGGAGATGAACTGCGATCGCGCCTAGGGCAAGTTAAGGCTCCCCCAGAACTCGATTCTTGGCTGCACACAGGTAGCCTCAATTCCCAACAACCAACCAACTCAGTTAACGAGATCTAAGAGCACCTATAGTTAGTTAGCGGTAAAGCGATTTATCCTGGTTGTGCAATCATTATAGATTACCCTAGAATAAAACCCTAGCAATGCAGATTCCAACACCCTCCGTCAGTCTCATTCGGGCTACCTCCTACGAACTCGATACTTTACAAAATTCAGTCAAAATGCTGCTGGAACCGTTCGGAGGAATGACAACATTTGTCAAACCAGGAAATCGCGTCTTGCTCAAACCTAATTTGCTTACAGCAGCACGTCCTCATAAGGAATGTACTACCCGCCCAGAATTAGTTTACGTGGTAGCAAAAATGGTAATAGAAGCTGGTGGTCAGCCTTTTTTAGGCGATAGTCCCGCTTTTGGAAGCGCTAAAGGAGTAGCTGCTGCAAATGGCTATCTACCAATTTTGACAGAACTGAACCTTCCCATTGTCGATTTCCACGGTCAGCGTTACCAAACTGTCAGTTCCGAATTTAATCATCTGCTATTGTCTAAAGAAGCAATGCAAGCAGATGTGGTGATAAACTTACCCAAGGTAAAATCTCATGTGCAACTAGTAGTCACTTTGGGAGTAAAAAACCTCTTCGGTTGCGTTCCCGGTAAAATGAAAGCCTGGTGGCACATGGAAGCAGGAAAAGATACAAACAAATTTGGAGAAATGCTGGTAGAAACCGCCAGAGCAATTAATCCCAACCTCACTATTATAGATGGCATTATCGGTCACGAAGGTAACGGACCTAGCGGCGGTGAACCACGTCAATTGGGAATTTTAGGAGCATCAGCAGATGTATTTGCCCTAGACCGAGCTATGGTAGAAATACTTAACATTTTGCCCGCTCAAGTACCTACCGTTGCTGCATCTATCCGCCTAGGAATTTGTCCAGAATCAGTAAATGCCATACACTATCCTTATTTAAATCCCCATTTGCTGCAAGTAGACGATTGGCGACTACCAGACAAGTTTGTTCCCATTGATTTTGGAGTTCCCCGCCTTATTAAGTCTACCTTTAAACACCTTTACATTAAATTTATTAAGGAACCAATCGACGCCTATATCAGCAAAGGAGCAACGGGATAAAATGTTGAGTTTAATTTTTGTCATTCCCCGTTCCCACATCTGATAAGCAAGCTTGTTAACAAGTGCAAACTCGGCTACAACAATTTACTTGACGAGCACAGTAAGCTGTAATTACCCTCCGATTGCTTAACCAGACCGCCCTAACCTACTAGCGGCGGTTTTTTTAGAGTGCTGGCTAAATGCTAACCGCAAACTAGTTTAAAGTGTTTGTTACTAACTGTAAGAACTAAAAGTGCTTACTACGAGCCAAAGAAAAGTGTTTGTTGCTTATTTTCAGCACTAAAAATGCTTACTGCGAACTAAAGAAAAGTATTTGCTGCTAACTGAACTGAAATCAATTCTAAACGCGGCTGAAAATATTCTTGCTTTGTTTTGATACCATCTTAGTTAAAATATTCTTAATCTATCCCCGTATAGATTGACAAAATAAAAAATTACCGAATGAGAAATTGTTTTTGGTATAATCACTTATTTGCATTGTGAAATGGAGTGCATTGGTGTGTGCTTGCTCGGTACAGGTTGTTAGTGAAAAATCTGTAACTTAGATTCTCCGGAAGTAATTAAAAATAGTAATACAATTACTTATTAAGCTAATACAGCATTTAGGTATGTGCTAGTAAAATCAACAGGCAAGGTGTAATATTATCAATTTACCGTCAAAATAGATATAGCTTCTCGAAATCCTCAATATTTTGCCCCAAATCCCAGCAAAAGATCTTCTTGAGACTTCTTGAGAGAAACCTAGCTAGGAGGTCACCTGGTAACACGCTTATCAAGCTGAGATTGGAAAAATTAGGTATTAACGATTGCAGGTAAAAAAAATCTGACTCTTAGCAAAACGGTTTTCCCTACTTGACTGTTAAGGAATCTATGGTTAAAAAATAGCTAAAATAATAACTAAGCTCTTTGTAAAAGAGCCGACTTTCAACCGAATGTAATGCAATTGATTTTTATGGATGCAAACAATCAGTCTGCCAATTCACCAGACTCATATTCCCATCGTTTGGCAGACATTGTGGGGACTGCGATCGCCTTATTAACCTTAACTTTACCTTTGTTTGTAATTGCCACTTTCTCTTCAACTAACATTCCGAACAACCAAGTACCCCTCGTTTATAACCTTAGGAATAGGTAAAGATTAGATTATGAATTGTCAGCAAAATTTCACAATTAGACACGGTTTTGAAGTTAGAAAAAACATTATCAGCTTCAGGAGTTGATGGACAAATGTACTTCAGCAGAAAGATATTGTTGTAGATGCATGAGCGATCGGGTCGCAGGTTTTGAAAATGTTGTTTGATTATCAGCAAGAATGAAATTCTGCCAAAAGTTTTAGGCTTTGGAATTAATCAAAAGTTGACCGTCAAAGTATGAAGGTGGTGGTGAGAAGCTACTCACCACTTTTTAATTTTTCATATTTGCCATCTGCTGGTATTTACTTACTTCCTGGTGTAATTGCTAATAAGTGGTCAGGGGCAGAAATTGAATTTTTCCGGATGTGCCCCTGTTGGCCCTAAAATTCTACAGGGGAGCCAAACAATAAGGGTCCCGTGTTTTGCCATTATCTCAGGAGTGTGATTGTGGACTTATCCCGTATTCCTGCTCAACCTAAACCGGGTTTAGTAAACGTTTTGATTGAAATTCCGGGTGGGAGTAAAAATAAATACGAATTTGACAAAGAACTACAGGCGTTTGCTTTAAATCGGGTACTTTATTCATCAGTACAATATCCATACGATTATGGTTTTGTGCCTAACACTTTAGCTGATGACGGCGATCCGTTGGATGGTATGGTGATTATGGACGAACCGACTTTTCCGGGGTGCATAATTGCCGCTAGACCAATTGGTATGCTAGAAATGATAGACAGTGGCGATCGCGATGAGAAGATTCTTTGTGTAGCTGACAAAGATCCTCGTTACACCCACGTCAAATCCATTAAAGATTTAGGCCCACACCGATTAGAAGAAATTGCTGAATTTTTCCGCACGTACAAAAATCTGGAGAAAAAGGTAACGGAAATTCTTGGTTGGCAAGATGTCGATCGGGTTATACCACTGGTGGAAAAATGTATCAAAGCCAAAAGCAAATGAGGCTAAAAGTCGAACTGAAACTATCCAAAAAGTCCCAGTAGTTTCAGTTATGTGAAGGCTAAAGGATGAAAACGCAGACGCCCCAGAAGGGTCTGCTTCCCAAAAGACAGGCTAAAAACAACTTTACAAGGTGTGAAATCTAAAGTTCGGGGTGCTTTGCTTTTATTTTCAAGGCGATGCAGGAAATTCAAGTTTATATTTCAAACATCGCTAGCAATTGTCATTGGGAAGCCACCCTGTTTTTATGGAAACGCTGTGAGTACAGGAAGTTAGCAATCGGCGGAGTCATTCTTGCTTAGACTGTGGCTTCCTAGTAAACTTTCCTAATTTGTTAATGTTTACTCTTTTGCTATCTAAACCGAGTAATGCAACGCACGCTTCTTTTGGCAAAAATTCATAACTGCACTCTCACGGGAGCTAACATCAATTACGTGGGTAGTATCAGTATAGATGAAATTCTCATGGAAAAAGCTGGCATATTGCCCTACGAACAGGTACAAGTAGTAAATATTACTAATGGTCAGCGCTTTACTACTTATGCGATACCAGCTCCAGCTTATTCAGGAGCAATTGAATTAAATGGAGCTGCGGCACGTCTGGGCATTTGTGGCGATCGCTTGATTATAATGGCTTACGGACAGTTAAATCTCGAAGAGTTAAAAAATTACTCTCCGACTGTTGTCATCGTGGACGAAAAGAACAGCGTTTTAGAAGTTCGGCGTTGCGATGACCTGCTCAGTAAGACCTAGTGGCAAATAAAGATGTCAAATTTTGAGCTGTCACAACCCCAAAATTACGTAAACGATAAGCAAACCATTCCCATTTCCAATCCCAGGAAAGAATTTGTAGTCAAATTCTGGGGTATTAGGGGTTTAATCGCCTCCTCGAGCACGAATACCAACCGTTATGGTGGTAATACAGCCTGCGTAGAAATGCAAGTGGCCGATAAAAAATTGGTTTTTGACGGAGGTACGGGTTTGCGTATCTTAGGAAAAAGCTGGCTGGAATTACAAAGGCCACTACAAGCTCATTTATTCTTCACCAACTCTCAGTCAAATCGCATTCAAGGATTTCCATTTTTCGGTCCAGCTTTTATCCCAGAAAACTGCTTTCACATTTACGGAACAGCAGCTTCCAACGGAGCTTCCATCAAGCAATGTTTGTGCGATCAAATGCTGTTACCACATTTTCCTTATCCTTTACAGGAGATGCAATCTCAATTGCATTTCCACAATTTGGTACCGGGTAAGGTTGTGAAAATAGATGATGTCACTGTTACAACAGCATTAATAAACCAAAATCAAAAATCCGTTGGTTACCGAGTCAGCTGGCAAAGTTATAATGTTGCCTACGTAACCGATTTGCACGAAAATGCAAGTCAGTTGGAAGAAGAACACATCAAACAACTTAGTGAAGGTGTGGATTTGCTAATTGCCAATTCCACTACTCCCCAAAAATTTTACAGGACTGAGAGCGATTGCCACTGGCAAGCTGCTGTGGATTTGGCTCGGACATCAGGCGCCAAGCAATTAGTAATATCCCACCATCATCCAGATGACAGCGACGATTTTCTCGATCGCATACAAATGGAGATTAAATATGCTTTTCCAAAAGCATTAATTGCTCGTGAAGGTTTAACCTTAATAGTTAATGAGTAATCAATACTCAAAAGTTAATATTTTCGGGTATTGAAGTTGAGACAGACTTTGAACTGTTTGAGTCAGTTGTTGAAGTTTTGCAGCTACCGCACCACTAACTAATAATTCTTCCGCTTTAGCTAGACTTGAATGCAGACTATTGCAAATACCGGAACGCCACAGGTAAAATCCGCCGTTCCATAATGCTGTTTGCATTAATTCAGAGGGTATACCTTGCAAAACTCCTTGCAGCTGTACTATTAGTTCTTCAGGAGCAAGCAAGGGTACATTTTTGCTGGAAAAATTATATTCCCGGGCAACTAGGTGTAATCTTTCTATGGGTATTGGGGATTGTTCATCCCTCCTTTGCGGCGCAGATAAACCAATAATTGCAGTGCGATCGCGCGGTAGGTCGCAACTACCTTCTAATCCTTTGACGGTGGTGAATTTTCTCACTCCTCGCAAGGTTAAAGCTGTTTGAAACATTGCTTCTGTGGGAGGATGGACAAATCCAGCAACAATGTGGGCATCACCAGCATAGGGACACCAAATTAATTCCATTGTGGCAAAGGGTGGGCGTTTACCTAGTTGCTCCCGATATTCCCAAATACTTTTTGTCAAGGGAAAATGGCGGGGAGTGTATATAAAACCAATTTTTGTTTGCTCGAAGACCTGCTGGATTGTTTCTAGCGGTAACCTGGTCCAATCTACTCCCAGACCCTGCCAAATTTCTATTAAAGGCAATCCGTATTTCGTAGGTAGGCGATCGCCTCCATGCATCAGCACTGGTTGACCAGCGGCGGCTAGCAATAAAGCAGTAATGGGACTAATAGGAGAGGTACGCGTTCTGCCATCATAAGGTATGCCCAAGACTATTACCGGTCGCTGACAAGCAATTGGTTGCAGCTGGGGTCCTAGTTGGTCGTAAGCATCCAACATTCCTGCTAGTTCTTCTCCTGTCGGTCGCTTGATGCGATGAGCGATTAAAAACGCTCCAATTTGGGCTGGTGTTGCTTCGCCCAACAGCATCATTCTAGTCGCTACAGCAGCTTCCCTACGGGTTAAATTTTCTCCCGTGTGGTTACCGCTACCTATTTTTTTCAGTAATTCCCGAAATATATCACTCATTACACTCAAGGGTAATTGCTCAGTGGATGGGGGATAGTAGATAGTAGTCAGTGTCCTTACTAAGGGCTAACTCTTTGCTAACAAGCCGATCGCGCCACAGAAATTTGTGGTGGTACATTTTCTCGTACTAACTGCCAAAAATGCTGAATCGGCGGTATTTGCAACCGGTCTTGAGTAGTTACCATGACAACTCGGCGAGTCAAGCTGGAGTTGTCGGCTAATCCACCATTGCTGCTACCGAGGGGACGAACTGCAAGCGTTGGGTCTTTACGTGCTTCTACTAATGCAGAATAAGGCAGTAAAGCGATCAATTCTCCCTGGCGCACCACTCCTCGGAAAGCATCTAGGGTATTAACTTCCAAAACTGCTTGCAGCGTAGCTTGCAGGCGTTCAAATCTATCTTTGACCAGGCGTTGCATTCCGTAACCATCTTTGAAAACTACTTGGGGATAGCGAATCAGATCTGACCAAGGAACGCGTTCGTATTGCGCCAGCGGGTGATTGGCTGCCATGAGAACTTCGATTGGTTCATCGTATAAAGTTTCTACTACCATTTCTTTGCCGGCGGTCAAAAAGCGATTGTTCATGACAATGGCCATGTCTACCAGTCCATCTTTGAGAACTTTTAAAGCGCGATCGCTGCCCAAGGATGTGACTCGCAGTTGTATATCTGGGTAATCGTGACAAAACTTTTGCAACACCGGTGGCAGGTAATACGCACACAACGAATGAATTACGGCTATACACAATTCAGGCTGCTTTCCCGCTACTAAGTCTGTTATTTCTTGGGTGGCTATTTGCCACTCTTGACATATTTTCCGGGCGCGGGGTAGCAACCGTTCACCGGCTAGGGTCAGTTTTGCCTGACTTGTCCTGTGAAACAGCTCCAACCCCAAATCTCCTTCTAATGCTTGGATTTGACGACTGATCGTCGATTGAGTAACACCACATTTTCTTGCTGCCCCTTGAAAGCTACCGGTTTCCGCGATCGCCAAAAAGGCTTGCAACTGCTCTAGTCGCATTTTTGTGTAGCCTGAATTACATGTACGGCTGGAATTAACTTAACGTATTTCCTGTAGCATTTTAGTAGAGTTTGTTACATCTACCTTTTTCTTGCCGGGCATGAATCTCAAATTGTGTTTTTGCTCAAAGACGGGAGTTTTGACTTGTCGTATCCTAAACAACTTTAATGCTTTCTGAACAAAATAAAAATTAACATTCAAATATTATCATTTCACAACACTATCTTTGATTTTGTTGCCTACCAGTCGGCTAAAGCAATGAAGACCGCTTGTTGCAAATCTGGTGTCAAAGCACAACTGTTTGCTAATTGCTGCAATCGCTGCTTTCCTATTTCTGGAGCCAGATTTTTGAGTGCAGCAAGGGCGTGCTGTCTTACCAGTGCATCTGTATCTGTCGCCAATTCAATTAAAGCTTCAACAGCTTCGATTTTGCCCAATTGTCCCAAAGACAGGGCGATCGCTTTTTTGACTGCTGCAAGCTCAACTGCTGGATGTTTCTGCTGCAAAACCGCCAACAATATTTCTGTGGCCCTTGAGGTTAACTGCAAATTAGTAATTCGCCCTAAAACGGTAACGATTTCTTGCCACAATTTTGTTTGGTTGACCGTATTCAGTGCTATTTGCAGATATTCCACAGCCTTGGCGCTTTCCATCCAACCCAGCGCACGAATAATCTCTAATTGCAATTTTTCTGGAGTATTGGGGTTAATTAACGCTTCTAGCAAGTACTTAGCTGCGTCGTCACCGCCAATTCGAGATAAAGCCGCTGCTGCGGCGGCGCAAACTTCAAGATTAATATCATAAAGCTTGCTGTTGAGTTTTTTCGCTAGATCTAAGCAACTGCACAGATCGAGGCGAAATCCCAAACCCAGCACTGCTTCTCGCCTTACCGAAGAAGCAACATCATCTAATGCTTTCAGCAAAACTGGTGTGACGCGGGGATCGCGAAAGCTGCTGAGAGCTTCAACAACAGCAGCGCGAACAGCTATTTGCGGGTCTTCTACCACGCTCAACAGCGGTGTGATGGTGTCTTGATGCCGAATTAAACACAGCGATCGCACAGCCCACAAGCGCGTATCTTCTTGTTGGAGCAGATCTGTGAGAACGTCGATGGCCAGCGTACCCATTTGTCCTAAAGCTGCTGAAGCTACCAGCCTCAATTCCTCATCATCTTCTGCCTTCAGAAATTCTATCAAAGCAGCTACTACCTCTTTTGTTGGAAACTGTCCTAGCAACCGTACTGCATACCAGCGCAGTTCTTCTGATGCCTCTTCGTCTTTTAAAATCTCGATTAACGGAGCGATGGCAATTTTTCCTAGATGTGCAAATACTTTTGCTATTTCCCAGCGTTGCTGAAAATCTCCTTTAGTAAGCACTGCCAGTGCCAGCTGCAACAGTTTTTCTTGATTTTCTAATCGAACTTGATTTTTGCTATTTTCTTCCCAAAGTAATTGTCGCAGATATTGAATTACCGATTGCCAATCACCTGCGTCTTGTGCTGTTTCTGCTTGCAGCAATAGTTGCTTGAAATCACTCACGGTTTCAAAAATCCCTGGAATGGAAATTCAGTGCCTTTGAGAAGGTTTATTCTGCCAAATTTGTCTATATTTATGAAATTTTGGCTTTTAACAAACCATATTCCTTTTTAGGATATCTGCAATTCCCTTTTCTCAAAAGCCCGGTGCTGAGTTTTTAGGAAATTTTATGCTAAAAATGCATCTTTTGGATGCGTTTTTTACATTTTTACTGATATTCCGTAACAATATATACGAATTTTATGTTTTTGCAACCTTAACGTAAAGGTATCTGAATAAGAACTAACAAAAGTTGCCATGAAATCAGGGGGCAAACACTAATACTACTTTTGTTCGAACCTCCAAACCTCTATCCCGAGGAGGGTAAGGAGAGCAACAGCAACTGCACGTTAGCAAATAAAAGTATCAGAAAAAAATTCTGAAAGCAGCAAATTGTAATGAGAATTAACTCATGACAGACGCAACAACGACCACCACCAGCCTGAATAAGTTTGAGAAAATAAAGGCAGAAAAAGATGGGCTTGCCGTCAAAGCTGAGATAGAAAAATTTGCCTCACTAGGTTGGGAAGCTATAGACGAAAGCGATCGCGATTATCGCCTCAAGTGGTTGGGCGTGTTCTTTCGTCCAGTAACTCCAGGCAAGTTCATGATGCGGTTGCGCATACCCAACGGAATTGTTACGCATCAACAAATGCGAGTACTAGCAGAAATAGTACAGCGTTACGGTGACGACGGCAGTGCTGACATTACAACCAGACAGAATATCCAACTGCGGGGCATTCGCATTGAAGATTTACCAGATATCTTTCAAAAATTCCGTACAGTCGGCTTAACCAGCGTGCAATCAGGAATGGACAACGTCCGCAACATTACCGGCGACCCAGTTGCAGGACTGGATGCGGAGGAATTGTTCGACACCCGCGAGTTGGTCCAACAAATTCAAGATGCAATTACCAACAAAGGCGAAGGCAATCCAGAATTTACCAATCTACCACGAAAATTTAATATAGCTATTACCGGTGGACGAGACAACTCAGTTCACGCAGAAATCAATGATTTGGCTTTTATACCCGCTTTTCGAGAAGTCAGTACGCAACAAGGTTGCCAATCCCGAAGGTTCGGCTTCAACGTTTTAGTAGGAGGATTCTTCTCCAGCAAACGCTGTGAAGCAGCCATTCCTTTGAACGCCTGGGTACCGCCAGAAGATGTAGTTGCTCTGTGTCGAGCAGTTTTAGAAGTATTTCGCGATTGCGGTTTGCGCGCCAATCGACAAAAATCCCGCCTGATGTGGCTGATCGACGAATGGGGTCTAGAAAAGTTTCGTTGCGAAGTAGAAAATCGCTTTGGCAAGCCATTGTTATCTGCTGCACCCAAAGATGAAATAGATTGGGAAAAACGCGACCACATCGGGGTATACAAACAAAAGCAACCAGGGTTAAACTATGTGGGTTTGCACGTTCCGGTCGGGCGCTTAACCGCCGAGGATATGTTTGAAATAGCACGTTTGGCAGAAGTGTACGGCAACGGGGAAATTCGGCTCACCGTGGAGCAAAACGTGATTATCCCCAATATACCTGATTCGCGTTTGGTGTTATTTTTAACAGAGCCGCTCTTAGAGAAATTTTCCATCTCCCCCAAACCATTAACGCGATCGCTCATCTCTTGCACCGGTGCACAATTTTGCAACTTCGCCCTCATCGAAACCAAACAACGTGCCCTGGCAACAATCCAAGCTCTAGAAACAGAATTAGAAGTCACACAAAAGGTACGAATCCATTGGACAGGTTGCCCTAACTCTTGCGGACAACCCCAAGTTGCAGACATCGGTCTGATGGGAACCAAAGTTCGCAAAAACGGCAAAACAGTTGAAGGAGTAGATATCTACATGGGCGGTAAAGTCGGCAAAGACGCCCGGTTAGGAACTTGCATACAAAAAGGCATACCCTGCGAAGATCTACAACCTGTGCTGCGAGATTTACTTATCCAGCACTTTCAAGCCAAGCCGAAACAAGAAGCTTTAGCCACCCATTAGCTAATTGTTAGCAGTTATTGCAATTAACGATTACCCAACAGGTAATACTCTTTTCCCTGGAACCCTCTACCTACCAACCAAAGAACCAATGACCAGTTTTTCAAGAAGAAAATTTATCATTACCACAGGAGCAGCCGCAGCAAGCTCCTTGTTAGCTCACGCTTGCTCTTCTAGGAACTCTAACTCCACAGCAGGAGGAGGTGGTGGATTGCCTCCTGCTGTACCAGCTGCTAATTCAACTGCTGTAGCTAACGCTCCCAAAGTAGAAACAACCAAAGCCAAGTTGGGATTCATTGCTCTTACCGATTCAGCTCCTGTAATTATTGCCAAAGAAAAAGGCTTCTTTGCCAAATACGGCATGACAGATGTTGAACTAAGCAAGCAAAAGTCCTGGTCTGTAACCCGCGACAATCTCAAAATCGGTTCAGATGCAGGTGGCATTGACGGTGCTCACATTCTCAGTCCCATGCCCTATCTGATGACCATTAATGATAAAGTGCCAATGTACATCTTGGCACGATTAAATACTAACGGGCAGGCAATCTCTGTTGCCAATAAACTAAAAGATTTGAAAGTTGGTTTGCAAAGCAAAGCACTCAAACAAGCCGCCGCACAAGCCAAAGCCAACAAACAAGTCATGAAAGTTGCAATCACTTTCCCCGGTGGTACTCATGATTTGTGGATGCGCTATTGGCTTGCAGCTGGCGGAATCGATCCCAATCAAGATGTGGTATTGGAACCCGTACCACCCCCACAAATGGTGGCAAACATGAAAGTCGGTACCGTTGATGCTTTTTGTGTGGGAGAACCTTGGAACGCCCAGTTAGTAAGCCAAAAATTGGGTTATACAGCTCTTGTCACCGGCGAATTGTGGAAAAACCATCCAGAAAAAGCCTTTGCTATGCGCAAAGATTGGGTTGATAAAAATCCCAACGCCGCTCAAGCACTATTGATGGCAATTATGGAAGCGCAACAATGGTGCGAGGCGAACGAAAACAAAGAAGAGATGTGTAAAATCTGTTCCGATCGCAAGTACTTTAATGTTGCTGTTGCAGATATCTTAGAGCGGGCTAAAGGCAATATAGATTACGGTGATGGACGCAAGCAACAGAACTTCCAGTACCGAATGAAGTTTTGGGCAGATAATGCTTCCTATCCTTACAAAAGCCACGATATTTGGTTTTTAACAGAAGAAATTCGCTGGGGCTATTTACCACAAGATATCAAGATTAAAGAAATAGTAGATCGGGTCAACAGAGAGGATTTGTGGAAGAAAGCCGCCAAAGCTCTCGGTGTTTCTGACTCGGAAATTCCTACCAGCACTTCCCGCGGAGTAGAGACTTTCTTTGATGGCGTCCAATTCGATCCAGAAAAACCAGAAGCATATCTAAAAAGTTTAAAAATTAAGAAAGTTTAATTATTACTTTCCAGGCTAGACACAATATGTTATAGCCAATTTTTTCGCTTTCCATAAATACCTCAAAACCCACTGGCTTGCTTGGAGAAAAAAGAATCATGGCTGCTATTATTGGAACTCGTACTGTCAAGAAAAAGAAAATTAGCAATCTCAAAAAAATCGTATCTAGAAAAATAATTCCTCCTTTAGTAGCCATAACCATTTTTCTGATAATTTGGCAATTGCTATGCTTAAACCCTAATTTCAAATTGCCAGGACCAATAGAAACAATTTCAGAAACATGGGATCCTTTTATAATTAATCCTTTTTTTGATAATGGCGAAACGGATAAAGGCTTGGGTTGGCAAATACTGAACAGCCTTGGTAGAGTTGGTACGGGCTTTTCGCTAGCAGCAATTACCGGTATAACGTTGGGGATTATTATAGGCGCTAATAAATTACTCTACAATGCCGTCGATCCTATCATCCAAGTCTTGCGGACCGTACCTCCTCTGGCATGGTTGCCAATTTCTCTAGCAGCATTTCAACAGGCTAATCCTTCCGCTATTTTCGTGATTTTCATTACCTCGATCTGGCCAATTTTAATTAACACTATTGTTGGCGTACAACAAATACCTCAAGATTATATAAATGTGGCCAGGATTTTGCGATTAAAAGGATTTAGGTATTTCTGGAAAATAGTTTTTCCCGCAACTGTTCCCTATATATTTACAGGACTGCGAATTGGCATTGGCTTATCTTGGTTAGCGATTGTAGCGGCAGAAATGCTAGTCGGTGGTATAGGAATTGGATCGTTTATTTGGGATGCCTACAATACAACGACAGAAACTAATTTGAGCGAGATTATATTGGCTCTTGTGTATGTAGGTTTAGTGGGATTACTTTTGGATAAACTAGTCGCTTTTATAGCTAGGAAAGTGGTACCTGCAGAACAAAAGTAGAAGAAGAACAATTAACAACTAACAAACATGAAAACTTTTGTTGAAGTTGACCACGTCGATCGTGTATTTGACATTCCCAATGGCGGTAAGTACATCGCCTTGAAGAATATTGAACTGAAAATCAGACAAGGAGAGTTTATTTCTTTACTCGGGCATTCTGGTTGTGGAAAATCCACCTTACTCAATATCATCGCCGGTTTAGATAAAGCAACTGTTGGCGGCGTAACTTTAGAAGGACGAGAAGTCAAGGAACCAGGACCAGACAGAATGGTAGTGTTTCAAAACTACTCGTTACTTCCCTGGTTAACGGTACGGGAAAACATAGCCTTGGCCGTAGATGAAGTTTTTAAAGATAAGCCTAAGGGTGAGCGCCGCAGCATTGTAGAAGAGCATATCGACATGGTAGGGCTGCGTCATGCAGCGAAGAAACGTCCTAGCGAATTGTCTGGCGGGATGAAACAGAGGGTGGCGATCGCTCGTGCATTGGCTATACGTCCCAAGCTGCTGCTGTTAGACGAACCCTTCGGAGCATTGGACGCTCTGACGCGGGGTAGTTTGCAAGAACAGCTGATGAAAATCTGCAACCAACACAACGTTACTTGCGTGATGGTAACCCACGATGTAGATGAAGCGCTGTTTTTGAGCGATCGCATCGTTATGCTTACCAACGGACCAGAAGCTCACATCGGACAAATTTTGGAAGTACCTATTCCTCGTCCCCGCCAGCGTTTGGAAGTAGTCAACCATCCCAGCTACTACCGCCTGCGCAACGAAATGATTTACTTCCTCAACCAGCAAAAACTTCTCAAAAAACGCAAAGCAGCACAAATTCCAGCATCAACGCTCACCGTTTCTGGAACTTTAGAAAAAATCCACTTAGAAATTGGCTTTATGCCCCTAACCGATGCTGCACCTTTGATAGTGGCAAAAGAAAAGGGCTTCTTTGCCAATTACGGACTGGAAACAGTTATCCTCAACCGCGCCGACAATTGGACAGAAATCGCCACAGGCGTGGCTGCTGGCAAGCTAGATGCTGCACAAATGCTGGCTGGTATGCCCCTTGCCCTGACTTTAGGTGCTGGTGGCAAAACACCCATTCCTGTAGTCAATGCTTTAAATCTCTCGCGCAACTCTAACGCTATTACTTTGAGTAAGAAATTGTACAGCGAAGGCGTGAGAACTCCCGAAAAGCTAAAAGCTACAATTAAGGCTTATCCCGATCGCATTCTGACTTTGGGAATAGCGCATCCCACAGCGATGCAGAATTTAATTCTGCGTTACTGGCTAGCTGCTGGTGGCATAGATCCTGACAGAGATATTAGCCTGGCAGTCATACCACCAACGCAAATGGTTAAACAACTCAAAGCCGGAATCATTGACGGTTATTGTGCTGGAGAGCCTTGGAACTATCTTGCCGTGCGTGAAAACGCAGGCTTTGTAGCCGCTACCGCCTTGGAAATTTGGCCCGGACAGCCGAAAAAAGTGCTGGGAGTACGAGAAGACTGGGCTCAGAAACACCCAAAAACCTACGTTGCCTTGGTAAAAGCACTGCTAGAAGCTTGCAAATACTGCGACGATCTCCGCAATCGGGAAGAAATTGTGGAATTAATTTGCCGTCCCCAGTACCTTGATATCGATCCTGCTTGCGTCCGTCCTGGTTTTATCGCTCCCTACGACCGCGGCGATGGCATGCCACCCCAAAACTTAACAACATACCACCAGTTTTATCTCCATCAAACCAACTGTCCAAACCGTACGGAATTGCTGTGGATGGTCACCCAAATGGCACGTTGGGGCTTGGTGCCCTTTCCTAAAAATTGGGTGGAAGTGATTGAGCGAGTTTGTCGTACCGATGTATTTGGAGCCGCCGCACGCGATCTTGGTTTGCTCGATATCGAACAAGATGACCCCATTCATTTATTTGATGGTAAAGTATTTAACCCTTCTCAACCGATAGAGTATCTCCAAAGCTTGGAAATCAAACGTCAAATCCGTATTGAAGAAGTATTTATTTAGTCAGCAATTAACAACTAACAAATCATCTCATGCAAATTATCAACCAAACTCACAGCCAAACTAAAAGCAATCAACTTCAAACCCAAAAAGCAGAAAATTTTCTCGAAATCAAGGGCGTAAGCAAAATTTACCCCACTTCCGACGGTCCTTATACCGTCCTGGAGGAAGTTAACCTGCAAGTGCGGGAAGGCGAATTTGTCTGTATAATCGGACACTCTGGCTGCGGCAAATCCACACTCCTAAACATGGTATCCGGCTTGAACAAGCCCACTGAAGGTGTAATCTGCTTGCAAGGACAGCCGATCGCCGAACCAGGACCAGAACGGATGATGGTATTTCAGAATTATTGTCTGTTACCTTGGTTAAGTGTCTTTGATAATGTTTATCTGGCGGTTGATTCTGTATTTCCCAAAAAAACCCAAGCACAAAAACGAGCGATCGTCAAAGAACACCTAGCAATGGTGGGGCTTGCAGAAGCCGCTGATAAAAAACCTCATCAGATTTCTGGCGGTATGAAACAGCGAGTTGCGATCGCCCGCGCCCTCGCCATCCGCCCCCAAGTTTTGATTCTAGATGAACCCTTCGGAGCATTAGATGCCATTACCAAAGAAGAACTGCAAGAAGAACTTCTACAAATCTGGTGCAACCACCAAGTCACAGTGCTGATGATTACCCATGACATTGATGAAGCTCTTTTTCTGGCAGACACAATTGTGATGATGACCAACGGACCAGCTGCAAAAATCGGTGAAGTCTTGAAGATTCCCTTTTCTCGTCCTCGCAATCGTCGCCGTATCATGGAAGATCCCCAGTACTACGACCTGCGAAACTACGCCCTTGACTTTTTGTATCGCCGCTGCCCTCACTCGGAAGAATAGCAAACACCTCCATTTAATCAGGACGATTGCCAATGCCATCATTAGCTTAGGAAGGTTTTAATGCTCAAGGGATTACTTTCATTTCAAGGTCGTTACCGCATTTTGCATCTGACTTGGTTTGCTTTCTTTCTTACCTTTGTTTGTTGGTTTAACTTTGCTCCCTTTGCCACAACCATTGGCAAGCAACTAAATTTAACGCCTGAGCAAATTAAAACTCTGGGTATTTGCAATCTTGCCTTGACAATTCCAGCACGAATTATCATTGGCATGCTTCTGGATCGTTTTGGTCCCAAAAGAACCTATACGCTGCTGCTAATGTTTGCAGCTGTTCCCTGCTTGGCTACAGCACTATCGCAGAATTTTAGTCATCTAGTTATCAGTCGCCTGCTGATGGGAATCGTCGGTGCTGGTTTTGTTGTGGGTATCCGCATGGTATCGGAGTGGTTTCCACCCAAGGAAATTGGTATCGCCCAAGGTATTTATGGCGGTTGGGGTAACTTTGGTGCATTTGGTGCAGAGTTTACCTTACCGACAATTGCAGTTGCTGCTAGCTTTCTAACTGGCGGTGCTTCTAATTGGCGGTTTGCGATCGCCCTAACAGGTATCGTTGCAGCAATTTATGGCGTCGTCTATTACCACAGCGTTCAAGATACACCTCCTGGCAAAGTCTATAAAAGACCTAAAAAAAATGGTGCCTTGGAAGTAACCAGTGTCAAAAGCTTCTGGGCAATGATTATCTCGAATTTTGGCTTAATTTTCGCCCTGGGTTTATTAGCTTGGCGCTTGGAACAAAAGAACATTCACTTTTTAACTAAAAGCCAGATGTACCTGGTTTGGTTTTTGTTAGCAGGATTATTTGCTTACCAAACCTACAAAGCTTATCAAGTTAATAAAGAACTTTTAATTGGTAAGAAAATCTACCCTCCATCCGAACGCTATCAATTTAGCCAAGTAGCCTTACTCGAATTTACTTACGTCACCAACTTCGGCTCTGAACTTGCTGCTGTTTCCATGCTACCTGCCTTCTTCGAAAAAACCTTCGGTTTAGAACATGTAGTAGCTGGAATGATTGCTGCTACCTATCCATTCTTAAATTTAATTTCTCGTCCCAGTGGTGGCTTAATTTCTGATAAATTTGGCTCCCGCAAGTGGACAATGACAATTATCAGTGCCGGAATTGGTGTTGGCTACTTGATGGCACATTTTATTAACAAAAGCTGGCCCCTACTGTTAGCAATTGCAGTCACCATGTTTGCTGCTTACTTTGCCCAAGCTGGCTGCGGCGCCACCTACAGTATCGTACCTTTAATTAAAAAGGAAGCTACTGGTCAAATTGCAGGCAATGTCGGAGCTTATGGTAATTTTGGAGGCGTTGTTTATCTGACGATTTTCAGCTTAACTGACGCGCGTACGCTCTTTTCCACAATGGGTTTAGCGGCTGTGGTTTGCGCTTTTATGTGTGCGTTCTTCCTTAAAGAACCCAAAGGTTCATTTGCATCTGCTTATGAAGATGAATCACCAGAAAGTATTCCTCAGCCTCCTGCTATCCTTGCAGAGGAATAGAACTATTAATTGCAGTCAAAATATCAACTGAAAATCACTGATTTTTTGACAGATCCAAAGCTCGCTATTCTCGTCAGTGGACTTGCCAGCATACTTTTATTTTTGTCAACAATATACAGTCCTTGAGAGAAGTCAAAAACTGGTGACAAGTTCCTTGACAAATGCAACCAAAAATCTAGATGCAATCAGCACTTAATGGAGAGATATAAAATTACATAGCAAAAAATAATATCTATAACCCGTTCTCACCAGGAAAATGTATCAATACAAACTTTTTTAGTGTCTCATTTCCTATCTAATATTTGCAAAAGTGTTTAAGTATGCCTATTAAAAAATAGACAAAATAAAGTTTTTGATGAATTGGAATTTTGAAAATTTTGCAATTGTCATTGCAACTTTTGCAACCATTCCTAAAAGAATTTAAAAATTGCCAAAGTCCGTAAACGCGGCAACACTAACTGCTATGACTGAATCTATCAAAACACTTTGTCCCTATTGCGGTGTAGGTTGTGGACTAGAAGTATCCCCACCAGCACAACCAGGAAAAGCGACACATCGAGATAGTCAAGGAAATCCTATTTGGCGAGTGCGGGGCGATAAATCTCATCCATCCAATCAAGGAATGATTTGTGTCAAAGGTGCTACGATCGCCGAATCCTTGGACAAAAACAGACTGCACTACCCAATGGTACGAGAATCATTGGATCGGGAGTTCCGACGTATCAGCTGGGATCAAGCCTTCGATATTATCAAGACCCAAATTCAAACCGTGCGTTTCACCCAAGGTCCAGAAGCCATATGCATGTATGGTTCCGGACAATTTCAGACTGAAGATTACTACATTGCCCAAAAACTTTTCAAAGGATGCTTGGGTAGCAATAATTTTGATGCTAATTCTCGCTTGTGCATGTCTAGCGCTGTCGCTGGGTACATCCAAAGCTTTGGGTCAGACGGTCCTCCCTGTTGTTACGACGACTTGGAGCTAACCGACTGTGTGTTTTTAATCGGTACTAACACAGCAGAATGTCATCCCATTATTTTCAACCGCCTGGAAAAGTACCGCAAAAAGAATCGCAAAGTCAAAATGATTGTGGTCGATCCCCGTCGCACACCTACAGCAGAAGCAGCCGATCTTCATCTGGCGATTCGCCCCGGTACGGATATCGACTTGTTAAACGGTATTGCTCATTTATTAATGCGCTGGGGCTACATTGATGCTGGTTTTATCGATGAATGTACCAGCAACTTCTCCGCTTATGCTGAGGTGATTCGGCACTATTCACAAGAAGTGGTAGCCAGAGAGTGCGGTATCAGCGTTGAAGATCTAGAAACAGCAGCTCGTTACTGGGGTGAATCAGAGCGGGTACTTTCTTTGTGGTCGATGGGAGTAAATCAGTCAACCCAAGGTACGGCCAAGGTCAGAACTATTATTAACCTGCATTTGATGACCGGACAAATTGGCAAACCGGGAGCAGGACCTTTTTCTCTCACCGGTCAACCAAACGCCATGGGAGGAAGAGAAGCCGGGGGTTTGGCACATTTGCTACCTGGTTATCGGTTAGTAAAAAATCCCCAGCATCGTGCCGAAGTAGAAGACTTTTGGGGACTGAAACGAGGACAAATTTCAGCTACCCCAGGTATGACTGCAACTGATATGATTCTCGGGTTGGAAAACGGCACTGTCGGCTTGTTGTGGATTGCTGCTACCAATCCGGCAGTAAGTATGCCAGATTTGAAACGAACTCAAGCAGCGTTAATGCGATCGCCTTTTACCATTTACCAAGACGCCTACTATCCGACAGAAACAGCTGCCTACGCTCACATGCTGCTTCCCGCCGCACAATGGAGTGAAAAAACCGGCGTGATGACCAATTCCGAACGAGTGGTCACTTTATGTCCAGCATTCCGCCAACCGCCAGGCGAAGCAAAACCCGATTGGGAAATTTTTGCCGAAGTTGGACGCAGATTAGGTTTTGTCAAAGAGTTTGATTTTACCTGTTCGGCCGAAGTTTTTGCAGAATTTGTACAGTTAACTCGCGATCGCCCTTGCGACATGACGGGATTGAGTCACCAGCTGTTACAAACACAAGGTCCTACTCAATGGCCTTATCCGCAGCAACCAGCAGAACCCGTTTACATAGACCCCGAAACAGGTGTTTTGAGTTTTGAATCTCGAGATGGAGAGGAAACTCCTTGTTTTAGGCAAAGAACCGGTAAACGCCTTTACACCTCCAGGCGCTTTCACACCCCCGACGGACGCGCTCGCTTTGCAGCATACCACTCGCAGGGACTAGCAGAACCACCAGATCCAGATTATCCTTTCGTACTTACCACCGGACGGCTTTACGGACATTGGCACACCCAAACACGTACCGGTCGAATTGAAAAAACTCGCTCCTTGCACCCCGAACCTTTTATTGAAATCCATCCCCAGGATGCTGCTACTTTGGGAATTAGTGACAACCAATTGATTGAAGTGCGATCGCGCCGTTCCCAGGCTCAGTTTCCAGCCAAAATTACTAAGGCGATCGCCCCCGGTACAGTTTTTGTTCCCATGCACTGGGGAGCGCTGTGGGCAGATAACGCCGAAGCTAATGCTCTGACCCATTCACAATCTTGTCCTGACTCTGGCCAACCAGAATTAAAAGCCTGTGCAGTACAGTTAGTACCGGTGACTGCAAAGGTAAACACGGCAGAAATTCCCCACACCTGGGTTTATCAACATACCTAACACAGACCATCACCACGAGCGATCGTGCTTTGCTTGCACTTGATGTAACTTCCTTATTGATTTAATGATAAGCTGCTAACAATACCCCCTCCCGACCGGGTCAAACTATTTTCTATGGGGTGTAGCAGATGCGACAATTTTTTAAGCAAATTAGAGAAGTCAGCAAAGATAAGAACTTTATCCACCTCATTGAAAATATAGAGGTGCTCGTCTCTAAAGTTCTCTCTCTTTTTATGGTGCTGGTCATTTTAGCAGCTATTGGAGATTTGGGCTTTTTTCTATTCCAAGAATTATTTTCTGCACCCTATGGAAAATTTAGTACTACACTTTATACAATCTTTGGTCTGTTTTTAAATATTTTAATAGCCTTAGAAATTTTAGAAAATATCACAGCTTATCTCAAAAAACATGTTTTACAAGTAGAATTAGTTATTGTCACTTCCTTAATTGCCGTAGCTCGAAAAATTATTATTCTTGACTTGAAACAAGTATCAGCTATGGATATTATCGGTTTAGGAGTAGCAATTCTTGCTTTATCAATTAGTTATTGGATTATTCGCAGTACCAATATCAGAAGTTAGTCTATATTAGTTTTTCTCGGGTTGATTTATTTTCAGTTTGCTGTTAGTTATGGCAAATTTTTTTCAATTTGAAGCCGATTTTGTTGACTCTTTACGCTGCATACCCATGCAAGTGCGTTATAAATTAGATACCTGCGGTATCAAGCTGAAGTTGTCAGATTGGAAACGCATGAGTCAACTAGAGCGACAAAATTTAGTCGCATTACCATGCACCAGCAAGTCTGAAATTCAAGCTTATCGAAATTATATCCAGGAATTAATTTTACAACGTACTGGCATGCCAGCCATAGAATTACCTGTTGAGCCTCACCCTGCATGGATGAATGTTAGCAGCGTACCAACTAGCGTTAAGGAAAAAGCCCAAGAAATAGGTGTGACAATCTCAACAGAACAATGGACAAACCTAACTCCCCTAGAACGTTTTGCTTTAATTAAACTCAGTCGTTCCGGACACGAAAATAAAAATTTTCTACCAGCTTTAAAAGAGTTTAATCTGCTTGCCAATCCCTAAAATAGAAGTAAAATTCTTGGTGGTTTGAGAAGTTAAGAAATATTGTCTCAAAAGACAAAGCCCCAAAGATGCAAAGATAATATAAATTCTGCAGCAGTAAAGCGAGGACAATAAAGATGGCAGCAAAGAAAGTTTTAATGCTGGTGGGAGACTACGTAGAAGATTACGAGGTCATGGTTCCCTTCCAAGCTCTCCAAATGGTGGGGTATACCGTTGATGCAGTTTGTCCTCACAAAAAAGCAGGCGAAAAGGTACGAACTGCAGTGCACGACTTTGAAGGAGATCAAACTTACAGCGAAAAACCCGGTCACAACTTTACCTTGAATGCCAACTGGGAAGAAGTAAAATATGACACTTATGATGCTCTGGTAGTTCCGGGAGGAAGGGCACCAGAATATATTCGTTTAAATCAAAAGGTACTAGAAATTACTCGTCATTTTGCAGCTGCCAACAAGCCGATCGCTGCTATTTGCCATGGTTTGCAGCTGTTAGCAGCAGCAGACGTACTAGCAGGTAAAACTTGTACTGGCTATCCAGCCTGTGCTCCTGAAGTACGCCGTGCTGGTGGAATCTACGTAGAAGTTCCAGTAAACGAAGCTGTAGTTGATGGCAATTTGGTGACAGCGCCCGCCTGGCCAGCTCATCCTCGTTGGTTGGCAGAATTTTTGAAATTACTGGGTACAAGGATCGAGTATCCTCAAATGGCAGCAGTCAGTTGAGCGATCGCTGGCTGAAAAATTTTAAGAACTGTATTGGTTTTAACTGGTACAGTTCTTGGTTTGAATAATTAAGAAAATTGAGAAAGGAAGAAGCACAAAAACTATAAATAAAGAAAACCGTTTTTATTTTGATTTCTTTAATTTCTATTTGTGCCACAAAGAGTAAAGCTATAGTTGTATTGAGCATGCTCTGGCCGGGATGAAACCCTACTGCCAACTATTCGACATATTTTCTTACCACCCCGCAACTCAATGACAGGCAAAAACGCAAGAGGAAATGCATTTCTGCGACTAGTGTCTGGTAATACAACAGCTTACGGGTCAGAATTCCGCTATTCGCTGTTTCCCAATAAAGAGGTAATAATTGGACGCGACCCTAGCTGTCAAGTTGTTTTGGATGCCATGATGTATCGCATGGTATCCCGTCGTCATGCGGTGGTTCGTCCTCTTTCTTCGTCCAATGATGGTGAATGCAACTGGATCGTTTGCGATCTCAATAGCGCTAACGGTACCTATCTAAACGGACAACGATTGCAAGGCTGTCAGCAATTAATACCGGGCGATCGCATTACCCTGGGCTACGACGGTCCGGAGTTTGTATTTGAATATACAGTTAGTCCTCCCCATACCGCGATCTCATCTCTTGCCGAAGCTACATCCTTACCTCCAGCAGGATACCAAGCACCCGTGCTTCCCGATTCTTCTGTGAGCTTTACGCAGCTGTTTCCAATTATTTCCACAGGTAAAGACCTCACCCGGAAAGCTTATTTAATACCAGGAATTCTTACGGTAGTTTTTGTGGTACTAATGTTCGCAACCGTAGGCGATCCGCGAGCGAATCAAGTGATTGTCGGGTCATACATAGCTTTTGCCGCCTACTATTTTATTTATCAATTGTGCGGAAAGCGCAAGCCGTGGTGGGTATTACTGGCTTCAACATTAACAACGATAATAATTTTGCTCAGTCCTCTGCTAGATTTATTTATATTTGTATTTCGCGGTATTCTGCCCGGTAGTTTACCTACAGATCGGGAATCTATTACTTTTACGGAATTACTTATTCGTTACTTTTTTGGTGCAGGTTTGATGGAGGAGTGCATTAAAGCATTACCTGTTTTTATTGCCTGCGCTATCGGTAAAGGACTGCGATCGCCTTGGCGGGAAAATATCGGCGTTTGGGAACCTCTGGATGGCATTCTCCTGGGAACCGCTTCCGCTGTCGGCTTTACTTTGTTGGAAACCCTGGGACAGTATGTACCGCAAATTACTCAAAATGTAGCCATCCAAGCAGGGGACGGCGCGGGTCAGCTGGCGGGATTGCAACTGTTAATTCCCCGGATTTTGGGTTCTGTAGCAGGACATATGGCTTACAGCGGCTACCTGGGTTATTTTATCGGATTAGCTGTTCTCAAGCCGAGAAAAAGCTGGCAAATCCTACTAGTAGGCTATCTCACCGCCGCTGGACTGCACGCTCTGTGGAACGCTACAGGAACGATCAATGGATTGTTGTTGGTAATTGTCGGTGTTTTGTCCTATGCTTTTTTGATGGCAGCAATTTTAAAAGCCAGGGCTTTATCACCGACGCGGGAGAACAATTTCGCCACTCGTTTTCTCGGACCCAAATAGATGGCAAGCAGAAATCTACCCACAAGCAAGCTAGATTTGTTCAACTCAGGCGCTCAAATGTTTTCTTTGCTCGGGAAATAGCGCTTTGCATCGAAAAATTCATACCAGCGCCACTTGCAGAAAGAGAACTACTTACCACCGGTGTTGGTTGTGTTTAGGCTTGAGTTTGAAAACTTTTGATTTCGCCAAGAGCGTAGTAGGCGATCGCCAGACTAATTCTTGCTTGCTCGATTTCTGATAAATTTGCCCATTCCCCCTCACTCACGCTTTCGAGTACAGTTTGTGCTGTTTTTTGGGGTTCGTTGCTTCGCATGGCGTAAGCATAGGGGCGCGCTAAAACAAATAAATCTTCTTCTCCCCACGTTGGAAGTAAACCTTGAACGCACTTTACTAATTGCTCGGCCATTGAGTGCTGGGAATTAACTATTTCGCTAGCTTTGTGAGCGATCGCCTGCAACCATTCTTGTGGTACCCGCGCTGCGAAAACGCTTTGCAAACTTTCTTGTAATTTTGCCACTATGTTGCTTTTTGTATCGCAATTGTAGTATGAAGCGAGAGAATTCCACAGCGTATCGAGCTGGTTGTAAAAAGCTTGGGAGCGAATAGCTAGTTCGTCTGCAAGGAGATCTTTGAGCGCCAATTCCTCCTCTCGTTGGAGAAAATATTCCTCTGACTCTTGTGCAGCTGGATTCCAAGGATAAGTAGAATCCTCTGGTTGCAGCAGAGCCTCCAAAAATTCCAGACGAATTTGAGAAGGTAAAATTTGAAAATCTTCTGGTTCGTTAGCTTTGTTAAACATGAGTTTCTCCCGAGCAATTAATTTGTGTTACTTACAGCTACAGCCGTCTATATTTAATTTCCGCACGGGAAACTTCATTTTTCTCCATTAATTCTGATAGTTTTGAGCTACGTCCTGCAGCTAGCTGTAAATAACAACTTCCCTATCTCAAAGAACTTAAGAATTCTCAATAATAAACTCCCAAGGGTGACTTTTCATACTACCAAACTTTAGTTGCATTCCCGGTTCCAAAGGCACTTCCTGGCGGTGGATTTGTTGCCAACCGTTCTGGTTCAAAATCCAGGTTGTACCGTAGGTAGACTTTTCTTGTAAATAATAGACTCGTACGGGAGTATTGCCTGTAAACGAGTTGCGACATATAATTTCCGCTTGGCGCCTGGAAACAGATGGTTCTGGAATGACAATATCATTATCTGCCGTGCGACCAATACGAGTGATACCGTTTTGCAGCACATACACAATACCAGCTGACCTTAAAAAAGCTGTGGGAAACAAGGAAGCAAGACCGGGGATGGAAGTTTCTGGTAATTCTGTAATTCCCTCGTCGTAATTTTTAATCAATTCGCCATCAAATTCTGGATGCAGGTACAAAACCGGTAATGTCCAAGGCAGTTGATTAAATCTGTAGACTGTGAGCAGATATTGTCTTGCCTGTGCTACTGCTTGATCTATGGGCATTCGCCTTTGCAGAGCCTGGACAAAAACTTGAATAAAATTATGACATTCCTCATCAGCAATTTCATCGCGCATTCCTAAAACAGCAGGTACGCCATTGCGAATTAGTACTTCTGCCAAACTACTAGAGGGTATGGGTTGGCCTTGAATTACATCAGGTTGGGCTCCCCAACAAGCATTGAAGACAGCGAGTTTCACACCAGTACGCGCCAATACCTGAGCTAGTTCCATACCATTGAGGCGCTTGTTAGCTTGCAAACATAAAAATCCCCCATCAGGTCCTGTTAATCCGTGACCGGCATAAAAGAAAATGTTGTAAGCTTTGGTTTCTAATTCCTTTATTAACTGTTGAGGAGTTGGCTGCAATAAGGTTTTCATGCTGCAAGGCACACATCCTTGCAAATTGTTACCAACCAAAGAGTTATTGGCAAGGATTTGTTCTAGAATAGCTGCTTCTTTATCCAGCTTGAGGTTATCATCTTCTCCTAAAACAAGCAAAAATTTTAAATCTCGATCGAGTTGCAACCGCGGTAAGCGTTCAACTTCACTAATAGTACGACTAAATAGAATATTTTGGGATAGGGAAATTGCAGACTGACCTACTTCACGCTGCATAATTTCCCAAGGCAAAGCAATTAACTTCGGGTCCCGAACTTCCAATCGAAAGCGCAAGCGTGTATTTTGACCCATGGCAATGCCGCTACTGCGTTCCAAACAGCCTAAAATCGGACCGTCGAAAACCCAACGCCACAGGCTTACGCCTAAATACTGCATCAGCCGACTGCTATAATTGGTCGGCTGACCAGAAGCAGGAAACAGCAATTCCTGAGAAAGTAAGTTTTGAGCTTGAGGCTTGACGCCGGGAGAAATTTTTATGCGACTGTAGGGGGCAAACATCTGCTGCCATTCTTGCCAAGCATGAGTTAAGCCCGCATGCCAAACGCAATCATGAATGACATGACCGCTAGGATAGGGAGCTTCAAAAACGCAAATGGCATAATTTTCAGGACCGGTATTGACAAGAGGGGTGATTGCCAAGTTCAGGGATGGATTCATTACATAAAAACGTAGAATGAAAGAAAAATTTCAAATAAAAATTTGTTATTATTCTTCCAGGCCAAAAATTTTGCCTGTTTTAGCTGCTGATTTTGGCTATTACCTGTATCTATTTTATAAATTCAGGCTTTTAATAGTTTATCGACTTTTGATTCGCTGCTATCATTAGAAGTAGAATCCTATGGCAGAGCATTAGTTCTCAGGCTTAACTGTAGGGCTAGATGGCAAAAGTACTCCCTCACTAGAAGTTGTACCGGCATTATTAGCAAGACATCGGTTGGCGACTTCGGCTGTAGGGATAGACAAATACGGCAGCAATTTCAACTCAGATAACTGAATTCTAACTGTTTGTCCCTGTTTCAATAAAGGTTTTTTGTATGGATTTGTAGATGAAGAAGTTACACCTTCTCCCACAGAACAGACCTGCAAGTATATCCATGATTTATTATTTGTTTGTTCTATAGGTTGTTCGATTCGCCGCAAAACGCTACCAGCGGGAACAATCGCTGTTTTTGGAGGCGAATCAACAGTCTTAAATGATGTTTCTGCCGTGACTTGAATTACTCGAGGCAGGTCGTTGTTGTTTGTAGATGCTCCTGCTGGTAAGGAACTAGGAGGATTTTGGTTTGGAACTGGTACAGAAGGAAAATGAAAAGTTTTGTTTCCTAAAAATCCTCCTTGACGCAACAAGTAGCCTACAAAACCACCGAATAGTATCACAATCACAAGAATCACTAACTGCAGTGGTACCCGGGGACGTTTACTGGGTGCTGTGTCGGGTATGACTTGAGTTTTTTGCTTGCGCTCGGCTTCTGGCGTGATTTGTTGGGTTTTGGGTAGGGAAATTGTTGCTGGCGGAATAATACTAGCAACTTCTGGCAAAACTTTTTGTAGTTTGGTTTCTGGTTCCGAGTATTTTACTTGATAGTGTACTAAAGCAACGGTAACGTTATCGTGCCCGTTTAAAGTGTTCGCAATTTCTATTAACCTGTCTGCGACGTTTTTTATATCCGTTTTTGCTTCTAAAAGTGGCAAAATTTCCGTATCCCAGTATTGTTCTACCCGGTCAAAGTCACTCAAACCATCTGAACAGAGAAGAAAAACGCAATCTTCGTCAACTATAAAACGTTCGGCTGAAGGGTGTAACGAACTGCTAGGACTCATTCCCAAAGCCTGTACTAAAGAGCCAGAAGCACCCTGTTGCAAGGCATCTCGGTAAATAGCATACCCCAGGCGAACCTCGCGGGAAGCAACGTCGTCGTCGAGGGTGACTTGATAGCAACCGTGTGGTGCGATCCAGTAAGCGCGACTGTCGCCAACATGAGCGATGTACATTTCATGGGCGATAGGTAAAGCCAGAACAAAAGTAGTTCCCATTCGCTGGCGCCCTTGTCGGCTTTCGTTGTCGTTACGCTGGCTGATTTTATCATTGGCAACGGCTGCTGCTCGTTGCAAGTCTTCCAAAAGAAGGATGGGATCTATGTGATCGTAGGGAATTTTAGTCAGTTCCTGTATTTGTTGCTGAATGGTTTCAATTGCTAAATTTGATGCCACATTTCCCCCCTCATGTCCGCCAATACCATCACAGACAATTGTCAAAGCCCAACAGTGGGGTGGTTTGCTGATCAGGCTACCGCTGGGGGGATAGCAAGCATCTTCGTTGCGCTGGCGGCTTGGACCTGTATCGCTTTTGGTGGCAATTGCCACGGTGGAAGATTGCCATCGGCCAACTTCCGCCAGTCCTTTGTCCAAAATTCTGACTAATTGCTCTGGGGTTTGTATATCTTTTATCATTAAACCGCGACAAACTTCGCTGACAAATTCTGCGATCGCTGGTTTCGTTTTCGGTAACAACTGTTGCCAAAACTCACCCAATTCAGATAATTCTGGTTTGGAATCCCCAGCTGCGCGCAATTCCAGCAATCGCACCAGCGAGCCTTCTACCCTTAACAATTCCGGAGCAAGCAAGCTACAAGCAACACCTTCACTTGCTAGAGGTTGCCACATGTGGGCTATTTGCCACAGCCAATTGAGCTGGCGCATCGATGTTGCATCTTGCCAAGCGACCAGGAGCTGCTGGCATAAATCTACTTCCAAAGGAATCGATCTATCTATTTGTAGCGGCGCTTTCTCTAACAGTAATATTTCTTCCTGTTGATGCTCTGGTTGAGAAAGGTTTAGTACTCCGTATACCTGTGGTAAGTGCAAGCGGTAGGAAATCAGTCTTAAATAGGGCCTGAGTGCCTGCAATTTTTCCGGAGCTGGTGTTTGTGGTAAATCAGCGGGTTTGGTATCTAAAAGTATGCGGCCCTTGACAATTAAATACCGGTTGTTTAGTAACTCTCCCGACCGACCAAGGCTGAAATTATCTGCTGTTACTGCCCAAAGATAGCGTTTAGGTAAAGGTGTAGAGCATCGCTGGCAGAATTTGTGGCTAAGGGGATTAATGGCCTGACAATGTTCATTTGGGCAGTAGAGCGTGGCCGCATCATTTTCCATAGTCTTCTTACCGAGAAAGCGATTGGCAATTTCTTCAAAGTTACTGGTAGTGAGCGGCACTCCAGACCGCAGATGTTTTTTGATTCGGTTTATCCAAATTTTGGCTCGTAGTTTTAATTAACAATAGGAGAAACCAAGGCGGGCTCTCCAAATGAAATCCTCAGTCCACTTACAATTTTGTAGGCTGCTCCATCATGAGAGCAATTTAACATTCAATCTGCCATCGAACCATAACGCTATCATAACCAAATGTTTAACTTTTAAGTATAGTTACTCCTTCCGAAACAGGAGATAGTGCTGTTATTTCTTTTAAGTTAAGTAGGTAGGTGTTAGTAAACTGACTAAGACAGCTAATAGCTAGTAGTAACTAATTAGCAATGTCTTATTGCCAAACCACTAAGTTTATTGCTACGCCTGCTACTTTAACTGCAAATTTAACATATCTCATCCGTGAAAGTGTAATGGAAGATCACAAAGAAAAAAAAATTCACCGCACTGCTAATCCTGGTGATGTAATTTGTGAAAAATCCCAACAACTAGCGGTTGATGCTCCTCCTAGCATTACCGGCGAGCACATCTAAGTTCCAACTTATTTTGTTGCAAAACAGCCAGATGACGAAAAAAGCCTTACACCATGTCAAAGATGCGGAAGAAATATTCAGATGTAATTCGACAAGTACGAGTGTTGACGAAGAAGGAAACTGAATGTGGTGATTGTCAAGGCGAGGGAAAATGATAGGGTGGCAAAAAGGCAAAAGGTAATTTTTGTTACGTTCGGTTTACGTCTGGGGCTAGCTTTTCACCTTAATAACTGAAACTTACCTTATGCCTCCCACAGTAAAAAAAGAAGGCACTGAAATGTAAGTAAATAAGTGTTTGAGTAACTAGAAGTTAAAAAGAAAAGCTACGGCTGAAAATAAAGTAAACAGCCACAGCAAAGATAGGTAAGAAATTAAATTTGGAATTTATTGTTTTTATTAGCTAGCCTGTTTGAATCAACTTGGCTTGTCTTCAAAAGCAACTTGGGGAAGACCTAGACTGTAGTTGGTGACACGAGCGGAGAGATTGTAGCTGATTTCCCCTTTTTGGAGAAGCGATCGCACAAAATGCTCCAACTCCGAACCAATACGGCGCAAGTTATAGTTTGTCAGGTCTGCACCGCTGTATGCTTCTACTAATTCGTCAAACTTACGATAAACCTTTTGCAAAGCATCTTCATTCCAGTTAAGTTCATTATCAGGGTCAACATCTAGTGTTAAAACTTGATTGCTTGGTACCAGATCGCCGTCTTGGTCAAGTTCAGCAGCGAAAATACGTATATGGCGAGTTGTGGACTTGAGAAGAGTAGGGTTTTCGTCCATAGGATTGTGAAAGGGGAATTACAGCAGTTTTTTGTGTAAATAGACTACAAGCAAAACTATAAAGATGCTGCGGGCAAGTTCATCATCCCTCAGAGGTTTTACTTTTTGAGGTGAGGATAGTTCTATCTTAATGCCAAGCGCGGCTCGACACAAAACGAAATCCGGCCGCTACCTTTTGCCGCAGATGTTTTTTTGAGCTTGAATCCCAGAAAATCTTTGGCTAATATGGTCGCCAAAACCTTCTCAAAATCAAGGCAATGCTTTTGTGTCAGCATGGGCGATCGCCTTTAGCGTCTGTCTATCTTCAGATCTGGCTTTTCCCACGGTTTTACCTGTACGTTTCCCTACAATCAATGGCTAGAGCGATAAACTTCCACTGATGAAAATTAGGTTGATTGATAAGTTTGACAGGCTGTTCCTCCTAGCAGCTAGAAATTCCGAAAATGCACTTTCGGGTACTTCCAAACAGGATATCCCACGCGGCTAGCTTTTATGCTTGTGCAGTAGGAGGTGTAATATAGTTTTTTGCCTACACACCAGGAATTGTTCTCATACAACTGGGTGAAAGATTAAAATCTCAACCTAGTTTTTCTCAGATGATCGGATTGCATTATCCCCATTTCTGCTTAAAATTGAAGCATTTACTAGATTGTTTGAGCATGAGGGAACTAATAATTGTAATTGCCGGTTTCTTTCTAGCGTGCTTGTTTTGTGAGCGACAACTAACTGCAGTCAGGTACTTGGCTAATTCCTAGCATTATGTCTACAATTGTCTTCCCAAAAATAAAAAATTATTTTTCTATGACTATGTCTATCTTAATTTTTCTGTCTTGTTTAAAGAAAAATTAGTACATATAGTAATTTTACGTAGGAAAGGCATAATAACGTCTAGCTTTCATTAATTTTGAAAAAATCAGCGATTCTACTTACGTAAAAATACTAAATTTTCAGTAAAATACCAAACTGTTATTGACGTGGAGATAAAGTTGATGTAAAAACCTTTAAAAAGCTAGAACAAGTTCTTACAGAAACTTTATTGTATACAATCTTAAAAACTGAATAATAGTTATGGCTTGGTTTAATTACAGCTTTGACTGTGATATCTCAACCTAGTTCATAAAACTTGACAGTGAAGGTCTAGCGAAAAAAAATAGTCAGGAGAAGCAAAATGAAATACGAATTTCGATATAAAAGAGAAAAAAGTTAGTTCAAATGTTTATCGATGTAAAAAAACATAAATAATTTTTGCTGAAAATATAGCTTCCTCACCTTGATTGCGATACACTAAAAGGAATCCTAACAACTATGAACTCTAAAGTATTACCAAGGCAGATAAATAATATTGAAGTGGGTGTTTATGAATGTGAAATACATCTTAAGTTTCGATTGATTGAAGAAAAAAGTTTATTGGGTGATCGCGAGCAATTGTTGCAAGTTTTACTAGATGCTTTGACGGAAGGTTCTGATGATTTTTTAGAAACTCTGCAAGCTTCTGTGAAAGCGCAAGAAATTTCCGAACTGAAAGCCTCGCCACAAATGCGACGCCAGTTAATGCGCCTGAGAAATTCTCACGAGACTGCTTAATAATTAAAGCTGTAATTCCGCAGTAGCGTTGTGTGTTGTCACAAGCAGAAAGCAGCCAGTTTTCTCAACATCCTAAGTTGAAGCTGGATCTGGGACAAACAGCTACTTAGAGTTCAGAAAAAGACGCAATTGTGGTTACAGCGACCTTGGCTTTGGCTATGCAAACAGGCAATTAGGTATTTGGAGATATGAGCGGGTAAAATTTTCATAAAAATAAATGAAATAATCGGAATTATCTGTAATTATTTCTAGTGGGTCTATATCTACAAATTGCAGTAACTTACCCAAAAAAGTAAAAATGTGGCTTCTCATCGTCGCAAGAAAGAATGCTGTGGTTAGAAGCCACATCAAACAAGATAAAGCTTGGTATTGTCTATTTGGCCAGACCGTGCTCGAGAGCAAAGCGAACTAACTCAGTACGGCTGTTAGTACCTGTTTTACTAAACAAACGACTAACGTACTTTTCAACATTGCGAACGCTAGTATCCAAGCGTCTGGCAATTTCTTTATTCATTAGTCCTTCTGCTACCAAATTTAAAACGCTTTGTTCTCTAGGAGTTAAATCAATTGTAAAAGGAGGTGGGGATTGGGCGATCGCGTTTTTTTGAGTCAGCAGTGCTTTGATTTGAGCGATTTGATTGGCTAAATCAGCAATATCAGGAGCTTCACCGTCTTCAGTTGTAACTTGATTTTTAGCTGCACGGCGAGCAAGTAAGTTTTCAACTATCGCTACTAATTCATCAGGGTCGAAGGGTTTAGGCAAATAAGCATCAACACCTGCTTGGTAACCTTGAATGCGATCGGTGGTCATACCTTTGGCAGTTAAAAATATCACTGGCAATGCTCGAAAACGAGGGTCTTCGCGCAGCTGCTTGAGGAACTGATAGCCATCAACCTGGGGCATCATGATATCAGAAATCACTAAGTCAGGTACATTTTTTTGTATCAATTCCCAACCCTCGCGAGCGTTACTGGCAACTTGAACGCTGAAGCCACTTTCCTGTAAATAATCTTTTACCGCTTCACGCAATCCCGGTTCGTCATCTACCAGTAACAGTTGTGCTGACATTTATAAAGTTTCCTTTCCTCAACCTTAATTACAATTTAGCGAAAATAAATGGCCTGTTGTGAATCAGAAATGGACAAAAACTATCCTTACTGACAAAAACAGTCTTCTTAAGATTATTTCACATTCTGGCAAGAAAATTATTCCCGTCTGTCAGTGCTCAAAAGCAATAGATTCAAGTTCTTAGTTTCCCAAAGGCTAAATAGTTCGCCCGTTTTCAAACTTAGTAATGAAGTTAACTCAAAAAAACACAGGTTATTTCCTTTCCAGAACCGAAGTTTTCAGCAAAGCCAGCCAACAATATTTGTTGTTAAGATATTGTAGGTCTTGTTCCATCTGTTGGCAAATATTTTCGAGCCTAGTATTTCGTTGAAAAATCCTGCATCTTTAAAAATCCAACTAATGCGATACCCAACTAGTTGCAGCTGGTGGAGATCCCGTTCAGTAAAGTCATAGTAACGGTAAGTACCGACGTGTAATACTCCGACTAGATTTTCTCCCAGTGGTACTGGTACGCCTGCAAGGGATTTGAGATTTTTCTGGCGCAGAATCGGACTGAAAATCTCTATTTTTGAGAAATCATTAACTACAATTGGAGTCATGCTAGCAGCAATTCGACCTGCAAACCCCTGTCCGATTGGAATACGAATTTGCTGTGCAATCTCTTCTTCCAGTCCAATAGTGGCGTACACAGTCAAATATTGCTGATTTTTGACAGGTATCAGAAAGGCGACCGTATCTACGGACATATATTCTTGCAGCCATTCGAGCTCTTTTTGAATAGATGCGCTCAATCTCGTTTTCGCATCTTTGGGTTTATGACCCATCAAGACTTTCCAACCCTTATAAAACCTTTGCAAACCAGTGCTGTCTGCCCAAAACATCATGCTTATCTCCCAAGAGGCGGAATTTAAAATAATAGTAACATTATTATAATGCTTTGCATTTATCACGTGTACTTATCTGGATTTCTGGTGTTCTTGAACTTCAGAAAATTGGCTAAAATTCATTGTTTAACAACGATGAGAATAATTGATAGTAATTAAGTTTCCAGTTTAGGTCTAGTTATTAAAAACTTTATAAATTTTCTGTGATTTCTTCACAAAATTAGTGTGAAATATAAAAATAATTAGCAGTAATTTATTACCGGCCAGTTTTTAATAAGAAAAATTAGATATTGGACAATTTAGCTGTAAGTAGAAAAACTAGGGAGTCAGGTGCAGGTTCGAAAATTTTTAATTTTCTAGCAATACTTAATAAATAACCAAATTGATTACAATCTCTCGATGATTTTTGCTTTTTCTGGTAACTTGGCTTTTCTTTGTCCAACAGTACGCGCTCTAGCGGTAAACAAGCCAATGGGAGTACTTAATAAGTCTACAACAGAGGCTCTGCCGGCTAAAGCTTTGATACTATCTTTTGGTAATTCTTTTAACAACCAACGTGCTAACCGATAACCGCATTCCGAAAGCGTAACTTCCCGCATTAAATCTACACCGTATAACTCATGCAGATAACGGTGAGAACGCCCGTAGCGCCGCCACTGACTTGCTAGTTGTTGGAGAGTACTGCGGTGGTGATGTTGGACAATCGCCTCCGGAGCGAATTCTAAACGCCCAATTTTTTCTTGTTGAATTCGCCAACAAATATCAGCATCACCACCAGAATCAAGATAGGGACGAAATAAACCGACTTTTTGCAACGCTTGTCGCCGAATTGCTAAATTTGCAGTTTGACCGTAGGGACAAAATTTATGGGCGAGAGCGTGTTTTTGCGATAAAGTCTGCTGACAAGCAGCAAATTGCTCAAGCAGGTTTTTCCCGGGAAGCGATACAATTTCACCGACTACGATCGCAACATCAGGGTTGATAAAAGGTGCAACTAGCATTTCTAACCAATTTGGTTGCGGATAACAGTCAGCATCGGTGAAGGCTATGATTTCGCCAGTAGCAGCACGAATACCTTTGTTGCGCGCGGCGTACGAACTTTGAATTTGGTTTTCCTTTTCCAAACGAAAAAGAAAGGGGAATTTTTCAACAGTTTTTTGCAAGATACTAAGGGTGCGATCGCTACTGTTGTTGTCTACCAGCAAGTATTCTAGTTGTTGTTTGGGATAAGTTTGAGCTAAAAGACAATTAATCAAACTCGGTAAATCCTTTTCGCCGTTATAAATAGGAATAACCAGTGATACCCTGGGTAAAAAGACATCACTGGTGTTTCCATCTATGAGTTTTTTGTTCATATGGATTCAAGCTTTGAGATTCGGAATTGGTCAAGCTAGCGGTTAGTAGATTTTGGTTCACTACTAACCGTCAACTGCAACTAATGTTTAGTTTTCAGTATTCCCAATTTCCCATTCACAAGCAATCTATAATTGCAAGTCACTAGCTCGAGTGCTAACAGGTTTTTGAGAGGTTTGATTTTGCGAAGGTCGGGCAAAATAATTGCTAGAGAGAACTGCTAAAGCACGGGCGTACTGAGGATCTTTGTCAGTTCCCAGTAAATTGGGATTAGAAGCTAGCTGACGTTGTTGTTCCTCTGTCAAATCAAGTTTTATATCAGGCGAAATTCCTTTATGGTTAATATCCGTTCCTTTAGGGGTATAGTAGTGGGCAATTGTGATGGCGACGCCAGAACCATCTGCAAGTTCGTGTACTGATTGTACTAAGGCTTTGCCAAAAGTTTGACTGCCAACTACGATCGCTCGCTTGTTGTCCTTGAGAGCTCCTGTAAGGATTTCACTTGCACTTGCAGAGTTATTATCTACAAGCACAACCAAGGGACGGTTGGTCAAAGCTGTGTGGTTGGCTTTTGTTTCGTCACTTGTTCCTTTGCGGTCTACAGTGCGAACTATGGTACCGTTATCCAACCACATTCGCGCGATTTCGATGCTTGCTTGCAACAGACCGCCAGGATTCCCTCGCAAGTCTAAAACAAAGCCATTGACTTTTTTGTTGCTCAAATCTAGGATTGCTCGGCGCATTTGCTCAGAAGCGTGGGCGCTGAACTCTCGCAAGCGAATATAACCAATGCGGCGATTTCCCTCTTGTCTGAGAGCGTAACGCACTGTAGGTACTTCAATAGTTGCTCGTGTTAGTTTTAACTCAAATATATTGCGACCTTCTCTTTCTAAGCGCAAGGTCACAATTGTACCTGCTCTGCCCCGAATTAAGTTAGAAGCATCTTCTATTTTCATGTGGTGAGTAGATTTTCCATCGATCGCCAAAATTTGATCTCCAGGTTTGATTCCCGCTTTGATCGCTGGCGAGTTTTCCAACGCCTCTACAACAGTTAGTCGCTTGGTTTTTTCATTCATTTCCATGCGAATCCCAATACCTGACACTTCTCCGGATGTTTGGTTTGTCAGGGCTTCATATTGTTTGGGATCCATAAATCGAGTGTATGGATCGCCTAGCTGTTGTAAAGCTTCGCGAATGGCAGTATAAGCTTGTTCTTGAGAAGAGTATTCCTTATTCAAGAGGCTGAGTCTAATCGCCTGCCAATTTTTATTGTTAAATGAGCCGTCTACGTATTCACGATTGACCAGTTGCCAGACTTGGTCGACTATCTGTTTGGGGCTATCTTGCAGTGCTGCACGAACAGAGCGACACCAAACTGTTCCAAATACAGACACAGTAGCTGTAGAAGCGATCGCCCCTCCAATTAAAGCTACTTGTAGCAGCGAGTACCGTCGTTTTGCAGTTTGTTTCATGTATATTAACTGGAATAATTGTGTTGTTGGCGTATCTAGCAATTAAGCCTTTCAGCTTTCTACCGTTTAGTTATAGTTTTTTTTTCATCTTTAATCTTCCCTGAAATTGTCCTGGAAATACTGCCTTATTTTTTCAGAAGCCTCCTGCATCCTCAACTTGCTACCTCAATTTACGGTATTTGTATGGTGCTTTCCCAAAAGCATCACAATTGCACTAGTAATTACCTGTAATTACCTGATATTTAGTTTGGCTTTGACTAACTCAATTCTATATAGTGACAAGTTTCGGTAATTTAAATTTTATATAAACCAGTCATCAGCCGTAAAGTTTCAAGCCATCGATTTAGCTATGTCCAGATTGAAATGAGTAAAAAGAGGGGATTTTGACTACAAATAGCGGTGATTTGGTCGAGTCTTCTCCTTTGCATTTGACTAGTGTTTCTTACTATAACCTTAGTTTTAGCATCCTCCAAGCCGGCAGATGCTTGTTTGTGCTTGGTGATAGTATTTTTAGGGATATTTATGTTGCCAAATTAACAAGTAAACACTTCCAAGCCCCAGTTGTAATCGCTTGGGGTTCTCCAGTGCGCTGTATCAGGTTAATTTTGGCAATGCAGGCGGCTCCCAATAGAAATGTTGATTTGGAGAGACGTGCCCGTTTAGCTTTTGAGAATTTCTACTATGGTATATCCATTTTGCATTGTTGGCATGTGCATAAAGTCACGTTAATTACTTCTATGAGGCATCACCAACAGCTATGGGCAGAGAAAAATTCTTTTGCAGATACATGTAATTTGAATCAAAAGCAAATCTTAGCAAAATCAGAGAGTTCTGGCAATCAGTAGGAGACCATATATAACTCGAAGCTGGACTGGAACTGGGCTTAGCTAGAGATATTTTCGTCTGGATAGTTGCAAGTAAAAAAGCTTGAAAATACAGATGTGAAAGCAGTATCGTGGTTTTCGCTGCTAGCAATAGGGTAATTGAAAACGAAAAAGTAACAACTGGATTGGGAAGGAAAAATATTTACGGGTTTTCGTCGTTTATTTCATATTTAAAATTAAAAAAGTGAATTATTTTGAGGAATTCAAATAGGAAGGTTCCAAGGCATTTAGAAGGTGGCGGCAAAGAATATAATTTTTAATACAACAGCAGGTCTTCAGTACTCTGGCAGACGGTTTCAAGCTCCTGAATTGATTTATAACGATAAATTACGAGACTCTTTATTGAATCCCAGCTTTGAGAATCCTCTTCTTGTGCCAATAGACAAGCATAATCAATGCTTTATTTAAACAAGAGCATAATCTTGATTGCTTGCAAACTGGGAGGCCATGGCCATAATGGTCGCTAGAGGTACTTTGGCAAAGTATTCGCGCTGAAATTGTTCTTCACGGACAGCAGCTAAAAATTGGGCGATCGCCGTTTGTGCTAAAGCTACGTTGATCGTCCCGTGCTGGCTAAAGTGCAAGTCACGGTGGTCTTGTCGCTGAATTGTAAAACCCAGATGATTTAAGGCTTTCAAACCCCAACGCAAGCAGAGATTACCAATACCTAATTTTTCTGTTAGCTGCAGGCGAGTGACCAATTGATGAGTGCGACTGAGATATTTAGCAATTCCTACCAAAGTTAACCAAATTTCTTCAGGTGGTCGGTGTTCCGGTTGTGACCAGGCGATCGCCAAAGGTTGCTGCTGTTGAAGCGATCGCCTCAACCATACCCGCAAATCGTCCCAGCTGGTAGGACATTCTTTGAAAATCAGAACCTCACAACAGTTAGTGGGGTAAGTAGAAATATTGCGCCAGTCCCAGATTTGTATAGATTGGTGAGTTATCCTTGTACAAACTTGCCTGGGACGTACAGCAATTAATCGAATTTCATAACGTTTCTTAAAACTGTTGTAATCTAACTCTGCAATACAATCACACCGACCTGGTGGCAATTCCTCTTTATAGTGTCCCCACCATACTCCAGGAAAAGGATTTTTTGTCGATTCCTCTCGAATGTCAAACTCAGTTTTGATGTATTGTATTTTTTCGCCTCGCCAATCTTGTTGATGGCGATGCCAAGCATTTTCAAACCAGCAGTTTTCAATCAGCAACTTGGGAACGGGATTACCCATTCCGCAAGGTTCTAACAGCTTCAGTTCCAAAAATAATTCCTTTCCCAACTGTGCCACTTTTACTTTTAAATCTGCTTGGATTGTGGGTGTGAGCGTTGCACCTTTTAAAGTTTGTCGCAGTTGCTGGTTAATCGCCTCGGTAAATAAGGGAATATTCTCAACCGGTAAACTTAAGCCAGCAGCGTAAGGATGACCGCCAAAGCTATGCAAAAGATGGGCTTGGTTTTTTACCAACTGGTACAAATCAACTGAGTTGACCGAACGAGCAGAACCACGGGCGATAGCAGAAGAAAAAGGCGTGTTTGTTTCTGTACTTAACAAAATTGTTGGTTTTCCGGTTTCTTGTGCAATTTGCCCTGCGACCAAGCCCAAAACACCAACAGGCCACTGGGAATCCGCCAAGACAATAACGCTAGTGGTAGACAAGTCCATTTGGTTAAGCTTTTGCTTGACTTGTTCGGCTACTTCTTTTTGCAAACAGCGGCGCCGAGAGTTGGCTAATTCTGTGTTTTCTGCTAATTCGCAGACACGCTGGCTGTCGCGGCTAGTCAGTAATTCTACGCAGAAACTAGCATCACCTTGGATACGGCTGACAGCATTAATACGAGGTCCGAGACCAAAGGAAATATCTGTAGGGCGATCGCCGCTTTTTTGGCACAACTCTAACAGTCTCCCTATTCCCGGACGGTGCCGCAGTGATGGAGGTTGCTGAAAATCTGCTTGCAGTCGCTCAATTCCCAACTGTGCTAAGTAGCGGCAATCTCCTCTCAACTCTACTAAATCAGCAATCAATCCTATAGCTACTAAATCTAGCAATTCTTCCAAAGGTTGGCGGGGAACATTTGGCAAGGTGTGATAAAAAGCTTCCACTAATTTATAAGCTACCGCCACTCCCGAAAGATTAAACAATTGATGCTCGCAAGGCAAATAGCGGGGATTGATAATAGCAGTTACTGGCGGACGTTGCGGTGGTAGAGTATGGTGGTCTGTAACAATAATATCTATTCCTTGTTTTTGAGCATAAATAATTTCATCAATATTTGTACTACCCGTATCGCAGGTCACAATCAACGTCGAGCCTTGTTTGGCTAAATTATCGATGCCTTGACAATTCAAACCGTGAGATTCCACAAGCCGGTTGGGAATATGATAAACTAACTGCACATTCGGGGTAAAAAACTGTCCCAACCCCTCCCACAGCACAGCCGTAGAAGTAACCCCGTCAGCATCAAAGTCCCCCCAAATTGCAATTTTTTCACAAGTTTCCCATGCTCTTTGCAGGCGTTCCACCGCTAGCTGCATTTCTTGTCCAAACTCAAACGGACTAGCTGGTTGATAAACTTTGGGATTAACAAAAGTTGCTAACTGCGAAACATCTCGTATACCTCTTTGCCATAATAACTGCGCTGCGAAGCTTCCGCTAGATGTTGGCGTGTACTGCTTCACCGCTTGCACAAACCACGTTGGTGGTTGTTCTTCTGATGCAAGAATCCACTGCATATAATTAACAGCTAACAGCTAATGGTTAATGATAATAAACTATCAACTATTAACTGTTAGCTATTGGTAACTAGTTTTGTTAATCAGCAAGCTGGGATTCACTGACTAAAGCATTGAGGGCGACTTCGCCAGCAATTCCTTCTGGTTTGCGGGTACGGATAGGACGAGAACGCCTGTAACCCGCTCTTTCAGCTTTTTGACGTTCGTAATCAATTAGTCTGCCATAATGTTCGTGCCTGCTGAGATTCATAGATAGGAAAACATGTTGGCGAATATTGCCAAAACCTTTTCTAGTAAAAAATTTAACTGCCGGTATATTCTCCGGATCCGTATCTACTAACATGAATCTAGCTCCGTCTTCAATCATGCGGGAAATAACTGTATCTACCAGTTTGTCTCCGACCCCGCGTCGCTGAAATTTAGGACTGACTCCTAACCAAAGAATGTATCCGTAAGTCCAAGATGCTTTAGTAATAATGGTTCCTAAAATAAATCCTGCCAGTTGTTCGTCAATTTCGGCAACCAAGCAGTATTCTGGATCGGTGTTGTAAAGTCCGATCACCTCCCACTCATCCCAGCAACGATATAAATAGGGATATAAATCGCTGGTAAATAATTCTTCTCCCAAATGATAAACGGGGGCTATGTCGTCAATTCCTAATTCGCGGACATAAACCGCATCAAATTCTTGTGAAAGCATACTATAAAATAGGTGGTTTGTAGTTAATTAGCCATAAGCTATTTCTTTTCAAGGGATACTTCTTGAATGCTAGCGAGATTCAATAGGTTATTGTCCACCGCATTTTGGAAGGACTTTACCGCTGAGGTCATTTCGAAGTTGGTATGAGTTCGCTGACACCGCTTGGCAAACTGACAATACTGACAAGCTTTGCTACCCTCCGGTAGTTGGGGAAAATCTTCTCCACAGTAGTAAATTTCCAGCCATGCGGTTAACTTGCTCAACAGTTGCATCAGTTTGTCACCTGTTTGATGGTGTTGGGCTGTGCTATAGTTAAGCTTGATAATTTGCGGTCGCTGTTGAGACTGGATAAACCAGTAAGTCATAGAAATTTCTTCTGGCAGGTAATCGCTGGTCTCCGCTAGTACGTACGTGTATAAACGCGTTTGCCAATTTTGTTCTAGCTGACGTTGATTTGGTGGTTGGGGATAGGTTTTCCAATCGAAAATTTGGGCTTTTTGATTATCTGCAATTAATAAGTCATAGACTACCGTTAGTAAATAATTTTGAACTTGTAAACTTCGGTAATGTTCGCTTTCACGGAAAATGTAACTATCAGTAGCAGATGCTAAAATTTCTGGAGCAGCATCAGCAAAAGCTTTCATCCAAGTTTGCAATTGCGGTTCTGCTTGCAAAAAACTATCTATTGGTAAACCCATTTCTTGCTGCTGTACTAGCAGGTGAAAGCGACTCCCCAATTCTCGATATTCTTGGCGTTCTGGTTCGGTGGGAGAATGAAGTTGTTCTAGATAGGCATGTTGAAATTGACGGGGACAAATTTCTAAAAGATGAAGTTGTCCTTGGGAAAGTCGCAATAATTGAGGTTGAGTGGATAGCATACTTTGGAAATAGCAAAGTTATGAATACTGAATAACTATTACTGATCGGCTATTGTTCTTTAGTAATACATATTTGTGCGCTAGCTATCGTCGCTGGCTGTTGATGTCTTCGTTATAACTAGCAGCGACCATTGTTTCGCCTTTTGTCTTTAATTTGTTGTCAGCCAACAATTTAAAAATGGTGAGATACGCTGCCCTGGCACGATACTGGTAAAGTAGTAGCGATCGCCTTGACGCAGACAAAATTTTGCTAAAAAATACCACAATTTGCACCCAAGTTCTGATATGTTGATGATATTGTGGCGCTTCAAATCTATTATCACTTACGAATATACCATCTATGGACACCAAAAAAATTGGTTGCTGCTTTCCAGTCAATTACAGCAACCTCAGGTAGGTAGTAAGTACAAAGCATGCTAATAATTAGAGAAGCGAATCAAGCCAAAATCACTTCTTACGGGGTTTCGACACTTGTTTATGAGTCGCCGTGATTTTCAGCAGTAGCTTTGCACAAAAAGTTTTCATTCCTTTCTATCCAATGGTACCAATTAACTGAATACCTCAATTAAGTCTTTCAGATGTGAACGACTGTGATTTACACTTTTGCGACTAGCCCTGGTGTCGGACGCTTGCTGTTACGAATACTTGTAATTGCTTCCGCGTAATTTTTAGCGTTGAATACTGCCGAACCAGCTACAATAGCGTTGGCTCCTGCTTCCAAAACTTGCCAGGTGTTATTGGCTTTTAGTCCACCATCAACTTCAATCCAGGGATCTAAACCGCGTTCGTCGCACATTTGACGTAACTTGCGGATTTTTGGTACTACTTCTGGAATAAAGCTTTGGCCGCCAAAACCGGGGTTAACGCTCATAATCAGTACTAAATCGCAAAGATGCAGCACGTATTCAATAAAATCAAGAGGTGTAGAGGGATTGAGTACAACACCAGCTTGCTTGCCAAGTTCCTTTATTTGACTGAGAGTGCGGTGCAAGTGGGGCGAAGCATTATGCTCGCAATGAACGGAGATAATATCTGCACCTGCTTTGGCAAAGTCGCCAACATACTTTTCTGGTTCCACAATCATCAGGTGGACATCCAGTGGTTTTTTTGTGACTGGACGAATGGCCTCCACTACCAGAGGACCTATCGTAATATTAGGTACAAAACGACCATCCATCACATCAACATGAATCCAATCTGCTCCTGCTTCGTCGACGGCGCGTACCTCTTCTCCCAGACGACTAAAATCCGCTGATAGTATAGATGGAGCAATTACAATCGGCTTTTTAGATAGGGTTTCGGTCATGGCTAGTGGATTTTCAAGCGTCCTTTTCTGCAAGTATTGTAACAAAACTTTAGTAACCTCTCACATCTTTGCTTTTGCCTTCGATCGCAGTAGCAATTAATTAATAACCGGACTATGAAAAGAAAATTAACTTGGATTGTTTGGGGACTGGGTGCTTGTTGTTTGAGCGTTCCGGTGTTTGCTTTTTCCTTAGAAACTTCTCTTGGCACTAACGGCATTGATGCTTTGAGGTTGCACAAAACTCCGTATAATTTGACAGGGCGCAAAATTGCCATCGGTCAGGTAGAAATTGGCCGTCCAGGTAAGTTTGGTATAGATAAAGCCGTCTATAAAAATCGCTCTGTAAACATAGCGGCTGTTTTTTTACGCGACATTCCTGCCAAATCAAATACTGGTGTTGATTCTCATGCCTATAATGTTGCTGGTGTGATGGTCAGTACAGACAAGAGATTCCCCGGAATTGCTCCCCAAGCGCGACTGTATTCTTCAGCTGTTGGTTCTAATAAGTTGGGTCAGCCGGAGGAATGTTTGTCTGCACAGCATATTGCCCTGCAAAATGGAGGTGACGTTCGTGCTATTAATTTTAGCTTTGGCGAGCCTTTGAACCGCGATCCGCGTCCGGAAGCGGTTTTGGATGGCAACGCCTTGCTGACCCAATGTATTGACTGGTCCAGTCGCGTTCACAATGTTTTGTACGCAATCGCAGGCAACCAAGGAAAAGGAGGAATTCCGATTCCTACCGATAATTTTAACGGAGTTAACGTGGCTTTTTCTTCTCGCCGGGGAGGAATTTTTAATAAAGTGGATGTTTCTAACCTAGTAGCCACCAGCGAGGCGATAAGGCAACGGCTAGCCGGTAAAGAAATTAATTTAGGTCCTCGCCGTACGGTTGCTATAGTTGCTCCTGGAAGTAATATTCCTTCCCTTAATCCCGATGGCAAAGTAAATAAAGTTACCGGTACCAGTTTTGCTGCACCTCACGTTACAGGTACAGTTGCTTTATTACAAGAATTTGGCGACAGACAGTTGCGAGCTAAAAAACCAAACTGGAGTATTGCTTCTCGCCAGCATGAAGTGATGAAAGCAGTTTTGCTCAACAGTGCAGATAAAATTCAGGATCGTGGCGATGGCTTGCGCTTGGGAATGACCAGAACATTAGTTAACAAACAAAATCAAGATTGGCTATCTTCTGATGCGTATAAAGACCCAAAAATACCTTTAGACGCCCAAATGGGAGCAGGTCATTTAAATGCATTTCGTGCTTACCAGCAATTTAGCGCCGGTCAGTGGAATGCATCTCAGCCCGTACCAGCTATAGGCTGGGACTATTATACTGTCAACAGGGGAGCATCTGTAGAGTACTTGTTGGCAAAACCTTTACAGCCAAATAGTTTTGTCGCTATTACCTTAGTTTGGGACAGATTAGTTGAATTGCAAGATCGAAACCAAAATAATTTGTACGACCCAGGAGAGGAATTTCGCGATCGCGGTTTGAACAATCTGGATTTATATCTTCTCAAAGTTGATGACAACAATTTAGATAACGCTATTGTTTGTCAGTCTGTGAGCGAAGTTGATAGTGTCGAGCATATTTTCTGTCCTGTACCTGCACAAGGTCAGTACAAGATCCGCGTTCAATTCCGCCAACAAGTCAACACCGCGACCCAGTCTTATGCTTTAGCATGGTGGACCGTACCGAAAAGGTAGGAATTGACCGTCAAAAATTGGGAGTCTGGGAAAAATCAGCACTCCCTGATTCATGAGAATACTGTTGCGAAAACTGTAACCACTAAATGACCGTGCCATCTAAAATGCCATAGTCAAAAATAAATTTTGGCATTGGGTGTGGTAACATGAAGCAAAAATTGAATAACGCTTGGGAAAATTTCCTACAAAGACGTTACGCAGCGCGTTTGGGCAGACGTTACGTTATGGCAGCTGCAAGCGTTGTGTTCGTGAGCATGATTGGATGTTCCCAGCTCGGTGATGGCAGTAATGCTTTTGCCCAATCTCATCCGCTTCCATCGCCATCCTCCCTGCCTGCAAAACCTATCTTGCCTAATACTAAACTAACTACTGCCAACACTCGCTTTGGTTTTAAACTTTTTTCAAGAATCTTGGCACAAGAGGGCGATAAGAACGTTTTTATTTCACCTGCTAGTATAGCGATCGCCTTAGACATGCTCTACAATGGCGCTGCCGGCAGTACGCAGCAAGCTATGGCCCGAGCACTGGAGTTAGAAGGGCTAACGTTGTCAGAAATTAACTCTTCTAACGCCTTTTTAAAAGCACTGCTAGAAAAGTCCGAACCCCAAGTCCAACTTGCTATTGCTAACTCTCTTTGGGGAAATGAAAACTTTAGTTTCAAACCTCAGTTCGTAGAAACAGCTCGGGAATTCTATCAAGCTCAAGTAAAAAATCTAAATTTTCAACAGCCAGCTGCACCCGAAATTATTAATCTTTGGGTCTATGAAAACACTCGCGGCAAAATTAATAAGATAGTTGAACAATTAAAACCAGAAGAAGTACTATTTTTAATTAACGCTATATATTTCCAAGGTAAATGGACTCACGAATTTGATAAAAAACAAACCTCACCATATCCTTTTTACTTAAAATCCGGTCAACAGAAAAAATACCCGATGATGTCACAAAAGGGTAAATATAAATATTATGAAAACGAGCAATTTCAAGCAGTTAGTTTACCTTATGGTAAAAAGGGTGATATTAGCTTATATATTTTCTTGCCAAAGTCAAATCAATCCCTCAACTCTTTTTATCAAAACTTAAATGCCGAAAATTGGCAAAAATGGATATCTCAACTGAGCGAACAAGAAGGTTTTATTCGCTTGCCTCGTTTTCGCATCGATTATGAAATTGTGCTGAATAATGCTCTCCAAGCTTTGGGTATGGGCGAAGCTTTTAGCAATCAAGCTAATTTTTCAGGGATGGGGAGAAATCTTGCTATTAGCCAGGTAAAACACAAGACTAAGGTAGAAGTCAATGAAGAAGGAACAGAAGCTACTGCTACCACCATTGTGGGGATTGTATCAAGTTCTGTTCCTTTGCACAAACCTTTCCAAATGATTGTTGATCGTCCCTTCTTCTGTGCAATTGGCGATCGCCAAACGGGAAGTATTTTATTTATGGGTTCAGTTGTAGATCCGCAGGCATGAACTGTATAGTTAGTTAACAGTTGGTTAAGCAGGGGGAGGAGACGCTTCTGGCGTAGCTGACGTCTTTACTTCTAGAGAGCGAACACCAGCAGTATCGCTCGTTTTGCGATAAGATTCCTCCGGGTATTCGGAAACTTTGTCTGTTAATTGTTCAGAAGCAATATTTTGTCCTGCTTCATTAGACACCACAGAAGAGCTGCGTAAAGCACTTAAAGCTGTTTTAATCACAACAGCAGTAGGTACTGCCACAATTACACCTAAAAGTCCGCCAATTCGTGCTCCTGTCAAAACTGAAATTAGTACCCAAACCGGGTTTAAACCAATAAAACTGCCTAAAATTCGCGGTCCGATTAAGTTTTCTAAGATTTGCTGGACGATAACGGCGGCTATTAAAACCCTGACTCCCATCCAAAAATCTTGCAGTGCTACTAAAGTTGTAGTTAAGGCAATCCCTACAGAACCACCAAAGGGAACTAATGCCATAATACCAATACTCAAACCAAATAACAGTCCAAAAGGTACCTTTAACCACAAAAAGGTTGGAATCAAGGCTGAGGCCATGCAAGTGGCTAAAATCAGCTGCGTAATGAAAAAATTTTGAAAGCTCAAGCGTACTGTTTGCGAAAACGCTTCGCGAAATTTAGCAGGAAGCCAGTCTATTAAACTTTGCCACAATTCGTCACCATGCTGCAATAGATAGAAAGTTAAAACCATTGTCAGCAGAAAATCTAACAAGCTGGTAAAGGTAACCACCGCTAGATTTAATACTTGTCCGGCGATCGCCTGCAATTGTCCCTTGACTCTATCGTTAATTTGGGCAGCTAAAGCATCAAGGTTAATTGGTAAGCCAAGATTTTCTGCTTTTTCATTCAACATCATCAATTGATAGCGTCCAGAGTCAATTAGCTCTGGTAGGCGAGCTACTAGTTGCTGAGCTTGGGTTAGAGCTAGGGGAAATAAAGTCACACCCAAAGCCAATAAAATCGATAAAGCCAGTAAAAATACTAAAATCGCAACTTGTTCTCGCTTGGCTCCTTGACGCTCCATCCAACTTACAGGATAGTTGAGCAGAAACGCTAGCACGGAGGCTCCTACTAAAATGACAATCAGCGAGTGGAAGTAATGAAAAATTACTGAAATCGCCCAGCCATTAAGTACTAGCAACGGAGCGAACAGGGCGATCGCCCCTATTTTTGCTATAGGCGTGAGTGTTTGCCACCAGTCAAAAAGCTTGCGTGTCTGCATCTGCCGATTGCGGGATACAAAGAATAAAATCTTTATTTAAAGCTTATTATCTCTAACCACTTGAGTCTTATTCATCCCTCTAATTTAGGATTGCACTAAAAACATGAAAGATTTTGAACTAACCGATTGCAGTGGAATCTCCAAAAAAACACCACGCAAGCACTCCCATGTTTTCGAAAAGCATGACCGAGAACACTCAAAAGCTTCTTCTTCCATACAATTAATTTTGTACTTAATTCCTATTATCGGCTTTTTCCCTTCTCTGTGGACTCTTTATCGTCGCCAAGGTAGTCAGGAACAACTTAGCACCTGTCGTCTGTCAATTACTTTAGCTATTTGCTGGCTGTTGGGTTACCTGTTGTTAGCTACTGGAGCTGCAAGTTTAGATTTTGCCACTATGCGCTTGCTTATCCTAAATAGTTTCTTAACCTCTGGCTATTTTTTAGTCAGTCTGTGGTTAATCTTTCTGACGGTTCGGGGTCAGTCAAGACGCCTACCAGGTTTGAACCGCTTTGCCGAGCGAATAATTGGCAAGTACTTATCTTGAATCTAACCCTAGATAGATATCTGTACGTATTTAGACTTAATTTTTTGTGGATGTTGGCGTTACCCTGGTCAAAACCTACTTAATATTGCCATACTTCATATAAAAGTCTCGAGATTGTCTTAAAAGTTAGGAGAAATTCAAGTATAAGTGTTTTAGATCACACGTAAGTGCCAAAGTTAGCCCGATAATTATAGACTTAGCTGTTATGTGTTGATGATCTGCTGACTCGAAAGCAGAATTAGCAAGGATTATTGATGTTAAGTTAATTAAGTGTGAGGAAGCCAGTGACCATTCGCAGAAGTTCGACGCCAGGAAATCCCTCTGCTAAACCCTCCAAATCCGCAGACAAAAGTATTAAAAATACCAAATCGCGACGTTGGGTATGGTTTTGGGTGGGTATGAGTGGTATTGCTATGGTGTCGGCAACCGCAGGAGCGTTATTGGCAGTATCTTTAAGTAGCAAACCCTTGATGCAAGCCAATCTGAGTCCTGACGAAGCAGCGGTTTTTGATAGCGATCGCATTTCTGGAGGTGGACTGCAATTTTCAGAACTCACCCGTCCGGTCAATATCCTTGTTATGGGTATGAGCGTACTCCCGCCAGACGTTCCCAATGCTCCTGAAGACACCAAACATCTCGGCTATCTACCTCAGTTAAATTCTTTTGACGGTCTTTCTGATGTCATGCTTTTGCTGAGGTTCGATCCAGAGAAGAAAAAATTAGTCATGCTTTCTATTCCTAGAGATACGCGTGTAGAAATAGAAGGTCACGGCATGAAAAAAATAAATGCTGCTAACGTTTACGGTGGTCCTGCTTTAACTGCAAAAACCGTTAGTAACCTCCTGGATGGGGTAGCTATAGACCGCTACGTGCGCATAAATGTTTTGGGAGTAGCTAAGTTAATTGATGCTTTGGGAGGAGTAACAGTTTACGTTCCCAAAGATATGAAGTATCAAGATGATTCCCAACACCTCTACATTAACTTAAAGAAAGGAAAGCAGCACCTTAACGGTGATAAAGCCTTGCAACTTCTGCGTTTCCGCCATGACGAAAATGGGGACATAGGCAGAATTCAGCGACAACAAATGGTCATCCGTGCTTTGATCGAACAGTCTCTCAATCCCGTGACTTTGACCCAATTGCCTAAAATCCTCAATGTTGTGAAAGAGCATATAGATACTAACCTAACTGTGGAAGAACTATTGGCATTGGTCAGTTTTGCAGTCAGAACTAATCGCTCCCAAATGCAGATGTTAATGTTACCCGGGCGATTTAGCGAAAAAAAGGAATTTGAGGCTAGCTATTGGATACCTTATAAAAAGCGCATTAGCGCCATGATGGCTCAACACTTCGATCTCAAAACATCAACGGATTCTCTAACTCCAGCTTTTGATCCTGGCTCTTTACGAGTAGCAATTCAAGATAGCACCGGTAGCAGCGATCGCACCAATCTCCGACCTTTGATCCGAGTTCTAGAAAAAGCTGGTTATCGTAACGTCTATATCGCCAAAAGCTGGGGCGAACCTCTAGAAGTAACCCACATTGTTGCTCAGCAAGGAGATGGTGACAGTGCGGAAGTGATTCGCAACACTTTGGGTTTTGGGGAAGTACGAGTCGAAAGCACTGGTAATTTAGGTTCTGATATCAGCATCCAAGTTGGTAAAGATTGGTTGCAACAAAGAGGATTGCTGGAGGAACAATCTCAACCTTAAATTATCCTTTTTCTATTTAGTACATTCCCAAATCCAGTCTTGTAAAATTGAGTTTACTAACTCAGGAGCTTCATCTTGGGGACAGTGTCCTAGGCCTTCTAGAGGTATAAATTTTTGTACCGACGGGTAGTTAGCTAATTCTCTGCCCAATTCTACCGGTTCCCAAGGATCGGCTGTTCCCCACAAAATAATTGCCGGACATGGCAGTTGTGGTAAAAGATCCTCTGGTAAAGGACCTTGAGAATAACAAGTAAAGGCAAGAAATACAGCTGCTGCTCCCGGATCGCTAGCTGGTGTAGTCAGAATATCTACTAATTCTTCTGTTACTGCTGAAGCATTCGCATAAGCTTTCAAAAGAATCTTGCGTACAGTTTTCGGTTTGGCAATTGCAGAGAAAAAAATTTCTCCTATAGGTTTGAAAGATAAAAGGCGCTGCAGCAATGGTGCTCCCCAACGACGGTACCAAGGTAAAGTTTTGCGTTTGCGATCGTGCAGCAAGCGGAGAGAACAATTAAGCAAAGCCACTCCTAAAGCAATGTCAGGGTTACTTACTGCAGCTTGCATAGCAACAACACAACCGATGGAGTTAGCAATCAAAAAAGCTTTTTCGTTTACTACTTCACGGCAAAAATCTGCTACTTGTTGTCCCCATGTTTCGATTGTGTAGGCAATATTTTCATTTGGTTTAGGTTTAGCTGAAGCACCAAAGCCAATCAAGTCAATTGCGTAAACACGAAAATTTTCTGCTAGCACGGGAATATTTTTGCGCCAGTGCAACCACGAAGCGCCAAAACCGTGTATCAAAACAATTGCCGGACCAGCGTTCCCTTGAGAATGATAACAGATGGGAAAACCTTGCCACATCCAGGTTTTTGTTGGAGTTAACGCCGTTTTGGAAATAGAAGCAGTCATGAATGTTCCCTCCAGATTAAGCCTTGGCCCAACAAATGTTAAAATTCGCCCCACAAATAGTGTACAAGCTGAGCAGCGATCGTAGTTTGTCACGAATGCTTGCTGGCTAACATCTCGGTAACTAATGATGTCTTACCCCTTACCTCGGCTAAATTTCAGCTTGCTAGTTATGGAGTCATTGTTTTCCTGGGGTTTTTTGTCCTTCCTCAGTAAGTTCTCCTATTTATAGTATAAAATAATATAAGTAATATCGAGAGACCTGCAGGTAAGTTCACACCCATCATTGTCATTACTTTTGAGTGGCACTTGGATACAGAACAGCTACCGCAGTTACAAATGCAGGGTTTTTGTTTTCGCGCTCTGATTGTTTTTTGTCTAATTTAAAACTTGTATGGATGATGTTCAGTAGTTTCACAATTTACGATTGTAAAATAGATTAATAAAATCATTGAATAGAAAGTACCCTTAACAGGGTAGTTTGGAATCGGAAAATGACGCTTACTAAATGAAGAGAATGATATTTTTGTTCTTAGTTCCCAGGGGTCGGAAAAATGAATGTACTAGAAATAATTGATACTCCAGTGGGAAATTACGCACCGGATTTTGAATTGCCCGGAATTGACAAGCAAGTACACCATCTCAGGCGTTATTTAGAAAAATTCCGAGCTGTTGGCGTCATTTCCATGTCTAACCACTGTCCCTATGTAAAATTGTATTTACACAGACTGAAAAATATTCAAAGGGAATTTTACAAACAAGGTTTTACACTCATAGGCGTCAATGGCAATGATGCGAGTCAGCTAGCTATAGAAAGCTTTGAGAATATGAAAGCTTTGGCAGCAGATTGGAAGTTAAACTTCCCTTACCTTTGGGATCCAACTCAAGATGTAATTCGTAGTTTTGGAGCCAGAAAAACACCAACTGCTTTCTTAATAGATAGTAATGGCGTGTTGCGTTACAAAGGACTGATCGATGATAACCCTGAAAATCCCTCGGGTGTAAAAAGGCATTTTTTCAAAACAGCGATCGCTTGCTTGCTCCGAGGTCAAGAAATTTATCCCAAACAGACAGAAGCTGCAGGTACTGCAATAGTATGGCGTAACTAGAGACAGAGAGTCACTGTATTGTTATCTTAAATTGGAGGTAATTGCATATTTTTTCAGAAAGCGTAATTTCATGGGAACACATTACCGACGGGTTTTACTTAAATTAAGCGGTGAAGCCTTGATGGGCAACATGGGCTATGGAATTGACCCAGAAGTGGTCAAGGAAATAGCACAGGAAATCGCAGAGGTGGTAGCTACTGGTGTTCAGATCGCCATCGTCGTTGGCGGAGGCAATATATTTCGTGGCGTGAAAGCGGCGTCGGCGGGGATGGACAGGGCCACCGCTGACTACATCGGGATGATTGCTACGGTAATGAATGCCATGACGCTGCAAGATTCGCTAGAACGAATAGGAGTACAAACGCGAGTCCAAACAGCGATCGCGATGCAGGAGTTAGCTGAACCATATATTCGTCGTCGCGCCATTCGTCACCTAGAAAAAGGGCGGGTGGTTATTTTTGGTGCGGGTTCTGGTAATCCTTTTTTCACCACTGATACTACTGCTGCTTTAAGAGCTGCAGAAATTGAAGCTGATGTTATTTTCAAGGCTACCAAAGTAGATGGAATATACGATGCCGATCCTCACATCCATCCCGACGCCAAGCGCTACAATACTCTGACATACGGTCACGTTTTAGCTAAAGATCTGCGGGTAATGGACAGTACCGCGATAGCCTTATGTAAGGAGAATAATATTCCTATTCTCGTCTTTGACTTAACCGTGCGGGGTAACATCCGCCGCGCAGTCATGGGAGAATCGATCGGCACCCTTGTGGGAGGTTCTTGTGAAATTAGCTGAAGCTGAAAGTACGATGCAAAAGACTGTTGAGGCGACTCAACGAGCTTTTAACACCATCCGCACTGGTCGCGCTAACGCGAGCTTGCTGGATAAGGTGATGGTGGACTACTACGGCGTACCTACACCTCTAAAATCATTAGCAAATATCAGTACGCCGGATGCCACAACAATTCTGATTCAGCCTTACGATCGCAATACTTTGAATTTGATCGAAAAGGCAATTTCAATGTCAGATGTAGGTCTAACACCTAACAATGACGGTTCCGTAATTCGACTGAATATTCCTCCACTAACAAGCGAACGCCGCAAAGAATTAGTCAAAATTGCTGCTAAGTATGCTGAAGAAGGGCGGATTGCTATTCGTAACATCCGCCGCGATGCTCTAGACACCATTCGTAAAATGGAAAAAAACTCAGAAATTACTGAAGATGAAGCACGCGACCAGCAAGAAAAACTACAAAAATTGACTGACAAATACACTGCTAAAATCAACGAACTGCTAGCAGAAAAAGAAAAAGACATAACCACTGTCTAAATCAAGTCACCTCATTTCCAGTATAGCTGGCAACTCAGTATAATCGATTGCTGCTGAATTCGTTTGTTTTTAAACATCATATCTAGTTAAGAATGAACAGTTGGGAGTTAACAAATAAACTCTCAACTATTCATTTTTAGCTCTTTTTACAAAACATGTCATGGAATTTTTCTGATTGCTTTGACACATAAATTTGCAGTTAGGAATTTACTAAAACTTTATAAATTCTCCCCTCGACTTGGTGTAAAAGTTTGTCATGTATATAACTCAAGACTTATGGACAAAGTAGAAGCTAAGGGTAAAAATAAATTTCCATGTCAGAAAAAACAAATAGAAATAACGAAAATATATGAGAAATATTAGAAGAGCTAAAAAATAATAAAATTCAGAAAAATCATTAAAAATATCAGAAAAAAGATGCTCGGATAACAATAAAATTATTGAAACGAGTTGACATAGATGTAAAATTTTGCACGGTAGATGCCAAAATCCAAGTTGAATTTTGGTGAGGTAATCTCAGGGTAAAGTATAAAAATTAAGCAATCATCAGGAGCAAAAAATCAGCCATATGTACGACTGTATTATTGTCGGCGCCGGACCAGCTGGTGGAACAGCTGCATACCATTTAGCCAAGCGGGGACGCTGTGTATTAGTTCTGGAAAAAGAATCTTTGCCAAGATATAAACCTTGTGGTGGTGGAGTATCGCCAAGTGTGGCTCAGTGGTTTGACTTCGACTTTAGCCCAGCAATTTCTGCCAAAGCTAACACAATTCGCTGTACTTGGAAAATGGGGGATCCGGTGGAAGCTGAACTTCAAACCCCGGAACCAGTATGGATGGTACGACGAGAAGTGTTTGACCATTTTTTAATTCAGCAAGCCCAAAAACAAGGTGCACAACTAAAAGACAATACGGAAGTTACGGGGATTGAATTTCAAAGCGATCGCTGGCTAGTAAACACTGCTAATGGTTCGTTTACAGGTAAGTATTTAATTGCTGCTGATGGTGCAAAAGGGCCAATGGCAAAATGGCTGGGCTTTAAAGAACGCAAGCGCCGTTTAGCCGGGGCCTTAGAAGCTGAGGCGCCAGCTCGAGTAGAAAATGGTCACATCGCTCACTTCGAATTTGGTCTGGTCAAAAACGGTTATCTGTGGAACTTCCCGAAGGCAGACGGCTATTCTATTGGTGTTGGAACCTTCATCGGTGGCGAACCGCAAGACTTCAAGAAAATTTTAGACGAGTACGGTAATTCCTTTGGTTTAGACGTAAAAGTTTGCAAACAGTACGGTCATGCTCTTTGTCTGTGGAATGGAGAACAAAAATTGCATACCGATCGCGCTCTTTTAGCGGGGGAAGCGGCTTGTGTGGTCGATCCTTTTACTGCAGAAGGTATTCGTCCCTCGATTTTTACTGGATTAAAAGCAGCAGAAGCAATTGATCGAGCCATAGCTGGCGATATTAACGCTTTAGAAAAATACTCTCAAGCGATCGATGAAGAATGGGGCGCTGATATGGCTTGGGCACAAAAATTAGCTGGACTATTTTATCGTTTTCCTGGTATTGGTTATAAAGTTGGTGTCAAACGTCCTTCTGCACCTCAAATCATGGGTAAAATACTCTGCGGTCAATTGCGCTACAAAGATGTAGCAGATCGCGCCATCAAGCGCCTAACTCCCTTTGGTGGCTAATCATTAACGCTCTCTCCGCCAAGCTGAAGCTATGGCGGAAGATTTTTACTTCCTCAAAAACAAGCTTTTCGGTACGAGCAGTCTTTATACAAGTACCCAGATTTAACCTCGTCGTTAGATTTGTAGTCCTTTGGTAACAAACTACTTCTTTGCTCATAGGGAGTGAGCTTAGCCCTGATTATTTTTAATAATCGGTATAATCGCAAACAAAATAATAAATAATTGGCACTTGCAATAATTCTATTATGATTGTGACGTATCAGGTTCGGCTATTATATTTTTCAACGTGTGAACAGAAGGCACAAAAAACTACCTCGTCTCTCGGCCAAGAGAAGTTTCCCTGCGCTTGAAAGTGGTGGATTTAATCAAGTTTACATTTTCAGAATTTGTCTCCATAAATACCTTGCTTCTGGTCACAATTACTCAAAATTACTTAGTTATTCTGTAGCAAGATTATTGGGTATTTTACCAATTTAGAAAACCTCCCAAAAATCTCAATGGGACTTATAGTTATCTTTTAGTAATAAATTAGACTTTCAAGCCTGAGAGTAGGTATTAATTGCAATTTAGGTATCTTTTAAAGAATATTTGATAATTGCCACACTTATAAATAAATCGTAAATAAATCGTCACGAAAATGTAAATAATTTTTGAGCTTCTCCTTCTTCGCTTAAATTACCATCTGCTTGGAAATGTTACTAAGGATAGAAAATGGGTATAAACTACTTATTTCATTTGATAGAAATATGCTGATTTGTTGTGAAGAATTAAGACAGTAACAGATATAAAACATTACCCTTGTAATAGTATGTTTAAATCCATACTCTCAACGAGTTATTGTCTCTTTTTGCCTAGGGAATTCAAGTTGAACGGAGAAAAGACAGATTATGAAAGTCGCTATTCCCAAGGAAGTTTACCCGGGTGAGTGTCGTGTAGCAGGCACTCCTGAGACAGCCAAGCAACTGATGAAGCTTGGCTTCAACGTGCTTGTGGAATCTGGTGCGGGTGAAAACGCAAATTTTACAAATGACGCTTACATCCAAGCAGGATGCAGTATTGTTGCAGATGCTCCAAGTTTATGGGCGCAAGCGGATATTGTGCTTAAGGTTCGTCCACCCCAGTTGCATCCAAATTTTGGGAAACACGAAATCGAATTTTTGCAGGAGGGAAGTACGTTAATTGGCTTTATCTGGCCAGCCCAAAACCAGGATTTGCTGGAAAAATTAGCTGCATGCAAGGTGACGGTACTAGCCATGGATGCGATTCCACGCATCAGTAGGGCGCAAAAAATGGATGCCTTAAGTTCAATGGCAAATCTGGCTGGTTACCGAGCTGTTATCGAGGCCGCTAACCACTTTGGCCGCTTTTTGAACGGGCAAATTACAGCAGCGGGAAAAGTGCCGCCTGCCAAAGTTTTAGTAATCGGTGCTGGTGTTGCGGGACTGGCGGCGATCGGTACAGCAAAAAGCTTGGGTGCAATTGTTCGCGCCTTTGATACACGTCTTGTGGTGAGAGAGCAAGTAGAAAGCTTAGGGGCAGAATTTTTAAAACTGGATTTTGCAGAAGACGGTTCGGGTGAGGGCGGCTATGCCAAGGTAATGAGCGATGAATTCATCAAAGCTGAAATGGAGCTGTTTGCAGCTCAAGCTAAAGAAGTAGATATTATCATTACCACGGCACTGATTCCTGGAAAAAGAGCACCTTTACTGGTGACCCAGGAAATGGTCGAGAGTATGAAGCAAGGATCGGTGATTGTCGATTTAGCTGCAGAGCAAGGTGGTAATTGTGCTTGTACCCATCCTGATGAAGTTTATCGTTACAAAGGAGTGACAATCGTCGGTCTCACCAATCTACCCAGTCGCATGGCGCAACAGGCAAGCCAGCTTTACGGTACAAATCTTTACCATCTGTTAGCAGAAATGGGTGGAGGAAATAACTACCAAATTAATTTTGAAGACGAGGTAATTCGGGGCGCTTTGGTAGTTCACAAAGGGGAAATTACCTGGCCGCCACCCAAAGTTGTGCCCGCAGACACAAAGACAAGCAAACAAGAAGACAAGCAGAAGGAGTCTTCCGATAGTTCTAGCCCTGCTGCCAGGGAAATACCAGCAGCAGCAGTTCAGACTTCTTCTTTATCTTCGTCTGGGCAAAGTAGTAGTAGCAGCGACCTGTGGCTGCTTTTAATGGGATTAGCCTTGTTGGGAATTGGTATTAGTGCGCCTGCTTCGTTTTTGTCTCACTTGACTGTATTTGTTCTTGCTTGCTTTGTGGGCTGGCAAGTGATCTGGAATGTTAAACCTGCTTTGCACACGCCTTTGATGAGCGTCACCAATGCCATTAGCGGCATCATCATCATTGGTGGTATGCTGCAACTTTCTGGTGGGTCAAGTTTATCGGCTACCATCCTTGGTGCGATCGCTATTTTAGTCGGGACAATAAATATTTCCGGTGGTTTTTTGGTCACCCAACGCATGCTCAAGATGTTCCAAAAGTAGAAGGAAACTATGACAAATAACCTACTAACGGTTGCATATATCGGGGCTAGCGCCTTATTCATTCTCAGCTTGGGAGGATTGTCCGAGCAACAAACAGCTCGCAAAGGTAATATTTACGGTATCATCGGCATGTTGATTGCCTTTGTGGCAACTGCCCTGTCACTGGATGCAAACTCGTACGGTCTTTTAGCTTCGGTGGTTATACCAGGAGCAGCTATTGGTGCGATGGTGGCTTCTCGGGTAGCAATGACCTCAATGCCAGAACTTGTCGCTATTTTACACAGCTTTGTTGGGATGGCAGCTGTGTTGGTAGGTATTGCCAATTACCTGCAACAATCGCAGTCCTTGACCCAAGTGGAGTCCACAATCCACCAAATTGAAATTTTTGTCGGTGTTTTCATTGGTGCTGTTACTTTTACAGGTTCAGTTGTTGCCTTTGGGAAACTGCGGGGTATTATTAGCAGCAAACCTTTTCTTTTGCCAGGACGTCACTTGCTTAACCTGAGCGCGATCGCAGCTTCTGTTTGGCTTGGTTTTCTATTCTTGACCAGGGGAAATTCCACCGGATTGGAAGCCTTGTTACTAATGTGCGCGATCGCCTCGCTTTTAGGCATTAATCTTGTTATGGCAATTGGTGGCGCTGATATGCCAGTTGTCATTTCCATGCTCAACAGCTACTCTGGATGGGCAGCAGCTGCTGCTGGCTTTATGTTATCCAATGATTTGCTGATTATTACAGGTGCTTTAGTAGGTAGTAGCGGTGCTATCCTCAGCTACATCATGTGCAAAGCAATGAATCGCTCCTTCCTGAGCGTAATTCTCGGCGGTTTTGGTGGACAGACCGCTCCTGAAACTGCATTCGCTAGCGTTCGCACAGGAGGTGAAGTAGCTAAAATTACTGCTGAGGATACTGCCGAACTTCTACGCAGTGCTAAAAGTGTGATTATTGTTCCCGGTTACGGTATGGCAGTAGCTCAAGCTCAGTACGCTGTATCGGAATTAACAAAACATCTGCGTGTTCGCGGTGTCCAAGTTCGCTTTGGTATCCATCCAGTAGCCGGTCGCATGCCGGGACATATGAACGTACTTCTAGCGGAGGCAAAAGTACCCTACGATATTGTATTAGAAATGGATGAAATTAATGAGGATTTTCCGAAAACAGATGTAGTACTAGTAATTGGTGCTAACGACACTGTCAACCCCAGTGCTTTAGAAAATCCTAACAGTCCTATTGCTGGTATGCCTGTGCTGGAAGTTTGGAAAGCAAGTACCGTTGTAGTAATGAAGCGCAGCATGGCCAGTGGCTACGCCGGAGTTGAAAATCCTCTGTTCTATAAAGATAATACGCTGATGCTGTTTGGCGATGCTAAGAAAAATCTGGATGCGATCGTCGCAAAATTTGCACAGTTGAGTGAGGAAAGTGTAGATATACCTCAACCAGGAAAAGTGGTATGGTCAACTTGATTAATTGCAACAAACAAGCCTACCTTTTTTTCAAATCATCAGATTTTCACGGCTAGACAAATATAAAAAGCGCGGGGGAGTAGTAAATCTATTCCTGTTCGTAACAAGAGAAACCCGCGCTTGTCTTTTTGATGAAGTTAAAAATATCTTGGTTTGTTTTGCTAGCTTGGTCGTTGAGTCAGCTAAGTGAATGAACCACATACATCCGCTGTGCACAAGATGCATGTTTTGTTCGTTGAAGACGTACCGCAGGTAAACATTTGCACCAAGCAACTTGCTTAAAGCTTCCTTGATTCTCGCTGTGGTGCTCTTGGAGAGTCAGAGTCAAGTAGTGCTGATTTTCATACTCCAAAATTAAGCAATTGAAAGTTCTGTAGATTGGAGTTGAAGTGATTTAGAACTGATAAATTTGTTAGCTGTTGCTCCTTGGAAATAATTGTTGTTGGGGAGTATCAATGCTAGTCAAGTTGTGGTGTAGTTTTTGGAAAGACAGCACTAAAATTTCAACAATCTTATTGACTGCGTTCCCTGAAGCAATGAAAAATTCAGGATACGATCGTGTCAGCGTCTGAGCGATCGCTCCCTAAAAGTGAATTTCTTCAAGCTTGGTTTGGAGCGCAATCCAACCATGACGTTGATTGCTAAGACCAGGCGATCGCTTTTGCTTGAGTTGCTAAGCACTAAGCAAAAATCCAAAGTTCAAAAATCAACAAATGCTAGTTTTGATAAAATCCTTCGCCAGTCTGGAAATTTTGGAAAATAATAAATTAAGTCAAAGCTTGCAACAGTAGGCAAATTTTCTGGGAAAATATGACTTATTCTTTTTTAGAACGCCTGCACAGTCCGGATCGCCCAGTTATTGTCTTTGATGGGGCGATGGGAACCAATCTGCAAAGACAAAACCTCAGCGCAGAGGATTTTGGTGGTTCTGAGTACGAAGGTTGCAACGAGTATTTAGTTCACAGCAAACCAGAAGCAGTGGCGAAGGTTCATCGCGACTTTCTCGCTGCGGGTGCTGATGTGATCGAGACCAATACTTTTGGCGGTACGTCGATTGTTTTAGCAGAATACAACTTGGCATCGCAAGCGTACTACTTGAACAAAAAAGCAGCAGAGTTAGCAAAGCAGATTGCTGCTGAATTCTCCATGCCTGAAAAACCACGGTTTGTTGGCGGATCGATGGGACCGACAACAAAATTGCCAACCTTAGGACACATCGATTTTGACACAATGAAAAACGCTTTTGCCGAACAAGCAGAAGCACTTTGGGATGGAGGCGTTGATTTATTTATTGTTGAAACTTGTCAAGATGTCTTGCAAATCAAAGCAGCACTCAACGGTATTGAAGAAGTTTTTGCTAAAAAAGGCCAGCGACGACCAGTGATGGTTTCTGTCACCATGGAAACGATGGGAACTATGCTAGTCGGTACAGAAATCAGCGCTGTCTTGACGATTTTGGAACCTTATGCCATCGATATTCTTGGTCTCAACTGCGCCACGGGACCGGATTTGATGAAGCCGCATATAAAGTATCTGTGCGAACATTCTCCTTTCGTAGTTTCCTGCATTCCCAACGCGGGTTTGCCTGAAAATGTTGGCGGACAAGCGCATTACCGTCTGACACCAATGGAACTGCGAATGGCGTTAATGCATTTTGTGGAAGATTTGGGTGTCCAAGTGATTGGGGGTTGCTGTGGGACACGTCCAGAACACATTCAACAATTAGCAGAAATCGCTTCTAGTCTGAAGCCAAAAGTCAGACAGCCTCGATTAGAACCAGCTGCAGCATCAATTTACAGTATTCAACCTTACCAACAAGATAATTCTTTTTTAATTGTGGGTGAACGATTAAACGCCAGTGGTTCGAAAAAATGTCGGGAACTGCTCAACGCCGAAGATTGGGATGGGTTGGTTTCTATTGCGCGATCGCAAGTGAAAGAAGGCGCTCATATCCTTGATGTCAACGTGGATTACGTGGGACGCGATGGCGTGCGAGACATGCGCGAACTGGTTTCTCGCTTGGTTAATAACGTGACATTACCTTTGATGCTCGACTCCACGGAATGGGAAAAAATGGAAGCGGGTTTGAAAGTCGCTGGAGGTAAGTCCATTCTCAACTCCACTAACTATGAAGATGGAGAACCGCGTTTCTTTAAGGTGTTGGAATTAGCTAAAAAATACGGTGCCGGTGTAGTAATTGGCACTATAGATGAAGCAGGTATGGCACGCACCGCAGAAAAAAAATTTCAAATCGCCCAACGTGCCTACCGCCAAGCTCTAGAATTCGGTATCCCAGCCCGTGAAATCTTCTTCGATCCGCTGGCTTTACCCATTTCTACGGGTATTGAAGAAGACCGCAGCAACGGCAAAGCAACGATAGAAGCAATCCGCCGCATTCGCCAACAATTGCCGGAATGTCATATTATTCTTGGTATTTCCAACGTTTCCTTCGGCTTGAATCCAGCTGCACGCATCGTGCTAAATTCAATGTTTTTACACGAGGCGATCGCGGCGGGAATGGATGCAGCTATTGTCAGCGCCAGTAAGATTTTACCGCTGTCGAAAATTGCACAGCATCAACAAGAAGTTTGCCGCCAGTTAATTTACGATGAACGCAAATTTGAAGGAGATGTCTGCATTTACGACCCCTTAGCAGAACTAACAAAAATGTTTGCAGGGGTAACAGCCAAACGCGACCAAGGTGTTGATGAAAATCTTCCCATTGAAGAAATTCTCAAGCGCCACATCATCGATGGCGAACGTATAGGTTTAGAAAAACACCTGGATAAAGCCCTAGAAATCTACAAACCCTTGGAAATTATTAACACTTTCCTCCTGGATGGAATGAAAGTAGTTGGTGATTTGTTCGCATCAGGACAAATGCAACTACCTTTTGTGTTGCAATCAGCAGAAACTATGAAAGCTGCAGTTGCGTACCTGGAACCGTTCATGGAAAAAACTGAAGTTGGTAATAATGCCAAAGGCACAGTGATCATTGCTACCGTCAAAGGCGATGTCCATGATATTGGCAAAAATCTCGTAGATATTATTTTGTCCAACAACGGCTACAAGGTCATAAACCTGGGAATTAAGCAACCGGTAGAAAATATCATTGAGGCATACCAAAAGCATAAAGCTGATTGTATCGCCATGAGCGGTTTGCTGGTCAAATCCACTGCCTTTATGAAAGAAAATCTGCAGGTATTTAATGAAAAGGGAATTACTGTCCCCGTAATCTTAGGCGGTGCAGCACTAACTCCCAAGTTTGTCTACGAAGATTGTCAGAAGACCTACAAAGGTAAGGTAATCTACGGCAAAGATGCTTTCTCAGACCTGCATTTTATGGATAAATTAATGCCAGCTAAGTCTGCTGGGAAATGGGACGACCTCAAAGGCTTTTTGGATGAATTTGCCGCAGATGAAAAAGAGTCGGACAATGGTCACAAAACGCCTGCAGCAGACCCAGAAATTTCTCCAGGAAAAGTTTTTGCGGAAACTAAACCACTGGATACCCGGCGTTCGGAAGCGGTGGCGGTAGATATAGAACGCCCTAAACCGCCTTTTTGGGGAACGCAACTGTTACAACCCCAGGATATTCCCCTGGAGGAAGTATTTTGGTACTTGGATATGCAAGCTTTAATTGCAGGACAGTGGCAATTTCGCAAGCCAAAGGAACAATCAAAACAAGAGTATCAAGCTTTTTTGCAGGCAAAGGTATATCCAATTTTGGAGGATTGGAAACAGCGAATTATTGAAGAAAAGTTACTTCATCCCCAAGTGATTTACGGATATTTTCCTTGTCAGTCGGAGGGTAATTCCCTCTACATTTATGAAATTGACTGCAAAGATACAAAAAACCCAAAAGAAGTAGCTAAATTCGATTTTCCCAGGCAGAAATCTTTAAAAAGGCTATGTATCGCCGATTTCTTTGCTCCAAAGGAATTGGGAATTATTGATGTCTTACCAATGCAAGCGGTAACGGTAGGACACGTAGCTACGGAGTACGCCCGTCAGTTGTTTTTGGAAAATAAATACACAGAATATCTGTATTTCCATGGTTTGGCAGTACAGATGGCAGAAGCACTGGCTGAGTGGACGCATGCGCGGATCCGACGAGAATTGGGCTTTGGTGCGGAGGAACCTGACAATATTCGGGATATCTTAGCACAACGGTATCGGGGCTCTAGATATAGCTTTGGGTACCCAGCATGTCCAAATATTCAAGATCAGTACAAACAGTTGCAGCTGTTGAGAACTGATAGAATTAATCTATATATGGACGAAAGCGAACAACTTCATCCCGAGCAATCCACAACGGCGATTATTGCCTATCATCCGGTAGCCAAGTACTTTAGTGCCTGAGTTTGCTTTCAGCTTTTTTTTGATGGCAAAACCTGCTTTGGAATTGTAAAATAACTCCTCGAGTCGGAAAAGTAAAGATCCGCGATCGCTGCTTGTAGTTAGTCAATAAAGTACTGACTGCAAGCTATTAATTCCTAACTCCAAAAGCCTAAAGCTCCATTTACATTGGAAAACAGTCAAACCTAAAATAATAATCTTTGCTCAGTCTAAACCTCACCGCATACCACTGCATTTGCACAGGATAGGTAAGTCTCAATTTCCACCCCTGGCAACCAAAATTAAGCTAATATTCAAGCAGTGCAAGCATTTTAGCCTTCTATTACCCCATGCTTGAAACTTTGCAAACTCAACTTTACCAACTAGAACAATTCGCCAATTCCCTGGTCTTTAACCAACTGACACACCTAAGTCTGTTAAGTCTTGGCATAATTTTTCTGGCTGGATTGCTCACCAGCCTCACTCCCTGCATGCTTTCCATGCTACCAATTACTATTGGCTATATCGGCGGTTATGAAGCAAAAACACGCTTGCAAGCAGCTGTACAGTCAACTTGGTTTGCTTTCGGATTGGCAACAACTCTAGCCACTTTGGGAGTCTTAGCAGCTTTAGTCGGAAAAGTCTACGGGCAAATAGGAATTGGTTTGCCTGTAATTGTTAGTATTATCGCTATTTTAATGGGATTAAATCTACTAGAAGCTTTGCCTTTGCAATTGCCTTCTATTGGAAATACAGACTGGATTTCTCAAAAATTTCCTGCAGCAATGCGAGCATATGCTCTTGGCTTGAGTTTTGGTTTGGTAGCTTCTCCCTGCAGCACACCTGTTTTGGCCAGCTTGCTAGGTTGGGTTGCCAATACACAAGACCTGATCTTAGGTCCAATTTTGCTCATTTCCTACACAGCAGGTTACGTAGCGCCCTTAATCGTAGCAGGTACATTTACTGCCTCTATTAAAAAATTATTAGAATTGCGGCGCTGGTCTGGTTGGATCAACCCAGTTAGTGGCATACTTTTGATTGGATTTGGTGTTTTTTCCCTAATTTCTCGCCTTCCCCTGCAAGGATTTTAATGAAGAACAAAATTAATTAAAGTTTACTCCTGTTCACCCTCAGGGTATGCCTGCAAATTAAGAAATTGCTGACTACCAAAGCTTTTTTAGGAAATGCAATGACTGTAAATAATACGACACAAAATACAATTTCTCAAAAACCAAATTGGCGATCAATTGCTGCTCAATCGTTACGACAGGATGTTTTACCCATACTGACAGATTTACGATTGGCGATAGTACTGCTGTTAATTATTGCATTTTTTAGTGTTAGCGGTACCGTTATCGAACAAGGTCAATCTTTAGCCTTTTATCAAAAAAATTATCCAGAACACCCCGCTGTGTTTGGTTTCCTTTCTTGGAAAGTAATTTTAACTTTGGGCTTAGACCACGTATATCGTACTTGGTGGTTTCTAGCGTTACTTGTATTTTTTGGTACTAGCTTAACTGCTTGTACGTTTACCCGTCAATTACCAGCACTAAAAGCTGCTCGTCGTTGGAAATTTTACGATCAACCCCGACAATTTACCAAGCTGGCGCTGAGTGCAGAACTTGACCGTGGTTCTTTGGATATCCTTCGTCAAGCACTACAAAACCGTCGGTATAAAGTTTTTCAAAAAAACGATAACAATAATGTTCTTTATGCACGTAAGGGAATTTTTGGACGCATCGGTCCCATTATTGTACACGTGGGTATTGTAGTAATTCTTTTAGGTTCTATCTGGGGAGCAATGACTGGGTTTGTAGCTCAAGAAATGGTTCCCAGTGGCAGTACATTTGAGATTAAAAATATTGTTGATGCTGGTCCGTGGGCAAAAACACAAATCCTCAAAGATTGGTCTTTGCGTGTCAATCGTTTTTGGATTGACTATACATCTGGTGGTAGTGTCGACCAATTTTATTCTGATTTGTCGGTTTTGAATAACCAGGGTCAGGAGGTAACTCGCAAGACTATTTTTGTTAACCAACCCCTACGTTATCATGGCGTAACTGTTTATCAAACAGATTGGGGAATCTCTGCTGTGCGGGTGCGGGTGAACAAAAGTCCTATTTTCCAACTACCAATGGCACAATTAACGACTAACGGAGGTGGACGTATTTGGGGAACCTGGATTCCAACAAAACCAGATTTAAGTGAAGGCGTTTCCCTGCTAGCAAAAGATTTGCAAGGAACGGTGTTAATCTATGATACAGCGGGGAAGTTAGTGGATACAGTGCGCAGCGGTATGTCCACACAAGTGAATAAAGTCAATTTGACTGTTTTGGATGTGATTGGTAGTACTGGCTTGCAAATCAAAGCCGATCCGGGAGTACCAATTGTGTATGCAGGGTTTTTTCTGTTAATGTTAGGTGTAGTTGCAAGTTATTTTTCCCACTCGCAAGTTTGGGCTTTGCAAAAGGACGATCGCTTATATGTAGGTGGCAAAACAAATCGCGCTCAAGTGGCGTTTGAGCAAGAAATGTTGCAAATTTTAGCTAATGTGGATAACCAACAGTACCAAGCGCTCGCTGTGTCCGCCAAAAAGAATAAACAAAAAGCTTGAGCATGCAGCGTTCTTATTTCTCGCTGAAAGCAAACAAAAACTAGACGCACTTAAAATAGAGAAATTCCCCACTTCAAGTGCGTCTTTTTGAAGAGATATACCCTACCTAGGGAGCTAAAGCGTGACCGCGCAGCAGACTGCCAATTGTCTTGGCTGTGATTTTTAGCTGAGTGATGGGATTAGCTGGTACAACCGTTTTATACAGGTAGCTATCGAAAGTTAGCCGCTGTACGTCGCGATCGGCACACATTTCCACGAATGCTTCTCGGGTGGCGTCAGAGCGATAAAATATAGTCTGCAAAAGGTCTAGCACTTTATAGGTGAGGCCGTATTTTTGATCCCAACGCTTGAGGTAGATTTTGAGTTGGTCTTCTGTGGGAATACGAGTACCACCGTTGGAGACCTCTACAATCGTTTCCGCGCACATTCGCCCCGACTTGGCAGCAAAGTAAATTCCTTCACCTGAGGATTTGGTAACGTAACCTGCTGCATCTCCTACCAAGGCAATGCGACCGACGACGCGACGAGGACGGGGATGTTCGGGAATTGGATGTGCTTCTACTTTAATAATTTCACCGCCAGCCAGTTTTTCAACTGCACGAGCACGGATACCAGCTTGTAGTTGCTTGATGCTAGCTTTGTTAACGTGCATTGTCCCGGTACCGACGGCTACGTGGTCGTATTTTGGAAAAATCCACGCGTAAAAGTCAGTAGAAACGTCGTTACCCACGTACATCTCTGCCAAATCGTTGTAATAGGACATTTTGTCTGCGGGTAGACGAATGCGCTCTTGAAAGGCGATCGCGTAATTATAATCCCCCGCTTCCATTTCTTTGGCCACACGGGAGTTTGCTCCGTCAGCACCGATAATTACATCGACCTTTATGGTTTTGGCAATTCCTTGAGCACCACCTTCACTATGGTCTGCATAATAAATGGTGTAAGGTTCGGTACTATTTTTAGGTATATCTAGTTTATGAACGGTAGCATTAATTAAATGTGCACCTGATTTTGCCGCTCGATTGCGCAGGTAACCATCTAGTACCTCACGCCGGCACATTCCTATATATTCTTCTTCTTTTTCTAAATAGATATCAACCTCTCGATTGGAGGGCGATATCATTTTCATTTTCCGTACTCGACGGTCAATAATACTCAAAGGCAGATCGAATTCACTTACCATGCATAGGGGAATGGCACCCCCACAGGGTTTGGCATTGTCTAACTTGCGTTCAAACAGGTAAGTTTCGATCCCTGCTTTCGCCAGCGTTTCTGCGGCAGATGAGCCTGCTGGACCTGACCCAACAACAGCAACCCTTATTGTCAAAGGTCTACTCCCAATCTTGACATTTACCGAGAGCATCGTACCACGGAGTTTTGGCTCCTTTCTCGTTCTTGGCCGCCGATCGCAGGGAAATGCAATATTCCTTAATATTTCGCTACTAAATACTTAAAGGGAAGGTTGGAAATTTACTCCCATAATTGAAGGTTGCACAAGCGTTTTTACTGCTGGCTGCAAATATCAAGGCACAAGTTCTAACTACAAGCTGGGGGTGATTTAATTAAAATTCAGAAGTTTGATTTATTGATTGTAGATAAATTTATATTGTAATCTTTTATGGTATAAATAAAACACTCTCACCCTATCAAATAGCCGGAGATAAATCGCAGAGGTTTGTAAAAGTGGGCATAGTCGTTGAAAACGTATCTAAAAGTTTTGGCAATTTTAAAGCAGTCGAGCGGGTGAGTCTGGAAATCAAAAGCGGCTCCCTAGTTGCTTTATTGGGGCCATCAGGTTCGGGAAAGTCCACTTTATTGCGATTAATTTCGGGTTTGGAAGTGCCAGATAGTGGCAGAATTATATTGACAGGGAAAGACGCTACCTATCAAAGGGTGCAAGAAAGAAATATTGGTTTTGTATTTCAGCATTATGCCCTGTTCAAGCACATGACCGTACGGCAAAACATTGCTTTTGGTTTAGAAATTCGCAAGGTTCCGAAAGCGAAAGTAAAAAAACGGGTAGAAGAACTCCTAGAATTAGTCCAATTAGTAGGACTGGGCGATCGCTATCCATCCCAACTTTCTGGGGGTCAGCGACAAAGAGTGGCCTTAGCAAGAGCACTAGCACCAGAACCAGAAGTGTTATTGTTAGACGAACCCTTCGGCGCCCTTGATGCTAAAGTCCGCAAAGATTTACGTGCTTGGTTGCGGCGCTTGCATGATGAAGTACACGTCACCACAGTTTTCGTCACCCACGATCAAGAAGAAGCGATGGAACTAGCTGACGAAATTGTAGTTATGAATAAAGGACGTGTAGAACAGATAGGAACGCCAGCAGAAGTTTACGATCATCCCGCCACAGCTTTTGTGATGAGTTTCATCGGTCCTGTGAACGTTCTCCCAACTTCGGCGCGAATTTTCCAAAACAGCGGATTCGATTCCGCCCACCCCGAAATGTTTTTGCGCCCGCAAGATGTCATTATAGAAACTACTCCCAACGCCACTAACGTAACAGCAAGAGTGAACCGATTGATACATTTAGGTTGGGAAATTCAAGCAGAATTAGTTTTAGATGACGGACAAGTAGTAACAGCACATTTAACACGGGAAAAATTTGAGGAATTAAAATTAGAGCCTCAGCAAAAAGTATACGTCAAGCCTAAGGATGCTAAATCTTTCCCCTTGTACTATTCAATTTAGTTAACGCTTGCCAAAAACTACTTTCTGTTACCGTCCTTGCATTTGCCTAAAAGCAGTTTTGAGTAAATATGTAAGTAATGGATAGGTTCGAGAAAGGAATAAAACACAGCAGTACCAAGATGCAGAGAGCTACTGTTTATTGGCGCTGTTTTCTTGTAACCATTCATTAGTAATCTTGACGCTCAGGATGCAAACACATGCCCACTTTTGTCAAAATCGAGGAAGGCAAAGTTGACAAATCTACTTTCGACCAGTATGTCAGTGCCCACAAAGCTTATGTGAAAGACTTGATTGCCAAAGGACACAAAGCTAAATCTGGCTACTGGACACAGCGGGGAGGCGGTATGATGATTTTCGAGGCAGCCTCCGTCGATGAAGCGAAGGCAATCGTGGCCAAAGACCCATTAGTAAAAAACAACTGCGTCAACTACAAGCTATATGAATGGCAAATTGTAGTCGAATAGCATATTTATAGCATTTAATGCTATTGTATTTAGTAGACCTGGATCTATGCGACTACAACGCCCAAACCTTGTCAGGACCGGAAGGTAGCAGCAATACGGGATGCTTGTGGTAGGCGTAGTCTCCGGGTCGCCCTATTTTAGGAGCGCAAAAGCTACAATGCCTGGTTTTGGAGATATTGTTAAAAAAGCTTTTTACCTCGGTGTTGGGTTAGCTTCTTACGCAGGGGAAAAAGCAGGTGGAACGCTAACAGAACTGCGATCGCAATTCCAAAAAATGGCTGACGAAATGGTTGCGCGGGGTGAAATGACCACAGAGGAAGCCCGTCGCTTCGTTGAAGATATGATGAAGCAAGCCCAACAGCCACCAACACCAACAACAACGACGGAAACAATAACCACCTCTGAACCACGCCGCATCGAAATTCTAGAGGAAGATGAACAACCCACAACTAAAGTTAACCAAAGCGATGATGTAGAGCAATTACGCAAACAAGTTTTGGAACTAGAACAAGAGTTGAAACGCCTGCAACGCGATCGCTAATGAGAAATTTGTAAAGGTTGGTGTGATTGCTGCAGCACTAAAATAAACCTTCAATTTGATGACGTAAAATCTTAGTTAAAACTAAATTCCTCAGGGTGGGTTTTCAGTGCTTCTAGCCAAATAACACTCGAAAAGCGCGGACACTTGGTCAGGTCAAAGAAAACACCTGTAAATCTATCTCGAAAGTGCTGGCGCAATGCCTGCTTACCCATCCAGGAAAAATGTGGATGCAGTTTGGGAAGCTAAAGCAGTAACCGAACAAAATATACCAGTGTCCCCTAGGAGTAACAGCTAGTTATGAAAAATTGGCAAAAGGATTTTTGGGAAACAGTACAAACAGTGGCTGATGAGGTAGAACGCTTCTTCCTAGGAATGGGTGAAATGGTAGACACCGTTTTTGAAATTACAGAAGAAATTACCGAGCAATTGCAAAACACAATAGCCACTGAAATTGACCAGTATTTGCAGGAGTTTTACTGGGAATTAGAAGATATGGTAGTAGACGATTTAGATCCAGCTTTTCCTTACCCAGTAGAAGCTTCAGCATCACAAAATCCTGCTTGTATTGGTTGTCGTCACTATCACGGTCAAGTTTACGGAGGTAATTTGTTAGTATGCGCAATGCATCCCTATGGATGGGATAGTGAAAACTGTCCGGATTGGGAAGCAGAAGATTTATAAAAAGTTCATACCCTTAGGACTTTTAACTATTAAGCACCTAGTAACAGCCATTTGCTTATGAGTAACTCCTCTCCCGAAACAACGTCTCAAGTTGAACAGCAAATTAAGTATGGCGAACGCAACATTGCAGAAGGAAAATTAATCACATTTCCCAATCCACGGGTAGGACGCCGCTATAATATTGATATTTGTTTACCGGAGTTTACCTGTAAGTGTCCTTTTTCTGGCTATCCTGACTTTGCCACCATTCACATCACCTACATTCCTGATGAAAAGGTAGTAGAATTAAAATCCCTCAAACTCTACATTAACAGTTACCGCGATCGCTATATTTCCCACGAAGAATCCGCCAATCAAATTTTAGATGATTTTGTTGCTGCTTGCGATCCTTTAGAAGTTACTGTCAAAGCGGATTTTGCACCCCGTGGTAACGTGCATACAATCATTGAAGTACGCCATCTCAAATCAACTTGACGTTTGTCAATTCACAAGAGGCAACAGCAGCTTCCCGCAGGGTAAGGGAACCTTTATCCCAAAAGACATAAATGTATGATAGTGTGATTAGGTTTGGTTAATTTTGAGCCAAATCATCATGACGGGTAAAACTAATGGCAGTTGCTTCAACCACGGCGACCCCCGCAACGCACTGTCTCCCCAATTTCAATACCTCCCCAAATACAAGTCAAATCAAATTATTTGTGGTCATGGCGTGACAGCGGTAGTGTGTGGCTGGACACCACGCCTGGTGGTGGCTAAGGCTTTACAAAAAGAGGATTTTGCTGCCATAGGTCAGCTATATTCACCGCGACGGGGAATTAATTTTCTAGTCCGAAATCTGCTTGCTAATCCCTACGTGCGATATCTAGTGGTTTTAAACGCAACCAGAGAGGATAAGGTATCGGGGGGGTCCAGCTGTGTTCTGGATTTTTGGCGAAATGGCTGTTATCAAGGTATTTCCGATGCTTCGAAGCCTGTGTGGGTTATTAAATCGGAAATAACGGGATACATCGATATCGAAATACCTTTGGAGGCTTTGGAAGCGCTGAGAACTGCTGTCAAGGCTTTCGAAGCCAAATCTCTAGAGGAAGCGATCGCAATCATCAAATCCCTTCCCAAGCAAGCAGAAGCCTGGAGCGTGCCACAAGAATACCCAATGAACGAATATGCCACGTCCTTGCTTCCCGCAAGGCAAATCGGACACAGCATTGAAGCACCTACGATCGCTGAGGCTTGGGTTCAGATATTGCATCGTATCCGTAGGTTTGGAAAGCTTCGCCTGAACTCCTACGGCGGGACTTGGCAAGAGTTGGTCACCCTCACAGCAATTATTACGGCGGAAACACAAAAGGAGTATTACCTGCCGGATTATCTGCCGCTGGAAAAAACTTTTATTCAAGAATATTGCGAGCATTTATTAAAGGCAGAAGGCAAACAGCAGAAGGCAGAAGGAGAAGGAGTTAAGTATACTTATGGCGATCGCCTCAGGTCCTATTTCGAAGTCGACCAGATAGAGCAAGCGATTCGAGCACTGCAAAAAAATCCCTATTCCTCGAGAATCGTGCTCAACCTTTGGGACTCCAAGTACGACCTCACAAGCAGCGAACCGCCGTGCCTGAATCATATTTGGATTGCTGTGAGTGACTCGAAGTTGATTCTTGTGGCGACGTTCCGCAGTAACGATATGTTTTCTGCCTGGCCGGCTAACGCGATGCAGCTAATCGCTCTACAGCGATACATCCAAGCTAGGGCGGTGCCACATATTCCGCTTGGATCGCTAGTTACCGTTAGCCATAGCGCTCATATATACGATGATTGCTTTGAAGCGGCGGACACAATTATCAAACAGCACTACCCTCCCAAGCAAACCTTCTGGGATCCTGCAGGTAGCTTCGTAATTAGCGTCGGTCAAGAGATTGTAGTGGAACTGATTTCTCCTGGAGCGGGCGAAGTGCTTCGGGTTTATCGCGGACGTACCGCAAAGCAGCTTTATCGTCAGATTGCAAGCGATCGCCCGGACTTAGAAACCGCGCACGCCCTCTACCTTGGCACAGAGCTACAGAAAGCGGAAATCGCTTTTACAATGCAAATTCCCTACGAACAAGATAAGCCGCTAAACCCTAGCTAAGGTCACGGCTTCGGGTTGGTCTTGGTATTTGCCTTGACGTGCCTGGTAGCTGACAGCACACTCATCGCCTTCGAAAAACAATAGCTGCACCACCCCTTCATTCGCGTAAATTCGACAATCCGCGCTAGAAGAATTAGAGAACTCCAAGGTAAGATGTCCGCGCCAAGCTGCTTCTGCTGGCGTCAGATTAGCAATAATGCCACATCGAGCATAGGTGCTCTTGCCAATGCAAAGTACAGTGATGTTTTCCGGCACCTCTAATCGCTCTAAAGCTACACCTAAACCATAGGAGTGTGCTGGCAGGATAAAGAATTCGCCGGCTTCATCCTTGTGGAGTGCTGTTGCTTCTAAATTGGCGGGATTAAAATTTTTTGGATCCACCACAGTTCCGGGAATGTGCCGGAAGATGCGAAATTCCCGGGGAGATAAGCGGATGTCGTAGCCGTAGGAAGATAAGCCAAAGGAAATTACGCCGCGAGTTTCGATGCGACGAATTAAAGTCGGTTCAAAAGGCGAAATCATGCCTTTTTGAGCTTGCTCGTAAATCCACTTGTCGTTTTTCAGCATTTGTTTAGGGTACATTCAAAAGCTTTTAAGGTTGATGACTGCGGCGGATCTCCGTAATCTGGTCTGCTATCTCCAGGATAGATTTGGGCATTTCTGGACCCGTGAGAATAATATCGACGTGAGCAGGACGTTTTGCCAGGAAAGAGAGAACTTCTGTTTCAGGAATTAAACCAAACTTAATCGCTAAGCTCAACTCATCCAAGACAACAAGAGAATACTTACCCTCAAATACGACTTTTTGTGTATGTTGCCACAATTTTTGTAGGGCTTGGGTTTCGCTCTCGTCAAGATGGGGTGTATCGATGCAACGAGGCAAGTCGCAGCGAATCCAATCTAAATTCTGTCCTAGTCGAATGGGACGTTCTTGTCCTTGGTTGATACCTCCTTTGAGGAATTGCACCACTAATACTGGCGTACCCTGACCGGCAATCCTCAGTGCTTGAGCCATGACGCTAGTAAAGAAATTACGATTTATGCTCGTGAAAACTTGTACTAATCCTTGGACTGCATACGGTAGGGCAAGGTTTAAATTTCCGCCTGGGGTTTCTAACTGGGCAACCATCATTACTTAAATAATTTATTACAATTTAAAATTCTAATTACTTAAAAACACGGAGGTACAATCGCACTATTTTGGGGAGGAAATGAAGTTCATCAAGTATCTGCTTCCTTGCTAGCTTTCCAGAAATGTTGTAAAAAAAGACACATAGATTTGGGAAATATACATTTCAGAAATGAGAGGAGGGGACTATGATATTGTGAATATCTTCTAATTGTCCGGATAGGAAATTTGCTTTTTTGTTTTGCGAAACAGAATTAGTACAGTTGTGAAATGGACAGGATGAGGAGCGAAATTTTGTGAGATTGGTGATTTTGGGAGGTTCAGGAGCTGGAAAAAGCACTCAAGCACAAAGGCTTTGCAAGCACTTCGATCTTCCTTTGATTTCGGAGCGTGAAATTTTGCGAGGGGCGATCGCGTGCTTGAGCAACAGAGGTTGGTTGGCGCGGTTCGATCTGGAAACTAAAGAGTTAGTTCCAGACCAAATGATTATAGAATTTATGCGGGCTCGGCTCAAACATGCCGATGCCAGTCGTGGTTGGGTATTGGAAGGTTATCCCCGTACTGCCGTGCAAGCAGAGGAATTGGATTTTTTGTTGGAGACTTTGGATCAGCAGTTAACGTGGGCTGTTTATTTACAAGTACCGCAAGCCGTTATGGTTAGCCGTGCTTTGGGGTGTTCTCTTCCAGACGAACAACCTGAAATTGTGCAACGCCGTGTCGAGTTATTTTACGATCGCACCATTCCTGTGTTGGAGTATTACGATCGCCGTCGCCGTCTGTTGACTGTTAATGGTGACCAGCCTCCAGAAATTGTCCAGTATAACATCGTCAACTTCCTTTCAGTCTTTTAATCTTTGTCTTCGAGCCAGGATTATACCATCATTAGTTCGAATTGCGATCGCCAAGCGTGCCGGATGGCATATCGCGCTTGATTTGCTCCTCATCATGATTGTAAAAAGAGAAATTCTGACATAGTTGTTTAAAAATGCCTAAACTGTTCACTGAAAGGATAACCTGAAGGCAGTAATATATATCAGAAATTTGAGGCTACCCCAATGGTTTGGCAGCGTCCAGACGGTCGGCAACCCTACGAACTTCGTCCCGTAAGCTTTGAGCTAAATTTTACTCGCTTTGCTCCTGGTTCCGTGTTAACGGTTTGCGGTGAGACAAAAGTCTTGTGTACCGTGAGTGTGGCGGAAGAAGTTCCCAAGTTTCTGATCGGCACTGGTAAAGGGTGGCTGACTGCTGAGTACCGAATGCTACCAAGTGCCACTCAGCAACGACAGGAGCGGGAATTTTTGAAATTGTCTGGAAGAACTCAAGAAATTCAGCGTTTGATAGGACGTAGCTTGCGGGCAGCAGTAAATTTAAATTTGCTGGGAGAACGTACGCTTACTGTGGATGCAGATGTTTTGCAAGCAGATGCTGGTACGAGAACAGCAGCAATTACGGGTGGATTTGTCGCCTTAGCAAATGCGGTTTCCAAATTGTTACAGCAGGGAGTGTTGGAGCGATCGCCCCTAAGAGCGCAAATAGCGGCTGTTTCTGTAGGCTTATTAGAAGGGGAACCATTTTTAGATTTGAACTACATCGAAGACGTAGCTGCTACTGTAGACTTTAATGTGGTAATGAACGAGCATTTAGGAATTATAGAAATTCAGGGAACTGCGGAAGAAGGCAGTTTTAGCCGCAGCCAGTTAGATCGATTGTTAAATTTTGCAGAAAAAGGAATTCAGCAATTATTAAGCGCTCAAAGACAAGCAATTAAAGATTGGGAGCAGTTATATCCAGGATAAATTCTTTGTGATTTGATACTGTTTTTTACACCAGCTTGTTTGCAGGTGTTGCCTCCTCATTTGGGGAAGTTGTCATAAAAATTTGCAAGAAACACCCAGGGTGAGATTAAAAGTTTCAAAAGCTAAACAGCAAGACACTAAGGAGTTAGATATCGTAAAACTTGGAAGCAGTTGGTGATGAAAAAGAAATGAATAAAAAAATAGAAGTTTTACCAGACACAGAAGCCTTGGTGGAGCGAGCGCTAGAGTTGCTTTTAGCGAAAATTCCAGCTGCCATTGAACAACGGGGAATATTTACCATTGCCTTATCTGGTGGTAACACGCCGAAGCCGTTGTATGAAGCGATCGCCAAACAAGATCTTCCTTGGGACAAGATACACGTGTTTTGGGGAGATGAACGTTACGTTCCTCCCACAAGTTTGGAGAGCAATTTCAACATGGCCCGTCAAGCATGGTTAGAGCGGGTAAACATACCAGCAGCTAACATTCATCCTATTCCCACAACACAAGGGGATCCCGCGGTATCTGCTGCTCAGTACGAACAACAATTGCAAGAATTTTTTCAGACTGCGCCGGGTGAATTTCCTGCTTTGGATGTAATTTTACTAGGAATGGGCGATGATGGTCATACTGCATCCTTATTTCCCCATACAGAGGCGCTCAAAGTTCGCGATCGCCTCATCACTGTGGGAAACAAAGATGGCCATCCCCGCATCACCTTTACCTATCCATTCATTAACGCCGCCAGGTGCGTAATTTTTTTGGTATCTGGCGCCAACAAGAAACCAGCTTTGGCTCAAGTCTTTGCACCAGAAGGCGACAGTGATGCTTATCCATCTCGTCTAATTCAACCTCAGGGAGAACTTTGGTGGCTGTTGGATGCAGCTGCAGGAGATGAACTCAAACAAGGATGAAATCAAACATCTAAGCTTGCCATCTTTAAGCCTTCTGTGTGCAAAAAAGTAATTGTTAAAATCGGAAGCTAGAGTTGCCGTTCTCATAGCTGGCATATTTTACTACCATACGAATATAAAGGCTTAATTCCATGATCGTCTGCCCTAACTGCAATCACCCCAACCCTGATGGCGCTATTCAATGCGAAGCCTGCTATACTCCGCTACCAGCAACTACAACCTGTCCTAACTGCGGAGCCACCGTACAAGCAGATGCTTCCTTCTGCGGACAATGTGGTTATCACCTGCGTGCTGGGAAAGCAGCGGTAGCCGCAACTGTAGCGCCTGATATTCCTCCGGTGGAAGTACAACCTTTAGTTACCCCCGAACCACTCGTTCAACCACAACCGCTATCGCTTGGCAAAACCGCCGGTCACACTACTCCTGATTCTTCTCCTTTACCACCAACAGCAGTGGCCGTTCCCCCAGAAAGCAATCCTCCATATTCAACAGAGGAAACAAATTTGTCGCCGCCTCCAATAACTCAACCGGTGACTGAACACAAAAAAACTGCAGCACCACCTTCCCAAGGCGTACCGGCTGCAAGAACACAATTACAGCAGGTAACAGCACGCTTGATTCACGTCCAAACCAACAGAGAGGTGGAATTGCCACAGAATCTTTCTGTGATTCACATTGGCAAGCCTAACGATCGCATACCTCCAGACATAGACGTTTCCGGATTTCCCAACTCCGAAATCGTGTCGCGGGTTCATTGCGATATTCGCGTGGAGTCAGATGCTTATTATATTGAAGATGTGGGTAGTTCCAACGGCACTTATATTAACAATTTACCGTTGTTACCGGGAAATCGCCATCGCTTGAGACCAGGCGATCGCATTAGTTTGGGTAAAGGAGATTTAGTAACATTCCTATTTCAACTGTCCTGAACAGTCGGTTATATTGGGGATGGATTGATACAACCCTAGCACGTGATTACACTTATCCTCTTACAACCACTACAATCGATCCCTGCCCAAAGCTGGACTTTTGCAGACGATGAACCACTAATCCGGATTGGACGCGCTGCAGATAACCATGTTGTTCTGTACAGCGCCGTAGTCTCCCGCTACCATGTCGAAGTGCGAAGATTGGGTAAAGGTTGGGAAGTTGTAAGTTTAGGTGCCAATGGCACTTACGTAGATGGAGAGGCTATTGTGCAGCTGCCAGTAACTGATGGAGTTATTCTCCGTCTTGCCCGTTCCGGTCCACAAATTCAAATTCGCCTGAATTTGCCACCAACGGAAATTTGCTCCCCATCTAGCAGCGGTTGGGAAGAAGGAGGGTTAAACGGTAAAAAAAATTACCACCATCTCCCAGAAAGTGTCCTCAAGGAACCTCACAACTAAAATCCCAAGATCAATAGCAGAGGAAAATACATCGATGCGGGAACCAAACAAGGATTGGCAATCATTGCTTGTCACACAAGCTCCAGCCGAAATGGAGCGTATGGGATTTATCTGGTTGATAGCAGCAGCGCTGACTACCGCATTTCTATGGCAAATCCCGGTAGGAAATTATATTTTATACCCATTTACCATCCTGGCTACTTGGTTTCATGAAATGAGTCACGGCTTAATGGCGTTGTTATTGGGAGGTGATTTTCGGCAGTTACTAATTTTTCCCAATGGCTCGGGCGTAGCATTTTACAGTTATAGTAGAGGTTTTCTGTTCAGTGGTTTCGGTCGGGCTTTAATAGCAGCTGCCGGACCTATGGGACCTCCAATTGCTGGTGCAGTATTAATACTGGCTTCTCGCAACTTGACAACGGCAGTCTGGTGTCTGAGAATTTTGGGCGCTTTTTTGCTGTTGTCGGCAGTAATTTGGGTGCGATCGCTATTTGGATTAATAGCAATTTCCTTGTTAGGTCTGCTGGTTCTGGGTATTGCACTAAAAGCACCTCGCTATCTTGTGGGATTTACTACCCAATTTTTGGGCGTTCAGGCTTGTGTCAGTACTTATCACCAACTCAACTATTTATTTAGCTACAGTGCTCCTTTTTCAGGACTGTCGGACACTGCACAAATTCAACAGGAGTTATTTTTACCTTACTGGTTTTGGGGAACTTTAATGGCGCTCGCATCCATGCTCATTCTCGTACAAAGTTTGCGTATCGCCTATAGTTCTCAATGAATTCCAACTCCTTACCCTATCTGACTCGCATACCGAGTTTTTCATCCCAGTGCAATGGTTTGCTAGCTTTTGGCAAAGGAGCTTCTGCTGTTTGGTTGACCGTAATCCCGTATTTCCACTGGGGAGGACAAATAGCAATGTATCTTGCATAACCTCCAGTCCCGCCTTGAAATTTGGGAAAGCCTATTGCTACAAGAGCACCAGTTTCCGGTACTTTGTCAAGGTTGGCAACTCCCTCAGCTTGAGTATAACCATGGTGCAACAGCCAAGCTTCTCCTTCTAAGTTTGGTGTGGTGTCGGTGTCTAATGGTTCGTGACCGTGAAAGAGAATGCGTCGCTGCAGATGTAAAAATTTCAGCGCTTCTAGCTTGACTCCCGGAAATTGAGTTCTTGCAGCTAGTTGGGGATTTGGCCATTCCTTGGACCAGTCAGAACGTACAAATACAACCGAACCGGGGGGAATTTTACCGTGCTTGGCTTCCCATTCTAAAATATCTGCTACCGTTAAGTGATAACCAGGATTTTTAGCTACCTTGTCTTGAATGGGAATCACTACTAGCGGTCGAATAGTATAGGTTGCGGGTAACTCATCAATGGATGGGTAGTTGGGATCCCAATGAGCTGGTGGATCTAGCTGAGTTCCCAGCTGATCTGTAGATAAATCGTAATGGGTTGCTTCAAACCCATCTTTCTCATAAGTGTAGGGTTGACCGGTTTGAGGATTAATAGTTCTAGAAAAGGTAGATGGACCAAAACCTTTCCAAACGGGAATTTCGGGAGTAATTGTATGGGTTAGGTCAACGTATTTGGCTTTTTGTAGCGATCGCTCGTATGCTCGCCACAAGCTCAAATCCTCTACTGGTGGTTTGGCTTCTAAGCTTGAACAAATCAAGATAATCGATATTAATACACAAGCAACTATTAATAATAGTCTGAAATTACATGCAATACCTTGAGCGATCGCTGTTATTAATTTTAAAAAATAACTAATCAATCTTAATATTATTCTTCTCATCATTTTAGCTACTTGGGGGACACCAGAGAGAATTTAGGCATTTCCCTGCAACCAATCAAAAATGCGGTCTAGTTCGTGCAAAGATACCAACCCGTATTGCCAAAGAATTATTGGTAACAAATTTGGATTTTGCTCGGGATGGCGTAATGCTAATTGCAAATCAGCTGCTGGAATGGCTAAATCGTCTTGCAAAAAATGGAGAAGTTTTGCAAGTTTATCTTCCATACTTGCCACCTCTTTTTCGGCAATATGTACTGAGATTAAGCTACAAAGTTGAACAATTTGTGGAGATTTGATGAGACTAAAGTGTCATATCGTTTCTCCCCAAAATAACTACAAATATTCTTGGCTTGTAGCAAGCACGCCTGATACTGATAACAAACTTTTAAAAACTGGTACCAGTTTCAAAAAGCGACCATAAATACCCCTAGCACAAGTAGAAGCTTTGGCAAAGACTAAAGCAAATTCAATTCCAATCAAGCTCTAGTAAGACTTCTGCAGATTTTTCGAATTCAAGTTAATAGGCATAATATCATTACAGAAACAAAGCTGGATATTAAAATTTTTATATTTTTATCGCTAGAAAATTAATCCTCTTGTTTTAAGATTGCTTTTGCTTCTAGTAGCTGCTGTTTGTGTTGTTCATCTAAAGTGGGATATTTGAGATGAAGTTCTTGGCATCGAAAGCAGATAATATCAGCAACAGCTAGGCGTGCGAACCATTTGTGGTCAGCAGGAATAATATACCAAGGTGCCCCAGCAGTACTGGTATGATTAAAAACATCTTCGTAGGCTCTTATGTACTCATCCCAGAAAGCACGTTCTTTCACGTCATCAATGGAAAATTTCCAATTTTTTTCTGGTAATTCAATTCGCTCTAAAAAACGTTTCTTTTGTTCTGATTTGGAAATAAATAGAAAAAATTTCAGCACAATGATGCCATTATTCACAAGATAGTTTTCAAAGTTGTTAATTTCCTGAAATCGTTGCTTCCAGATGTGTTCTCCCTTTAATGATTCGGGTAATCGTTGCTTTTGCAAAAGTTCTGGATGAACGCGAACTACCAAAACTTCTTCATAATACGAACGATTGAAAATACCGATCCGTCCTCTTTCTGGTAAAGATTTAGCTGCTCGCCACAAATAATCGTGAGCTAATTCTTCTGCGCTGGGTGCTTTAAAGCTAAATACCTGACATCCTTGGGGGTTGACGCCAGACATAACATGCTTGATGATACTATCTTTACCAGCTGCATCCATTCCTTGAAATATAATTAGCAAGGCATAGGTATTTTGAGCATAAAGAAGATCTTGATATTTTCTTAGCTGCTCGAGATCGATTTCTAATTTACCTTCTGCATCAACCTTGCTTTGAAAAGAACCTGTATACTTGGGGTCGTAATCCCTCGTGAGGGAAATTTGCGAGCCGGGTTTGACAATTAAACGAGGGTCATTCATAGCGGCGTTTGTGGGATGGAGGAAGATTTTCGCTAGTAGGGCGCATTGCTTCTCGACCGAGAACAAACATTCCCGCTACACCCAAGCATACAAACCAGATGTATTGATACCAATATTTTCCTATTTGTTCGAGCGTACTGAGTTGGGGATGCAACGTGTAGAGGTAAAGTAACAGTACGACTATCATCAGCGCTCCAAAACCAACAAAGCTTAGTCCGACGCGAATGCGTGCAGGTCGCAGCTCCCAGTCGCTTATTTTTTCTAAGTCGATTGCTGCTAACTCTTTGAAAGAATCCTCTGCTACAGTTGAAGCTTGTTGCAAGTTTTTTGCCAATTGAGATGGTAAAAGCGGTACCAAAGTTGCTACAGTTGGACGGCGCAATAAGGCCTCTATGTCTCTGAGTAATTCGAGTAATTTAGGGGAAGCAGGTTGTTGAGAAAACTGCGGTTCTTCTGTAGCATTTTGGAAATCTACTTCCGAATCGAAATTCATGGTACGCCCCGCCACTGAACGAGTAAGTGATATACCTGTACTTCTAACACAGATTTGTGGGTGGGCGTGCAACAATTGCAAAATTGCAACTGGAGCTAGCTGACGCTACGTGTAAGCCATTTATACCAACTTTCTAATCCGGTTCCAGTTAATGCTGAAACTTGAAAAATGCAAATTTTAGGGTTGATATGACGAGCATATTCTATGCACTTTTGTACATCAAATTGCAGGTAAGGCAACAAATCAATTTTAGTAATAATCATTACTTGGCTAGTACGAAAAATATGGGGATATTTTATTGGTTTATCTTCTCCTTCTGTCACAGAAATAATCACTACTTTGATATTTTCTCCTAAATCAAACAAAGCGGGACAAACCAAATTACCAACATTTTCTATCATCACCACGGAATCAGGGAGAGGATTCAGTTTTTCCAATCCTTGCTCTATCATAGCTGCATCTAAATGGCAGCCGGCTCCTGTGTTAATTTGAATTACTGGACAACTTGTTTCTCTAATTTTTTGAGAATCGTTAGTCGTTTCTTGATCGCCTACAATAACACTAATATTTAAAGTATTTTTCAAATCCTTTATAGTACGGATTAAGAGAGTAGTTTTGCCCGCACCTGGAGAACTCATAAAATTTACAGCGAAGACATTACGCCCTTTTAACCATCCCCGATTTTGGGCTGCTATTAAGCTATTTTTGGCGAGAATATCTTCTTCTAAGGAAATAGTAGTGTTACGAGTTTTCGGAGCAACTTGGGAAAGTTCGCCATGGTTTGGGTGAGTGTGGGAGTGAGTAATAACAGTGCCATCCGGTAAAGTGTGGGTGTGAAAGTGGTGAGAGTTGTTGTTGGTATTCAAAAATACGGATTCACCTGTTTTTGGATTAACTAATTGAGTGTCATTATGATCGGAACAACCGCAATTTACACACATACTTCCTCGATTTCTATTTCCTTAATTTTGAGTTCTTCACCAGCTATGACATCTATTTGCGAGCTACCGCACTGACACCGACCAAAAGGCTTTTCTAAAGGTACTTCCAAACCGCATTCGCAACATTTTCCTAAACCGGGAGTTTCGAGAATTTCTAACTTTGCCTTTTCTAAAACAGTACCTTGCGAACAAATATCAAAACAAAATCGAATGGCATCGGGCATAATAGCTGAGAGTTTTCCTATTTGTAATAACACTCGTTGTACTTTTGCACCTTGGGCGTGTTCGGTAACAATGGCGACAATATTTTGAGTAATTCCTAGTTCGTGCATAATCGCTCGCCAAAAAATGCCAAGTGATTAACAAATTCTTGGTAGTTGATCGCCGACAAGCATATCCACTATTCGTTCCGTTCCGAAAATAGTTTTTAACAACACAATTTTTGGGGGTGAGGAAATAACTTCGCCGATAATACAAGCGTTTTTTCCAGCGGGATGAGAGCGCATGACCGAGAGAACTTTGTCAGCGTTTTCCCGTCCTACTACAACTACTAATTTACCTTCGTTGGCTAGATACAAAGGATCTAAACCTAATATTTCGCAGACACTTTTTACTTCTTCTCGAATTGGTATACATTGCTCGTAAATACGAATTGCCACATTGGAACTGAAGGCGAATTCGTTTAAAACAGTGGCTAAACCGCCGCGTGTTGCATCCCGCATAGCATGAATTTCGGGACAAACATCAAGGATTGTTTCTACTAAACTATTTAATGGCTGACAGTCACTTTCGATTTGGGTTTCTAATGCTAATTCTCCCCGGGAAATTAAAATTGCTGTACCGTGATTTCCTAATTCACCATTAACTATCACTACATCTGTAGGTTGAATGTTATAAGCAGAAATAGAAATACCTGCAGGAATAACGCCAATACCTGTCGTGTTGATAAATAATTTATCTGCTGCACCGCGATGTACTACTTTTGTGTCGCCAGTGACGATTTGTACGCCTGCTTGACGAGCAGCAGCTTGCATGCTGTTAACAATACGCCGCAGTATTTCCACTGGCAGTCCTTCTTCTAGAATCACGCTACAGGTAAGATATAATGGCTTGGCACCACTGACTGCCAGATCGTTAACAGTACCGTTAACAGCCAATTCTCCGATATCACCACCAGGAAAAAATAAAGGATCTACAACATAGGAGTCAGTAGTCAAAGCAAGTCTATCGCCTTGGGAAAGGAAACTCGCTAAATCGAAAGTTGCTTGGTCTTCTAATTGCCAAAGGATGGGATTATCAAAATTACTGACAAAAACATCAGTAATTAAATCGTGCATTGCTTTACCACCACTACCGTGTGCAAGGGTAATGTTGGTGTCGTGTAATTGAGTGCAGCGATGGCGAAGTTGTTCTTTTTTTTGCCAAAGGGAATTTAGTAAGGAATTATTCATAATCGCTCTTTCTCAGCAAGTTGCAAGCAAAATTAAGTAGCATAATTAGTTTTTTGTTTGTGAGGTAAACAAACCTACGTCGTGACCTTATTTTTGCCTGTCCGAACCAAGCGATTATATTTGTAGTAAGCTGCGCAAGCACCTTCTGAGGAAACCATACAAGTACCGATTGGTGTTTCTGGGGTGCAAGCTGTACCAAAAACTTTGCATTCCCAAGGTTTGACCAGACCTTTAAGAATATTTCCGCACTGACAGGCTTTATGATCAGCAACCAGGAGATTGGGAATGGTAAATTTATTTTCGGCATCGAATTGGGCGTATTCGGAACGAATTTTTAACCCCGAATCAGGTATTTGACCCAATCCGCGCCATGGAAAATTTTCTCGCACCTCAAAAACTTTGTTCATGGTGGCGATCGCCGTTTGGTTACCTGCTTTGTCTACCAATCGGTGGTATTGATTTTCAACTTCGCAGCGATTCTCTACTAACTGTCTTAACAGCATCCAAATTGATTGCAGGATGTCTAATGGTTCAAATCCTGAAATGACAATTGGTTTGCGGTACTGTTGACAAATTAATTGATATGGGTCGGTACCTATTACCGTACTGACATGACCGGGACCGATAAATGCATGCAATTGCAACTGAGGATGATTTAGCAGTGCTTGTAAAGCAGGAATTACGAGAATGTGATTGCAAAACACGCTGAAGTTGTTGATGTTTTCTGCTGCTGCTTCTAGGATGGTCAAAGCTGTAGCAGGAGCTGTGGTTTCGAAACCCAGAGCAAAAAACACCACTTCTTTGTCTGGGTTGGCTTTTGCAATTTTCAAACTGTCTAAAGGAGAATAAACAGTATGGATGTCTGCACCTTGGGTTTTGGCTTGTAGCAAAGTTGTCTGAGAACCGGGAACTCGCATTGCATCTCCGAAGGTTGCAAAGATGACGTTAGGGTTTTGAGAAATAGCGATCGCATCATCTAATCTACCTTTTGGCATTACGCATACTGGACAACCGGGACCGTGAATCAATTCAATTGCTTTTGGTAAGATTTCTTCGATTCCGTATTTAAAAATGGCATGGGTATGACTACCGCATACTTCCATGATTTTGATAGGTGTTTCTAACAAGTGGCAGAGTTTTTCTATTTGCCAAATTAACGCTTCTGCTTTCTGGGGATCGCGAAATTCATCAACATATTTCATTGCTTGCTAATTCTTGTAGTAAATGTAAAGTTTCTGCTGCTTCTTTTTCATTGATTCGATTCATGGCAAAACCGACATGAACTAATACCCACTCTCCTACACATGTCTCGGGAGGATGTTCATCGTTCACGATCAAACTAATATTAACTTGACGCTTCACACCACTAATTTCGACTATTGCTAATTTCTTCTCGACATCAGCTATTTTTATGATTTTGCCAGGAATACCCAAACACATTATTAATTTTCCTTCTCGCAAACAGCGATATAAATAGATATATTTATCTGAAAATTTCCCGGAAATTATCTACCTCCTTTTTCGGTGGAAATTTGCGGCTGCAATTACTGCTTGACCTAGGGACAAACCTCCGTCATTGCACGGAATTAGACTGGGTGTTAGTACATGGAAATTTAATGCTTGTAAGTAGTTTTTTAATTGTTCTAACAAGATAGAGTTTTGAAAAACTCCTCCTGTTAAAACTATTTTATTTAGTGGATAATGGCGACAAATAATATTAACCATTTTGACTATATTTTCAGCTAAACTTTGATGAAATTTAGCAGCGATCGCTGCTGAAGAAAATCCCTGTTGCAAGTCGCGGAGCAAAGCTTGCCACATCGGATAAGAATCCAGATAATAAATGTTGTCCGAAAGGCTAACATGAAAAGAATAGTTTTGTGTTTCTTGGTGATTATTCCAGCTTTTAGAATCAACTAAAGCTTCCATTTCTATTGCTGGTTGTCCTTCGTAACTGCACTCTTCTCGACAAACTCCAATAGCAGCAGCAACAGCATCAAATAAACGTCCTACTGCAGAAGTTAAGGGAGAATTAATTCCCTGGGAAATAAGCTGGTTGAGAAGTGACAATGGTTTACCTTCCAAAAATTGGATGATTTCTAATTCTCCATATTTATTTTTCAAATCCTGCCAATCAAAACCAGAAATTAATTGACTGTAAGTATTACGCCAAGGCTGTTTAATAGCTTGCTTTCCACCTAACATAGGCACAGGTTTAAAAGTAGCCAATCTCTGAAAATCATGGTAATTAACTAATAAAAATTCTCCACCCCAGAAGGTTCCATCTTCTCCGTAACCCAAGCCATCTAAAGCGATACCCAGTACAGGTGGTGAATCCAGAGGAATTCCGTTTTCCGCCATACAAGCAGCAATATGAGCATGATGGTGTTGAATGGAAAAAAACGGAATTTGATTAGTAGCTGCTAGTTGTTTGCCAAGCTTAGTTGATAAATATTCAGGGTGGCGATCGCTGGCGATCGCTTGTGGTTTATGCTCGAATAAATTTAAATATAAATTTAATGTTTCTTGATAAGCAGCAAATGCAGTTGCGTTTTCCAAATCTCCCAAATGTTGAGATAAAATTGCTTGTCCATCTCGTAACAAGCAAAAGGTATTTTTTAATTCGCCACCCATCGCTAAAACAGAAGGAGAATTGCAAAATCCAAGCGGTAAATTAATCGGTGCTGGTGCGTATCCCCTAGCACGGCGAATTGTTTGCACTCTATCCCCAATTACCCGTACTACTGAATCATCTACTCTGTTAACAATCTGCCGGTCGTGGAGAAGAAAATAATCAGCAATCTTACCTAACTTTTTCCTTGCTTCCTCATTATCAATACACTGAGGTTCATCAGCAAGATTTCCACTAGTAAGAACAATCGGACGATCCATCCGCTTGAGGATAAGGTGATGCAAAGGCATGTAGGGTAGCATAAAGCCAAGGGTGTTGTATCCAGGTGCTACCGACGGAGATAAAATTCCTGGTTCTTTTTCCCCAGCTGCTGTTTTCTTGACTTTGAGCAATACAATTGGCGCAGCAGGACTTTGTAATAATTCTGTTTCTTTCTCATCCAGAATGCAGTATCGCGCAATTATCTGTATATCCCGCGCCATTAAAGCAAATGGTTTGCGATACCGCTGCTTGCGCTGACGAAGTTTTTGCACTGCAGTTTCGTTTGTAGCATCGCAAGCAAGATGAATTCCACCAATACCTTTAATAGCTACTATTTCGCCTTTTTGTAATAATGTGCAAACAGCATCGATATCGTCCAACATAGAAAACATCGAAGCTGTAACTGGTTTGCGATCGCTGCGTTCTAATGTTGCTTTCGGGCCGCAGCTATGGCAAGCTATAGGTTGAGCGTGAAAGCGGCGATTTTCCACATCGTTATATTCTTTTGCACACTCTGTACACATAGCAAATGCAGCCATGCTCGTAAAAGAGCGATCGTAAGGAAGGGCGCGAATAATACTCAAACGAGGACCACAATGCGTACAATTGGTGAAGGGATACCGATAAAAACGACTGCAAGGGTCAAATATTTCCTCTAGACATCGCACGCAAGTAGCAGCATCAGGACTAATTTCTGTTTTGATCGCACTACTAACGCTGTCGGAAATTACAAAATCCGCAAAGAAAAATTCTCCCTTGTAAGGCTGACGTTGGATTTCATTAATTCTTGCTAAAGGGGGACATTCTTGCCGCAATCTGACAATAAATTCTTCTATAGATTTATCAGCTCCAGATGCGCGAATTACAACACCCTCACCATCATTACAAACTTCGCCCCGCAAACCACAGACCTTTGCTAAATGATAGATAAAAGGACGAAATCCTACACCTTGAACAGTACCGCGAACTCGAATTTCTTCAGCAGCCATAATTTCAGTCAAAAATGCCAGGATAAAAAATTTATTTGTCCATTTTCATCCGGTTAATTCTTCTTCAGGAAGAATGAAACTATTTTCTGGAATAGCTGTTTTATTTAATAGCAACTACTTGAGCGATTTCTGGACAGTACGCCTTGATTTTTTGTTCAATTTCTTGAGATAAAGTCCATGTCGAATCCGAACAATTAATACAAGCGCCGATTAATCTGACTTCGACAGTATCTGGTTCTTTAATTGCTACTAATTCCACATCGCCATTGTGGCTTTTCAAGTGGAAACGAACCTCGTCTAAGGCTTTTTGAATCCGTTTTTTTAAAGATGGTACAGGCAGTTTGACTAATTCATGATAAATCAATACACCATAGACTACCTCATCTTGAACTGCATGGCGCAATGCATCCATTGATTCTTGTTTTATGCTTTTCATCAAACGAATCAGTGCCTCTTTATGTAAGTCTTCAATCGCTCTTTTCAATCCTACAGCTACACATTTTTGACTCTCATCCCATTCAGATATTATCGCTTCAAATCGAGTAATTTCTCTTACTAATTCATCCAGAGTGCTCATTATTTTTGGTTACTAACAATAGTCGAATTTAGGAAATATTTACATGGAAAGACATAAAAACAAAGCCTGCCTTCTGCAACTCAAAATCCAAGGCAGACTTGATTTTTGTTGCTGCCAATATGCTTGGTTATGTGTTTTTATTCCTTTACTTCATTTTAAAATCTTTAAGTAAGAACGGCATAACAGTACCAGTTACTAAACTAGATATCACTACTGTTAACCAGAGGGGAAATTTGAAAAATAGAGGTAGAAATAGTAATAGGCAACTAATACTAATACCAATTCCGACTTGGCGCCAAAAATATTGTGGCTCCCGTATCAGTTTCCCTTTCAGAAATAACTTGGCAGAAAACCAGCCTATTTCTAACATGACATCTCCTAGAATTTGGGACAAAAACTTAGCAAAAATAAACCTATTACTATTGCTGGAAGCACGCCAGCAGGACCAAACAATCCACCAATGATAGCAGCAAATTCAGTACCTAAATCTTCACCAGCTAAGAAAATTCCCCCAACAGCACCACCAATTATAGATAATACTGTTCCTATTACTAAATAGATTAAAAACGTTACCAAATTAATTTCATTGTTGGCTAAATTTTTCAATATCTCTGTCATTTTTTGCTATCCTCATATCTTTTATTAAAAATTACCCATTCATCGCTAATTCGTAGTTAAAAATTTATCGCTTTTTCACTAAAAATACTTAGCAATAACTCCTCTAAGTGAATTCAAAATTGGAAGGATTTTTCATTCTTTATGAACATCACTATTTATCTATAGAGTATTTTTTTATATACATTTGTATTATTTGATAGAATTGTCTCAATTTGTTTTGTAATTTTCTTGGCTGAATTTATTTTTGATGTCGTGTATTTTTCTTGAGATACCAACGAAAATAAACTAATATAAAAAATCAGATACTTGCCATGATTTTATTGTTGAAATTAAAAAAATATATATGATTTCGTGTAAATGGCTAGGCTAATTTTTATTGAAACTGATATAATATAGGTAGAAAGTAATTGATGTTGACAAACAAAAAATCAGGATTTGCGGGTGAGACTCTACAAGCTTCGTCACCCGAGTTTTGCATTGTACCCAAAACAACTACGGCTAATGACTAACATAATTTGGCTGCAAGGTGGAGCCTGTTCTGGTAACACCATGTCATTTTTAAATGCCGAAGAACCAACAGTATGTGATTTAGTTACTGATTTTGGTATTAAAATACTTTGGCATCCTTCCTTAGGACTAGAATTAGGAGATAATCTGCAAAGCTTGTTGTGGGATTGTATTCTTGGCAAAATTCCCTTAGATATTTTTGTATTTGAAGGCACGGTAGTCAATGCTCCCAACGGTACGGGGGAATGGAACCGCTTTGCCCATCGTCCGATGAAAAATTGGGTTAGCGACTTAGCGAAAGTAGCAAAATTTGTAGTTGCAGTGGGAGATTGCGCCAGTTGGGGTGGAATTCCAGCTATGGCTCCTAATCCTACTGAGTCTCAAGGATTACAATTTCTCAAACGGCAAAAAGGTGGTTTTTTAGGAGCAGATTACAGGTCTCAAGCAGGAGTACCGGTAATTAATATTCCTGGATGTCCTGCTCATCCAGATTGGATAACGCAGATATTAGTTGCGATCGCCACGGGTCGTCTGGATGATATTACGCTTGACGAATTTCATCGTCCCCAAACTTTCTTCAAGACTTTTACCCAGACTGGTTGTACACGCAACATTCACTTTGCATACAAAGCAACAACCGCCGAGTTTGGTCAGCGTAAAGGTTGTCTGTTTTATGACTTGGGTTGTCGCGGTCCCATGACCCATTCTTCCTGTAACCGGATATTGTGGAATCGCGTTTCCTCCAAGACTCGAGCTGGGATGCCTTGTTTGGGGTGTACTGAACCAGAATTTCCCTTCCACGATCTCAAACCGGGAACTGTATTTAAGACCCAAACTGTAATGGGCGTCCCCAAAGAAATACCGCCAGGAATGAAGAAGAAAGAATATGCCTTACTTACAGTTGTTGCCAAAGATGCAGCGCCAGATTGGGCAGATGAAGAGTTTTTTACAGTTTAGTGCTGCTAACTACTATCTGCCAACAACTAACCAGTAACACAAGATTATGAGTATACAAACACTAGATATCTCGCCCGTTGGTAGAGTAGAAGGTGATTTGGATGTACGGGTGGAAATCGAAGATGGATATGTAGTCAATGCATGGACTCATGCAGAACTGTTTCGAGGATTTGAAGTTATTCTACGCGGTAAAGATTCTCAAGCTGGATTAATTGTTACACCTCGTATCTGCGGAATTTGCGGTGGTTCCCACCTAACTTGTGCATCCTGGGCCTTAGATACGGCATGGGAAACAGAAGTTCCGCGCAATGCGATTTTGGCAAGAAACCTCGGTCAACTTGTTGAAACAATTCAAAGTATACCTCGTTATTTCTACGGCTTATTTGCTATTGATTTAACTAACAAAAAATACCAGCACAGTCGCTACTACAACGAAGCTGTTCGTCGCTTTGCAGCTTTTAGTGGCAAGCATTATGAAATTGGTGTCACAATTTCAGCCAAACCTGTGGAAATTTACGCTCTTTTAGGCGGACAGTGGCCCCACTCTAGTTACATGGTTCCCGGTGGCGTTACGTGCGCTCCTACCCTTACAGATATCACTCGCGCTTGGTCAATTTTAGAATATTTCCGTAGCAATTGGCTAGAACCGATATGGTTGGGTTGTTCGCTGGAGCGCTACGAAGAAATCCAGACTTATGATGACTTCATGGTCTGGCTAGATGAAAACCGCGCTCATCGCCAGTCTGACTTAGGTTTTTATTGGCGCATGGGTTTAGACATCGGCTTGGATAAATTTGGTGGTGGAGTAGGTAAATATGTAAGTTGGGGATATTTACCTCATGAAGATAAATATCAAAAACCAACGATAGAAGGTCGAAATGCAGCCGTGATCTTCAAAAGCGGAGTGTACGATAGCTACAGCGATACTCACACATTAATGGATCATAGTTTTGTTCGTGAAAATACTGCTCATGCGTGGTATGACGAAGGAACAGCAGACATTCATCCCTTAGATCGCACGACCAAACCCATTCTCAAAAATAATAAAGACTTCAACAAAGCTTATTCTTGGTCAACAGCAGTACGCCATGTAGACTACGGGCGTTTAGAAGCAGGTCCTCTAGCGCGACAATTAATAGCAGGTGGTAAGCATGGCGAATCTTGGCAGCACTATGATGGATTTATCTTGGATGTCTTCAAGCGTATGGGTGGTCCCAGCGTTCACCTGCGTCAGCTAGCACGAGTTCACGAACTGGTAAAACTATATCGTCAGGTCGAACGTTGTCTGCGCGAGCTAAAATTAAACGAACCTTGGTATATCAAACCGAAACAAAAAGATGGACGCGGTTGGGGTGCAACAGAAGCAGCACGAGGTTCCCTGTGTCATTGGGTAGAGTTAGTTGACGGTAAAATTAGAAACTATCAGGTTATTGCTCCTACCACTTGGAATGTGGGACCCCGCGATGCTCAACAAAAACGCGGTCCAATTGAAGAAGCTTTGATCGGTACGCCGATTACCGATCCTACCGATCCTATAGAAGTTGGTCATGTCGCAAGGTCATTTGATTCTTGTTTAGTGTGTACCGTTCACGCTCACGATGCAAAAACGGGTCAGGAATTAGCACGCTTCCGTACAGCTTAATTTTTTAGGTAAAAGTATGTCACAAGAATATCTGCTGTCCGATTGGGAATTACACAATTATTATCCTCGCTTGCCTGAGGAAGCATTGAAAGAGTTTACAGACTGGTGTATTTTTCAGCAGGCGATCGCCGCCGGGTACGAATTTACGCCAGACAATAAAAAACTAGAAGACCTAGAGGCAGCTTACTATATAGAAGAGCTTGTAGATCAATTTGTCAAAGCCACGAGAAATACCATTGAAGCTGGTTTAGCTGCTTTGCTAGCAGGAACGCAAGCTGACAAGCACGCTCTCAAAGGAATAGCGATCGTAGTTGATTTTATTTCTCTTTACGTTAGGTATCTAGTTCCAAAAGGTAAGAAAAATAGATTACTCCCTGAAGATAAATTAACCCAAGCAGCTAGGGAACAGTTCGAGCAATTGTGTGAGATTGCTAAAAAATACAACGTACAAATTCAGGCAAAAAAGTAGCGGCGGTAACAGCAAGCGTTTTGCACGGGGAAGTTACAAGGATACGATCTGCTTCCTCTTTCTCTGTTTGTTCTTCTGCTATCGTAGCAAGCATGGCGGCAGCTACCAATAATACCATCTCAACCAGTTAATGCCGGGACTGTAAAATTGTAACCGTCCAAAGCCGAGAAATTGACCGTGAGATTTTTCTCCAGCAGGGTACGCTGTAACGCCAAACAAATAAACACCACCAACCGTTGGATTTTGCACGGGTTTGAGAGCAATTGTAATTTTTTTACCTGGTGGTACTGGTGGGTCAAAGGTGAGAGAAAGGGTGCGAGATTTGCGATCGCTGGTGATATCTTTCAATTTCAACTTTTCCCCTTTTTGACTGCGCGTCCCTGTAAAGGCATAGGTATTTTTTAACTTAAACCGAACATAGTCCATTCCTTCGCGCTGATTAATCGTTACTCTTTGCAGCGCTTCACCAGCATTTTCGGGCAGGTTGATAGTGAAGTAATACGTTGCACCCCATACGTAGGTATTTTGGTAGGTAGTGGCCGCCTCTACAAGACTTGGGGGCTGGGCAAAATACACCGTGCCATCTTGCAGCTGAATTGCCTGACTTTTGCAGGCCATTGCCCAAGCTAGTACCGTACCCAATAAAACTTTAAAGCGCATGGCTTTATCCTTTGCAAGCTGATCCTAGCTACAAGCTCGCTTATTTTTTATTGCAAATATTTTTAGTTTTTTGCACTTACTAAAAAACGCCTGCGATCGCTTTTGTCTTATTTTTATTATAGCATTTCCCCAGCTTTTTTTAAGTTCTCGGTCAATTTCAAATTGGGCAAATCTCATACAGCATCAGAACATGCCCCTAATCTCTGCCACTACTTGTTAAAAAGTGTTACGAAACTTTTTTCTTTGTTGTTGGTGTTCTTTACCCTTATGTAAATATTGTACCTCTTTACACAGGCAAATAATTGCTATAAATACCGATGGACAAATTTCTGTACTCTTATTTTTAGACATCGCCCGTGCGGAATGTAAATGTTAATTGAAATGTGTTGTCAAAATAGTTTGAAAAGTTAGAAACTAAGAATATCACACAAGCAATTATTCGTTCCTATGAATACTGTTTCTAACTTCGGATGGAAGCGTCCGATTTGGCAATCTATTGTCATGTTAACTTTGGGCTTTTGGCTTAGCGCTAGCCTGCTGTTAGACTGGGTAATTATGCCGAGTCTTTATTTTTCTGGCATGATGGCGCAAGCTAGCTTTACAACAGGAGCCTATGTGATTTTCTGGAACTACAATCGCATCGAATTACTGGCTGCTGCTTTAATACTCACTGGTGTATTAGCTCTCGGTAAAGACCAATCCTACTGGCGCTTTGGAAGCGTGATTTTATCGATGCTGCTGCTTGCGATCGCCTTGGTAGATACATATTTGCTAACGCCGCAAATGTCTGCAATCGGATTGCAATTAAATTTGTTTCAGACCGCACAAGTACCAGAAAATATGAATCTGTTGCATGGCGGCTATTGGCTTTTGGAAGCAATCAAGTTCGTAGCAAGTAGTGTTCTTTTAAGCTGGTATTGGCGAGAGTAGTATTTTGTAAGAATGCATGACACCGCGTCTGAGACGATCCTCATTCAGGCGCTTCACCGTGAAAAAACAGCAGACGTAGGGCGAGGATAGCGAATCCCGCAGCAGCGATCGCTTTTAAGGAGCGGGTAGGTAGTAATTCCGCCACCGCTCCTCCAGTCAATGCTCCCAAACAACTTGTCAGCAGTAGCGCTGCAGCTGTACCAAAAAATACAGCTCGGGGAGATTGACAACGACTGGAAAGCGCAACCGCAGCTAACTGGCTTTTGTCGCCTAACTCTGATAAAAAAACTGTCAAGAAACTCAATCCCAAAAGGTGCCAATCCATAATCCTGTCCTAGTTTATAAGCTACAAATCGATCTCGTTATTGGATAACGTCCCAAATTAGCATCATAGAAATCAGCAGCAACATCATTCCTGCAGCTTTGTTGACAGTTTGTGGAGAAAGGCGCTTAGCTATCCAACTACCTACAACTACACCCAATAAGCTAGTCGCGAGCAATGCTGCTCCAGAACCTAGAAATACTACCCAAGGCGAATGGGATTGTGCACTCATCAGGAGAATCGATAGTTGAGTTTTATCACCAATTTCTGCTAGAAAGACAGTGAAAAAGGTGGTTGCGAAAATAGCTACAACCGAATGCTTCTGAGAGTTATTACCATCCACCGATGATGGGGGAGCAGTTGCTGTCATGCTTGTATTCCTCTCAAGAACGCGTTCCAGTTCTACCTCAGCTGTGGTTTGAGAGGCATTTTTTAAATTCACAAAGGGCGCAGAATCAAGTTTCACAGGCAAGTAGTTTTATCTCGAGGTTGTTTTCATATTCTTTTCATTTTCTCAGATAGCCGTTACAAATTGCAACCCAAAAGTAAAAATTCCTCTTTTAGGGCTAATATTTATAACCAATGGCTTGATAAAAGCGCCGCATTTCTGGACTGGGATCGCCAAAAACCCCTTCTATCTGCTGTTGACAGCACTCAATGGCAAAATCATTCAATTGTTCTGCGCTAATCCCGTACATGTCCTTAAACACCTCTGCTTCTACACGACAAAAACGCGGACGTTGTTGGTAAATTTTACACTCACGCTTGTGGCGATCGAAATTCACGCACCATCCCCCTTCACCTACCATGCTCAAATAAAGTTCCAGTTCTTTTGGTGACAAATACTTATGTAAGTCCGGACGAAATCTGGGATCGAGATGACAGCAAGCTCCACATTGCTTGACGCATTGCCAAGTAGCCATTTTTCTAACGTTTGGTTGCGATGGTTCCGAAATTGGTGGTTGGTTTTTCCAAATTAACAGTTTCAATCCTGATTTGAGTTTTATATATTGTTTGTTTTCATTTTGTTAAGTAAATTAAAATTAATAGGCGATCGCCAGATATGATCGATTCCGGATTTGAAAATTGAGCGACACATAGTTTTAAGTTAACTGGGAGGGAAAATGTTTGATGCTTTAACAAACGCTTTTACAAGCATTAATTGGGAAGTTATTTTTCAGTTGCTGTTTGTAGCACTGATCGTACTGGCTGGTCCAGCAGTGATTTTTGTACTAGCTTCTCGCGGTGGCGACCTTTAAACAAATCTAGCTTTTCACCCCTTTGAAATATAGCCCGTTGAGACGGGCTATAAAATTTACAGTTTACTTTTTGAACTGCCAGCACTTTACTCGAGACTCAAAAGCTCCTCCAGATACCTCCAAATTCCTTGTCAGTAGCAAACTCTTGTTGCAACTAGCTAGAGCACCTAGACAAAACTCTAGGCTCTGCAATTATTTTCCCCCTGATGGCACATTTAAAAATATTTTCTCCAATAATTGCTCTTAACTACAAAAATATTTCTATTTTCTTAGCGGCAAAAATTACACTTAAGTCGACCTTAATTTATGTATATTCTCCTCCCAATTTACTCCATCAAAAGGAACAATTTCAAAATTAGATATCACATCGCCATCTAAACATCGAACATTGACATCTATACAGTCAGGATGACTGCGGGGAATATAAAAACAATGAATTCCACAAATGCGGCAAAATTTGTGCTGCGCAATTTTGGTGTTGAAAGTATAGTTAGTTAGTACTTCTTCTCCCTGTAATAAGGTAAATTTGTCTTTCGGCACAATTAGATGTAAAAAACCTTTTTTTCTACAAATAGAACAATTACAATCGTCAGCTTTGTGTTTATCAACTATTACTCGAAAACGGACCGCACCACAGTGACATCCACCTTCATAAGTGACTGGTTCTTTCATATTAACAGTAATATGATACTAGTTTTAAGCTTGTAAATTTGCTTGTTCTTGCAACCATGAATCTACGGGTTGTCCATCTTTGCGCCGCAATTCTATTTCCACGATCATTACTTCTTTGGAACCCACTGGTGCAGGTTTTTGATGAAAAAAAATGTCATAATCCATGGGATTGTGACCGCGCTCTTTCAACCATTCTTGTACTTTAGTAGTGGCAAAAAAACTTTGACCTTGTTCAAACATGCGAGTAATTTGCAATTGTAGCGAATAAGGATTCAAACGACCCATTTGTTACCACCTTTGTTAAGAAAATTAAGCAATATTTGTGGATTTTACTCTAGTTTAAACTGATGAGAATTTATTTTAGGAGGGATAGTAGATTTTTCTAATTGTTTGTAGTGAGCGATTTATCGCTGAAGGTGGGGGGTGTAAAGGGCTTAAAGCCCTTATTGCGAACACTCAAGCATGAATTACTCGTCATAAGAGCCTTAAGTTAACTGTGCAAGTAATTCCGTTTTAGCTTGCTCTAGGGCCTGTGGTAATTTACTCGCATCGCGTCCACCAGCTTGGGCGAGGTTGGAACGTCCACCACCGCCACCACCGCAAATTTTGGCGATCGCACCAATAAATTTTCCGGCTTGCAAGCCTTTTTTGTTAATCTCTGGTGAGAAGGCTGCAACTAAACTAACTTTTCCACCTTCGACAACAGAACCAAGTACCACAGCTGCACCAGCACCAAGTTTTTGCTGCAAGCGTTCTGCAGCGGTTTGCAGTGAGGGGGCGTCGGCGCCTTCGATTTGGGCGACCAGAATTTTATAATCGCCTACAGTTTCAACTGTTGTCAGCAGGCTGTCAGATTTGGCGATCGCAAGTTGGGACTTGAGGGCTTCTAGTTCTTTTTGAGCGGCTTTGAGTTCATTTTGCAAAGCTGTGATTCTTTCTGGTAGTTCTTCCGGTTTGACTTTGAATCTGTCGCTCAAATCCTTGACTACTTTATCGCGAACATTTAGGTAGTCTAGCACAGCCGGACCGGAAACAGCTTCAATTCGCCTTACTCCCGAAGCAACACCAGTTTCAGAAATAATTTTGAAAACGCCAATTTCGGCGGTGTTGTCAACGTGGGTTCCGCCACACAATTCCATTGACACACCAGGAAAATCGATGACACGTACTTTTTCGCCATACTTTTCTCCAAACATGGCGATCGCGCCCTTGGCTTTTGCTTCTGCTAAAGGCATAATTTCCACGTGCGCAGGATGAGCTTCTCCAATCCAAGTATTGACTTGTTCCTCAACTTGCTGTATCTCTTCTGGCGTCAGGGGACGGGAAAAGTTGAAGTCAAAGCGCAAGCGATCGAATGCTACCAAGGAACCTGCCTGAGAGATGGAATCATCAATTATTTTCTTTAACGCCGCTTGCAGTAGGTGAGTCGCAGTATGATTTGCTTGTAGGCGACGCCTACAGGCGCGGTCTATTTGAGCAGTAACAGTGTCTCCTACTCTTAGCGTTCCTCGTTCGATGCGACCAAAGTGTACGAAAAAGTCTGATTCTTTTTTGACATCGTGAATCGTAACAACCACACCTTCACCAGAAATATAACCCTTGTCGCCAATTTGTCCTCCCGATTCTGCATAAAACGGAGTCCGATCCAGGACAATTTGCACTTCGGTTCCAAAAGTTGCTTCTTCTTGGAAAAGACCATCCACCAGTATTGCTTCGACTTTTGCGGTAGCTATTGGTTGCACGTAACCCAAAAATTCTGTGGCGTGAATGTGTTCGGCGAGTTTGTCGAGAGAACCTTGTACTGTTAAGTCAATCGTTTCGCGGGCAACTCTGGCGCGCTGTCTTTGTCTTTCCATTGCGATATTGAAACCGTCAACATCGACCGTCAGGTTGTTTTCCGCCGCTATTTCTTGGGTAAGTTCCAAGGGGAAACCGTAGGTATCAAACAAAGTAAAAGCGTCTTCGCCGCTAATTTGGTTATTTTTTTGCTGTCGCAACTCGGCAATAATTTCTGCAAGCAGTTTTTCGCCTCTTTCCAAGGTTTGTAGAAAGCGAGATTCTTCCTGGTGCAATTCTGCTTTGATGGCATTTTCCCGCAGGCGCAGGTGGGGATAAGCACCTTCCGCAAGAGAAATAGCAACTTCTGCAACCTGGGTTGTAAATTCGCCGCTAATACCAATCAAGCGTCCGTGACGTACCAAACGCCGAATCAAGCGCCGCAGTACGTAACCTCTTCCCACATTAGAAGCGCGAATTTCATCGCCGATCATGTGAACTACAGCGCGAGTGTGATCGCCAATAATTTTGAGGGAAATTTGTTTTTTTTCGTCCGCTTGATAGTAGTCAATACCAGCAATTTCTGCTGCTTCTTTGATAATAGGGAAAATTAAGTCTGTTTCATAATTATTGGGAACTTTTTGGAGGATTTGCGCCATACGCTCCAAACCCATACCGGTATCGATGTTCTTACTAGCAAGGGGTGTGAGATTACCTTCTGCATCCCGGTTGTATTCCATAAATACTAGGTTGTAGAACTCGATAAAGCGGGTGTCGTCCTCCAAATCTATATTGTCGTCGCCGCGTTCGGGATGAAAATCGTAGTATATCTCCGAACAGGGACCACAAGGACCTGTTGGCCCAGAATTCCAGAAGTTATCACTTGCACCCATGCGTTTGATTCTTTTTTCTGGAACGCCAATGCGATCTCGCCAAATAACGTAAGCTTCGTCGTCTTCTTCATAAACGCTGACCACAAGACGTTCTGGAGGCAAGTTGAACACAGTTGTGGAAATTTCCCAACCCCAAGCGATCGCTTGTTCTTTGAAATAGTCGCCAAAACTAAAGTTACCTAACATTTCAAAGAACGTATGATGCCTTTTGGTGCGTCCGACATTTTCTATGTCGTTAGTACGGATGCATTTTTGGCAAGTTGTAACGCGTTTGAATTCTGGCGTCCGCTGTCCCAAAAATATTGGTTTAAACGGTAGCATCCCCGCGATCGTCAGCAGTACGGTTGGGTCTTCTGGAACTAGGGACGCACTTGGCAAAATTTGGTGTCCCCTTTGGGCGTAAAAGTCAAGAAACAGGGTACGAATTTCATTACCGCTCTTGTAGGGGGGATTGTAAGACATGGGAGGGATGAAAGTGTAAAACCGTGAAATCACAAAACTAGGAGATAATCCTAATTCTGACATTTTGTTTGAATCTGTTGCTAGCTGCAAACCTTTTTCAAACAGTACAATCTCCTTACTCTAGCAAGATAAGGGATCCTTCTTTAATTCCATTAAGATATATTTTGACAACCATGGTACATCTTGTAGATATTGAGGTTATTCATGGCATTGAAATTGAAAGTTCCCAACATAGCTTGTTCTGGTTGTGCTGAAACGATCGCCGAATCTATCCACACTATGGAACCTGACGCGAAAGTCGAGGTAGATGTCAAAGCTAAAACTGTTACTGTAGAATCCAAGGCCTCGGAAGAGTCTATCAAACAAGCTATTGTCGCCGCTGGTTACGAAATTGAGGGCTGCCAATAAATCCCGCTCATGGCTTGGCTACTGTTAAATCTTTAACCTACCAACCTTTTCGCCCCTTGCTAAAGGGGCAATCCTGACAATAACCCAAGCGATTGGCAAAATTTCTTAATTTTTTCTTCGGGATCTTTTTTTGGCAGCCTTGCTAATATATAATATTACGTAGAAACTTGCACTACTGAAGAGTATCACATTTTCCACCTAAATAAATATTTTAAGATTAGCCCTGATCTGGGAAAGAAATCAGCCATTAGTTATTTATTGAAGACTCACCATTGAATAGTGAATTTGACAAGAAGGGCAAGTTATAAAAAATGAATTACTTTCAATTGACAGGTTAAACGTAGCAGCTAAGTACTTAGTGGTTTTTACGGATGCAATAATCAAAGATAAAATCATAATCGGCAACGAAAAATAATATTATTTAAAGTTTGCCACAAAAAACTGGAGATTAATAAAAATTGCCCGATAGAGAATAATTACAAAAACTGACTCCTGTAAATTACAGTAATAGTTGTATTTTCGGAAGGAGGATTCAGTATATTTATCGAAAACAATGGGTCTAAAGCCTCTCCCTTCTAGGGGACTTTTCCTATTTCTGTGTTCAGAATAGAATAATTTATATTAAGAGCAACAACGTAAATGCTGGTATTTGAAGCAAAACTTGAGGGCGAAAAGCAT
>Ga0272448_1000144_pt1 | contig 105226 bp, 74 predicted proteins | sample YNPCB0191_FD_202220 | JGI IMG/M metagenome (GOLD analysis project Ga0272448, IMG submission 202220) | Hot spring sediment microbial communities from Yellowstone National Park, WY, United States - YNP-CB-019-1 | ecosystem: Environmental > Aquatic > Thermal springs > Hot (42-90C) > Sediment... | reverse complement strand
TGTCCTTAAGCGGTTTGCTGGTAACACCCCGATTCAGGAAAGACAGTAATGGTTCCTTTCATGGACAGCTGTTGCTCCGGTAACAGAGGCGTGCCGGCAGCAGTGGCAAAGTGCGAAAGTCCACTGCTTCAATTTACGATAAAATGTCACCGGCCAGGGAATACTGGCGCAAAGGAGTATAGAATTCATGATTCGCCTCTCACAGATGATCCTGTTCATCGCCTGTTTCTGTCTGGCGTTGGCCCTCTGTTCGTGCCTGTCCTCGCCGGTGCAGGCATACGGTGAATGGCCGCAATTCCTCGGGCCGAATGCCAATGGTTTCTCCCCGGAGAAGGGCATTAATAAAGATTGGACGAAAAAGCCGCCCGCGGTGCTTTGGAAGTTCGAGATGTCGGATGGTGGGTATGCCGGGCCATCAGTGGCCGATGGCAAGGTATTCATCGTCGATCACAAAGAGAAGAAAGACATCGTTCGCGCGCTGGACCTGCAGACCGGGACGGAAGTCTGGAATTTTGCGTATGATGAGGCCATCGGCAACAACTACGGCTTCACCCGCTGCACGCCGGTGTATAACAATGGCAAAGTCTACACCGTCAGCCGGGTAGGCATGGTGCACTGCCTGGATGCAAAGACGGGCGCGAAGGTCTGGGTGAAGAATATCATCACCGATTTCGGCGGGCAGCGCCCGCAGTGGGATCTGTCGATGTCCGCGCTGGTCGACGGCGACAAAGTGATCCTCTGCCCCGGCGGGAAAGACGCTGCGGTGGTAGCGTTGAATAAAGATACCGGCGCGACCATCTGGAAGGGTGGCGGCAGCGACATGCCCGGCTATGCGACGCCGGTGGTGGGCATCGTGGATGGCAAGCGACAATATCTCGTCTTCACCGGCCATGCCTTGATCGGCGTCAATCCCGACAACGGGCAACTACTGTGGAGCGCGCCCTGGGAAACTGGCTGCAATGTCAACGCCGCCGCGCCGATCATCACCGGCCCCAACACCATCTTCATCACCAGCGGCTATGGGCATGGGTGCGAGTTGATAGAGGTCAAAGACAACAAGGTGACAACGCGCTGGGAGAACAAAAACATCGAGGCGCATTTCAACTCGGCGCTGCTGGTCGGCAATTATGTCTACGGCAAATCCGACTTCAGCAAAGGTAATCTGGTCTGCGTCAACCTGGCCAATGGTGAAGCGACCTGGAAGAAAGACGGCTTCGAAAAAGGCGGCCTCATCGGCGTGGATGGCGTATATATCATCATGAACGGGCGCGGCGGCGATGTAGCGCTGGCCAACCTCACCCCCGCCGGCTACCAGGAACTGGGCCGCATCACCCCCCTCGGCGGGCAAAGCTGGACCGCCCCGATCCTGGCCGACAAAAAACTCATCATCCGCAATACGAAGACGTTGGCGTGTATTGATTTGAAATAACGCTGCGGAGTCGGAGATGCGCTTGTAGGAGATGCCACGCCGGAGCTACTGCACCGGCGTGGTTTTTGCTTTGCTGGAGCGGTGGGAAAAGGGAGGGAGAAATGCACCGGTATTGGGGACTGACATCGAAACTCAGGTGATTTGATATGCTTGCGGTCTCATAGGGACATGATCGGTAGAGAGTAACAGGGAGTTTCGGTGTCTGTCCCCAATACCCTATCATAGTTGCTGGTTGCATAAACATTCCTTTTCCGGGCCGTGACTGGCGGAAAAGTAAAATCGCCGTTAAGCGGGAAGGGGAGCTCACATAGGGTTTCGGGGACAGACACCGAAACTCCCTATGCCCCTCAACCGCCTCTGCACTTCGTAACCGACAGCATGCCTACTCACCGGAGTTTCGATGTCAGTCCCCGAAACCGGTGCATATTTTGCCTTTTTCCTTCATGCGGCTATTTCATCGCGTAACAGTACAACCACTTATCATCCCGCACATACAGTGCGCCGTTAGCCAGGGCGGGGTGGGAGAGGGTCTGGCGGCAGAGTTCCAGGCGGCCCAGTATCTCGCATTTTTTGCCTTGTGCGGAGAGGAGCAGGCAGATGCCTTTTTCCGTGACGACCAGCAGGCGGTGGTTGCCGGCGATGATGGTGGCGAAGTCGGCCAGCGCGGCTTCGTCTCCGCTGCTCCAGGCGGTTTTGAGCCCGGCGGCGGGGTCGAGGCAGTAGAGGGAGCCGCTGGCGCCGTAGACCAGGCCGTCGAGGGCGACGGGGGAGGCCATGTCCGGCGCGAGGTCGGGGCTGGTGGCTACCGGCTTGGGCACGATCAGGCCGTCGGGGGTGAAGTCGTAGAGGCGCGCGGCGTTGGTATCGGAGGCGATGAGCAGCTTGCCGTTCACGTTCAGCGGAGTGCCGACGAAGTAATCCCCCGCGTTCTCCGGCGCCAACGTCCACAGGCGCTTTCCGGTAGCGATCTCCCAGCCGCCGATGGATTCGGCATCGTAGCCGATGAGCTGCTGATGCCCGCCGAAGCTGCCGGCGATGAAGCTGCCGTAGGCAGCGGGCTTGCCCGGTGTCTGCCAGAGCGTCTTGCCGGTGGCGGGGTCCAGCACCGCCAGCGAGGCCGTCTCCGCGCCAGGGTTTACGATCAGCTTGCCGTCAACGATGAGCGGCGAACTGCAATACCCCCACGCCGGCACTGTCGCCATGAACTCCGTCGCGAGGTTGCGCTGCCAGTGGACAGTGCCCTTCGCCAGGTCGAAGCAGTAGAGGTCGCCCATGGCGCTCAGCGTGTAGACTTTTCCTCCCACGATGAGCGGTGTGGCGCGCGGGCCGGCGCCGTAGCCCATATCGGCGTTCTTGCAATCGTAGGCGTACGTCCAGACGACATCGCCTTTGTCCGCGGTGAAGCAGCGGATGGTATCCTTATCCTCCCCGTGATCCGGCACCACCACATAGCCGCCGCTCACGGCGATGCCGGCATGCGTTGCCCCCGCCAGCGCCCGCCGCCACAGCAGATGCTTCGCCGGCAACTGCTGCGGTACTTCATTGGACACCCCATCCCGCTGCATCCCCCGCCACTGCGGCCAATCCGCCGCCCCGGCCGCCAACGGCAACACCAGACTCATCCCGAACGCCAGGCACAACCCAATCGTAATCCGCATAGCTACTCCAGTTGAAGAATAGAACATATATTCAGACACCGGGAAGTGGAAGCTGTTTCGAGAGGATGGGGGAGTATTCGTTTCTATATTGCCAGTCTGACAATTCCGACCCGTCTGACGCGTTTGGCATGTCCGACAGATTAATTGCTGTATCATTCACGACGTATAATGGTGGCAGAAAACGGTCCGAGAGGAAAAGGGGCAGTGTGATGGAGGTCTGGAGAAATCGGTTCGGTTACTATTTCTTTCTGGTGATGAGCATATTGTGCGGCTTACTGATGACGATTGGCGTGATTGGTGACATATGCAGCGGAGTAACAGTCAACTGGATGGATGTCCTTCTGATATACAGTATCGGTGTAGGCGCCTCAGTGTCACTCGCCCTCATGATCAGGCGTTGGGTATTTCCGGGACACCACTAATACTAGAACGACCTGATCAGTATCACCAAAAACTGCTCGATGTGTTGCTACATGCGAAGAATAGCCCGCGAGTGAGAATCCGCTGGCGTGATGATGCGATTGCTCATGTCCGGTAATCGCCTGTCTCATTACCAGCGGTAGTCCGCGCCCACCGTGGCGCGTGTGTGCGTATTTCCACTCCGTGTTCGACTACTCGAAACTGATCCCAAGCTTACGAGCATTCACCAATATCCCGCTGTTCTGACTCGAGCAGTTCAAAAGTTGCATCAACCAGTGGAAAGAGGTGATACCCACAGTGCTCGGTAAAAACTCCAACCTCTTGCCGGCTTTGATCAATGATGTAGAACGCATACTTGAATAACGCATAGGATCCATCTGGAAGGCGTACCGAAACGGTATGCCGGAAATCAGTGGCACCAAGCGTATCCCGTTGTTTGCCCAGCACTTCATGGATATACTCCCGGAGCTTATCTTTCCAACGAGCCGGCAGGTCTTCATATGGTCGAAGCATACGTAAATCCTCCGGAACATAATGTTCCATCGCTTTGATTAGCAATCCTTCTTTTGAGGTATTACCATAAGCTTTTCGCATTCTCCCACCCGATTAGCAGGAAATTATATCGATCCCATGGAAATGGGATCGATAGCATACGGCATGCGGCGCAATTTCGGCTCGCATCGCCCATTTTACCTTCGCATTGAAAGAGGCACACTATGGCAGACCTGCTGCGCATTGGGAATGTTGAGATTGAGTTGAAGAAGGATGGCGATGCCTTCCTGGGGTTGGGGCGCATCACCATTGGCGATACTGTGGTGCGGGCGGGGGATCTGCCGTTGCGGCCTTACACCGCCACCATCGACGGCGTGGAATATGACCGCTTCCGCATCGAGAAGATCGAGCAGACGGCGAAGCGCATCGTCATTCACACCACTGCGCTGGGGCTGAATGCCCCGGTGCCGGCGCTGCTGGACCACTCGCTGGACCCGGTGTGGAGCACCCGCGCGTGGGACGAGCGCCCGCTGGCGGAGGATAAGCTGGAGTGGATCATCGAGCCGGCGACGAAGCGCATCGGCGGCATTGCATTCGACGGGTTCAATTACCAGTTCCACTTCCGCTCGCGAAAAAATGAGATCTATTACCTGATGGACCGTGCTACCTGGGAATTGGACGGGCAGGCGGTGGGCGTCACGCTGCTGCGCCAGCAGATGGGCGAGGACCCGAAGGTGACGCTGCGCGCACGCACCGACTACAACACCTCGGCGATCATCGGCTACCCGCTGCACCCCATCATGACCCACGACGTGCCGCGCTGGGCCTCCGAGCAGGGCTTCGACTACCAGTACAAAGGCGGGAACGCGCTCATCGGCCTCTTCGAGCACTGCGGGCTCATCCGCACCATCGTGCGGCGCGATGCCGGCGATGCGGAGATTCGCCACTTCGACAAGCACATCTTCGACCAGAGCGGCGACGTGCGCACAGTGAAAAAGTTCATCGGCCTGGCGCACAACGTCGGCAATGACGTCGACCACCTCAACGCCTGGACGCGCGTCTTCGATGCCGACCAGGACAACGTGCTGGCCGAGTTCGGCATGCACCGCACCTATCCGCGCACCACGTTGAGCCACAACTTCTGGAACAAGTTCACCGCGGAGAGCTACCGCGACGACCTCCTCCCTGCTGCGGCCGCCCTTGGCTTCCAGCAGGTATTCATCGACCCCTTCTGGGAAAACGACATGACGAAGGCGCGTGCCGGGAAGATGCCGCCAGAGATGGACGGCAATATGTGCTGCCCGCACGAGTACGAGGTAGCGGAGGTGCTGGGCGGCATTCCAGCCTATAAACGCCTGGCCGACGATGCCCGCGTGCAAGGCGTGGAGATCATCAGTTGGGTCGGCTCGCACCAGAGCGCCGCGTCGCCCTACCTGCGCAAACATCACACCCAGGTGATCAAGCAGGCTGATGCCCGCCATTACTACGGCTCCGGTTATGACTGGATCAACGGGATGGACATCGCCTCCGGCTTCGGCCCGATGTTCCGCGAGGCGGTCAAGCGTGCCGTCGAGGCCACCGGAATTGCCGGCTACCTGTATGATTCCTTCTACAACTTCGGCTTCATGCCGGTCAATTTTCATACACCGGACCCGAGCGATCCGGAGAATCCGCACAAAGGCCAGTTGAAGGCGCACACGCAATGGCGCCAGCTCTGCGAGATCATGGCGGCGTGGCAGCAGGCCGGCATCCACATGCTCATCGAATCGCTCGGTCCATGGGGGCAACCGCAGCATGGCGTGCAGGGGGCGTACAACCAGCCCGGCTGCGAGGCGCTGGCCTACCAGTGCGCGGTGAGCATCGGCTACTCGATCATCCCGACGCCGGACAGCGCGAAGGCGAAGGACCGCACGGACGGTCCGGAATTCTACTATCGCCTCCTCGCCAACAAGGCGCCGATCACGCTGAACCTGTGGGTGCAGGGCGCGGATGGGAAACAGGTCCGTATTGATCAGAGTGCCAACCCCATCGTCCGCCAGGCCAACCTGGACTACCGCGCCGTGCTGCCGTTGATGCACACCCGCACCATCCTGCACAACGACGCCGGCGTGGAGTGGCAGCCCAAAGAAGGCAAGCAGCTCGTGCTGTTCAGCTATAAAGCCCAGCAGTACCCCGTGAAAGCCGGCACGCCCTACCTCGACCAGACAACAGGCGAGCGCGGCACGACGGACAAACACGGCCTGTCCGCACAGGCGCTGCATACATACGTGATTGGGTAAGCGAGAACGCCGGTTGCACGCTAGTCGGGGACTGTCCCCTGCTCTTGAACGAGGGTAGGGGACAGTCCCGTTAACGAGCATAAAATTTCAGACCGAGCGCTAATGCCGGGGACAGTCCCCGACTAAATGCGATACCGAAAGAAACCCATTCCGATTGATACACCCTCATTTATCCGCTATAATCTGCTACAGAGGTATACATGTGGCACGGGCTTCCAGCCCGTGAGTCGCCCCGATAGAATCGGGGCGCGTAAAGTAATGGTTCAGCCACGTGCCCCGATTCTATCGGGGCGACACACGGCCAGGATGGCCGTGCCACTTGACAGAGGTGACTTATGCAGACCTTATCGACGGCAGTAGAGACAAAGTATGCGCAGTTGCAGGCGGCGTTGCGGGAAATGGGTCGCGTGGTGATCGGCTTTTCCGGCGGGGTGGACAGCACGCTGTTGCTGCGCGTGGCGATTGACACGCTGGGCACGGAGCAGGTGCTGGCGATCATCGGCGACTCGGAGAGTTACCCGACGCGCGAACTGGCGGAGGCGAAAAAGCTGGCGGAGGAGATGGGCGCGCGCTACCAGGTGGTGAAGAGCAAGGAGTTGGAAGATGAACGCTATGCCGCCAATCCGAGCAACCGTTGTTACTACTGTAAGTCAGACCTCTTCTCCCGGCTGGTCGCCATCGGCAAGGAGCAGGGCTTCACGGCGGTGCTGGACGGCAACAACGCCGATGACGTGGGCGATTGGCGCCCGGGCCAGAAGGCCGCCCGCGAGCTGGGCGTGCGCAGCCCGCTGATGGAGATCGGCATGACCAAGGCCGAAGTGCGCGAGCTCTCGCGGGAACTGGGCCTGCGCACCTGGGACAAACCGGCCTTCGCCTGCCTCTCCTCGCGCATTCCCTACGGCTCCACCATCACCCGCGAGAAGCTCACCGCCGTCGAGCAAGCCGAAGATTTCCTCCGCGACCTCGGCTTCGCCCAGGTCCGCGTCCGCCACCACGGCGAAGTCGCTCGCATTGAAGTCGCCTCGCAGGACATCACCCGCCTGCTGGACGAATCCCTCCGCGCCCGCGTGGTCACACGCCTGCGCGAGCTGGGGTTTAAGTATGTGGCACTGGACTTGCAGGGGTATCGGATGGGGAGTATGAACGAGGTGTTGTAGGGACAAACAGGCAATATTGTGTTATCGATCTGCAGAAGATGAGCCCGGATGGTGGTTACGCACTTTCCGGGCTTATTTTATTCATGATAGATCAGGCATAATACCCATCGCCTGATGCGAAAACCTTCCTCACCTCGTCTGCAGTACGATAAAGTTCACCTCCGACGTGAGCGAATCACGGTATGATATCCGGGTGTATTTTCGATGGTTGATCCAGCATGGCGAGGGAGTGAATGGATACGCCGAGTGAAGAGCCTGAAATACCTGATCCGCAACAGCCTCCGCCCACTGATGCTGACACATCAGGCACGGCGCAACAACACCTGATCGAACTCCAACGAACGAACCGTGCATTGCGTTTCCTCTCCTCAGTGAATCAGGCGTTGATGCATGTGGCGACAGAGCAGAAACTGATGCAGGCGATCTGTGAGATCGCCATCGAAATCGGCAAGTATCGGATGGCATGGGTGGGATTTTCGGAGCATGACCTTGCGCATCATGTGCGACCGATTTGCCATGCGGGTCACGAAGATGGGTACCTGAAGCAGGTCCGGATAAGCTGGGCGGAGGACGAATTCGGTCAAGGGCCCACCGGCACGGCCATTCGCACCGACCGCCCGGTGATCCAGAGTGATATCATGCACGCAGAAAACTTCGGCCCCTGGCGTGAGGCCGCGTTGGCGCGCGGATACCGGTCGAGTATCGCGTTGCCGTTGCATATCGACAATCAGGTTATCGGTGCATTGACCCTGTACGGTGATGCACCCTATATATTTTCGGAAGAAGAACAGGAGTTGCTGGTCGAACTGGCAGGCGACCTGTCCTTTGGCCTTTCGGCACTGCGCACACGGATACGCCAACAGAAAGCCGAAAAGGCCTTGCGGGAATCTAATCGCCGGTTACACGCCATCATCGAAGCTGCCCCCTTTGGAGCATACGAATATGAACTCCATGCAGATGGCCGCCTGGTATTTATCGGCTACAATCCGGCGGCCGATCGTATTCTCGGCGTGGATCACGCGCGCTTTATTGGCCTGTCAATAGAAGAGGCGTTCCCCCCCCCTTGCCACGACGCGCATTCCGGATGCCTATCGCCATGTGGCGCGCACGGGAGAGCGATATGAGGATGAAGAAGTCAATTATGCCTATGGTGAAATTGCCGGCGCGTACGAGATATCCGCGTTTCAGACAGCCCCCAATCGCATGGCGGTCTTCTTTCGCGACATTACCGAGCGCCGGCGCTCAGAACAAGCACTTCGCGCCTCAGAAGAAAAGTTTGCCAAAGCATTCTACACCAGTCCGGATGCCATCAACATCAACCGGTTGGTCGATGGCATCTACCTGGACATCAATTATGGATTCACGGAGATCACGGGCTTCACACGTGATGATGTCATCGGTCGTTCATCGCTGGATGACAGCCTCACTATCTGGGTCCATCCGAAAGATCGTCAATACCTGGTGGATGCCTTACACGCGCGCGGAGAACTCCTTGGGTATGAAGCTGAATTCCGCTGCAAGAGTGGGAAGATTCTCACTGGGCTCATGTCAGCAAAGCTGATCGAGATAAATGGCGAACAGTGTGTGTTGTCCATCACCCGCGATATCACCGAAAGCAAGTTGGCGGCCCGGAATCTGCAGGAAAGTGAGGAGAAATATCGCTTTCTCTTTGATACGATGTCGCAGGGAGTGGTGCTCCAGGATGCGGAGACCCGGATCATTGAGGCAAACCGGGCCGCAAGCGCTATTCTCGGGGTCTCCATGGAACTGTTGCTGGGAAAATCAAGCTTTGACACCGAATGGATGTTAGTACATGAAGATTATTCGCCGTTTCTCCCAGAGGATATGCCATCGAATATCGCCTTACGGACAGGGAAACCGGTGCGTGACATTGTCTGCGGCGTTTATCATCCGGCATCTCACGATTATCACTGGATCCTCATCAGTTCCGTGCCACGATATCTTGATGGTGCTGCGAAGCCAACGGTGACGATGACGACGTTTACCAATATCACCGCACTGAAGCGGACCGAGGAGGCATTAAAAACCAACGAAGAACGCTTATCGCTGGTTATTCGCAATTCACCGGACTTGATCTATATTCTTGACCAGGATCTGCGTTATATCTGGGCGCCCAAGATTGTACTCAATCTCACCTCGGAAGAAACGATAGGCAAGACGGATCACGATTTCTTTTCACCGGCAGAGGCGGACCGGCTGGATGCAATTAATCGGAAAGTCCTGGCCACCGGGGAGACCGTGCGCTATGAGAAGTGTATCTCACTCGAGCAAGGTACATTGTATTACGATAATATCGCGTTACCGTGGCGGGACGCAAAGGGGCAGATAACCGGAGTGGTCATTTATGCGCATGACATCACTGAACGGAAACGCGCCGAAGAAATACTACGGAACCGTGAAGCGTTGTTGCGTGCGGTGGTGGATAACGCGCCGTTCGAATTCTGGGCGCGCGACATGGATGGACGGGTCATCATGGTGAATAAGGCGCTGGTCGACCATTGGGGTGATCTGCTGGGTCAGCGCCTGGAAGAAGCCGGCTTGCTGCCGGACGAGCTTGCGAAGTGGCAGGAAAACAATCGGCGTGCGTATGCAGGTGAATTGGTGCAAGTTGAAGCGGAGTATACGGTTGCCGGAGAACAACGTGTCTTTCAAAATATCGTCGCACCGATCTATGCTGATGGGTGCCTTCAGGGGATTATGGGCTTCAACATTGACATCACCGAACGGAAACGTGCGGACCGCGCGAAGAACCAGTTTCTGATGGTGCTCTCGCATGAACTGAAGACACCATTGACCAGCATCATTGGGTGGGGACAACTCGCACAGGATGCACCGGATATTGTGCCGGAGGCGCTGGCCACTATCCTGCGCAATGCGCATCAGCAAAAGCTCCTCCTGGAGCGTCTGCTCATCCTCTCACGCATATTGACCGGGAAGCTCACGCTCACCCGCCGACCGACAGACTTATGGCAATTAGCCGTACATGTAGAGCAGGAATTGCATCATGCTGCTGAGGAGCGAAACATCACCATCGATCTTGAGCCACCTGGGGAAGAGTTGGTCATGAATGCCGATGAAAAGCTATTACAGCAGGCCATCTGCGAAGTGATCGATAACGCGATCAACTTTACGCCTCCCGGCGGTCGTATCATGATCCAGGGGCACCGGGAGGAGGAGATGGATATCCTCACCGTGCAGGATACCGGACAAGGGATTGCGCCGGAGCAGCTATCCGCACGCTTAAAACCATTTTCCCAAATTCAGCGAAAGGAGGAGATCGGCGGATTGGGCATTGGGCTGGCGCTAGTGCGTGGCATTGTTGAAGCGCATGGGGGACAGGTGACCCTCGCCAGTGCCGGACCGGGGCAAGGCACCATTGTTACGCTCCGGTTTCCGCACTCGCGGAGTTCCGTACAGGAGGAACATCGCACACCATGAACTCGGATTCGCCGCTCCAGCGGACACAACAGCAGATTGCCGATCTCGAGGCTGCCCTTCGCCAGGCGCGAGACGAGGTTGATGATCTCAAACAGTCGCTCAATGTCTGCCCCTGGCTGATGGTACGATGGACTATCGTTGGCAAGGAGGTGCAGGCCACGTTCGTCAACGGTGCGCGTCATCTTACACAATTTGGATACGATGAAACGGCATTGCGCTCGACGAGCAAAGGGTGGGCGGACTTGATCCTGACAGAAGACCGTGTGCGTGTGCATGCAGATATTGTGCATCACGCAGAGCACCACGCGGCGCAGTACATGCAGGCATACCGCATCCTCACCGGCACAGGTGAGATACGCTGGATCGAAGAGCATGCGACCGCGATCAACAATGCACAAGGCCAATTGCTGGGCTACCTTGCATGCGTGCTCGATATCACAGCGCGGCACACGGGGGAAGAGCAGTTGTTTACCATACTGGAGTCATTGCCTGTCGGCGTGTGGACAATTGATCGTGAGGGGCATGTGACACATGGTAATCCTGCCGCCCATACGATCTGGAATGCCCCGGAATTCACGGGGGAGCTGTTGGGTTATAAAGGATGGTGGGCAGATACCGGGAAGCCGCTTGCGTTCACTGATTGGGCATCGTATCGCGCGGTGACGACAGGAGCCACCATCCTGAACGAAGAGATCGAGATCGAAACCTATGACGGGCAACGGAAAGTCATCCTCAATTCGGCTATCCCGCTGCGGGATCAGGCGCAACAGATCACCGGCGCCATTGTGGTCAACATTGACATCACCAAGCGGAAGCGGGTAGAAGAGGCATTGCGCGCCAGCGAGCAGCGACTGGCGACGGTGATTGAGACGGCAGTGGTGGGGCTGGTTATCCATAACGCGGAGGGTGCCGTGGTACGCAGTAATTCAACTGCGCAGCAGCTACTCGGGTTATCCGCAGAGGAGATGCAAGGCAAGCTGCTCACTGATCCGATATGGCACTTCATACGTGAAGATGGCACAGTGATCCCCGCACAGGAATATCCCGCCGCGAAAAGCCTGGCAACCCATCAACCGATACGGAATTATGTGGCCGGAATCCAATCACCCAGGAGACCGCAGATAGTCTGGGTTTTGGCCAATGTCGAGCCGCTGTTGGATACGCACGGCGCGGTCGCAGAAGTGATCGTCACCTTCATGGACATCACGGAGCGCAAGCAAAGCGAATATGAGCGGGAGGAGTTGCTGGCGGAGGTCAATAGCCGGGCCGCAGAACTCGATGTGACGATTACCGCCATCGCTGACGGTGTAATCATTTATGATCATCAATTGGATATTATACGCATGAATGCCAGTGCCGAATACGTCCTGGGGTATACGCGCGATCAGGCGAACTGCCCATTTGCGGAACGGTTTGCCAAGCTGCAAATGAAGGCTGTTGACGGTACGCCCGTGCCGGTCAGCGAGTTCCCTATCGTGCGTGCCGTGGCAGGGGAGACGGTGCGTGGTGCGATCTATGTGTTGACCCGGCATGATGGGCGGTCGTTCTGGGTCTCACTCAGTGCGGCGCCCATCCGCATTGATGAGGCCATAATCGGGGCGGTCATCACCTTTTCCGACATCACCGACTATCATGATCTGCAGCAACGCCAGGCGGAACTGTTGCACATCGTCTCACACGATTTACGCTTACCCCTCTCCGTGATTAAGGGGCATGCACAGCTCATGGAGGAGATCCTCCAGGCACGGCAGATCAATGGTGACCTGGCATTGGGCATCAGTACCATTACGCGGAACGTGCAACGGATGAATCTGATGATCCAGGATCTGGTCGATGTCGCCCGGCTGGAGGGAAAGCAACTGGTTTTGCATTGTGAGTCGGTGGCACTTAACACATATTTGCCTGATCTCCTGCAACGCGTAGCCGAAGTTCTGCCCGTTCATCGCGTACGCTTGCACCTGGCAGCTCATCTTCCGCCGGTACAAGCTGATTACGCCCGCTTGGAGCGAATTCTGCTGAACCTGCTTTCCAATGCGTTGAAATACTCCGAGTCGGAGACGCCGGTCGACATCCGTGTTGTAGCGCAGGCCGGCGAGGTGGTCATCGCGGTGACGGATTACGGCAAAGGTATCGCAGCCGAGGATCTCCCCGGCCTCTTCGAGCGTTTCTACCGGGTGAAAGGAGAGCGGAAAGCCGAAGGCGTCGGCCTGGGGCTCTACATCACCAAAATGCTGGTCGAAGCGCATGGCGGGCGCATCTGGGTGGAAAGTGCCGTGGGGAAGGGGAGTACGTTTGCGTTTACGTTGCCGATGGTGTCGGAATAGCAGCGACGTGCCCACGCGAATCGAGGTTGCGTTAGAAGAGATAACACACCCGCCCATCCCCCCAACACTATCAGCACCTCATCTCCAGTCGCCACAATAGCGGTTGCCAGTACACCGAACCCGCGGGTATATGATCCGCCACGCTCACACAACGTCTGTCCCTGCGGGTGATGATGCCATCGCCGATGAGCCAGATGCGCTGATGGGCATCCACGGCGTAGCATGCGGTGTTCGTTGTGCACAGGGCCAGGTAATCGGCCTTCGGCGACCAGGCGCGCTCGAAGTGTGGCCAGTTCCGTGTTGCCATCTAGCTGATAGTTTGCCTGGACGATGCACGCATCGTCCAGGCAAACTGCTACCTGAGGTAGCGCTTTTACCCCCGGGAAAGGCAGTATCTTAGCATAATCGTTATGCCGCCTGCTCTCCGGACCATAATTCCGGGTTCACGACCAGCAGGTTGACCACCTGGGTGACACCGGGGGCAGACCATGCGGCGTTTACCGCTTCATCAATCTCGGCGAATGAGCGGACCGAACCGCGCAACGTGACGGTTCCGCCATCAATCTCGACTTTGATATTTCTAGCGTCGAGCTCGGATCTTCGCTTGTATGTTTCTTCGATTTTCCGCTTCAGCTCCATGGGCGTCACCGTCGACTTGACGGTGATCATATTATTCACCCCAACGACGCCCCGAATTTTCCGTACGGACTCGTAGGCGGCCGTCTTCTCATAATTGTGATTCACCGCCCCTTCCAGGGTCACCATGCCGTTATGGACTGTAACCTTGATCAGGTCGAGAGGAACTCGGATATTAAAAGTGAACGCATTCTCCACATCTTTGGCGATGTCCGCGTCCGTCCGTTTGTCCGCGGCGGTGAGTTTCACATTCAACTCATCGACTACGCCGCGTACGCCGGCCACACGCTTGACGGCACGTACTGCGACATCCTTTTCGTCGTACGACTTGACCGTACCATGCAGCGTGACAATGCCATTATCCACTGTCACGCCAATGTCTGTCGGATCGATCATTGGCTCCCATTGCACTTCTTTTTCGACATTGCGCTGAATTTCGGCATCCGTATATGCCATCTCTCCCCCCTTTCGCAGCGATCGACAAAATCACCATCATCCAGATGGCCACATACGTCATATCGCATTATTCCAGTCATGCATAGCGCAATCATCAACAATTGATGTGACAGAAAAGCCGCTGTCACATTTTCACTTCGTAGCTCAATGAGTTCCCGTAAAGTAAGGATTCGTCCCTGTACCTGCATGGAGAAGGCATGTCAGATAACATACCCGCCCATCCCCCAACACCACCAGTACGCCGTCCCCGGCCGCAACGATAGCCAGGGCGGCGATGTTGAATCCCGGGAGGTGATCTGCCACGCTGACCCAATGGCCATCCCAGCGCGCAATGACGCCATAACAGCTCAGCCAGACGTGCTGTTTGGCGTCTACGGCATAACTGGCCTCATCCGATTCGACCGGCATGCCACGGACATGGCGCCAAGCATCGCGCTGGAAGCCTGGCGGCAACTCTCTGGGAAACCAGAGACGGCCCCCGGCATCCAGGATGCCGGGGGCTGCCGCCTGCTGTTCCGCGGGGGTGGCTTTGCGGAAAGTGGCACCGGTCCAGGCGGCGCGCAGCACCAACCCTTTTGTGCCCCAGTTCACCAGCCAGAGGTGTTCATGACCATCTTTCGCCAGCCGCCAGTCCGTGCTTAACTCCAGTGGCAAGGGGGGCAGCGATTCCGAGTCGGCGAGGAATCCGCCTTCACGCGTGGCCGTATTCCCGCGGAACTCTGTGCAGGCGCCGTCAGGGGCCAGGCGAGTGAAGCCCATCTCCTCGTGCAGCCAGAGATCGCCGTTGCACCAGAGGATTTCGAACGGGGAATGCCCGCTGATGCGTTCAACGCCGCGGGCATCATGGCGGAAGAGCAGGCTCAGCCCGCCGGTGGTGTTCGTTTTGCGCAGCGCCAGGTAATCGGCCTCCGGCGACCAGGTGCCCCAGGCACGGTCGAGATACGGCCACCGTTCTGTGTTGCCATCCAGCGGGTCGGCGAAGTGGGCATTGAGGAAATCCTGTTCCGCCGGCGCATCCTTCCAGTCTTGCCCGGTCCATGTCCAGCAATATTGCGCGATAGCCTGGCCCGGTGGACGCGTGAGCCGGCTGGCGAGCAGGCGAACCTTCTGCCGGCCGGGCACGAGGGCCAGCGCATACGTATTTTCCGGCGCGAGTGGGCAGGTCCCCTCGCACAGTCGGCCTTCCCGCACCAGCCAGGTGCGCGCGCTCACTGCCCGCGTTGTCCCGAGGCGCAGGTTGGAGAGCAGGTCATGATCGGCCGCCGGGTCGCCCATCACCGCCTGCAGGTTGTGAATGGCCGCCTCTGCCTCGCGGTAGTGCCCGGTATGCCAGGCCGCCTGCACGTAGTAGTCATTCAGCAGGGGTGCGGTGGCGAGGAAGGCGCGATTCTCGTTTGGCGACTTCTGCTGCAGCCGGGTGAATGCCGCCCAGGCCTGTGCGTATTGCTGCTGGTCCACCGCGCGCATGGCGGCGATCATTGCGTGGACTTGCCGGGGGTAGGTGAGCCAGTAATTGTCGAACAGCGTTTCAAGCACCGAGGGTTGAGAGAAACGTTCTTTGATGAACAGCGCATGGATACTGGCCAGGCCAGGAAGGCGCCGCATGCGTTTCATGACCCACTGCTCATCGACCGATTGCGCATATCCGCCAATCAGCGGCAGCTTGTGCAGCAGGTGGAAATGCGCAATGATGGGCGGCGTCAGCGTCGACTCGTGCTTGTACATCGTCACCAGCGCGGCGTGGGGGAGGGGATCTCGCGGGTCTTTCGCCAGCGCGGTTAAAAAGCACTCCTCCGCCTCGGGATACCGCCCGTTATGCATGGCCAGCCAGCCACGATCCAGCCAGGCGGCCTCCGGCAGCACGGCGATATACAGTGCATGCCCAAGGAGATAACACAGCGCAAGAGCGAACAGCGCCGACCATACCGGATGGCGACGAAGGTATTGGCGACAGGAGACGAACAGGCGTCGTGAAATGCGCATATCGTATTATCCACTTGCCCGGAAATGGGGCGGTTCAATCCTGCGCAGGCTGTCCGTTTCCGGTTTCCTGTGTTATCCTGGGTGTGATAAAGGAACGACATTGCGATATGCCGCATCACAACGAGTCAGCAACACGCTGAAATACCTGGCGCTCGCGGGGGCGGCGGGGTATCTGCTCTGCTACCTGGTCGTCGCCCTCCTCCGCATCCGCTATCCTTTCGAACTGCAGTGGATGGAAGGCGCCACGGTGGATCATGTCGCGCGCATCCTGGCCGGGAAGGGGATCTATGTGCGGCCCTCGCTGGCGTTCGTGCCGTACCTGTATACGCCGCTATACCTGTACCTGGCCGCCGGGCTGGCGAAGGTGACCGGCATCGGCTTCTTCCCGTTGCGGCTCATCTCGCTGCTGGCCTCCCTTGGCTCACTGGCGCTGATCTTCCTCTTTGTCTCTCGTGAGACACACAGCCGCAGTGCCGGTCTGCTGGCTGCCGGGCTCTTTGCCGCGACATACCGGCTGTGCGACGGCTGGTTCGATATCGCGCGAGTGGATTCGCTCTTCCTCTGCCTGCTGCTCGCCGGGTGCTATCTGCTGCGTTTCTACCCCACGGCCCGCGCTATGGCGCTGGGCGGGGTGCTGCTCGCGCTGGCGTTTTTGACCAAGCAGATTGCCTTGCCCATCGCCGTGCCGGTGCTGGCCTATTGCCTTCGCTGGCGACGGCCGCAGGGGTATCTCGCCGCCGGCATGCTGGTGACGCTTGTCGCCGGCAGCACGCTGGTGTTGCATCTGGTGAGCGGCGGGTGGTACACCTTCTACGCCTTCAGCCTGCCCCGGCAGCACCAACTGGAATTGGGCAAATTCGCCTCCTTCTGGCTTGCCGATCTGCTCGCCTGGCTGCCCATCGCGTGTACCGCGGCGGTGGGGTACTTTTTTCTGCAGACGAACGCAGATGCCCGGCGCTGGTACGCGTTGCTGGCCGTGGGGATGATCGGCGGGGCATGGAGCGCGCGGGTACACTCGGGCGGGTATAGCAATACCGTGCTGCCTGCCTACGCCATGCTCGCCATCCTCTTCGGCCTCGCGGCGGCGCGTGCGGCAGAGCGCCGACCGGCCTGGGTCTACCTCGCCTGCCTGGCGCAATTTGCATTGCTCATCTACAATCCCCTGCGCTTTCTCCCCACCCATGCCGACCTGGCGGCGGGGCAACGCGTTCAGGCGCTGGTCGCCGCAATGCCCGGGGCAGTCTATCTGCCCTTTCACGGCTTTCTGCCCACGCTGGCCGGCAAGCAAAGCTATGCCCACGCGATGGCCGTGTATGATGTGGAGCGCGGCACCGCGCAGCCAGTGAAAGCGGCGCTGGATGCGCAAATCGTCGATGCCTTGACCCACCGGCGCTTCAGCGCGGTGATCTTGGACGCACGCCCGGAAGGGCACCCGGCAAAACTCGTCGAGCCTTTTTGGTACCAGCGCGAGCTCTATGCGAATTACTACCCCGCCCATGTGCTCTTCCCATCTGATGCCGACGGCTGGCCTGCCACCGGCATCAAATTACGCCCGCAGGTGCTTTATTTACCGAAACCCACACGCCGGTGATGCTGCAGAGGTAAAATTGTCCGGCGGGTAACGGCTGCTTCCGATTTGACGATGGAGCTTGTACCCTATTACAATGCCTGTATCTCAGCGCGAGACGAGGAGTGCAGCATCATGTCCAATCCGTCGCCCGCCCATCCGCAACGCTTTACGTATGCCGACCTGTTGAGCTGGCCGGCGGAAGAACGCTGGGAATTAATCGATGGCGTCGCGTACGACATGTCCCCCGTTCCATCGGCGGACCATCAGCGGATCAGTATGGCGCTTGCACGGCAATTCGCCAATTTTTTACTGGATCATCCCTGCGAAGTCTTCGCTGCCCCCTTCACTGTTCGCTTGCCACGCCCGTCGGAAGATGCCATGTCGACCACCACTATCGTCGAGCCCGATCTCACGGTGGTCTGCGACCGGGACAAGCTAGAGGCGCGCGGGTGCGTGGGGGCGCCGACATTGGTGGTGGAAATCCTCTCGCCCGAAACAGGAGCGAAGGATTTGCGGGAGAAATTTCACCGCTACGAACAGGCAGGAGTACCCGAATGCTGGGTCATCTCTCCCTTCGAGCAAACGTTGATGGTCTTCACCCGCGATGAGCACGGGTGCTACGGCGCCCCAACCGTCTATGGTCGTGATGATGAGGTTCCGGTGGGCGTATTGCCAGGATTAACCATCAAACTCACCGAGGTTTTTGCCCGGCTAAACGGGTGATGGCGATGGTGGCGTTGTTTGGCGGCAACCATCCTTACGCAGATTCCAGCATGTCCGGTGAAACGGCTTGCCTTGGCACCCATGTCATGCTATCCTCTGAGCGCCGGCTTCTCACCGGCGTTTGCGGGGGGTAGCGATGATTAATGAAGAGCGGTTGTTGGCGACGTTTTTGGAGTTCACGGGAATCAACTCACCGTCGCGGCACGAGGGAGCGATGGCGCGGCGGGTCGCGGAATTGCTGCGCGAGCTCGGTGCTGAGGTGCAGACGGATGATGCCGGGGAAAAGCTGGGCGGCGAAACAGGCAACCTCATCGCGCGCGTACCAAGTACCATGGATGCGCCGCCGATGCTCTTCTGCGCGCACCTGGATACCGTGGAGCCTACTGAAAAGCTGCAGGTAAAGCGCGAGGGGAATATCCTCTCCAGCGACGGCAACACCATCCTGGGGGCAGACGATAAAGCGGGCGTGGCGGCGCTCATCGAACTGCTGCGCGCGCTGAAGGAGGACGGTGTGCCGCACCCGCCACTGGAGCTCGTCTTCACCATCGCGGAAGAAGTTGGGTTGATGGGGTCCACGGTGCTGGACTATTCGAAGGTTACCGCCAAATACGGCTTCGTGCCGGACAGCTCCGGCCAGGTGGGCTTGATCATCAATCGCGCGCCCGCGCAGAAGCACCTGCACGTGGTCATCCATGGCCGCGCCGCGCACGCCGGCATGGCGCCGGAAGAGGGCATCAGCGCCATCACCGTCGCCGCGCGCGCCATCGCCGAGATGAAGCAGGGGCGCATTGATTCCGAAACCACCGCCAACATCGGCACCATCCACGGCGGCAAGGCCACCAATATTGTAGCGGACACGGTGACCATCGAAGGGGAAGCCCGCAGCCGCGACCCACGCAAGCTGGAGGAGCAGATCGCGCACATGCACGCCTGCTTCGTCAAAGCAGCGGAAGCAGCCGGCGCCACCGCGGAGATCACCATCTCCGAAGTCTATCCCGCCTTCAACCTGGACGAAAACAGCCCGGCCGTGCGCCTGGCGAAAGCCGCGCTGCAGGAGCTGGACCTTGCGCCCATCGTGCAAGCCACCGGCGGCGGCAGCGACGCCAACTTCCTCAACGGCAACGGCATCGAAACCGTCATCCTCTCCGCCGGCTACCACCACCCCCACTGCACCAATGAGACGCTGGAGGTTGACCAGTTCGTGAAATTGGCGGAATGGATGTACCGGATTGTGCAGCTTGCGGGGGCGGCGTATTGAGTGAGCAGTGAGCAGTATAGTGTGCGAGCGCGCTGGTATCGACTATAATCGGGGACTGTCCCCGATCCAAGTGCTCGGGTGGGTATCGTAAACCCCGTTGAAGGGACTGTCCCCTGCTCTCGGATGTTCCTAGTCCCAATCAACGCACAGGCCCGGTGGCTACCTTCGCGGTAGAGCCCGTCCGAGACTTAGCTGAACAGGCAGCAGTAAGCATACTAGTATGTTCGCTCATACCCGGTTAAAGCTGTCACCGCGTCTTTGCACCTGGTGCCCCGGCTGTTGACGACTGTGCGGTGACCAGATACGTTTTTCCTTGTGAGTTAAAAACCCAGTGTAAACCGTTGTCTGATACGTCGGAAAAGTACACCCCTTTTAGCAGGCGAACGGCTTGTCCATCGGTAGTGATGTAGCAGTCATGGTTAACACTCAGTAGTCCCCCAGAGGAGTCTGCAAACCAGCCGAAATAGCCAAAGTTGGCGCTACCCTCGTGTTTAATTTCTAGCTGTGCCTTTGAGAGCATAGTGACCCAATTCGGAGCGGCCAAGTTCGCCATCTGCAACTCCTCCACCGATGCTACGCGTGCGATGAGACGCATATTGGGGGCAAAGACCGGGGGATGGTATTTGTCCAGTTTTAGCTGTGCCGGCCACATAATAAGCTCACGTTTGGCGGGATCTTGACGCGACTGCAGATACCATACCGGTTCCGTCGCCTCCTTGGGGACGGGAAACGGTGTGACTGCCAGCAGGATCGATTCCCCGTCCGGTGTGGGTTGTCCCCAGGAGACACTTTCGTCTTCTCGGCTGATGCGGGTGGGTGTGGTTCCACCAATGCGCATCCGCCACAACGTGATCCTGGTTCCTCCGTCTGGTCGAGTCTCCGGGGCCGAGATGAATAGGTAGCGATCATCGGTGGGGTCCCAGAAGATGTTGTCGATCACATTAGTATGGAATTGGGCTAAAAGGTCAATATGGCGCCATTTCCCATTACTCGTATCATAGACAGATATGTCATACCTAGGTTGGTCTTCTGGAATATAAAAAGCATCGATACTTTCAACCCTGAAAACAAAGCGTCCGCTTGGCGAGATGGAATTGCCCTCTAGAGGATACGGTCTGGGCGCCGGTGTCCGTTCAAGGTCACGCTCATCGATAGGTAGCTGGGTGAGATGTCTGTCATCGAGACCTGGCAATTCGCGATAGGCTAGGACCTGGAAGGGCAAATGACGGATAAATGCTGGTGTCTCTTGGCGTGATTGCGCCGAAGCAGTGATCGAACATGACACTGCGGACAGCAACATACCGAGGAGAAGGCAACTCCAGCGAGCTGTAAATGGCTTCATTGTTCAATCCCTTCTGAGCATAATGCCTGGTGGTAAGGTGATGGTTACCAACTCTGTCGTAGATTCCGGCTCCATAAAAAACCATATTTCAGGAAGGGGAACGCTCATAGGGTTTCGGGGACAGACACCGAAACTCCCTGTATCACTCAACTGGTGATAGTACTCTGCCAACAGCAGCGTACCCAATCACCGGAGTTTCGATGTCAGTCCCCGAAACCGGTGCATCTCTTGCCGCCCGAACTCTCGGAAGACAGCTTCGCAGTTATTTCAACTGACTGATCTTTTCCTTCAACCCTGGAATCGTCACTGTTTTCAGCTCCTTTATCCAGTTGGCATCAACGTCCCTGCGTGAGATCGTATCTTTCAATGGCTGGTTCGGCGGATTCGCTTTCACCGCGTCCGCGATGAATTTTTGATCGTTTAATGTTTCTTCAACGATTTTCACGGCCTGCAGCGCGCGTGTCTTATCCCGCAGTTGCACCAGACACTCGGCAAGCTGTATTTGCAGCTCAACCTTCGTGAAGTAGGTTGCCTTCACGTCATCATATTCCATGCGTGGGCCTTTACTCGTTCCCTGTCGTATCGCGTCCATATCCAGTTTCACCGACTGAAATGTTGCGTGCAACACGTCGGTATTCGTCAGATTCCGAGCGGTGTCCTCATAGATCTTCAAGGCATCCGTATAGCGGTGATCTTGCATCAGGTATTGTGCGTATTGAATAGGAGCAGCATATTCCTTCACAATGCGAAGCTGATTCAGCATCACTTTATCAGGATCAGGAGGAGCATTGAGATATGCGAGAATAGATTTGTACGTGTCCACTGCCGCGGCATGGTCGCCGAGATGACCATAACAATCCGCGATGTGCGCTGGCCAACTATAATGAAGATCGAAAGACGTCCTGACTTTACTGTATTTGATTGCTGTCTCATTCTCACGATTATTCAGCAGATCAATCATTTGCTTGGTGGCATCCGCAGATTCCCGATACTTGCCTTCATCATACAGCAAGTCTTTCTTTGTGCTTAACACATTGCTACGCACATCAACATTGAACGGACCTCGACCCGGCTCCAGCGTGCTGTCAGACTGATAGCGTTGTTCAAAAGCGTCGAGCAGATTATATGCTTCCTGGCTGCGTTTGAGCTTGCCGAGTGCCTGGGCTTTCATCACCGTGGCAAAGAGAAGATCAGAGCGCTTGTCAGGCCAGCGCTGCATTATCTGATCACATTGATCGATGCACCGATCATGCCACCCCCAATCGGCAAATGCACGCATCATTCTGGTGCACTCCACATCCCCATCACTGACCTTGACTCGATCACCGAGTTGCTTTTTCAGCCTATCCCAATAGGCCGTCTGCGCTTGGGCTAATGTCGCCGGCTGGCTCGGGGTGTTCGCACTCGGGGTATCAACAGTGCCGCCCTTTTGGGCATGAAGATCATGGGGCACGATTGTGCAGAATAATCCACAGATGGAGAATACAACCAGCAGGCAGGTGAACAGTTTCCAGTGGCGGATAAACATTTGAGCAACTCCTCCTTATGCGCTCACTTTGTGCCTCTTTTCCGTACTTGTACTCTTTCTCAGCACCAAAGTCAATGGGTTGAGAAAGGGTAAGAGTAGGAGAAAGAGGGAGAATTGGGGCGAATTAACCGAACTGCGCCAGCACCTGGGTATACCCCTCCTTGATCTCGTCCACTTCCTCTTTCGCCAGGTAGCCGTAGCCGGCGACGAAGTCCAGCAGGACTTGCATGCGCAGGATTTCGCGCTCGATTTCGCTCATGCTATAGCTGCCGACCGCTTTGCGCTCGGGAACACGGTTGGAGATCACGATGAGGGTGCAGATGGTGCGTGTTTTACGGCGCAGGATTTCGGTGAGGGCGCCGGCTTCCTCCGGGGGGAAAATTTTGCTGGCTTCGTAAATGCGGATGCCGAGTTCGAAGGCTTTCTCGTAGACCGGCGGCGGGGTGGTATCTTGTACGGGGCGCTCTTGCACAGCCACCTGCGCCTGGGCAATTTCCTGCTGGGCGGCCTCCACCTGGGCTACTTCCTGTCGCGCCGCTTCTTGCCGGATGGTTTCCTGGCGCGCAGCCTCCAGGCGGGCGGCTTCCTGCCGGGCAATCTCCTGCTGGGCGATCTCCTGGTCATTCGTGCCGAACAGTGCGCCGATCACTGACTTGCGCATGCTGTTCAGGTCGACGTTCAGTGCGCGGAGCATCTGCACCGCTTTACTGTCGGTGCTGGGGTCGTCATGCAGCAGCACGAGCAGGATGTGCTCGGTGTTGATCTCAAAGGTTTTGCCCATTTTCTCCGTGATATCGCGCGCCTGCTCCACGGCATATTCCAGCGCTTGCCGGGCTTCCGGGCTCACCGATAAGCGCACCCCGCTGGACGCCTGCCCAGCCTTGTCGCCGGCCTCGCGCTGCAGTTCCGCGCGGACGCGATCTTTGGTCACGCCGTAGCGCTCCAGTACCCACGACGCCGACGTGTTACTCTCGCGGAGGATGCCCAGCAGCATGTGGTCCGTATCGACGGCACTCGCCCCGAGCTTTTTGGCTTCCTCCTGCGCGAAGAGCACCACACGCGAAGCATGATGGGTAAATTGCTGCCACATATCGGCGTATGACATCGTCGCATCTCCCGTTTGTGACCAGTGATTAGTAATAAGTGATTAGTGATTAGTAATCAAACCGGTAGCTTAATATTATACTACGAGAACCACAGATGGACTAGCGCTCATATAGACAATGGGCGCACCGGCTATCGGCGCCCGGTCTGGGGTGGGCGAAGGGGATATGCATGTGGGAGGAACACTGCACAGGAAGTTGTGACTCCCACACTTCCATACGCCCATCCTCCCACACGATTATAGCCGGAACAAGATCGAACTACACTTATACGCTTGCTTTATGCTGCAGATAGCAGGGGATCGCATCGTGGCTTAATACATCGTCCAGCGTTTCGCGCTTCACAATGATCTCCGCATTGCCTTCGTTAACCAGCACCACCGCCGGGCGGGTGAAGCGGTTATAGTTCGAGGACATGGTATAGTTGTATGCGCCGGTGGTCTGCACAGCGAGAACATCGCCCGGCGCCACTTCCGGCAGCATCAGGTCGAAGATCAGGTTGTCGCACTCACAGTGCTTGCCGGCAAGGGTCACTTTCTGCGTCAACGGCGCGTCAGGCTTATTGGCGACCAGTGCCTCGTATTTCGCCTCGTAGAGCGCCGGGCGCGGATTATCGCTCAGGCCGCCATCCACGCTGACATAGCGGCGGATGTTCGGCACGTCTTTGATGGTGCCGATAGAATAGAGCGTGGTGCCCGCCTCGCCGACGATGGCGCGCCCCGGCTCCTGCAGCAGCTTCGGGTGCGGCAGGTTGAACTTTGCCACCTCTTCGTGGATGCCGTTGACCACCGCGTCGGCGTAGTCTTCCGGGCTGGGCGGCTGATCGTCGCTCTTATAGCGCACGCCTACGCCGCCGCCCAGATTCAACTCCTGGACGGAGAGGCCGAGTTCGGTGCGCATCTGCGCGATGAAGCGGATCATCATGCGTGCGGCCATTTCGAAGGAATCCAGCCCCATGATGTTGGAACCGATGTGGCAGTGCAGCCCGACCACATGCAGATTCGGCAGTGACATGGCCTTGCTCAGCCCGCGCTTGGCGCACCCGGTGGTGATGCCCATGCCGAACTTGGAGTCGATTTGCCCGGTTTGAATATAGCTGTGCGTCTGTGGCTTGATGCCCGGTGTCACGCGCAACAGCACATCCTGCACCTTGCCCCGCGCTGCAGCGACTTCCTGCAGCAGGTCCATCTCACGCTCGTTATCCAGCACTATGCGGCCCACGCCGGCATCCAGCGCCAGCTCCAGCTCCCAGGGGGATTTGTTATTGCCGTGCAGATACGTGCGCTCCATGGGAAAGCCGGCTTTCATCGCAGTGTACGCCTCGCCGCCGGAGGAAAGGTCCAGCCCCATGCCTTCTTCATCCATAATGCGGCAGATGGCCATGTTCATGAAGGCTTTGGAAGCGAAGAGCATCAGTGAGTTGGCATAACGCTTCTCATAGGCGGAGCGCAGGTCGCGGCATTTCTGCCGGATGCACGCTTCGTCCATCACATACAGCGGGGTGCCGAACGTACGCGCAAGCTCGATGGTATCACACCCGCCGATTTCCAGGTGTCCTTGCGCATTGATGCGCTGGGTTCCGAGCAACATGATTTCCTTCTCTCCCCGGTCATCGACCGGATATATGGGTGGTATCAGGGCAAAAGAAAACGCCGCAGGTTGCGATTTCCTGCGGCGGGTACTCGTGAATCATCACCACGCGACCAGCCGCCTCATGGTTTCGCGCCTGTATTGGTGCTCGTCGTTGTCGTGGTGTGCATAATGGTGAAAGTATACGAATGTGCGTATCCATTGTCAAGCCGTAGTGTCCGGTTCGCCGGGGTGGTGATTGTTCAATTCAGCGTAACGATACGAAAGGATAACTCTGAAAGTCGGACAAATCAGGTCATCACAGAGTTGGGGCCGGAGTCGGCGTGGTGGGTTCCTTCGGCACCGCCGGTGTCTCGTGTACTGGTGGCGTAGCATCGGTTGGCGGTGCCTCCTGTGCCGGTGGCGCCGGGGCAGTTGTCGGCGGATCATGCGCTGGCGGTGCAGGGGGTGGCGCCGTGGGAGCAGGTGGGGTGGCCGGTGGAGTGGGGGGAGGTTCCGGCGTGGGCGGGTGCAGTGCGGCCTGCAGGGCTTGCTGGCGCGCCAGAAGTGGCGCGGTGTCGATGAGGTCCGGTTCCAGTTGCAGCAGCGCTTTGAGCTCGTCCTCAGATACCTCCAGTCCCTGGACAGTGAAGATCTCACGCCAGTGGTTCCGGCGGGCATCGCGTGCCGCGGTCAAGGCTGGCACCAGCTCATTGATCACGCCGAGTGCCTGCTCGGTCGAGCCGGCACTTTCGTAGCTGGCCAGCAATGCCAGCCGGGCGAGCACCTCCCCGCCTTTCCGGTTCGCGGCGGATTGCCAGCATACACGTGCCGCCGTCTCATCATTTTGTCCGTGGTAGAGCTCTCCCAACTCCAGCCATGGTTCGGCGCTGGAGTTAAGCTTTGTTGCATCCTGATACGCCTGGATGGCTTTGGGATAGTTGCCGGCCTGCCGGCTGGCACGGGCAAATGCCAGTGTGAACTGCGGGTCGCTATGCCAGTGCACCAGCGCGTTCGCATACACGCGGGCGGCCTCCGCCCATTGCCCCTGCTGGATATTCAAACGGCCCAGGGCTTCATAGGCCGGTCGGAAGAGCAAGTCTTTGCTCAATGCCTGCTGCAGCGCCAACTTGGCCTCCGGCAGCCGGTTATCTTCCATGGCGGATTCGGCGGCCTCGAGCATAACTTCGGACATCGTCAGCGGGGAGTGCATGCTTGGCCCAAGATAGCGCGTCACCGTCAACCGTGCATCAGAGCTGGCCCCGAGCCGGCGGAATAACTGTACCGCGCCGCGCATCGCCACAATATCGTTCGCATAATTATCACGCAGCTTGTAGGCCACCTCATAGACACGCAGGATATAACCAGCCTGGCAGTAGCGCTCGCCGGCCAGTGTTAGCAGCTCCACCACTTCTGAGCGGCTCTTTGCCAATTCTGCGGTCAAATCCGCAGCCTGCAGCGTCCGGTGGGTATCGCGGTAGAGGAGGGTGAGCGCCACCTTCAGCATCGATTCATCCGGGAACAGCGCGATGGCGCCGGTCAGCACCTTCTCCGCATCGGCCTCGTGCTTATTGGCGATCAATGCCGCGGCGTAAAGTTGGGCGTTGATATGCGTGTGCTGCTTGAGCCAACTCACGCGCAAGGCGGATTCCGCCAGGTCATAGTTGCCACAGAAGAGCGCCGCCGTACCGAGTTGCCGGTTCAGCACTTCGTCGGTCGGATACGTCGTAATCAACCGCAGCAGCGGCGGGATGGCCTGCGTGTAGGCCCCCTGTGAGAGATTCCAGACTGCCAGCAGGCGATCAAAGGCGGCGTTGTCCTGCGCCGTCGCATTCAACGCCTGCATCGCTTCATCGATATGCCCGGTCTCCAGGCAGGCGTGGATGTAGTTGCCGGCCACGGTCGGGTCGTTGGGCGTCTGTGCGTAGGCGAGCTTCCACGCCTCGCGGGCAGCGTCGCGGTGCGCTACTTTCCACTCTTCTGCGGCCAGCGCCGGGAGGAGGGCGGCGTTGGTTGGCTCATCTTTGGCCAGCTTGCGCAACTCCTCCAGCGTCGCCGGACGATAGCGGTAGACATACTGGGCGTCGAGCTTCAGCGGCGGTAAGGCGGCCGAGGCGGCGGTTTCCAGCTTGACGGCGGCATCCTTCTGCCCGATTTCACGATACAGCGAGGCCATCCGGGCCTGTAACTGCGGGTCTTCCGGCAACAGGCGCGCCATCCCCGCCAGCGCGGCCAACTGCAGGTGCGGGTCTTTCAACGTGCGACCGGCTTGCTCCAGCGCTTTCCAGGGCTCCAGGCGAGTTGGCGCCAGCAGCGTTGCGCGCCGCAGCATAGCGCGCGCCATCGCGGGCTGCTTCGCGTTTAATAACGCCTGCCCGTAGAGCACCTGGCACTGCCAGTCCTCCGGATACATGCTTGCGGCATCGCGCAGGTCCGTCACCGCATCAGCGGTTCGTTCGTCGCCCAGCGCGATCACCCCGCGCAAGAGCAACAGCCGCTGCGGGTTTGTCTCGGCGGCATGCACCGCCACAATCGCCGCCAGACTGACGAGACACCAAATAAATAGAGTGCGAATGGCCATGAAGTGTTATTTCCACGAGAGCGCCGTGCAGCCGTGCTGTTCACAACATGGCTGCATGGCAGGCTCTCCCAAGTATTCCCCACTTCACTTACGCCGAATCGAGGGGGATTCCTGCCGGGGCAAGCGGAAGTTGCGCGCAGACGGGGTAGCTGTCGGGGTTACCAGGGGAGGAGATGCTGGCGAACTGCAGGAGATGCGGGGCGACAACGCCGTATCCCCCCGCATCATATGCGCTGTATTATCAACTTACCGATGGTCACTATCAGTATGCCACTGTACCGGTACCTGAACCTGGGTGCCAGGATTCGCTGTCCAGACGGTGCCATCAGCTTTCACCACCAGCCGCTGATTCGGTGCGGTTTGTGCGATAGCCACTGTTTGCTGTGTCGGGGCATGATTATTAACATCCGATTGCCCGGATAGAAAGGCGGGAGTTGCTCCAGGTAATGGTACCAGGGTGGTGTAATGGGGATTTTGCGGGCGCGTATGACGCGGAAGCATACTGACAGGAAATCGTTGCATCCCCTTGCTGCTGACCGCTCCCGGTAATTTGCTGATATGCATCGGTGCCGGGGTGGGCGGCTGGCTCACGGCGTTGACATGCGATTGCAACGGCAACGCATGGACGGCGACCCGGTGTGGGGGCGTTTGCGCGAGGCATGTGCTGGTGGGTGTTGTTACCTCCGCCAGCCATCCTCCCGCGTGACATAATGCCACATGGCCATCGGCGAACGACGCAATCAGTCGCCCATCATGCCGTTCATCAAGGTCGTTGGTATCCGTGGCGATGTTATTCGGACTTTTGCCATCGGCGGTGAGCAGGGTATGGCTGGGATGGGAGAGATTCACGAGTGACTTCCCGAGAAGGGTGCCGTTTACGACATACCCGTTGGCGAGATTGGGGGAATCTGGACAAACCAGCAATGGAGCAGGCAAGCTGACGCTGTTCCACACCATGTTATTGGCAGGCAGCATATCCTGATGATCCTGCAGTGAGCTGAGCAGTTCCAGCGCGATTTGTCGCTGATTGCTCAGGCAGGTAGCCTGCCGTCCTTTCTCCCGTATCGCTCCGAAGACGGGGAACAGGATGGCCGCGAGCACGACGATAATCCCGATCACTACCAGGGTCTCGATGAGGGTGAAACCACGAAACTGAAATCCGGTACGCATTTGACAGTCTCCTTTCCCTGAGATAGGAGGGAGATGACGACACCTGGGGCACCGGTGAGTAGAACACTCCCTCATGAAATCACCTATTTATCAATGCTGTTGTCCGGAATGCTCAACGCATATCTGTTCTTCAGTAAAGCGTACCTAGCGCCGGTAATTGCAACCAAAGCATAGTATATCATAAATAAAGATAAATGGATGGGAGCCGGATAATGATTTTGCACCCGGCTTCCCATTGCTGAAAATGGGAGTAGACAACATACGTTGACACGGAAAGATAATCTGTTCAGTCCTCTGTCGCGTAGCTGTGAAACTGCCCGTTGCGATAATAGTACGCCGCCGCCCCCTTTTCATACGCATTCGCCTGCACGGCATCGGTGGTGAGTTTGACGGTATGATCTTCGAAGGGAGAATTGAGCATACCCGGTGCCACATAAGTGAGATAATTCCACAGGCCATGTTGCCGCTCATGCTCACCGGTGTCATACCATTCCTTCGCCGGATCGGTCGGGCCGGGTATCGCTTCCACCAGCATCGCGTGATAGCCGCGACCATGTGACAGTACGCCGACAATAATGTCGCTTTGTTGATTATGCCCCTGCACTACGACATCCATCTTGCCATCCCCGTTGAAATCGCCGATGACCGCGAACGGTGCCTGCCGCGCAGTGAAATGGTAGTGCTGCAATACGTCAGGAAGATATTCGTGTTGCTTCCAGATGGTGAAATGACGGTCGAAGGCATGCAACGCCGCACGCATGGGCGCCGGCAGCACGATGGTATATTCGCCGTTTTTCTTCACCAGGACCGGCCTGCTCTCACGCGCCATCACCGGCAGCACGCAGGCAAAGAGCAACAGGATAGCCATCCCCCGAACAATTCTACACACGATTTTCCTCCTCGATGATGGTTAGGATAATTTTACCGTCGAGGAGATGAAGCGGGGATGACGTGGGGATGAACAAGGGGTGAAATATATATTGTCTCTTGCGGCCTCAATGGTCTTCATGCCGATCCTTTTGAGGCTGTCCGGCACACCGCAATGATGTGTGAGCCTAAATCCACGCACCCTGGCTCGCGGCAGGCTTCCAGTTCCAATTCCAGCAAGTGTTGCCAGGTGGCACTGTCTTCTGGCTGGTAGTGGAGTTGGGTATCCCAGTTGGCCGAGAGCACTTCAGTCGCAGAAAGCACTTCGATTGTCAAGCCGGCGTCTTCGATCAGATTGCGGAATTCGCAAGCGCGATAGAGACGGCAATGTTGCGATACGCCAACCTCGCAATCCAGGTCGCCATTCGTGACAATTCGTCGGTTGATATGAAGTGGGAATTCAAGCACCCCGGGCAATGCATGCCGGATTGCACCCCACAGACTCATCACTTCCAGGTAAATAATGCCATTCGGTTTGACTACGCGCTGCAATTCAACCATCACCGGGGCAGTCTGATCGAAGACGTAGCTGAGCAAGCCGCCATACGCCACAACCGCATCGAATTGTCGGTCGCTGAAGTGCGCCCGCATATCGCAGGCGTCGCATTCCACCCACTGTTCCACTGCCTGCGCGTAGTTCAACGCTTCAGCCTGTTGCCGATTGAGTGCCAGTTGCCCGGGAGAAATATCCGCAACGGTGATACGGGCGCCGATGTCGGCCAGCACCTGAGTGAAGCGCCCTGCCCCCGCACCAATCTCGAGGATACGCTGTCCCGGTTGAATATATTGCCGCAGATAGTGGGTATGCACCGCGAAGGCGACGCGCATTGCCGGATCACGCTCCCAGCGGTTCCATTCCTTCATCCCATAGGCATCGTAGAACTCGCGCACCCACGTTGGATCATACTTTGTGGCGGTCATCGGATCCTCCTGAAAAACAAAAACCCCTCCCGGAGCCGGGAGGGGTGGAAAAGTCAGGCAAATACATCCCGGTCGCGACGGCCTATGTGACAGCCCACGTGTAATAACAGGCAGTATTCGCGACATCCGGATTGATGAATAACATGATAGGGGCAGTATAGCTTCCCTGATTATACGTGTCAACCGCGAAGAGATGATAAGTTGGTCGCCACTTTACACACGCTCGGTCACCGACACTTCAACCGTATGCACCAGGATTTTGGCGACGGTTTCAGCGACTTCATTCGGCGTGAGGGCGCGCAGGCAGTGACGCTCCTGGCAGGGAGTGTCGCCGCAGGGGTGGCAGGTGAACTCGCGGTGGCAGAGCGGGTGACGGTGGGGATTGGGCAATGTGTTGGCGTCCGGCGCTGTGGGACCGAAGAGGCCGATGGTGGGCACACCCATCAGGTCGGCCAGGTGCAGGATGCCGGAGTCCGGGGCGATGACGACGGCGGCGCGGGCGAGGAGGGCCGCCAACGTGAGGCTGTCATACACCGGCGCGGCTTGCAGAATGCCGGCAGGGAGGCGCATGCCGTCCGCGCCAAGCACGACAACGCGTTCCGAGCGCGTTTCGGTCAGCAGGCGTGCCAGCGTTGGCCAGTGGCCCAGATGCCAGGCGTACGGTGCGTCGCTTTGCGGGCAGAGCAGGATGACCGGATCATCGGCGTGGATGCCCATGCGCAACAGGCTCAGATTGACGGTCTCTTGTGATTCCAGCGGCAACTCCGGCGGGGTGAGCCGGTTGCTGACGGTGGCGCCCAGAGCGCGGATCATCGCGACGGCACGGCTGGCGGCATCCGGCGGTTGCGCCTGCAGATGATCGCTGAGAAGGATGCTGCCGTTCCCGTCCGAACAGCCCAGCCGCGTCGACGCGAACGAACAGCCGGCGAGCAGCGTGGCGGAGTTGTCATCGGTGAAGGACAGGAAGATATCCGCCCGCGGGCTGGCCAGGGCGCGCGCCAGCCGCGGCCAATCACGCAGCCGATCCGGCTTGGGCAGCACACGCTCCGCCAGGTGCAGGTGCTGCACGCAGGCCAGGTGCTGGCGCCCGGCGATCAGGGTGAGCTGCGCATGCGGATACCGCTCGCGCAAGCCGTGCAGGGCCGGCAGCGTAAAGAGCAGTTCGCGCAGGTCATCGGGGAGAATAGCGGTGATCCGCTGTGGCGTCTGGTTGAATGTACCAGCGGGGGCTGTCTCGGTGTATGTTGTGACGATTTGTTCCGCACGAGTGTCGCGCAAGGCGTGTGCCAACAGCGCCTCCTGCCCGTCCATCGCGAAACGCACGCGATAATCGGGATAGCGGCAGAGGCCGACGATCTCCGAGGCCAGCGCTTTGGGCGTTGCGGGCTCGAGATGCCCATGGCGGCCACAGCAGGTGAACTGCGCCACTTTGATCGTTTCTTCCGTGTAGGTGCCGATGATGCCGCTGGCGCCGGCCGCGACCAGCGCCACCCCCGCACCCACCGCTTCCATTGCGAACCGCCCGGAGCCCACGGCGATGGTGGCGAGATGCAGGAGCTGGTGAATATCATCGCGGTGGCCGGGGAGGAGCACGGCGCGATAGCCGAGCCAGTTGTTCACCTCAATGGCCAGCGCTTCCAACTCCCCCAGGCGCATGCCGCTGCCGGCGATGACCACCTGTACATCGGGCACATGGCGGGCGATGAGGGGCACGGACTCGATCAGCGCCAGCGCCACCTCCGTTTCGCTACCGCGGAACTGGTCGGCCAGCAAGAGCATCGGCGCATCATCGCGCAGGCCGATCTCTTCTGCCAGGATGCGCTGCTGCAGGCAGGGTGGCTCGACGGCCGGCGGGAGCAGGTAGCCGGTGGCGAGGGTAGGCACGGTGGGGAGACGGCGTTCGACCTGCTCGCGCAGGTATTCACAGGGGACGAATACCGCGGAGGCGGTGCGGAAATGCACGGGATTCACCCGCGACAGGTCGCTATGCCCCAGCGTGGCCACGCCGCTGGCCCCCACCATGGTGGTGAGCGGCAGCAGCACGTGCGCGGCATCGGCGCCGAAGGCGTGGATCATCTGCGGCTGGTGTTCCTGCAGGAGGTGGAGGAGCCGGTTTTCATCTCCGGGTAGCGTGAAGTCGGTCGCGGTGATTTTCGCCAGGCGCAAGGTATGCCGCCACAACCCGAGTTGTCCGATCGCGATGACATCATTCCCCCGCGCCGCCAACCCCAGAGCAAGTTGGGCCGCCTCCGTTTGTAATCCCGGAGCGTCGCCCATTGGAAAACTGATCAGTGTTCGTACCGCCATGGCGAAGGTATTATACCCATCTCAAATAGTGCTGAATACCCGAACGGGTGTTGACCCGCAGAAGATTCATGGCACTAATCGCATGCTGTTGAGCGTGACCAGCGCTCTTGCTGCAGTTTGTCAACAGGAGATGACATTTGGCCAGAACTTATCCACATCTTATCGACATCACATTTCCACAGGCGCAATTCCTGCGCCTGCCCACGGTGCTATTATTCCATAAATGCCATCGCTTGCTTCACTCATATCCGCAGATGCGGATACCGCGAGGTAGACGTAACAGCGTTATTTCTTTTCCACCAACACAGGATTCCCCCACACCCACGGCGAATTGCATTATCTGGTGGGGAGTGACCACCGCACCGGCAAAGGATATACACAATAATGAACTGGCGTGAGATCTGGATCGATCCGAAGACCAACCGCCTTCGCTGCGGGTGGCGTGTGTTGATCTTCCTGCCGCTCGCGGTACTATTCTGGGGAATGCTGAGCTACCTCTACATCGATACGGTCGATCGCTACCTCCATGTCGCCAAGCCGTTCCAATTCTACGTCCAGTTGCTGGCGGTTGATGCTATCGGGGCGTTCGTCTTCATTAGCCTGGGCATCTTGGCGCTGCGCGTTTTTGAGCATCTGCCCGCACAGACACTCGGTCTCCCGTTGCGCGGCACCTGGCTGCAGACGATCGCCATAGGCTTTGTGCTGGGTATCGGCCTGATTACCATCCTGGCGTTCGCGCTTCGCATGACCGGCTTTGCCACCTTCACCTGGCATCATCCCGGTTCGCACGCGCTTACCATGCTTGGGGTGGCTGTACTCGGTGCGTTGATCGTCGGCCTGATGGAAGAGACGGTCTTTCGCGGCTATCTCTTCCAAACGCTGCTGCGCGGCATCGGGCCGATCGCCACGCTGGGTATCACCTCGGCGCTGTTCGCTTGCATGCACCTGGGAAATGATAATATCACCCTGCTGGGACTGGCGAATATCTTCCTGGCCGGTGTCATGCTGGGTATGCTCTATCTGCGCATCGGCACCCTCTGGCTGCCGATCGGATTGCATGCCGGGTGGAATTTCGGGCAACTCCTCTTCGGCCTGCCCATCAGCGGCGAAAAAATACCCCTGACCACTCCCTTCACCGGCGTATTGCATGGTGCCACCTGGCTCACCGGCGGCAATTTCGGGCTGGAAGGCGGGGTCGGCGCCTCTATTCTAATGCTTGCGGTGATCGCCATTGTCACCTATTCCCGCCGCGGCCTCCCGCTTGAATCTCAGTGGTGGGAATGGCGTGAGCTCATCCCCTCTGCCACCCCATCGCTCCCCTGGGATCTCACCGTCGATACCCGCTATTACCAGTGGAAATTACTGGAGCATGAGACGGGGAATGAGGAGCAGTAAAGTGAGCAAGTGATTAGTTATTAGTGATAAGTTATTAGTTCTGTCGTCCGACAACTATTGACTAATCACTAATAACTAATCACTTCTTTCCCGCCTGTGCCAAGCCATTCACATGCATTGGTTTTCATAGTAACCGGATTGGGAAGGCCGGAGAAGAAGCAATTCTGAGCTTCGCGCGCGATGTGCTTTCTGGCATCACAAGGAGGTTAATATGAGAAGGAATCTCTGGCGTGTCACGCCGATCCTCGTCGTCGGATTCGTGCTGTCGGCGATTTTCGCCGGATGCTCCAGCAACAAGACCGCACAGAACCCGTCAAATCCCACGGTGGCAGGGAAACAGGAACAGTATCCTGCTGCACAACCGGCTGCCGGGAATAAGGTGACGGCGACGATTACGGATTCGGGCATCACCGTCTCCCCGAACAACATCCCGTCAGGCAACGTCACCGTAGATGTGGTGAATAAGAGCAGTAGGCCACAGTCGCTGACATTCAGCGGGAAAGGGATGAAGAAATCGACGCAGACGCTCCAGCCGGGTCAGTCGGGAGTACTGAACATTTCAAATGCCACCGCGGGCTCCTATACCGTGACCGGTTCCAAGGACAAAAGTGGGAACGCGCATAGCACACAAGTGAATGTCCTCGTGCCGAAAACCGCGGTGACGGCAACGATCACGGATACAGGGATCACCATCTCCCCGAATAATATCCCGGCAGGCGTCGTGAACCTGAATATCGTCAATAAAACCAATACCCCGCAAATGGTGACCCTGAGCGGGAAAGGGATGAAATCGGAAACTAAGACGATCGAGCCGGGACAATCCGGAGGGGTGACGGTGACGGCTGGGCAAGGTGGAACATATACCCTGACCAGCTCCAAGGGGAAAGGCAGCAAAGCGCTCAACGCGAAGTTAAATGTCAAAGCGCCTGCGTATGCCAAATAATAGCCCATCTCACCACTGCGATGTCGGGGCGCTGTGTCCAACCTGGCTTATTTATTTCCCTCATAATCCAGGTTGGCGATGCATTATTCCGAAAGATCTGTGAATGATGCGGGCCGGCGCCCCTGTCTCTGCCCCCCATCTGGCCGGCAAAATCTGCTACTATAACGGTGTGGATCTCATCCTTTCGCATACCAACGCCGATTTCGACGCGCTGGCCAGCATGGTGGCGGCATCGCTGCTGTATCCGTCGGCGGTGATGACGCTGCCGGCGGGGGCTGACCGGAACGTGCGCGAGTTCCTCTCGCTGCACGGCGATGTCTTCAATCTGTTGCCGCCGCAGGATGTCCCGCTCGACCGGGTGAAACGACTGATCGTGGTGGAGACGCAGCATGCGCGCCGGTTGGGCCGTTTTGCGGAATTGATTGGCAAGCCTGGCGTTCACGTCCTCCTCTTCGACCACCATACTCCGCAGCACCCCACCGTACAGGCGGACGAAGCGATCATCGAGCCGTATGGGGCGAACACCACGCTGATGGTGAAGTTGCTCCGGCAGCGGGGGATCGCCATCGATGCGCTGCACGCCACGCTTTTCGCATTGGGCATCTATGAGGATACCGGCAGTCTTACCTTCGGCACCACCACGCCGGAGGATGTGGAGACGGTGGCCTGGTTGCTGCGCCAGGGGGCCAATCTCGACCTGGTCAGCGCCTTCGTCAACCTGTCGCTCACCGAATCGCAGCGCAAGGTGCTCAACCAATTGCTGCTCTCCGCGGAATCGCGGCAAATCCACGGGCTGCATATCCTCATCGCCACCGCCGATGCCGGCGGCGGCATGGATGAACTGGCGTTGCTGGCCCACAAGCTGCGCGATATTGAAAGCAGCGACGCCGTCTTCGTAATCATCCAGATGGACGACGCCGTGCTGCTGGTGGCGCGCAGCAGTGTGGAGGCGGTGAATGTGGCGACCATCACCGGCGCATTCGGCGGCGGCGGGCATGACCGGGCGGCGTCGGCTACGCTTCACCACACCACCATCGCGCAGGTGAAGGCGCGATTGCTCGATCTGCTCGAGCGCGAAGTGCAACCGCGCGTCACCGCGGCCACGCTGATGTCCTATCCGGTGCGCACCATCACCACCGACACCCCCCTGGATGAGGCCGCGAAGCTGATGTTGCGTTACGGGCACAGCGGCCTCACCGTCACCCAGGATGGCCGGGTGGTCGGCGTCATTTCTCGCCGCGATGTGGACCGTGCCCAGCATCATGGACTCGGTCACGCGCCGGTGCGCGGGTATATGACCCGCAACGTGGTGACGCTATCACCATCGACGCCGCTGCCGGAGATCGAACGCATCATGATCGAACACGACATCGGACGCCTGCCGGTCATCGACGACGGACGGCTGGTGGGCATCGTCACGCGCTCAGATATCCTCCGCGCCCTGCATGGGGAGCGCTATGCGGCGCAGCACACCCTCTTTCGCGGCGCCGGGCCGGCGCGCAATATCTGGGGGCTGTTCAGTGAACGTGTTCCCGAGGCGAACCGTGACCTGCTGATGCGCATCGCCGGGATCGCCGACGAGATGGGTCTCACCATCTTCCTGGTCGGCGGCGCCGTACGCGATATCCTGCTGGGCTGCGCGAATATCGATCTCGACATGCTGGTGGAAGGGGAGGGGATCCCGCTGGCGCAGGCGGTGGGGGAACGGCTAGGCGGGCATGTGGTAAGCCACCCAAAATTTCACACCGGCAAAGTCGAGTTGCCGGATGGACGCACCGTGGATTTCGCCACCGCGCGCACGGAGTTTTACCAGTATCCCGCAGCCTTGCCCACCGCAGAGCACAGCTCGGTGCGCGAGGATCTCTATCGCCGCGACTTCACCATCAACGCCATGGCCATGCAGCTCAATGGGGAGGATGCCGGACGCCTGCTCGATCCTTTCGGCGGGAGCCGCGACCTGGCGGAAGGGGCCATCCGCGTGCTGCATAACCTCAGCTTCGTCGAGGATCCCACACGCATCCTGCGCGCAGTGCGTTTCGAGGCGCGCTTCGGCTTTCATATGGACGAGCGCACCGAGGCACTGGCACGCCACGCCATCGAGATGGAATTGCTGGACCGGCTCTCCGGCGAGCGCATTCGCGAGGAATTGCTGCAGCTCTTCGCCCGGCCTTTCCCCGAGGTCGGCCTGCGCCGGCTGGATGCGCTGGGCGTGCTGTCCGCGCTGGAGCCGGCCTGGCATCTCTCCGGCCCCGCGCCGGAATATGGCCGCATGGAAGAGGCGTTGCAATGGGCCGCCGGCGAACCGGCCGTCGCTGCGCATCGCATCGACGCCGCGCATCAGCGCCTGCTGCTGATCTTCCCCCATCTACCCGAGGAGGCCGCCATCCGGCTGGCGGCGCGCCTGCGCCTGCGCAAACGCGAAGCCGACTTCGCCCGCAAGGCGCCGAAGCTGCCGACTCTGCTGCCTGTCTTCGAACAGGAGACCCTGCCGCCCAGCGTGCTTGACGAATACCTGCGCCCGCTGGAAGTGCCCCTCTGCCTGGTGCTGTTGGGGCTCTCAGGAAATGAACTGGTGTGGGAACGCACAAAAAGCTACCTGCTGAAATGGCGCGCGCTGCCCCCATTGCTCAGCGGGGATGAACTGAAACAACTCGGCGCCCCCCGCGGCATCGCCTTCGGCGGCATCATGCGCACCTTGCGCACCGCACAGCTCAACGGCTGCATCTCGACGCGCGAAGAGGCGCTGGAGATGGCGAAGGAAATGATTGCACGGGAGAGTTCACCCGAGAGACGCAAAGACACAGAGGGATAAGTGTTGTCGCCGTATAGGGGTTCCACACTTAAACTGGCCCGTCTGTGCCCACGTGGAAGAGCAGAAATCCTTTTCTCCCGACGATATAGACGATATATTTTCTGACGGTGAATTGTGGAAACTCATGGTGAATGTCTTCCGCATAGCGATTCACCTGCTCGATATCGGCGGGCAACGGCGCATCGAGCTTGAGCCAGTTCTTTTTTTCATCACCTTTCGCCGGAGCGTATTTGAACTCCATCACGAATTTTTGGTTTGCATACGCGGAGTCCGGCTTACCCAGCATCTCCCAATCACTTCGTCCGGACAAGTGATTCACTTCGACACCGAAGGTGAAGCTGTGTGCCAGATAGCGCGAGCAGAGTTCGAAAAAGGTAGTGCGAAAGAAATTCTCATTAATTTTATCGAAAATTTGAGCCGGGAGTTGCCCGACATAGATCTCCCAATAGCCCGTGAAGAGTTTCCCCAGGTCGAGATCGATGAGAAATTGCTCGAAATACGCGCCATACCCCTGTACCGTTCCGATATGCGCCAACGTATTGAAGTATTCGGTAAATAATTCCCGCATCGTCTGATTGGGCAGCATCATGGAAAAATGGTCCTTGATCGTCAGCATGCCCAGGTAAAACAGGCTGATCGGGAAGAAATTACGGTCGAAAAACTGCTCCATATTGAATTTCGAGCGCAGCATCTTCTCTTCATACGGCAGTTCCTCGCCAAGCAAGACCTTCTCCACGACCGCTAATGCGGACTGTTCCCCACTGGCCAGCCGTTTGATCCAGTTCACATCCGTACGTAGATTGTCATCGATGAAATCACGCGGCAGCACGCCGTTATTCTGCACGAATTGATCCAAGAAATAGGTAATGACCGTAGAGTTGTACAACCGCTCATCGACTTCCGGGAGGAACGCGTAGCCATTATAGAACTCTTTCACGAGTTGCTGCACCTGCGGTTTGATTGCCTCTTGATACCCGTACTCGGCAAAAATGGTATCGAGATACCCATCGACTTCCGCTTGGGTGAATCCCAGCATTGAGAGCGTTGCGGGGGCAAGTGTGATCATTTGCGCGATATTAAAACCACTGGTGAGATCATCAATGGTAATCGGCAGCACGCCAGTGATGAAGACGCGCCTAATGGAACGATCTTCCACACCCGCTTTGATGACTTTGAAAAAGGAGCGGAGAAAGGAATCACCGGTGGTGACTTCCCGGTAGAGTGCATCCTGATGATTAGAGACGAGTTGGTTGGTGAAGTTATCATACTCATCGATGATGAGATAGATCGGCGGGAATTGCCCCATAAGCACGCGTGCGAGCAAATCGGCAAGCATTCGCTCGGCGCTGGCATCCTCGCGGAGCGTAACCTCGCCGGTGAAATAATTGGCGTAATGCGCGAGAAAAATGCGGAAGCTGTTCAAACATTCCGCGTTAAAGTTTTCTCGAATCCCCTGGTAATCAGCTTCCACCGTCACCTTGGAAAAGTTGAAGCGCAGCACAAGATAGCTGTTATGTTCCGGTGTGGGGTTTTGACCGATGTCAATAGGACCGAAGAGGTTGTGAAAGCGCTCACGCCGATTCACATCGTAATAGCACTCCAATATCGAGCACCATAGACTTTTTCCAAAACGGCGGGGACGGAGAAAAATCGGGGCTTTGTAAAATTCGAGATGCCGCAGGTAGGCAGTCTTATCGACGAAGTAATACCCCCCCTCGATAAGTTCCTCAAAATTGCCGATGGCATACGGAACGCGGTGTTTCATACGTGTATAGTATAGCAGAATCCCGTTCTTCTGCGTCAGGGTCATGATAGGCGGTAGGTAAGTCAGAGTATCAGTGATCCCACGACACTGAATGCTGGAACAAAACACCACCGCAAGCAGTCAAAGCATATAATCCGTCAGCGAATTTTCCATATTCGCGTTGTACACCGGGAGGTTGCCGATGAAGAATATCATCTATCTGAGCATGTTGCTGATGCTGCTGGCTGTCCCCGCTTCCGCCATGCAGCTACTTGCCGATCTCTTTCCCGCCGCAGACACCACACGGGAGAAAGCCGGGCTGCATGGGCCGGTGCGGCAGGTGCGCGAATTCACCGTGAATGGCGGCATCTTGACCGAGGAGCATCTGTACGACACGGCAGGCCAACTGGTAGAAGAGACCTTCTACCACCCGAACACCGGCAAGCTGCTCTGGAAGCACCAGTACAGCTACGATGACGCCGGCCATCTGCTGGATGGCACCTCGAGCGGCGAGAATGTAGAACTGCTGAAAACTTATCATTACGATGGCAAACGGCGTGAAAGCGAACAGGTGGACTTCGATAAGAACGGCGCGGTCGAGTCCAAAATCCAGACGACGGTTGATGCGCAAGGGCATATCTTCACCCAGACCGCCTACTGGCGGGATGTGACGACCCATCAGTTGTATGTGAGCTGGAAGGATCAATTTCGCTATGACGCCCATGGTAATGAGATCGAATCCAGCGACGAGTATCCGACACAAGGGAAGAAGACAACTTCCGTCTCGACCTATGTCTATGCGCCGAACGGGCAGATCCTGCGGCATGAGACGAAGTGGTCCGATCACTCGCAACGCCTGGAAGTCTTCAATACACAGGGTAAGCAGATCGAATTCCTCTACGTGCCGCCGGTCTCCCCTCCGGGCGTGACCCTCAATGGCGGCTATTCGCACCAGCGCAGCCGGTATGACGAGAAAGGAGCGCAGACCGAGGAGAGCATGTATGATGCGGCGGATAATCTGCTCTCTCGCACCACCTTCAGCTATACGCTCGACGGCCGGCTCCAGCTCAAGCGTATTTATGACGGCAAAGGCGAATTACGCGAGAAGATAGTGTATCGTTATGAGGGCGGGCAGGAGCAGGAGGAGCGCACTTACATCGTGACGGCGCCGGATAAAGAGGATCTGGTGCAATCGACGGCGTTCAAATACGATGAACATGGCCGGTTGACCGAGAAGACCCGGCAAACGCTCAAAGATGTCGGGGTGGCTCTACCGATTGTCCTGTATCCCAACTATCCGAGTGAGCAACGCTGGACGTACGACAGCCATGGCAACGAGACCCGGGCGCCTTTTGATGGGAAATACGTGGGCGCCGGACCAGTGCGGCGGGAGATCAGCTATTATTGATCAGGTGATCCGCCCCATCAACCGCCGGTAGGCCACCGGAGTCTGGCCGATGTGGCGTTTGAAGAGGCGGTGGAAGTAATAGACATCCTCATAGCCAATCTGCTGTGCGACCTCCTTCACTGTGAGCGTGGAGTGGCAGAGCAACTGGCAGGCGCGCTCCAGGAAGGTCTGCTGCAGGTAATTTTTCAACGGCAAGCCCATGTCGCGGCTGAAGGCCTTGGAGAGGGCGGCACGCGAGACCCCCAGGTGCTCGGCGCAATCGGCAATGGTTAACGCCGGGGTGCCATGTTGTTGGATATACTCCAGCACATCGCGCTGGCGCTGGACACCGCGCACCAGCATTTGCAGGTGTTGCACGGGGAGTTGGGACAGGCAGCAGCAGACGAGGTGGAAGAGCAGCGATTGCCAGACCATGGTGACCGCCATCTCCGCCGGGTGCAGCGCTGTGCGCAATGTGGCAATGGTCTCCTGCTGTAATGGCAACTGTATGACCCCCTGCACGCCATGGCAGATATCATGGCCGGTGACGTGTTCCAGGCGGAGGTGGAAATAGAGCAGTTCGGTGCCGGAGGCGAAGGTCCCATCGAAGCTCTGTGCCGCCGGCAGCAGGTGTAAAAATCCTGGTTGCAGATCATATTGCGCCATACCGGTATCCACCAGACAGCCGCCGGAGAGAAAGATGAACGCGCGATTGAAGGGTGGGGTTGGATGCGGATAGGTGTGCTGCTGCGGCACAGGAAAGAGATTCGCCTCCAGCAAGTGGCAGGTGAGCGGAATGGCGACGCCGTCGAGATGAAGCGTGCTGGTAATGCTGTCGGTGAGATAGGGCATGGTTGTTCTCCCTCACCACCAGCCCCTCTCCCAGGGGGAGAGGGGAGTGGCGGCACTGAAATTTGATGCCAAGTTTTCGCTAAATACAAAGCGTCTTCCCCCTCAACCCCTGGGAGAGGGGGTTGGGGGTGAGGGAGAGCGCAAACTGTTCCATCATTTCTCCAATACCCCAAACCGTTTTACGTGAGCATCGGTAAAATTCTGTCGTAAAAGTACAATATTTCACCGAAAAAATCCATTGCCCACCGGGAAAGGCTGTCGTAAGATGGGAGCATGCAGGACATCATTCGACAGAAACTTGAGCAGATTGATGCGCTCTTTCCCCCCGAGCGGCTGGAGAAGAGCAAGGAACGCTGGACCCGCCTGTGGCAGGGCGAGGCGCCGTTGGATCGCTACCCGTTTCTCTTCGCGCCGTTTCAGTTCGGGTATTATTGCGCCGGCCTGACTCCCGAGGAATGCTTGCTCGCGAACCTCGATGACATCCTCGCACACGGGCAGACCCGGGACGATTTCATCCCGGCGTTCTTCCCGGGCTGCCGGCAGTCCACCATCCCGTCGATGTTCGGCGCGGAAGAGATTGTCGTGGACGGCGATTATTCCTGCCGCCATCTCATCGGCGACCCGGAGGATATCGACCGCCTGCCCGAGCCTTCCCTTGGCCCTGGCACCGTGGCATACGACTGGCTGGTGATGGAGGAGTATGCGCTGGATGCCACCGAGGGGCGCCTGCCCGTGCATCCCACGGATATGCAAGGCCCGGCGGATGTCTGTGGGCAATTGTGGGGGTATGACGCCTTCCTGGCCAGCGCTTACGAGGATCCGGAGCGCTATCACCGGCTGATGACCAGCGTCACCGAGGCATTCATCCGCTTCTGGGATGCCCAGCGCCGTCTCTGCGGCGACCGTTTTGTCGGCACACATCTTTACGGTTGGAACTGGGTGCCGGCCGATGCCGGCGCTTCGATCTCCGCCGACAGCCTGGTGATGGTCTCCCCCGCGTATTACCGGGAGTTCTACCAGCCGTACCTGCAGCGTATCGGCGAAACCTTCGGCGGCATGGCCGTCCACTCCTGTGGCGACTTCTCAGCGGTCATTCCCGACCTCTGCGCCACGCCGACGCTGAAGGCGGTGAATGCCGGGCAGATGACGGTTGCCGAGTTGCACAATGCCGGCGTCGACGCCCGCACGCTGATCATCGCCTGGGCGGCGCCGGACAACCTGGAAGAGATCTTCCAGTTGATCCGCGACCGCCGTCTGCGCGTGGACATGACCATCGGCGGCATCTGGCCGACTACCCCACAAGGTGTGAAACCGCTGGCCGAGTGGACTACGGAGGATCGCGATGTCATGCGAGAGTTTGAGGATCGTGTGATGGCATTAGCTGCCGAGATCCCGCAGTCTACGATCGCTGTGCGCTAAGGTATTGCTTTTCTGTCCGACGCGTCAGACCGGTCCGACGCGTCTGACATCGTGCCGCAAAATATAGCGAAAAACCCATGATTCCCGGGAACTTTTCTTGCCATCGCTCAGTCAAATTGGCAACGCATACCGCAAGGAGGTTCCGTTCAATGGGTACCGACACTCCCGTGAAGATCGGGATGATGGCCGGCGTGCTGGCGTTGCTCATCGCCGGCTGCATGCTCTGCTCCCTCCGTGGATCAAACACCGCACAGGCCCAAGCCGCTGCCAACCCGCCGCACTCGGCGACAACCGCTTCCCACCCGTACCTGCAACCGCCGCCGGCGCCGAAGCCGATGACGCCGAAGAAACTGGCATCGGCTGGCGTGGTTGATCCGTTTCAGGGTGGTCCTGCACCGCGAAAAGAAGTAAAGCATCCTGTGCCGGACCTTGCGCTGGTTTACAGTGTGCCGCCGGTAAGACCAGAGCAACGAATTCCTTACCATAATTCTGGCGGGCAATTCCTTCCGCCTCCTATCGGTCGCTTTGCGGGAACGATCTATAACAGCAATGGCCAACTGCTAGCCATCTTCGAAGATCGTGATGGCATATCGCATCAAGTGCATGTCGGCGATCAAGTCGGGAATCTGATGGTGAAAACGGTCGAACCGGAGGTGATGGTAGTGGTTGATAACGAGAAGATCGAGCATCGCTTGAAGTTACACGGGTAAGCGCATCGGGAACATTTTGCCCCTTCCCGTCGTCAAACAATTAACGCGCACCATCACGACCGTTTGGTAAGCCAATACGCCTGGAGGTTTTCATGAAGATTGCGCCTGTGACGCATTATCGCGAGCCTGAGTTCCCCACGCGGGCGATTCTCGATGCCCAGCCCGAACTGTTGCGCCGGGTGCCGCGGCGCTGGCAGCGGCATGCGCTGGTGCTCACCACGCTCGCCACTGCCTGCCTGCTCACCGCGGACCGCTGGAGCTGGTCCGCCGATGCGCCGGCGAAGACCGCCCGCATTGCGCCGATCTTTCAGCACGGCGATGGGCGCGGCAGCTTCGGGTGTGACGCCGTGGCGCCGCCGGTCTTCCTGGGCGAGGACGAAGCGCGCCAGGTGATCATCGAGGAAGGCAAGCGTGCCGGCCTCGATTTCCATGCCGATGTGCTGACGCTGCCCGATGTTGCGGTTCCACTGACGCCGCCGGAGGGAGCCCGAGAACGGAAAGACCCGAAGGGACCGAAGACGCAGCAGAAACCCCTGGCCCTGGATGGCACCGATGAAAAGCGCCACATCTCCTTCGAATTTATCTCGGAGAAGGATTACGCCGCCTGGAGGGATAAACCGGAGAATTACCGGGGATTCAGCTCCGTCTCCCATGTCGACTACCTTGCGACAGCTCAAACACTGCACGACGGCCTGCTGCAAGCGAAACCAGAAGGCGCCATCGGTATCTTTTACGAGCCGCTGCCTTCGTATTCTGAGGCAGCCAAAGAGCAGGCCCGTGAGGAACTGCGCCAGCAGGTGCGCGACTTCATCGTCTGGTTGAAGGGACAAGGAGTCATTTGAAAGGAGTCAACATGCGTATCCAACCGCTGAAAAGTTACCACCAACCGGCATACCCTACGCGGGTGATCCTCGATGCGCAGCCCGAATTATTGCGCTTGACACCCCGGCGCTGGCAGCGGAATGCGGTGGTGCTCGGGGCACTGGCGACGATATGTACGATCACCGCCGTGCGCTGGAGCCGTGCCGCCGGCACACCACAGGATGTCTCGTTGGTAGCCCCGGTCTTTCAGCACGGTGAAGGGCGTGGGTCATTCGGGTGTGTTGCCGTCAACCCACCAACATTCCTTTCCGAAGAGGAAGCGCGACAGGTGATCGTGGATGAGGGGAAAAAGGCCGGTATTGTCTTTGCGCCGGATGCGCTGACCTTGTCGGAGGTGGCCATCCCCTTCACGTCGCTGAGCCCTGATAAATCAGAGTCGGGTAGCAAACTGCAACCCCTGACGCTGGATGGCTGGGACGCCCGGCGCAAGGTAGGGTACGAGTATGTCTCGCAAGACGACTACATGAAGTGGAAGATAGAGCCTTCGTACAGTACGGCGGAAAGCTTTGATCTGCGCAAAGCTGCAGACGGCCTGCGTGATGGGCTGGCACAGGCCAAACCCGCCGGTGCCGTCGGCGTCTTTTATGACCCGCTGGTTTCGTATAATGCGTCGATGGACCAGTTGGTTAAGACCGACAAGTTCAGTGATGCGACGCTGGTATCGGTGCAAGTCATCGCCTACATCAGCAGGGGCACCGTGGCGAAGTCCGCGCACCAGGTAAAATTGATCCTGGGTGGCCGGCGTGTGGTCTTCGATGAAGGCAGCAACATCGCCGATCTCGATGGCATGCCCTTCAATCTCGGTCATCCCGCTGTGCGACTGCATGGCATTCTGTATGTGCCGCTGAAACCGGTCGCCGATAAGCTGGGACTCGAATATCACTGGGATGCTGCACGGGCGACCTTGACCATGAAGGGCGTCGATGCGGGAGAGAACTGGGAGACCACGCTGGTAAGGACGACAGAAACAGACCCGGCGCAGCAGCTCACACTCGCATACCACAACAACGATTGGGAGTGGCGCGCCGCGCTGGCAAAAGAGCAGGCCGGCGAAGTGTTGCGCCAGCAAGTCCGCGATTTCATCACCTGGCTGAAAGCCCAGGGAGCGATTTGAAAGGAGTCAACATGAAAATCCAACCAGTAAATAGTTATCGGGAGCCCGCTTATCCCACACGTACCATCCTCGACACACAGCCTGAATTGTTGCGCCTGACGCCGCGCCGCTGGCAGCGGAGCGCGGTGGTGGTCAGCGCGTTGGCCACTGCCGGCTTGTTGGCCAGCGTTCACTGGGGGCTGGCTGCCGAACAGCCAGGGGAAAAATCCCTTGTTGCGCCGTTGTTTATCCACGCCGGGCGAACGGAACGGATGATGCTCGGTGGCGATAGGCCGGCGCCGATGTATCTGACCGAAGCGGACGCTCGGGTGATCATCACCGATGAAGCGCAGAAGGCGGGCATCGCCTTCACGGATGCCGGGCAGATGGTGAAGGATATCCCCATCCCGCAGGATTTTCCAGCTGGTGCTAGGCGCGACCCGCAGATGATGACCCTGGTGCTGGACGGCACGGATGCCAAGCGCAAGATCGCCTTCGAATATGTCTCGGGAACGGATACGGCCGAATGGCGGAAGGATGGGCAAGCCTTCCAGCATAACCATGCCTATGAACCACAGGAGGTGGCGCAGGTGCTTCGCGACAGCCTGGTTGCTGCCCATCCCCAGGGAGCGTATGGCGTCTTCTATGACCCACGGATCGAATATAGCGATGCATATGAGAACGCAACAACGGAGGATGGCAAAGCGCCGGATGGGAAGACGGTGCGGGAAGAAGGCATGATGCTTGCCCGGTACGAGCTCCGCCAGCAGGTGCGCGAGTTCATCGCCTGGCTGAAGGCACAGAAGGCGATTTGAGTGATAGCCCAAGTCAAGAAAGTCTGACTGGTCCGACGCGTTGGACATGTCTGACTGGAATTGATCAAGATAAAGCCCGTGGACGAACAGAGTGCCGGCCCAATATTCCGCATTCCGCAGTCCGCAATCCGCATTATCAGGGGGGAACCCAGTGCATCTTACTTTACATTTGACCGGCCGCTGCAATCTGCGCTGCCGCTATTGTTATGCCATGCCCCATGGCGGCGGGGATATGTCCTTTGAGACGGTGAAGGCAGCGATACGACATGCGTTGTCCGAGGTGGACCGCGAGAATCCGGGGCAGAGCCTGGGGGTCATCTTCTTCGGCGGGGAGCCGTTGTTGATGCGCGACCTCATTGCGAAGACGGTGCGCCATTGCCGGGGGATCGAGGCGGAGACAGGACAATTGTTCCACTTCAAGATCACCACCAACGGCTTGCTGCTGGATGAGGAGTTCCTCACCGGGCCGGACACCGGCGAGATCTTCGTCGCGCTCAGCCATGACGGCGTCCAGGCAGTACAGGATGCCCACCGCATCGACGTCAACGGCAGTGGCACCTTCGATCGCCTTTCGCCGGTTATCGATCTGCTGCTCAAGCATAAGCCCTATGCGCCGGTGATGCTGGTGGTGAACCCGGAGAGCGTGCAGCATTATGCCGAGTCGGTGCAGTACCTTTTCTCGCGCGGCTTCCACTACCTCATCTGCTCGCTGAATTACGGCGGGGCGTGGGATGACCGGACGATGGCGGAACTCAAACGGCAGTATAAGCTGCTGGCGAAGTGGTACGAGCAGGAGACGCTGCGCGAGGAGAAGTTCTATTTCAGCCCCTTTGAGGTGAAGATCGCCTCGCACGTCTACCCCGGCAGTTGCAAGAAGGAGCGCTGCGAGCTGGGCAAACGGCAGATCTCCGTGGCCCCCAATGGCCGCCTCTATCCCTGCGTGCAGTTCGTCGGCGACGGCACGGATGACGAGTACTGCATCGGCGACGTGTTTGCCGGCGTCGACGAAGCTGCCCGCCGGCGCCTGTATGAAGTAAATGCCGAGGAAAAGCCGGAATGTGCCGCCTGCGCGGTACGCGAGCGCTGCAACCATTACTGCGGCTGCCTCAACCGCCAGACCACGGGCCGTATCGACCAGGTTTCCCCGGTGCTCTGCGCCCACGAGCGCATCGTCCTTCCCATCGTCGACCAACTTGCCGCCCGCTTGTTCAAACAACGCAACGCGATGTTTATCCAGAAGCACTACAACGATTTGTTCCCGCTGCTCTCGCTGGTGGAGGATACGGTGAAGGGGAAAGAGGCAGGCGGGTAGGGGATTCAGGATGCAGGATTCACGGACTGACAAGTGACAGGATTTATAATCTTTGCGCCTTTGTGAGAGCTGGCTTTTCCTCACGCAAAGGCGCAAAGACGCAAAGAAGGAGGATAACGAATTTATCTATCGCATGCCGTCTACATCGATCTCCGCACACCTGGGTCGACCCGAAGAAGCACGCTGGCGTCGTTGCCGTGGTGTCCAATGCCGTGGAGATCGAGATTTTCGCGAAACGGTGAACGAGCATGGTGTGTTTCAGTGCAACTGCGGAATGATGTGATATGAGGATGATCGATTAGCAATTCACAAATTCCCATTTGCAGGAACTCTTTTTCACCATGCTGAATAGGTTTAAGTAGCACAGGAATTATCTCGCCTCTCATGACCTGCAGTCACCCATGTGTCACCCTGGAAGGGAGCGGGTACAGGACGATGGTGGCATAATTCCTATCGCGTCGAGTGCCCACTCGGCGTATGCCAATTCGATTTCCTCGCCGGGGGCCGCCCGGTGTGACGTGGAGCTCAACATGCGATTAGGCGTTGGACGATATGCGCGCGGGGGAGAAACGACGGCGGTGAAGAACCCCATTGCCTCGTTGCGGAAGGTATTCCCGTGGATTTTGCCGTACTGGCCGGTGCTGGTGTTCGGCTTCCTGTGTATGATTCTCACCACCTACCTGGGGCCGCAGCCGTTCCGCGTCATCGGCTACACCATCGATAAAGTCATCCCATCAGTGCTGCGTGATGGCGGGAAGAACCTGTTGCCGGTGCGGAACGTCGTACTGTTGCTGCTGGCCCTGTATGTCGGACAATCGCTCTTCGGCTTCCTGCGCACCTATTTCCTGCACGTGGCCGGGCAGCGCATGCTGCATCAACTGCGCATCCGGCTCTATGAGCATTTCCAGCAGCTGCCGCTCACTTATTATGACAACCATGCCACCGGCGACCTGATGTCGCGCATGACCGGCGATGTGGAGCAGATCGAGAACCTGATGGTGCACGGTCTGGACGTGCTCATCATGGGGCTGTTCGGCATGCTGCTCTCCTTTTACTACATCTGGCGCATCCATAATACGCTAGCGCTGGTCATCCTCATTCCGGTGCCGGTAATCGCCGTGAGCATCTTCTTCTTCGGGCGCAAAGTCCGCCTCATCTATCGCACCATACGCGACCGGGTGGGCGATCTCAATGCGCGGTTGCAGGACAATCTCTCCGGCATCCGCGTCATCAAGGCGTTCAGCCGCGAGGCGACGGAGCAGACGCAGGTGAACACGGACAGTGAGCAGGTGATGCACATGAATATCCAGGGCATCCGCATGTGGTCCAGCTTTGGCCCGGCGATGGGGACGCTCGGGAGCCTGGGCAGCCTGGCCGCCTTCGGGGTGGGCATCTGCCTGGTGGTGAAAAACCAGTTGCATGTGGGAGAACTGATGACCGTGGTGATGCTGGTGGGCAATTTCTACGGGCCTATCGGCAGCCTCTTCCAGTTCTTCGACAGCATCCAGCGTTCGCTGGCGGCGGGCGACCGCATCTTCGAAGTGCTGGATAGCGTGCCGGACATTCAGGACCCCGCGGAGCCGCTGCCGCTGGACGACGTGCACGGCGAAGTGGAACTCCGCAGCCTGTGCTTCTGTTATGCCACCGGTGAGGAAGTGCTGCATGACGTGAATGTGCATGCCCGCCCGGGTGAGCGCATTGCGCTGGTAGGGCGCAGCGGCGCAGGCAAGAGCAGCTTCATCAACCTCATCCCACGTTTTTACGATGCGCTGGAGGGGCAGGTGCTGGTAGACAGCATCGATGTGCGCGCGGTGCGGCAGGCTGACCTGCGCCGGCACATCGCGCTGGTGTTGCAGGAGACCTTCCTCTTTAACGGCAGCGTGCGCGACAACCTGCGCTACGGCAAGTTGGACGCCACCGACGAGGAACTGGAGGAGGCGGCGAAGATCGCCAACGCGCATGAGTTCATCGTGCGGCTGGCGGACGGCTACGACACACAGATCGGCGAGCGCGGGGTGAAGCTCTCCGGCGGGCAGAAACAACGGCTGGCCATCGCCCGTGCCGTGCTGGCCAACCCGCGCATCCTCATCCTCGACGAGGCAACGTCCTCCGTCGATTCCGAGTCCGAATTCCTCATCCACCAGACGCTTGACCGCCTGATGGAAGGCCGCACCACCTTTATCATCGCCCACCGCCTCAGCACCATCCGTAATGCCGATGTCATCCTGGTACTGGAAGATGGCCACATCGTTGAGCGTGGCAATCACACCGTCCTCCTCCGCGCCAACGGCCTCTACGCGCAGATGTATCGCCAGCAGTTCTGGCTGGACGACCTTTTCAGCAACGAGGAAGAGGAAGAACGTGCGGAACAGACTGCGTTGCCGGAGGTAGAGTTGCCGGCCATGGAATAATCGCGCATGAAAGCACCTGACGATTCGCCGATGGCAATGATTTTGCGCAAGCCAACGAAATCGCATGATCTGCAGGGTGATCTATGGCTTAATCTAAACGTAGTGCAAGCAATCCATCCACTGTGACGGCCTGGCGACAATGTTGTTCACTCCTTGACGTAGCTCATGCCTGTGGTTTCAGAGATACTTGGCGCAATACCGTGCTTGGGAATGACGCCGGCACGGGCACAGGGAGGTGGAGAATGCGCTCGTTCTTACATGGCGGATGGATTCCGTGCGTAGTGGCGATGCTGCTGTGCGTCGCCGGGTGGAGTCAAGGGGTCAGTATTCAGTCCGGATGGCCAAACGGTCGCCCTTTTCCGCGAGGGAATAGAGAGTAGTGCGCTGATGTTCACCGTACACACCGACGGCAGCAACCTGACGCAACTTACTGCAATCCGTGATTATCCACACAGCCTGACTTTCAGTCCGGATGGGACGCAATTACTCTACTCGCGTGAGGTGAACGGTGATGGCTGGGAACTATATATTCCGTTTCCCAATAACGATGAGTATTTTACCGGCATCATCGATAGTGATGGACAAAATAGCAATACTCTATTCTGGTACGGTATAAAAGAGGCTTGCTGGGGTGTCGCCCCGGATGATAAACATCGAAAAAATCTAACCGCAAAGCCTTAACGATATGGGCATAAATCCAACTGATTCATGCCAATAATGCGCATAACGGCCGATCACTAATCTGTGCAGGGCGCCCTTTATTGTAAGTCTACGCGCTTTGCACAGCTTTCGTTATTGGAATCTGTAACAGCACATATCCACACTCCGACTTAATTTGTTTTCCTATCACACCTTCAAAAAAGCGGCAATATTTCGTTATTATGGTATGCACTATTGCGCAATCCGCACAAGGTGGGAAGAGTGATACTCCATTTCTTATGTAAACGCGATACCATACAACGACTGAATTCGAGGAGATGGTGCTGTGGATTACCAGGCGGCCTATCACGAGGCGCAACAGCGTCTCGGTAGACTCGAGGAGGAGAACCGCGTCCTGCGGGCGCAAGCCGCGCAGTCGGCGCATGCTGCTGGGGACGCAGATACCGCAGCCAGAGAATGTCAGCGCCAGCAACTCGTTTGCGCGCGGATCGTACAGGAAGCGCCGGTGGGGATTGCCATCCTCACCGGTCCCGAATATCGCATTACCCTGGCCAATCCTGCCTTCGCGCGCTATACCGGTCGCAAAGATGGCATGACCGGACACACGCTGGCCGAGGTGCTCGGGGCAGGCATCGCGCAACTGCTGCCGCTGCTTGAAGCCGTTCGACGGACAGGTCATCCCTCACAAGCCTTCGATATGCCATTTACCCTCTCGTCCAATACGGACGAGCAGACCGTCTACTTCTCTATCATCTTGAGTGCGCTCCTCAATGACCAACAGGAGACGACGGATCTCCTGTTGTTGGTGACGGATAGCACTGAGCGCGTTTGTGCTTCGCAGGAACAGGAACGCTTGTTGTACGAAGTCGGTCGGCATGCGGCGGCATTAGACGCCACGCTGGCATCCATCACCGATGCCTTGCTGATTTTTGCCGCAGATGGCACGATCACCCGGACGAATGCCACGGCAGACCGCTGGCTTGGATTATCTCCGGAAGAACGACACGGTTCACTCTCCGATATCTGGTCGCACCGGCGGATTGAGAACCAGCAGGGGATTCGGCTGCAGCTCTCACAGTTGCCTTCCATGCGAGCGTTGCAAGGGGAGCAGGTACAGGGGGAGATCATCGCCATTCATCCGCCCGAGCATTCTACGGTGTGGCTCTCGGTAAGTGCCGGACCGATCCGCACCCCCGATGGGCAAGTTATTGGTGCCGTAACCGTCTGTGCCAACCTGACCTCCCAGCAACTACTTCGTGAGGAGCGAGAGCACTTACTCGCCACCATTCAGGAACGTGCCGCCGCACTCGATGCAACCATTACCTCGATACCGGATGGCGTTGTCATCTACAGCCTGACCGGCGATGTGACGTGTGCCAATCCCGCCGCGGAAGCCATGCTCTGTTTTTCGGAGCAGGAACGTTGTGAAACCCTCGAATTACGCTGGAACCGATTGCAGCCTGAAACCCTATCAGGAGAGCCATTCCCCCTGCACCTGATTCCCGCGAGGCGGGCGCTCAATGGGGAGGAAGTGCATAACATCGATGTGACATTCAAGCGCCCGCAGTTCGGAAGGCGCTGGTTTTCCATCAGTGCCGCCCCGATCTGCACTGCAGATGGGCGTATCCTGGGGGCAGTCTCGACGTTCGCCGATGTCACTGAGCAACGTGCCACCGCGAAAGCGCTGCGGGAGAGCGAAGCGCTCTTCCGCTCGCTGGCGGAAAACGCCAACGCGGTCATCGGGGTAGTACAGGGGACATGCTTCATGTATGTGAATCCCTATATGGCGCAACTCAGTGGATACAGCCCCGAGGAATTGCTGGTCACGGATATCCAGGGATTTATGCACCCGGCGTACCGGGAGATGATGATTGATTGGGCGCAGAGGCGCCAGACCGGTGACTCATCACTCCCTTCGCGCTATGAATTCGCCATGCTGACCAAAGATGGGCAAACGCGATGGATCGATTTTGCCCCGACACATACCGAATATCATGGGAAGCCTGCAGTGGTCGGTGTCGGTATCGACATCACGGCGCGTAAGCATGCCGAAGAGGCGCTCCGTGAAAGCGAGACCCTGTTTCGCTCACTGGCGGAAAATGCCAACGCGATCATCGGTATTGTGCAGGAGTCCAAATTTGTGTATGCGAATCCCTACTTCACCAATATCAGTGGTTACCACCTCGATGAATTATTAACCATGGATATCAGCCAGGTGATTGCCCCGGCATTCCGTGCCCGGGTGCTGGAATGGGTACGGTTGCGCCAGACCGGTGATACCTCTCTCCCCACCCGATTGGAGTTCGCCATGCTCACCAAGGACGGACAGGAGCGCTGGCTGGACTTCTCCTCTGCCGGGATCGAGTACCACGGCAAGCCGGCCGTCGTCGGCGTCGGGTACGATATCACCGAAAGTCGGCGGGCGGCGGAAGCCTTGCGGGTGAGTGAAGCAAAATTCCGTAATTTGTTCGAGCATATGAGCGAGTCGGTGGCGATTGATGAGATGGTCTTCGATAATGAAGGAAATCCCATCGATTGGATCATCCGGGAAGTCAATCCCGCCTATGAGTCGATCTACCGGCGCTCCCGTGAGGAGGTGGTGGGAAAGCGCGCATCAACCTTGTATCCCTCCTGGACGTGGTATCGCGAGGAATTGATTGCGTATGCGCGTCAAATCTCGGAAGCTATGCCGGTCCTTTTCGAAATTGACGATTCATATACCGGACGCCATCTCCTCATTTCCGCCTTCACTATGGGTAACCATCACTTTGCCGCGGTGACAACGGACATCTCCGAGCGCAAACGTGCAGAGAAAGAGCGGGAACAGTTGTTGGAAAAGGTTTCACGCCGTGCCAGCGAACTGGATGCGATCATTGCCGCCTTGCCGGATCCCATGCTCATCTATGATACGGAAGGTACGATCCTTCGTGTGAATACCGCGCTGAAAAATACCTTGCAACATGATCCCACCGGGGAGAAACGCACGGACCTGGCCCGTTTTGTCTCCTTACGTGATCTCACCGGTCGATTGCTTCAATTGGAAGACTATCCGGCATCCCGCGCATTGCGCGGGGAAGTGATCCACGGCGAACGGTTTCTTCTGACGACGGCACTGGGGGGAGAGATCATCGCGCAGGCCTCTTCCGCGCCATTACAACAGCAGGGATGTATCTGGGGCGCCGTCATCCTTTGGCGCGATGTGTCCGAGCGCGAGCATCTGCTGATGGAAGTCGAGCAACGCGCCGCAGAACTGGATGCCGCATTGAACTCCATTGTCGATGGGGTGATCATCTATGGCGTATCAGGGGCGATCATGCGGACTAATCCGGCCGCCGACCGTCTCATCGGCTTTACAGTGGCAGAACGCGATGAGACCATCTCCGAGCGCTGGGTCGCGCGCCGGGCTAAGACGCCTGAAGGGCTGATGTTCCCGTTGGAAGAGCTTCCCGCCCAGCGCGCACTCGGCGGAGAAGTAGTGCATGGAGTTACGCTCGTGCTTCCACAGGAAAAAGAAAGATATCTGTGGGTTTCGGTGAGTGCCGCTCCAATCCGCTCTGCGGACGGAAAGCTCCGCGGCGTGGTGGCAACGTATACGGACATTACCGAGTTGCACGAACTCCAACAACAGCATGAAGTCTATGTGCATACGATCTCGCATGACTTGCGTGCCCCACTTACCGCCATCCGGGGGTATGCGCAACTGATAAAGGCCGAGTTAGTAGAGCAACACCTCGATGGGACGCTGTTGTCCGGCATGGATGGCATCTTGCGCAGTGCGCAACGGATGAATGTGATGATTGCCGACCTGGTCGACGCCGCGCGACTGGAGGGGAAAGCGCTGGTGCTCGATTTACATCCGGTGAAGCTCGCCTGTTATCTCGCTGACCTGCTGAAACGTTCATCCGCCATGCTGGACATCAGTCGCATTCAGGAAGAGATCCCCGAGGACTTGCCGCCTATCGTCGCCGATTACGACCGCCTGGAGCGCATCCTGATGAACCTGCTCACCAATGCGCTGAAGTATTCACCCGAGGATAAGCCGGTCATCATCCGTGCGCGGCAGCACGGTGCGATGGTGGTCATCTCCGTGCTGGATTTCGGCCGGGGGATTGATCCGGAGGATATCCCGCATCTCTTCGAAAGGTTCTACCGGTCAAAGGGGGCGCGCTCAACGGAAGGCATCGGCCTCGGCCTCTATATTACCAAGCTGCTGGTTGAAGCCCATGGCGGAACCGTCAAAGTTGAGAGCGAGCCGGGCAAGGGGAGCCTGTTCGCCTTTACCCTGCCCATCGCACCGGAGGAATGACCGCCTCCCCGGCAAAGCAAACTTTTCGTCCGGGCGGTAAACCGCTTCCAGCCACAATATGGTATAATCTGGATCGAGTCGACAGCAACTCGCTACCAGGAGGTTGTTTTCCATGCGGGTGAGCATCATTTTCCTCTTACTCCTCTTCACCATTGCCGCGTTTGCCCAGGGCGAAGGTAAAGTCAAAGGCCTTGTGAAACTCAGTGACGGCAATGTCTGTGCGAATACCCAGGTTTTGGTTAAAATTGGTATCAATACCAATCAACTCGAGACCGGGCCGGATGGACGTTTTGAGGTGCCGGTTGAGGCCGGTAGCGGAACCGTCGAAGTGCCTGGTGCCAGTGTGCCGGTGGTCGTGAAGGCCGGGAACATCTCCGAGGTGACGGTCACCGTGCCGTTGACGCCGGGGGTGCTGTTGCAAGTGCATTACGCGGACAACACGGCGTTTACCGGCTACATCTACGCCGCCTATCATGCACCCGGTGGCGAGCGGAAGACACAGGCGGTGAATATAGGCCACGGGCGTGCGTTTGTGCCGGGGGTGCCCGCCGATGCCAGTGAACTGTCGCTGATTTTTGAAGTCAGTTCCGGCCTACCCTTCAACATTTCATCCTCTATTCGTCGCATATTCCCCTTCACCGAGCAGGAAGAAATGCGCATGCTGGAGGTGACCCTGCCAGCATTCACCCATGCGCGGGTGACCATCACGGATGAAAAGAAAGTGCCGCTGGCCAATAAACGGCTCACGCGTGCCCTCTCCTTTCCCATTCCCAATCGCGATAACTTTTGGCAAGGCGATACCGGCGGACGCAACGCGTTGAGCCAAACGTGTATAGTAACCACCGATGCGCAGGGAGTGGTCGATCTGGGGCCGTTGCCGGCGCAAAGCTACACGCTGACCGTCTACGATGGCCAGCGTGCCGGACCGGCCAAAGATTTCACGCTGACAGAGAAAGAGGATGCTGCAGTCGCCTATACCCTCCCCTCCACCGGACGGCGCATCGTGCAGACGGTGTTCGACAATGCAGGGAAGGCGGTGCCCAACGCCGAGGTCACGGCGACCTATTGCTGGGGCGGAAAGGCGATCTATCGCACGGCAGCCAGTGATGCCATCGGGAAAGTCGTCTGGGACGATGTCCCCGCGGCGCGAGTCATCGTCTATGGTCCGCGCATCGCCGCCGGCGTTATTCCAGCGGACGCCACTGAAGTCACCGCACCGCTGCCGGCTCCTGTACCCGAGCAGCAAAGCGTCGATGTCGCGGTGCATATTGAACATAAAGAAGCGCCGGTCGAAATGCGGTTGTTTCTTGGTGATGACAATTACGGATTTACCCAGGTGCTGCATTTTCAGGGGTCCATGAACTCCGGCGAGCATTACATCCCAGGCAATCGCCTGAACCTCCTCGTGATGCTGAATACGTCTCCGCCACAGGTTGCCAGCGTGCTCGATGCCTATTTCCCGTACGTAGAAGGCAGTGATCGGTGTGTTGACTTCCCTCCGCTCACGTTCCATGACGGTACGGAGATCGTCGGCTCTTTCGCGCTGCCGGATGGGAAAGCACTGGCCCATGTCAACCGGCTGCAACTCGCAGAGGTCGAGGTGCCGGAGAGTGTGCGGAAATTGTTGCATCACCCGAACCTGCCGGAGTGGGCACATCAGGGATTAGACCTCCACCCGGATGGCAGTTTCACTATGACTATTCCCTTCCCCGGCAGCTATCGCCTGCTCGTCGATCTGTATGATGAGGCCGCACCGGCATTGCCCGCACTGCAATTTGACGCAAAACCCGGGCACAGCCAGCAGATCTTCCATCTGCCGGCGCCGTTTGCCATGGTGCCGGGGGGCGCCACCCTCACCTGGCTGGCGCTAAACGCACCGGCAACACTACGGCAATTCACCATCCAGGCGGACGCCGACACCGTCCCGCTCTTCGCGCCGGCCGACCGGATTTTCGCCTGCTGGTATCAGCCAACGCCGAACACCAGGAAGCTCTGGACACATACGGCGGGGGCCACATGGCGTACGCTCCCGTTGCGGTCGGCACGCGTGATGCCCAAAAATCCGCCCATGGCCAGTCTGGCCGGGCCGTTTGCGTTGTTGCCGCCCTTTCCGTCCCTTCGAGATGAAAACAACAGGCAATTACCACGCATGAGCGATGGCATTCCATTCAAGCCGGAGTGTCACTACGAGTGGAACCTGTGGCCGGGACAGTATCTCATTGCCCGAATCGACCAGGAAACGCCGGCAATCACCGGGATCTATACTGTGCCGGAAGCGGGGACGGTACCCGATACCTTCTCACTATCATACGAAGAAGGCTGGCCTACCGCGGCGAGAGCGATGTATACCACGTTCTCCGCACCAGCGCAGGAGATGCCGACCCGCACCGCGTCAATGGCTTCACAGGCGCTGCTGACCTTCGATGTAGCTGCGAAGCCGCAGTGGGTTGACCCGTTTTCAATGCATCAATGGATGGTGCCGCAATCAGCGCATTCCATGACGCTCGTCTGGCCAGGGGTTGGCAGTATGCATGATGTTCCACTCCCGCAGGTGAAGAATGGAACGTCGCAGGTGACCTTGCCGGCGTTCACCGCAGGTGTACCCCTCAGTGGTGTGGTGACGCAGGGGGAGAAAGACACTCCGCTAAGCAATACACGGCTCACCCTCTGTACAGAATACCTGTTAGCGCCAACAAGCATCCGCCTTACCACTGATGCCAATGGCGCCTTCACGGTTAAAAATCTGCCTGCCGGCACCTACCAGATCCTGTTGGAGGATGCCAAATTACACGGCGGCTGGACCGTGACGATAAAAGAACCACCAACGACCCCGCTTGCATTGCACGTCCCTTCCACCCCACTGACGCTCGCTTGTCCCTGGGAGTTTACGGACGATATGCAACTCTGGTGGTGTGCGGCGAATAGCACACCACGCCGTTTGCCGGTGAATCCTTCGTCAACCTCATACGCGCAAATGCTTCCGGTGACGCAACTTGCCTGTTTTGACCTGTCACCCGGCACGGGGACCCTCTGGGCGGTCAGCCCGACAACCGGGAAAAGCAACTGTGCTGCGGTGACGCTGACCGCGGGGATGAACAGCGTGCCTGCCACGACCGCACCCGCTTCGCTCGGGCTCTACTTCCCGTTGACCAGTGAGGTTGGCCTGCCCGGCGCAGTCACGCTGCACGGGCTCGGGAAACTGGCAGGCCTGGAGGTGACGCTTGCCCCCTTCACCTGGCAGTTGGCCCCGGCCTTCAGCTATGCCCTGGGCCAGGTGAACGCCGTTCCCCCCGGCGACTACCGCGTCACGGTCGCCACCGCACATGGGCCGGTGGAAAGCACGGTGAGCGTGGGAGCCTTCGGCGGTTCGGTGACCTTGCCGTTGCCCAGGTGAACACCGTGGCGTGGGCTTCCCAGCCCGTGAAGTGAGGCAGTATCATCTTACGAAGAACCCGAGAGACGGAAGGGACCGGCTATCCGATAGGCGAAAACAGGCAGTACTATGACGACGCAAACACGCATCATCGGTCTGATACTGTTGCTCGCGGCATGCTCGGTGGTGGGGTGGGCGGGGCAGCCGCTCGACCCACGCACCACGCTACTGCCGACGTATCTGCTGCCGGATTCGGCGGCCATCGACGGGTCGTTGGAGGCATGGGTGGGCATCCCCGCAGTGCCCGCAGAGCAGTTCAAACTCAACTTGGCCACTGAGACGATTGTCGGCACTCGTGATTTTGCGCCCAGTTTGCGTTGCGGTATGAAACAGGGGAGCCGTGATCTGTACTTCCTCATCATCGTGCGGGATGCGCAACTGCGCGCGGAGGAGAGCAACGATGGCTTGGCCGGTGACTGCCTGGAGTTGTACCTTGATTTCGGGCGGGAAGAGCGTGACCGCACCACCCCCGACTGGTACAAAGTGCCGTATACCAACTCCTACTACCCGCGCCAGGAGCCGCCGCGCAGCCTGGGCCAGCTCGTTGTCCGCCCGCCCACGCTGCAGGGACCGGCGAAGGTCTTCAAATCGCCGAACTGCGAGCAGTGGCAGGTGGAGGTGGCGTGCGCGCTGGTAGACGGCGGCGTCGCCTATCAGGTGCGGGTGGATACCGCTTCCGTGCTGGCGGACCTGAAGATGGCGCAACTGCCGGACGTGCTGGGCATGGATGTGGGCTTCATCGATCTGGACTACGCCCCGCGCCTGATGGCGGAAAACTGGTCGAATGATAACGGCCTCTATCGGCTGTTCGGCGACTGGGTGGATGATGTGGTGCCGACTCACTATGGCCGGCTCTCCACCCATCCGGTGCCAACCCTCGTGAAGCGCACGGCAGAGCTGCTGCCGAAAACGCTGCGCGAATTGTTCGGCGAGAATCCCTCCGCAGATGATATCCGGCATGCGCTAGCCGGCGCCAACCCGGAGCGGACGGCGCAACTGGTCACCTGGGCGGGGCTGCAAGGCGTGGTGCTCGACCCCGCACTGGTACGGCAGCTCATGGCCGCTGACTCCGCCGAGATCCGCCAGGCTTGCCTGGCCGTACTGGCGTTCGCCGATCAGGATGCCGAGGCAGTCCGTGCCGGCGTCAATGCCGCATATACCCCCGGGCAGTCCCCGTATGTGTTGGCTCTCGCCAACCTGATCAGCCAGCGGCTGGCGTATGGGTCACCCGAACGCTTCCGCGCCTTGCTGACCCACGATGACCTGACAGTGGCGTTCACCGCTGCGGCTGCGCTGGCGCAGGTTGGCGATGCGAGCGATGTGACCCGGCTCGATGCGGCGTGCGAGGCGCATTGCACCGCGCTGGCCAGTCGACCTGTCCGCGACACCGGCTACCACCAGTCCTATGCGGGCAAGGCGCAGGCGCCTTCTGCCACGCGCTACTTCTTCGGGGTCGCCCGCGATGCGCTGCTGCTGCGTACGGAGCCGGTCACTATCCCGCAGTTCACGCCGGTTCGGCAAGTCAAGGTGGCGAATACCGACCTGGAGCGGTTCATCCCGAGCGACGGCAATACCGTATACAACGCGAAAGGGTTCCTGCGCCGCTGGCCAAACGGGGGTCCATGCGAGCTCTGGCGTATTTCGATGGGGCAGGGGAAGAGCGCCGTCGTCGAGGCAGGTGGCCTGGCGTTCACCCTCACGCTGGAGGAGAAGCAGCAATGGGCCGTCTGCCTGGACCCCCGCACCGGCAAGACGCGCTGGCGCACACGGCTCGCCGGTGCCGATGTGGGAGCGACCGAGGTGGTCGCCAGCCCACTGGTGGATGGAGACCGCGTCTACTTCGTGCCGGCACGAAGCCTGCAGGAGGAGGGATTGACGGTGGTCTGCCTGAAGACCGCCGACGGCAGCGAGCTCTGGCATGGACGCGACGAACTGGAGCACGTGGCCGCCTGCCCAACCCCGCTCATTGTCGGCAACACGCTCTACTGCCCGCTCTACGGCGGCAAGGGGCCACAGCCGGTGCTGGTGGCGGTGGATAAGCTGAGCGGCAAGGTGCTGTGGCGTGCCCCGGCGGCGGTACAGGGTGCCGGGCGTAAATGCGGCGCGGGCATCGCTTCTCCGAGTTACCAGATAATTGACGGCATCCCGCAGATCATCCTGGCGGTGTACAGCAGTCCGGTGAACGAGATCTGGGGGCTGAACGCCGACACCGGTGAGCTCTTCTGGAAATACGGCGCCAACGCCCACTACGGGATGATCCCTTCGCCGGTCGCGGTGGGGAGCCGCGTCTTCCTCTGCGACGGGCTACCGCCGTTCTCCGCCTGCCTGCAGATGTATGTCCGCGATGGCAAAATCAAGGCCCGGCAGTTGTATCACGATGCGCGGAACCAGTGCAACCAGTACAACACGGTGGCTGTGATCGATGGCCATGTCTACGGCTTCAGCAATGGGGCGCTACAGTGCACCCGCCTGGCGGATGGCAAGCTGCTCTGGCAGCGCGAAGATCGCGATTGGGCACACGGTCCGCAGCTCATTGCCGCCGACGGCCTGCTCTTCGTCCTCGGCACCTTCCAACTGGTGCTGGCAGAAGCCTCACCATCCGGCTACCATGAACTGGGCCGTGTCCGCCACCACGTCTCGCTGGGTTATCCGCAGCAGCCCACGCTCGCCAACGGCCGCCTGTATCTCCGTGGAGACAAGGAGATCGTCTGTTATGACGTGCTGAAGCGCTGAAAGTTATGCCGCCTCCTTGCTCCCTCTCAACGCCGCCATCTCTTCACGCACCTGCAGAAGTTGATAACGGAGTTCCTCTGACTCGCGTACCAGGGTATCGATACGGAGGTCGATAGCTTGAAACGCGCCAGAGCTGGTTTGCTCGGTGCCATGGATGCCGGTCGCTTCCTCGGGAGGCTGTGCCATCAGCGTTTTCGCCTCCATGACGCTGTGTGCAGCTTCGAGGAAATGGCCTTGCGTGATGCGTTTTTGATAATCCAGACCATCTTCCGCCGCTGCGAGGTGGGCGGCTTTGAGCACGGCGTTTTTAATATCCCCGCCGGAGAGCTCGAAGCGCTCCGCCAGTTCGAAGAAGTCGACATCCGCCGCCAGTGGGGTTTTGGTCGGGTGCAACTGTGCCCGCCAGATCATCTCCCGCTCGCGGATTCCGGGCATTTCGAAGAAGATATGCGTGCGTATGCGCCGCTGGAACGCCGGGTCGTAGTTGGTCCATAAGTTAGTTGCAAAGATCACCACGCCCTGATGGTACTCCAGTTCTTTGAGCAGCACGTTCACCCCCTGGTTGGCTTCGCGCTCGTACCCGAGGTTGGTGGTGGTAAAGCGCCGGTTGGCGATGGAATCCGCTTCGTCGAAAAAGAGCACGACATCCCGCTGGCGCGCTTCACGGAAGACCGCCACCAGGTTTTTGCTGGTCTCGCCGGCCCAGCAACTCTCCAGTTCGCTGTAGCGCACGGTGAGCAGGCGTTTCACCAGCAGGTTGGCCACCGCTTCCGCGCAGATGGTCTTTCCCGTTCCCGGCGGGCCGGCAAAGTTGAAGACCAGCCCGGTGCCGGTAGTATGGCGTTCGCCGAATCCCCAGGTGTCGAAGATCAACTGGTGCTTTTCGATCTGAATCAGCGTATCGGCCAGCGCACGCCGCGTTTTTTCCGGCAGGATGACATCCGCAAAGGTTTTGCGCGGTTCAATCATTTGCAGCAGATCGCCGCGCTGCCCACCGATTTGTAAGTCTTTAATCATCGAGAGTCCCGCCTCGCAGCCAGGCAACAAGCTGCTAGATTTCATACGACGGAATCAAATGGTCCATCTCCTGCGCCGGTTCTTCCGACCGGAGACCTTTCACGATGCGCGCCGGCACGCCGGCGACCGTGCAATGCGGAGGAACAGGGTGGAGTACCACACTGCCGGCCCCCACGCGTGCGCCCTCGCCAATCTCGATATTACCGAGGATTTTGGCACCGGCGCCGATGAGCACGCCGTGGCGTACTTTGGGGTGCCGGTCGCCCGTCTCTTTGCCGGTGCCGCCCAGCGTCACCTCGTGCAGCATGGAGACATTGTCTTCCACCACCGCCGTCTCACCGATGACTACGCCAGTCGCATGGTCGATGAGAATGCCACAGCCCACTTGCGCCGCCGGGTGGATATCCACCGCAAACGCCTGCGCGATGCGGCTCTGAAGGAATAGTGCGAGTCCTTCTCGCCCTTGCCGCCAGTAATAGTGGGCGACACGATACGATTGCAGCGCCTGAAATCCCTTGTAGTAGAGGACTGCCATGAAATAGCCCAGGCACGCCGGATCGCGTTCGCGCACGGCTTGCAAGTCGCGGCGACACTGCCTCCCGATCGTGCTGTCAGCGCCGAAGGCTTCCTGAAGCACATCGCGCATCGCCAGTTCGCCGACCATGGCATCGGCCAATTTGCCGGCCAGATGAAAGCTCAGCGCATCCTCCAGCGTGCGATGGTTCAGGATCACCGCATGGAAGAAGCTCGCCAGTGTGGCTTCCTGCTCGGTTTGCGCCCGGGCTTCCGCACGAATCGCTTCCCAAATCGTATCGGAATCACTTGCCATTGGCCTGGCACTATCGTGCAGGCTGGTCGGCTCAATACTCAACGTTGTTTCCCTTCTATGTTGTTATACACGAACAACTTCGGCAAAGAGGGCTGTCGAGAGATAGCGTTCTCCGGCATCGGGAAGAATCACCACCAGCGTCTTCCCCGCGAACTCATCCAATTTTGCCAGGCGCACCGCCACCGCCGCTGCTGCGCCGCTGGAGATGCCGCAGAGAATCCCTTCTTCGCGCGCGAGACGGCGGGTGAAGTCAACCGCTTCGTCGCTATCGATCTGTTCGACACGATCCACCAACGAAAGGTCCAGCGTGGCGGGGAGAAACCCGGCGCCGATGCCTTCGATCCTGTGCATCCCCGGCGTGAGCACCTCTCCCCGCAGGTACTGGCTGATCACCGGACTCTCGCTGGGTTCCACGGCAACAGACACGATGGCTTTCTCCTGGCATTGCTTGATATATCGTGAGACCCCGGTGATGGTGCCGCCGGTGCCCACGCCGGAGACCAGCATATCGATCTGCCCGTTGGTATCCTGCCAGATCTCTGGGCCGGTTGTCGCCGCATGGATAGCCGGGTTCGCGGCATTGGTGAACTGCTGCGGTAACCAATAGCGCTCGGGAAACGAGGCGGCAATCTCCTCCGCGAGGCGCACAGCCCCCTGGACGCCTTCCTCAGCCGGTGTCAGCAATAATTTAGCCCCCAGGGCCGCAAGTACCTGCCGGCGCTCCGTGCTCATTGTTTCCGGCATCGTCAGGGTGATCGGATACCCCCGCGCGGCAGCGACGAACGCCAACGCGATGCCGGTGTTGCCGCTCGTGGGTTCGATGATCTCTTTCCCCAGCTTCATCAAGCTCCGCCGTTCCGCATCCAGCACCATCGCGCTGCCGATGCGGCATTTCACCGAATACGACGGATTGCGCCCCTCGATCTTTGCCAGCACTGTCGCTTTCGCGCCAAGAGTGACCCGATTCAGCCGTACCAGGGGGGTATTCCCGAACGCTTCTGCGTTGTCACTATACACCCGGCCCAAATCATGCTCCTTTATGTGGCACGGGCTACCAGCCCGTAAGTGGCATGGGCTTCCAGCCCATGAGTCGCACGGCCATCCCTGGCCGTGCACGCGGTGTCGCCTGGGCTGGAAGCCCAGGCGACACACGGTCAGGATGACCGTGCCACTCACGGTCAGGATAATTGTGCCACGGCTTTGCGAATCGCTGCGACCAGGGCATCGATCTCCTCTGGCGTATTGTAGAGCGAGATCGAGGGACGGACCGCCGCCGTGAGCCCGTAGTGTGCCAGCGTCGGTTGGGCACAGTGATGACCGGCGCGGACGGCGATGCCTTCATGATCCAGGAATCGGCCCAGCTCCTCAGAACGGATGCCCGGAATGACAAATGCCAGCGCCCCCACTTTACCGGGCGCGGTGCCGATCTGACGCAAGCCCGGGATAGCATCCAGCGCCGCCGTGGCATAGGTCATCAATCCTTCCTCATAGGCCGCGATGCTCTCCATGCCGAAGCGATTCACATAGTCGATGGCCGCACCCAGCCCAACCACTTCCGCGATCGGCGGAGTGCCCGCCTCAAATTTTGCGGGCAAAGGACTGAAGGTCGTCTCCTCGAACGAGACAGACTCGATCATGCTGCCGCCACCTTGCCAGGGAGGCATGTTGTCCAGCAGCTCCTGCTTCCCGTAGAGGACGCCAACTCCCGTTGGCGCGAAGAGCTTGTGCCCGGACAATACGTAGAAATCCGCATCCAGCGCCTGCATATTAACCGGCAAGTGCGACGCCCCTTGCGCACCGTCGACCAATACTTTTGCGCCATACCGGTGGGCCATCTGCACCATCAGGCTGATCGGCTGCACCGTACCCAGCACGTTCGAGACATGGGCGATGGCCACCAGCTTCGTGCGCGGGGTTAACAATTGTTCATACGCATCGAGCAGCACCTGGCCTTGCTCATCGATGGGGATCACACGCAGCACTGCGCCCTTCTCGCGGGCGAGGAACTGCCACGGCACAATATTCGAGTGATGCTCCAGCGTGCTCACCAGGATCTCATCGCCCGGGCTGATGAACTGCCGTCCGAATGACTGAGCGACCAGATTGATGGCCTCTGTTGAACCGCGCGTGAAAATGATCTCTGCCGTGGAACGTGCGCCCAGGAAGAATTGCACTTTCGTCCGCGTCTCCTCGTAGGCATCGGTGGCGCGTGCTGCCAGCGTATGAGCGCCGCGATGGATGTTGGAGTTGTCGTGGGCGTAGAAATGCGCGATCGCATCGATGACGGCTTGCGGCTTTTGCGTGGTAGCGGCATTGTCCAACCAGATGAGCGGTTTGCCGTTCACCTGCTGATGCAGCGCCGGGAAGTCGCGACGCACTGCCTCGACATCGAAGCGGGCGGAGCCTTCTGACGTCGCCACCGGCAGCGCCGGCGCGGGCAGAAAGTAGAACGGCGTTCCCACCTCCGTTGGCGTCGAGAGCCCGCTCAACGCCAGACCGTCGATGGCGAGTTTGAGCAAATCCGCCTCGGTACCCGGCAGATCGCCAGGCACCAGCATGCCAGACCCTGCCTCCGCTTTGGGGAAATCACCAAAGACCGGGATCGCTCCGAAATTTGCTTCCTGCCCAATATCGCGGAGAAAGCCCCCGTCCCCAACTGCCGGTACGCTCCCTGCCTGCGAAAGCGGAACGGTGGTGTGCCAGGGTACGCCGCCCGTGGTTGGGATAGCGTTGACTGCCAGTTCGGTCGGCATGATGCCGAGAGCAGGAATCCCCGGAGCGCTGGTAAGCGCGACATCCTGCGGCACATCCCGCAGCGCAACCATCCCGGCGTCCACGGGTACTGCCGTGACCGGTGCACCGGCATCGACCGGCAGGCCAGGCATCTCACGAAACAGCTCATTCGCCACCTGCGCGAGGAGAGCGACATCCGGGGGCATGGCGAATCCCATGCCCTCTACACCCTGATCAATCCCGTGCATTTCATGCATACTCATGATAATATCCCAAATCGACGTTATCCAGCGCGCCCAGCGCATCATCGGTCAACACGGCCACCGAGAAATAGAGGCTGACCAGGTACGAAGCGAGCGCCTTGCCGTCAAAGCCCATCAGACGGACGGAGAGGCTAGGTAACTGTTCGCCCGGCACTCCGGCATGGTGCAGACCCACCACCCCTTGTTCCTTTTCGCCGACGCGCAGCAGCAGGATGCTGGTTTTGCCGGCTGACACGCCATCCGCGCCGCTGATGGGCAACTTATCACACGGGATAAGCGGCACGCCGCGCCAGGTGATGAAGCTGCATCCCCATAGCGGGATGGTAGGTGGCGGCACGCCACGGCGCGTGCATTCACGCCCAAAGGCGGCGATAGCTCGCGGATGCGCCAGGAAAAAGGCCGGTTTTTTCCAGACACGCGCCAACAATTCGTCCATGTCATCCGGGGTCGGCGGGCCGCTACGCGTGGGGATGCGCATGGACGATGCCACATTGGCCAGCAGGCCGAACTCCGGATTATTGATGAGTTCCCACTCCTGCCGCTCCTTGACTGTCTCGATGGTCAATCGGAGCTGCTCACGCAACTGGTCAATGGGGGCGCTGTACAGATCGCTCACGCGCGTATTCACCCGCACCACGCTTTGCAGTACGCTGAGATCGTATTCGCGCGGCTCTTCCTCGTAATCGGCATAGGTCAACGGGATGTCCGCTTCATCGTGCTGTCCCAACTGTACTGCGATTCTCTTCTCCCCGTGATCGTTCACCAGTGTACTCAGGCTGGTGCGTTCCTCCAGGGCGAGAGCCAGCGTCTTATGCAGTTCCGGGGAGTCCTGCAGAATATCTTCCAACTGCTCGCGCTCCAGCGTCAGGAAGACGCTATCAGTCAGCGCTTTGGCGGTCGCTGTTTGATTGGATGGCGTGCCGAACGAAAGCTCACTGAAGTAGTTCCCCGTGCCGAGAAGGGCATGACGCTCCCATTTGCCGTTGTCCCCGATCGCCGCCACTTCGACTTTTCCGCTGGCGATGATGAAAAACTTGGTGCCGAGATTACCCTCCGACAGGACAACTTGCCCCGCTTTCGCCTGTTCGCAGACCATTCGTTCAGCAATACGGGAAAGGTAAATCTCGTCCAGGTTACGGAACAACGAGATAGCACGCAATTGTTGAGGGTCGAGACGTGCAGCGCCTCCATCGAGACTGGCGATGATCCGCTCATCCGCGCGCTGGATGACTTTGACTCTGTTCACCCGATACGTGCCGGCTTCCACCTGCACCCAGGGGAGCAGACTGAGTACCCAGCGCGGGGTGATGGCCTGCATCTGTGGAACAGTTTTGGTGGTCGTGGCCAGTTTTCGCGCTGCTTTCACCCCCAGACTCTGCGGTGGCTGGATCGCCACTTGTGGCTGTCCGATGAACGGGCCATTTGTCATTGGAATACTCCTCCCAATCTGTAATCTCACATGGTGCCCGGACGAGGGCACTGATACTCAAAGGCTTACTTACTCACACATCATGAAATCGAAAACATCCTTGGAGAATATCTTACGGATCGCCAATCGCTTGGAGAATATAAAAGAACCGCCATTGTGCCACCAGGTCAGGGATTGCATGAAGAATTCGTGTGAAATCTATACATTATCACCCACCAGGAGCCTGCTCCTGGTGGGTGATGGAAGAGAATTGGGGAATGCTCCATTGTCCGCCGCTATGGAATTGCTCACCTGGATCAGGGTGATGATGCATGATCCGGCCGAGTGTCTACAGGGATGTGCGAACGAATGAAGGCACAGATCTCATCCATCGCCTGCTTCGCCTCGGGGAAGAGCGGGGAGAGCAGCGGATAGCAATGGCACATCCCATCGCCGAACTGCAGGGTGACATCGATACCCGCAGCCTTCGCTTTCCCGGCAAAGCGGGTCGCGTCGTCGCAGAGCGTATCGTGCCCGCCGGCAGAGATGAAGAGGGGCGGCAGCCCGTGCAAGTCGCCGTGCAGCGGCGAGATCCACGGATGGCGCGGGTCGTGATCGCCGACGTAATAGCGACTGCACACCGCCGCCATGTTCGGCGGGGAAAGGCAGACCTTCGCATTGCGGTGATAGGAGTCGCTGCTCAACGTCAGATCGGTCCAGGGCGAGATGGCCACGCCGGCGGCAGGCAGTGGGATGCCATGATCGCGCAGCGCCAGCAGCGTCGCCAGGCAGAGCCCACCCCCGGCGGATTCGCCGACAATCATGATCCGCGCAGGCGGTATATCCTGCTTCAATAGCCAGCGGTATGCCGTCACCAGGTCCTCCAGCGGGGCAGGGAAGGGGTGCTCGGGGGCCAGGCGATGCTCGACGAGCAGCACGCTGACGCCGCTTGCGCCCACGAGCTTCCCGACGAAGCCACGATGATCCTGGCAAGAGCCGCTCACATACCCGCCGCCGATGGCGTACAGGATCACCGGATCTTTGCGTCCTGCGGGCGACAGGAGCCATTCGGCATACAGGTGCTCGATGGTGACCGGCTCAATGGTCACCCCTTGCGGCACTGCGCTCATCCTACTGCTCAACTGCTCGCATTCACGGCGGAAATCCGGTATCGAGGTGTGCTCATCCCACGCCTCCTGCTTCAAGCGGAGGCGAAAGAGATGGCGGTTGCGCATCATAAAATACATCATGCGACACTGAAAACTCGGCATGGTGTTCTCCTTTCTATTTCGCTTTCCCTCACCCCCCCCAGCCCCCTCTCCCAGGGGTAGAGGGGGAGGTTAGTAAATTCGTTGGTCGTTGACTGCCAGGGTGTTCCCGTCTGGCATGCGTTGCACAGCGTGGAATTTGCCGAAGTAGTGGAAATCCGTATCGCCTTCGGCTTCCGTCAACTCCGTGTAAGCCTCCGCGGAGAATCCCGGTTCCAGGTGGATTCGCCGGTTGTGCCCGTCCTCCGGCACGATGGTCCCGACCGTGAGGCGGGGTTTGTCGATGGCTGTTTGCAGATCGTCGCCATGGAAGAGGAGATTGGCATACACCTGCAGTGTCGTTTGTGGGATGCTGAAGCCGCCGGGTGTGCCCAGTGCGAGCAACGGTCGCCCGTTACCGTCCAGCGCGAGCGTGGGGACGATCGGCAGGAAGTTGCGCCGGCGCGGCGATACCAGGTCAACACGTTGCGATGCCGGATCGGTGTTCACCCAGGCCATGCCGCTGTTCATCAACACGCCGGTTCCGGGGATCACCACCCCGCAACCGAAGGCATGATCCAGCGTCTGCGTGATGCAGGCCAGGTTTCCCTGGCGATCACACGCGGAGAGCGAGGTCGTGTGCGAACCACGCGGTGCGCAGGCATCGGCCGCCTCCGTCCTAAGCATCGCCGCAACATGCGCCAGCGTTTCGTCTTCGAATAGCTGCGCGACGGCATCTTCAACTTCTGGCGCATATGGCAGCATCCGGGCAGCCATCTGATCGGCACAATCCTCTAATTCACCGATCACGGCAATCAGCATGCGCAAGGCAGGCAGTGAGCCGGCTCCCTGCACCGCATATCCCAAGCGTACGAGCAGCTCCAGCCCGTAGAGCATGGAGAAGCCAGTGCTCTCGGGAGCGGGCACATGCACCTCCACCTCGCCGAAGCGACGGTGCAATGTCTGCTGCCAGAGCGGCTGATAACAGGCAAGGTCTTCCTTGCGCAGGAGGCCGCCTGACTCGCGAAAAAACCCGTCCATGCATTCGGCGAATTCTCCGCAATAGAAGGCTGCTGCACCGTCCTCAGCAATCTGGCGGAGCGTCTGCGCCAGTTCCGGCTGCCGCAACCAGTCGCCACCCTGCCATGGGCGTTCCGGATGGACGAAGATGGCGTGCGCAGTGGGATGGAATTGCTCGCGCATCCAGTTCAGCCCTCCTGCCATGGGCCAATCGATCTCGAATCCTTCTTCCGCCAGGCGGATTGCCGGTGCGAGCAATTCTGACGCCGGTTTGGAGCACTTCTCCTCGATCAGCGCGCACCAGCCGGCGACGTCGCCGGGCACCAGCGGGCCGTGTACGCCGCGGATGAGATCCTTGCCGGCAAGTTGGGCCGGCTGCACCAGTCCGCCCGGCACGCCGGTAAAGCACAGCGCGCTGGTCTGTGCGGTGCACGCATCGTAGAAGATGCCATATCCCTCGCCACCGAGCCCGGAATTCGCCGGCTCGGTGACCGCGAGCGCCACCGCCGCTGCGACAATAGCATCAAAGGCATTACCACCTTCAGCCAGCATTTGGGCGCCGGCCTCCCGTGCTTCTGGCGTGGCAGCGGCAACTGCCCCTAGTGTATTCGTCATGATCCTTCTCCTTCCAGGTGCCTGAAAACAAAAAAAGGCGCCTGCGCACACCTGACCGAGCCGTTATGCACAGCTCAGTCAGATCTACGCAGGCGCCGCATGGGTTGGGTGGCGATTCCCTGCAAAATTATGGTTTTTTCTCGGCCAACCAGCGAAAATTATAGCCGAGTTTAGCGGTTTGTCAAGTGGAAGATGATGATTTTTCACCACGAAGACACAAAGGACACGAAGAGTTGTTTGTGTCTTCGTGGTAGAAACTCTGTGCTTACACGCTCACGGGTGCCTGAGTGGCGATCTGTTGCACCACGTAATTTGCCATCATCAGTCCCACGATGCCCGGGAGCATGCCCATGCTGGGGAGGATGCGGCGGCGGCGGCCACGGTCGTAGAATTGTTCCGCTTGCTGCCCGAGGTCGGCGGGGTCGAAGGTGTCGCGTGGCGACTCGGTGGAGAAAATGGCGGGGATGTCGGCGGTGACGCCGCGACGGCGCAGGTAGCGGCGCACCTTGCGCGCCAGCGGGCAGTTATCGGTGTCCCAGAGGGAGCCGAAGCGCAGCGCGAAGGGGTCGGTGCGCGCGGCGGCACCCATGGCGGTGATCACCGGGATGCCGCGAGCAACGCATTGCGCCAGTAACTCGCATTTCGGACCCAGGCTGTCGATGGCGTCCAGGACGAAATCCAGCGGTTGTGCGAGCAACGCGTCGGCGGTGTCCTGGTGGAAAAAGGCTTCATGCGCATCGATGACCAGTTCCGGGTTGATATCGTGCAAGCGCGCGGTGGCCACGGCGACTTTCGGCTGGTCGAGAGTGCTCTGCAGCGCGTAAAGCTGGCGGTTGAAGTTACTGGCGCTTACCTGATCGAAATCCACCAGTCGCAGATACCCCACGCCGCTGCGCACCAAGGCCTCTGCGGCGAAGGACCCCACGCCGCCCAGCCCGAACAACGCGACGCGCGCGGCCTGCACGCGCTGCAGGCCGTCCGTGCCAATCATTAATTCCGTTCGTCCGAAATAAGGATGCATGGGTTAGTCCAAGGTTCGAAGTCTCATGTCCAATGTCGGATGGGATACGAGTTGGGGGTGGCAGGCTCATCTGAGCCGCCACCCCCGTTGTCACTGTCTAGCCCCCGAGTTAGAACGGGAACGGGAAGGGGAAGGACGGGCTGCTGTGCCCCCCGCCATTGCCGTCATTCGGCGTCTGGCCAGGGGTGTTGTCGCCCTCACCACCGTCACTGTCAGGCGACGGGGTGAGCGATGGCTGGCGTTGCTGCTGCTCGGTCATCGCACGCAGGTAATCTTTCGGCATATCATCGACCCGCACGTGCAGGGTGAGATCGTTCCACTGCATGCCATTCCAGCGCTTTACCTTCATTTCCAGCACTTTCCCGACATCCTGCTGGTTGATGTAGTCCGACATCGTCGAACTGTCATTCAGCAGTTTGCCATCCACGGAGACGATGATGTCATCCTTCTTGACGCCGGCTTTCCCGCACGGGCCGTCTTTGTAAATGCCGCGCACGATGACGCCGCCATCCCGCACCGGCAGTTTTTCCGTCTGGCGCACTTCATCGGTGATCATCTCGTATTTGATGCCGATATACGGGTGCTGCACCTTGCGATGGTTGCGCAACTGGTTGAGTATCTTCACCGCGTGGCTGCTCGGAATCGCGAAGCCGAGGCCGCGGGCCTGTGGTTGCCCCGCGCCGCCGCCGGTGTAGATCGCGGTATCGATGCCGACCACTTGCCCATCCAGGTTCACCAGTGGCCCGCCGCTATTCCCCGGGTTAATGGAGGCATCCGTCTGGATCATGCCGCGCAGCGTCACCGCATCATCCACCGGCAGCCGCCGGTTCAATGCGCTCACCACGCCAACGGACACGGTATGCTCGAAACCAAACGGGTTGCCGATCGCCATCACCCACTCGCCGGGGCGCAGCTTGTCGGAATCGCCGAATTTCACCGGGCGCAGGTTCGGCGCGTTGATCTTGATCAACGCCAGGTCTTCCTGCTTGTCCCCGCCGATCAATTCCGCGGTGTATTCCTGCTTGGTGTCGCCACGCAATACCGTGACTTTGATATTTTCCGCCTCACCGACCACGTGATAATTGGTGAGGATGTAGCCGTCCTTATCGACGATGACGCCCGTGCCCAGGCCTTTGACCACCTGCGAGCCGCCGCCGAAGAAGAAGGAATAGGGATTCTGCTGTCGGGACAGGGTGTTGATGTTTACCACCGAATCGTCGAGATCATCCGCCACCTGTGAGAAGTTGTGCGGCGACGTTGCACTGGCGCTGCCTGATGCTCTGTGCGTGCCGTCAGGCGTAGATGACGTTTCATATCGCGTTGTGGGCAGTGACACATATCCTCGGTTGATTGCCGTGAGGGCGAGGAGAGTGCCGCCGAATCCGGCGATCAAGCCGAATAGAATTGCAATGAACACCACCGTCCCCACGGATGGACCCTTTGGGGGGTGCTGCATGCCCGGTTCCCCATACATTTCCATGCTCACTTACTCCTTCAACTGTTTGAGAAGGTTAGCCATCTCAATCGCCGCAACCGCCGCATCCCAGCCTTTGTTGCCGCTTTTCGTGCCCGCGCGCTCGATGGCCTGCTCGATGCTGTCGGTGGTTAGTACCCCGAAGAGGCACGGCACGCCGGTCTGGAGCGCCACGCTGGCGATCCCCTTGGAGACTTCATTCGCGACATAATCGAAGTGCGGAGTGGCACCGCGGATTACCGCTCCCAACCCGATCACGGCATCATATTTGCCCGATTCCGCGAGCTTGCGTACCACCAACGGCATCTCGAACGTGCCCGGCACATAGGCCACATCCACCTGCATCTCCACATCGCAGCCATGGCGCCGCAGCGCATCTTCCGCGCCGGAGAGCAACCGGGTGGTAATTAACTCGTTAAACCGGCTAACGACAATGCCGAACTGTAAGCCGTCGGCGACGAGATGTCCAGAGAAAGTTGTTCTCATTACGACTCCTTTATAAACCTGTCAGGCGAGAAAAATCAGCCAACACACTACTCAGTCTGTGCTGTCTCACTCACTTCGACAGGTTGCTCGTTCCTTCCTGCGTGAATTGCAGGTTGGGTGCCGGACCGCTTGCCAAAGCAGCGTGTTACGGGTAGCATATTCGGCAGCATCCAGGGGTAAGAGTATAATGCCCGACGTGAAATGGAACGCTTTGCTTCTGAAGCCGGGAAGGTTGAGACTGGTTGCAGAATATGATACCCAGTTTTAACAAAATATACCGATATGCGCAAGGAATCTTTTGCTCCAACTCAATGATGCGCATGTCGGGTGTGTATCGAGGCAGGCATTTTCTAAACGATATTATATCATTCGGAGGTAGCTCGGTTGAGAAAGCGGAATCCGTATATCATTCCCATCGCCATCCTTGCCGTTTTGGGGTTGATCTGTCTGGTATTGGTAAAGCCGTCGATCGAACAAAATCGAAAGTCGCGCGAATTTTTGAACGAATTGCTCACCGCAGTCCGGGACGTGCGTAATGGTGATACGAGCACGCTCGCGGACAAATATCAGCCGTATCCGCTCAATGACGCCTATGTCGGCGCGTTGAAGAAATATTTGTTGATCGGCTGGGACATCCAGAGTATCGACTGTCAACCGTATCCCATGGAGTCGGGGGTGAAGGATGTGACCGGCAAAGTGAATCTATACTACCAGGGATTACCGGCGTATTTATTACAACCGCAGGGGAAATATCCTGAAGTGACGGATCCGCGCTTCGGCAAATGCGCGCTCGTCAGCGTGAAGGTGCATTTTTACTTCGATGCCCAGAAACAGCGGTTTCGCCTCAAAGACGCGGACCTGCACACCGGCGCTGAAATGCTGTGCCCCTTCGACCCATCAGCATTGCCGAAGTACTATTTGAATCCGAATAAGCATTAACACCCGCAGCACTGCCTCTCACCCCCCAGCCCCTCTCCCCGAGGAGAGGGGTGTACTGGTGTTGAAATCCGTTGTCTACGCCTCCATATTTTAGACAAGCCTGCTCCCCTCTCCTCGGGGAGAGGGGAGCAGGGGGTGAGAGGGGGAACGCCCCTCTCTCGTCCGATTGGCCGGAATATGCTACAATAATCCACGCATTTATTCGCCCTCGTAGGAAAGGAACTGCCGGTCATGGCCATTGCTCCCAGTGCCAGTTATAGTTTGCAATTGCACGTCCGTCTGTCGGATGCCCAATGCTCGTTCGCACCAATCGTTCGTGCGATCGAGGACGCCGGTGGCGTCATTGATGCCGTCGCGGCCACCGGGGATAACACCTACGACGTGACCGTTCTCGCCAGCAGTTTGCGGCATGAGCATGACATCGTCGCCGCCGTGCGCGCGATATCCGGCGCCACCGTTGTAGCCGTGACGGATTGCACCTTCGCCATGCACGAGGGCGGGAAGATCGAGGTGACCAGCAAATCGCCGTTGCGCACCCGTGCCGACCTCTCCATGGCCTACACACCGGGCGTGGCACGCGTGTGTATGGCCGTGCACGATGACCCGCTGCGCGCCTTCACCCTCACCATCAAGCGCAACACGGTGGCCGTGGTCTCCGATGGCACCGCCGTGCTGGGGCTGGGCGATATTGGCCCGGAAGCCGCCATGCCGGTCATGGAAGGCAAGGCGATGCTCTTCAAGGAATTCGGCGGTGTCGATGCCTTCCCGGTGTGCCTGGCCACCAAGGACAGCGAGGAGATCATCGCCACGGTGAAGGCCATCGCGCCCACCTTCGGCGGCATCAACCTGGAGGACATCTCCGCCCCGCGCTGCTTCGAGATCGAGGATCGGTTGAAAGCCGAACTAGACATCCCCGTCTTCCACGATGACCAGCACGGCACCGCGGTGGTGGTGCTCGCCGCGCTCATCAACGCGCTGAAGATCGTCCACAAGCCCATTGCCGACCTCACCGTGGTGGTGTCCGGCGTCGGCGCGGCTGGCGTGGCCTGCTCGAAGATCCTCATGGCCGCCGGGGTGAAGAACATCATCGGCTGCGACCGCAGCGGGGCGATCTATAAAGGTCGCACGGAGAATATGAACGTGATGAAGGACTGGTATGCCGAACACACCAATCCCAAAGGCCTGCGTGGCACGCTCTCCGAGGTGATCAGCGGCGCCGACCTCTTCCTCGGCCTCTCCGGCCCCGGCACGCTGAAGGTGGAGGACGTGCAGCGCATGGCCAAAGACGCCATCATCTTCGCCATGGCCAACCCGGTGCCGGAGATCATGCCCGAGGAGGCGGGGCCGTATGTCGCGCTGATGGCCACGGGCCGTTCGGACTATCCCAACCAGATCAACAACGTGCTGGCCTTCCCGGGCATCTTCCGCGGTGCTTTGGACTGCCGCGCCACCGCGATCACCGAGTCGATGAAACTCGCCGCCGCTCGCGCCATCGCCGGCGTCATCCCAGAGGAAGAACTGCGCCCGGACTACATCATCCCCTCCGCCTTCAACCCCCGCGTCGCCCCCGCCGTCGCCACCGCCGTCCGCGAAGCGGCGATTAAGGACGGCGTCGCCCGGCTGACCGGTGGGGAGATGCCGGCGTTTGATGAATTGACGCGGTAGGGGGTGGATGGAAGTAACCACAAAGGCACAGAGACACAGAGGGTATGTATGATCCTGCGGAAAGGGAGGTCGTGATGCCGGGAAAGGGACCATCAGGCAAAAATCATCTACTGGATCTCATCCTTATTGCCTCGCTGCTACTTTTGCTGGGGGGAGGCGGTGGTTACATTTACTGGTATAACTCACCGCAAAGGAAGGCTTGGATACTGAAGACGAAAGAAACGGAGCGGGAGAAACAAGTACACGTATTGGAACATGCCGTTGCACAGTTCAACATCGACACCGGAGCCTGGCCATCCCAATTAAGCGACCTGATCGCAAGAAAAGGGCCGGTTGCCGGAATCGATTCCACAAATGGTAAGAGGGTCATCATCCCGGCCGGCAGGTATAAAGGACCGTACCTGGTGCCACACGGCGGCATAGATAATAGTGGAATCCCGTTGAATCCGTTTTCTTCTGCGCCAACCGGGAATTTTGCTGCCGATCTTACCGCCCATTGGCATTATATAAATGGCCATGTTCGTTACCCGGGGCATCCGGATGAGATTCCCGGATGGGGCCATATGCCGTATACGGCACTGTGATTACAGTGATGAACGGCTCAATTTCCGACAATTAGGCAGCGACGCGAGGATGCAACATGTCTGAAAATTCGTTCGAGGAGTATGGCGTAGCGGATAAGGACGCACTAGTATCCCGGATACGCATGCGCCGGCTTCTTCATGTTTCATTTTTGCTGATCTCCGCCATTATCACGTGCATTATTGCGTATGTCGTCCTGCTGTCACAAGGCAAAATACCGGGAACTGAGCAATGGAAGCTCAAAGAATTCAAAGGGAATACCCATGAGATCCGCAATGCCCTGGAGCAGTTTCAGGCAGATACCGGTGCCTACCCTACGCGGTTAGCTGATCTGGTGACGTCGGTTGCAGCAACGACAGGCATCGATCTTACAGGGAAAGTAGTCCCAATATCTCCTGGCAGTTATAATGGCCCATATTTATCGACAACAGGTGGCATTGATGGGAGCAGAATCCCCGTGAATCCATATGGACCACCATTAATCGGGAAGGCTGGCGCCGATATCGATGCGCATTGGGAGTATAGCAGGGGGATTGTTCATGGCGTGAATGACCCGACACGTCCCCCAACTCAACCAGAGGGTATTCCTTGTGATAGTTTGTGAGTTGATGGTATTTTCTTTTGCAAGCTGAACACTACTATGAACGACCAATTCGCCGACAATCAGGCCGACGACAACTACATCCGCATCACCCCATCCCTGGTCATCCCGCGGGCGGAGTTGCAGTTTCGCACCTCGCGCAGCGGGGGGCCGGGGGGGCAGCATGTCAACAAGGTGGAGACGCGGGTGGAGTTATTGTTTGATGTGGCCAACTCACCGTCGCTCGACGAGTGGCAGCGGCAGCGGTTGCTGGATGGTCTGCAGAGCTGGCTGGACAGCGACGGGGTGCTGCACATCGTCTCCGACAGCTACCGCAGCCAGTATCGCAATCGCGAGGACGTCATCGCGCGCTTCGTAATGCTGCTGCAACACGCCCTCCGCCCGCCCAAACTCCGCCGCCCCACCCGCGTCCCCCGCGGCGCAAAGGAAGCCCGTCTGCAGGAGAAGAAGCACCGGGGTGATATCAAACGGCGGCGAGGACGGGGTGGGGGGGAAGAGTGATCTTGCCTTTCCCACGCATAAGCATCTGGTTGTCATTCGAGAGGTAAGCCCAACAGGTTCGTAGTAAGCTACGTAACGCAGTGGAGTAGCGTCGGCGATAGGCTGGGCTACCAATCGTAAGGTTATCCTGTCGACGACGGCACTCCGTTCCACTGCGTGCCTAACTACGAACCTTGGATGCTTACTTTGCTATTGGTTACATGACGATGTTCGAACTCCGGCATCCCACAACCGAAATGCCTGTTCCAGCGCCTGCAGCGGGTCGCCTTTCGGCATGAATTCATGCGCGACATAGCCGCTGTAGTCGCTGGCACGCAGGGTGGCGATCACCGCCGGGTAATTGATCTCCTGCGTCTCGTCCATGTCATGGCGCCCCGGATTGCCCGCGGTGTGGAAGTGCCCGAGATAGGGCAGGTTGTCGGTGATGGTGCGGCAGAGGTCGCCTTCCATGATCTGCATGTGGTAGATGTCGTAGAGCAACTTCACGCGAGGGGAATCCACGCGGCGCACCACTTCAGCGCCCCAGGCAGTGTGGTCGGCCTGGTAATCCGGGTGGTCGACTTTGCTGTTCAGCAACTCGAGCACCAGCGTCACCCCTGCCGCTTCGGCCTCCGGCGCGACACTCCGCAAACCATCGGCGACGATGTCGAGGCACGCATCATCGGCTAGCCCATAACGGTTGCCGGTGAAGCAGATGAGGTTGCGAATGCCCGCGCGCACGGCGACATCCAGGCTGGCCAGCACTTCATCACGTATGCGTGCGTGATTCTCCGGGCGGTTCAGCCCATCGGTGAGAGTGCCGTGCCCGCACATGGTGGGGATGGTCATGCCATATTCGTTCGCGTAGGCGAGGACAGTCTCGAAGGGTAGCCAATCGCGCCCCCAGATCTCGAACGCCGGATACCCGATCTTTGCGGCATGAGCGATCACCGCGCGATAACTCTCCGGCTCATTGTCGCTGACGAACATCGGAATACAAAAGGATTGAGCAAATTGTGCCATCGGAAACACCTCCGGTTTATTGATTCAGGATGCAAGTCACTATTACCGCCACCGGCTTTCACCATGCAGTAAACGGCGTGGCGGGTTTGCGCAATTCTGAAATCCTGAATCCAACAGCATTAACTTTCCAAGCCATTCACATCGGCAGCCACGGCTTGCCTGCCGGGTCCGGTGTGCAGAAGGCGGTCAGGACTTTATTGATGCCGTATGCGATTGTATCGCAATCTTCCTCGCTGCGCCATTGATCGAGCGGAATATAAACCTCGCGCCCGAACAGGTCTTCGGAAACCGGGCACTGGCCGGGGGTATACCCGCCGTGTTCGCGGCAGGCGGCGTTGCGCGGGTCATCGAAGACCGAACTGCCCGGGATATGCCCGGTTTTTAGATTGATGGGCATCATGTCGCGGGCGATATGCCAATCGGGCGCATGATCCGGGCCGCGATGCTCGGCGGGAATACCTTCCGCTCGCAGCGCTTCAGCGATCTTCGCCGCCAGTTCCGCGGTGTCCGGGAAGAAACGCAGCAGGTAGCCGATGTAGCCATCCGGATCATTGATCGTCTGCGGTGTGATCTCCCGGTAGGGCTGGAGTTGGCGCAGCACGCGGGTGCTCACCCGGCGATACCGCGTGCAATAATCATCGAGTTTGCCGAATTGCACCATATCCACCGCGGCTTCGAGCTCGCTCATGCGATAGTTCGCACCAACGAACAGCTCGCCATCGTAGCGGGGATGGGCAAAACGATCCGGGCGCCAGAGCCCGCCGGCTTCGGCACACTGGCGAATGCGATCGAAGGTGCGCGCATCGCGGGTGACGATCAGGCCGGACTCACCGCCGCCGATGATTTTATACGCGGAAACGCTGTAGCATCCCACATCGCCGATGGTGCCGACATAGCGCCCGTGGTACTGTGCCCCCGGTCCCTGCGCACAGTCCTCGATAACCTTGAGCTGGTGCCGGCGCGCGATCTCCATGATGGGGTCCATGTCGCAGACATTGCTCATATAATGGGTCGGTGCCAGCGCGACGGTCTGCGGGGTGATCAGCGCTTCGATCTTCGTCGGGTCCATCTGCAGCGAGGCATCGACATCACAAAAGACCGGAATGCCGCCCGCCATCGCCACGGCCATCGCGGTGGCGAGAAAGCCGAGTGCCGGGACGATCACCTCGGTGCCCGGGCCGACGCCCACGCCGACGCACGCGCAATGCAGCGCGGCGGTGCCGGAGTTGACACCCAGTGCGAACGGCATATCGAACTTCTCGCGGACCAGCGCTTCATACTGCTCGCCGGCCGGGGGTGTCGGGAAGGCGGTGACATAGCGGGCGAGGTTCGGTCCATCCCCGATGAAATCGTTATTTGAGACCGCCTGCGTTATGCGCTCAAGCGCCGCAGGCGTGAACCCAAAACGCTTGGCGACGGACAGGAATTCCTCGATGCCGACCTTCGGCTCAACGACGCCCGTCAACGCGGGAACGGCTTGAGGCCCTCCATGGAGAGCGAGTGTCTCGTAAGTGGCAGGGGCAGTAGTTTGGCTCATGATCGAAAACCTCCATGGTCATCATACCGATATCGTCTCGGGACGAGAATGGTGGAATTGGCAAATAACATGTAAAATATTGCAACGAGGTGACATCATGCGCATTGAAGGTAGAGGTTATGACTGGTTGCCGCCAGCCGGGATGATGCCGGCGCTGCATCAGGTGGGTGAGCTCATCCATACCCGGACGCATCCATCAGGGAAAATGCTCCAGGAACGCTGGGTGCTGGATTACAACTTCACCGCGGGCGAGTATGTGCGCCTGTCCTCGCCTTCAGCGCCCTGGCAGGAGCGTCCGGCACGCGTCGTTCACCTCTATCCGCCGTATCTACCCTACTGGGAATCGCCTGGGCCGGGTGGTGAGCCGTTGGGGGTACATTGTGTGTATCTTCTCTTCACTGATACCGGAGTATTACGTCTGGAAGAACTGCTGTCACCCCGCACACGGTCTGCGCGATTCATCGATGAGACCGGGAGGGTGGGTGAGTTGCTGAACCAGCTTGTCCGCCTCGGTGTGGAAGAACAGGCGGCTGGTTACTGGTCCGCCCTGGCCCTCTTCTACCAGATCATCGCGCTGCTCCATCGCGCGACCCCGCACGCGGAGGGTGTCTACAGCCTCGCCGCCGAAACACCGGCGCCGGCGCCATCCTCGCTGATGCACAGCGTCAGAGCCTATTTCATGGAACATCTGGCAGAACGCATCACGCTGGACGATGTGGCCATGCATCTCGGCATGAGCGTGTCGACGCTCTCCCACCGCTACCGGGCGGAAGCCGGCGAGTCGCCGATGGCGACGCTGAAACGCGAACGCATCACCCTCACCAAGACACTGCTGGCCAAAGGCTATCACCTCAATGCCATCGCCTGCCGTGTGGGCTTTTACGACGAATTCCACCTCTCAAAAGCATTCAAGCAGGTGGAAGGTGTGACGCCGCGGAGCTATCAGCGATTGGTTTCGACCCACGAAAGAGTGATTAAGGAATGACAATTCAGGGGCAGTCGGCGGAAATGTGCGCCGACTACACGCGCTCCGCACATGGCATAGCTTTGCCGTCTCGCGGCTCCCACAGATGCCCAGTACGTTGCTGACCTTCCAGCGTGCCTTCGAACCAGACGGCGCGGGCGGGGGTCTCGCCCATCACACTCAGGATGTCGTGATGCCAACCGCGACCGGTGACCAGGCAGTCGCCGGGATCGACTTCATAAATCTTCCCCTCGCTGGCCACCCGGCAATGCCCGGAGAAGAAGATCCAGTATTCGTCGCAATCGTGGTAATGGTTGTCGAACGTCGCCAGCTTTTTGTATGCGTATGGCGTGTCGCCGGTGGGCGGTTCACCGTTTTGCGTGGTGAAGACGCCCGAACTGGTGACGGACTGCCAATGCCCCAAAAGACGCAGCACCAGTGAGCGCTCCGTGTTGGCTGTCAGCACAAATCCCGGTTCGGCGGATGAGGTCAGGTCCATCTTCTCCCCCGTTGCGAGTTGCGCCTCCTGCTCACCGGAGACGGCATGGACTTGCCCGGAGCAGACGATAATCTCCTCCTCCTTCTCCCCGCTGCGCGGCAGCGAACGCATCTCACCCGGCTTCAGCACGATGAACTCGAAATTCTCCAATTCACACCAGGTCGGGGCATTGCCTTTCCCCGTGCGAAAGACAGGCATGACGGCTCCTCCTTTTGTAACAAGCGGTTATAAGATTTACATGGTCCATTATGTAATGATAGCAAAACTAGCGAGCAGTCCCCGGCAAGCTCACTCCAACAACCTTCTGTAATACTGCGATTTCCCATGCGGCAATGAGTGCCATCCCCCGCGAATTGGGATGGATATTGGTGAAAAATGCCGGATCGTCGCCGTAAAAGGCGTCGAACGCGTCATCCAGCACCGTATGGCCAGGATCGGGGAGACCACGGACGCGTAAATCCCAGTTGCCTTGCCGCGTCTCCGCTTCCATGCGGCGGAAAATATCCACCACCGGATATCCCTCCTGCTGCGCGAATGTCCGCATGGCGTCATACAGCGGGGCCAATCGCGCATTGCGATCCCAGAGATAATGGCGGGGGTAATCCACCCAGATGCCTGTTTCGATGAACAGCAACACCCCGGGATAGCGTTCCTGAAGAAGCAGGCAGAGGCGGTGCAGATTGTCGATGCACCCGGGAATTCCATGCCGTTTGCGGTCGTTGATACCATAACGGATGAACGCAATATCCAGCCGCGGAAGATCGGCGAGGACAGCAGCACAGCGCCCGGCGAGAAAATCCCCGGCGCTCTCACCGGACGCCGCAACATTGCGGACCAGAAACGGCTGTGCGGGAAAAGCCCGGCGCAGGCGTACTGCCAGATGCTGCTCCGGGCGATTCGCCGGAGGCCATAACTCGCAGGACACCGTGCAGTCGCCGAATAACCCGATCACGCAGGCGGCATCTTCCGACGGCGCTGCCGCGCGTGCTTCGTCGCTATAGGGAGTAGATGGCCAATCGGGCGCGTGACCTTGTTCAGGATCGGGCAGCAGATCTGATGGGTGCATAATCACTCCGAGTCTGTATCCATGAGACCAAATCCTTCCATCCCCGCCGCCATGATCCTCTTTTCGCAAATACTGTGAGTGCTTCCTCGAATAAACCGCCCGTTCCGCCCCCATCCGACCTTGACCAAATCGTTTTGAACGTGCTATGCTTTTCCCCGGATGCCTCCTTAGCTCAGTTGGCCAGAGCGGCTGACTTGTAATCAGCAGGTCGTCGGTTCGAATCCGACAGGAGGCTCCAGGTTCTCCTCGATTGGTATGCTCGATTCCGAGATCCACACCTCGCGCTACTCACTCCAGGATATTGATCTCTTTAATACCGCCCATACTCGCGTCCCGCGTCAGCCAGCGCCTGGATGGCCTGCTGTGGGGTGTCTTCGTGGAAGTAGTCGGTGGTTGCGAGAATGAAGTTGCCGCGTTTTTTTGCGCTGTCCAGTACTTCGCGCACCTGGGTGGTGATTGCTGCGGTATCCGCACGCATAAGGAAATCGATTTGATCGATATTGCCCGAGAGCACCATGTCGGGGCGGAGCGTGGCTATGGCATGTTCCAGGGCCGTGTCTCCGTAGGGCGGGGGCGTCAATGATTCGTACGCGTGCATGCCGAGGTCATTGTAGGCGTTGAATAAGGTCCGTGCGTATCCGCAGTTATGGTAGAGGACACTGACCTGTTGATCCTGGATAAAGTCGATCAATTCTTTTTCATAGGGAAGGACAAAGGCGCGGAAAAATGCCTCGGAGATGATCTTGCTCGAAGCGACATTGCCGCCGTAACTGATCACATCGGCGCCCGCGGCGATGAGTTGTGCCACTTCCTGTTTATTCCGTTCCAGGAGAAAGCGCATCATGCGATGATAAAATTCAGGCGAATCGAGCGCATCCTGTAGCAATTCTTCGAGTGGGCGGAAATAGAAGGCGACATAATTGAATGCGCCATCGATCCACGGCGCGACGATCCCCCGATCCCCCAGCGCTTCCCTGGTCTCGATGATGAGGGAGGTATCGATCACCTCATCCGCCGGAAGATATTCGCAGAGCAAGTCAAAATCCGCTTCGGATTTGAGCACAAATTCAACCCGCGTCGATTCCGCATCGTACTCCGAAACCCACACATCGCGGTTCACCTCGCGTAAATCGCCTCCCGGGGTATGGATAACAGTAGTGGTCGTCGTATCGCGACCGATCTGTTCGACTTCCTGCTCAACATCCCAGTGCTCGCCCGTGCGGAGCAGCGGCGCTATCGCAGGCGTGCAGTTGCGGTGAATGATGTCGAAGCCGAAATGGTCATAAACGGCAATGGTATCGTGCACCACATCGATCTCATGACGCTGAAAAAACGCTTTCACATAATTGACGTGGAAAAACGGCGCTACCGGCACGCCATCCACCGGTTGTGACGCCAGGACTGTGAGCAAATTTTCACGGACAGACATGGCTATAGCTCCCTTCCGGAACACGTTCCCGTTTAGCGGTTGAGATAGGATTGTGTCATCAGCGCCTCATACTGAAGGAAACGCCGATATGCTTCCGAGTACTGCCCATGCACCTCCTGCCGCGGATGGTAGGTAATGGCCCTCTCCGGGTCGCCGACCGGCGGCGCCGAATCCAGCGTCCACCAGTCCATGGCTTGACCGGCCAGCAATGCAGCGCCGGTGGCGGTGGCTTCCGGGACGTCCATGGTGACGACCGGGTAACCGGTGACATCTGCTTTGATCCGGCACCATAGCGCGGATTTGCTGCCGCCGCCGGCGGAGACGAGTTGGGTGATCGGCACGCCCATCTCCGCCAGTAGATCCAGGTTGCGCTGCAGCAGGAAGGCGATGGATTCCAGCAGCGCGCGGCTGATGTGCTTGCGCTGGTGCGCCAGCGTCAGGCCGAGAATGGCGGCGCGGGCTTCCGGATTGAAATCCGGGCTGCCGCTGCCGGCGAAGTGCGGGAGGACCAACACACCATCGCTGCCGGCCGGCACCTCGGCGGCCTCCGCGGTGATCATCTCGTAGAGATGTGCGCTGTCCTGCACCCAGGGGGCGAAAAACTGATTGCGATACCACTGCAGCGCGGAACCCGCCGTTTCGCACCAGGGTAAGAGCAGGTACTTATCCGGGATGGCATGGGCAAAGCACGGGACGCGCATCTGCGCATCGAACGTTGGGGCATCGCAGGTCGCCCCGATGACCAGCGCTGCGCCGGTGATCTCTGTTACCATGCCGGCGCGACGATTCCCCAGCGCCAGTTGGGCGGCGACGGCATCCATGGCCCCCGCCACCACGGGGATATCCTTCGGCAACCCCATGGCGTGGGCCGCTTCCGCGGTTAACGTGCCGGCGACCTCGCCGGCGGCGATGATCCGACTCAGTGTTTCCTCGGCGATACCGAGCACATCCAGCATCTCCCGCCAGTATCCCCGCTGTTCGAGATAGCCCAGCAGCGAGCAACTGGCAATGGTGTGATCCAGCGCCGCTTGTCCGCTCAAGCGGTAGAGCAGGAAATCCTGTGTTTGCAGGAAATAGCGAACCCGCTCGGTCTCACGGGGCTGCTGCTGAAGAAACCACGCCAGGCGGGAGGCGAAGTGTACGGAGGAGGCGCCGGTCTGCCCGGTCAGGTGAAAAAGCTGCTCCAGGCCAAACCGGTGCTGGATGTCATCGGCTTGCTGTTGCGCGCGCGGGTCAGTCCAGAGGATGGCCTTGCCCACCGGGCGTCCGGACGCATCCAGCGCAAAGAGGGTATCGGTGTGACTGGTGACCGCCACGGCGGCAATCTGCTGCGGATCGATCTCCGCGGAGTGCAGCGCGTGCCGAACCGCCTCCACGCACGCGGACCAGTAGGCGTCGGCATCCAGTTCCGATTGCCCGGGCTGCGGATGCTCAATGTCGAATTCCCGGTTCGCCAGCCCCAGGACCCGCAGCGATTCGTCAAAGACAGCGGCTTTGAATGCCGTCGTCCCGCCATCGATCACCAGGATCAGCCGCATGACATCACCCGTCCTTCCTGCCATGCGCGCAGCATGGCGGCATAATTCTCCGGTCGGACACTCGCCGTGATGTCGCTGGAGGAGGAGAGGATAAACCCGCAGGGCCCTGCCGTTTCCAGGCAAGCCTGCACCCGCTGCGCCACCTCGCATGGCGTGCCGTCGCAGAGCAGGCTGACGCCGACGCCGCCTTTGATGGCGACCTGCTTGCCCACCGCCGCTTTCACCGCAGCCAACTCGACGCCCGCGCCGACATCGATGGGGTCGATGCAGTCGATGCCCGCATCGCACAAATCAGCGAGAATGGGCATGACATTGCCATCACAGTGCTTGATAAACGGCCTTCCCAGCGACTTCACATGCGCGACCAGCCGTCGCAGCCCGGGCAGGCAGCACGCGCGCCACAACTGTGGCCCCATCACCGGCCCGCGGTTATCGCAATAATCATCGCTGGTCCAGAACACATCGGCACCGATCGCCGCCGCCGCCGTGGCCATCGCCATATAGTAATCGACGGAGATATCGACCACGCGCTGCACCACTTCCGGCTCGGTAGCCATGTACATCAGCAGATTTTCCATGCCCAGCAGGTAGCGCGGGAGGGAGTACGCATCCCGCAACCGGAAGACGATGGCCTTGTCCTCGCCAAAGCGCTCGCGCGCCTGACGCAGGGAACGAAAATGCCAATCTGCGGTGGGGTCAGGCGGCGTATAGCCGTCGAGATCTTCGACTGAGTTGAAACGATGACTGACGACCACCGGATATTCTTCCGTCATCCGCTGTACCGTCAGCCCCCATTCATCGACATATTGTTCCCGGCCATCGGTATCCGGATGGTCATCCGCATAGACCACCACCGCATCCCACCGGGCGTATTCTACAAAATCCAGCGCATCACCACCGGGACAGAGCGCCTGCCGAACGCGACGGTCGACCAGCCATTCGAAGGTCGGGATCCAGGGGGGACGTTCGCCACGCAACGCCGCCAACACACAATCACGTGAAGTCATCATCAGCCAACCACCCGCACGCCGGTCATCGCCGCGAACTCGCGCAACGCCTCGCCCCAGTGCCCCGGCACGACCGCGACGTGCTGCGCCTGGAGGTGCTGCAGGAATTGCGCTGGCGGAACGTCGGGGGTGAAGAGCACGGAAGGATGCTGAATGGGGCCGCAAGCATCCTCATACCAGGGAGGAGGAGCGGTCGCCTGCCCCTCGGCGAGATGCAGCAGGAACCGTCCATCCGGGTCTTGCCCCAGTCGCAGGGTGGTATACAGCCCGGCCTTGACGCGGCTGCAGCAACTGAGACCGGTCAGAAAACCTTCATAGGTGCGCACCGTCACCGGTTCGGCAAGGAACTCCGCCGGGCAGAAACCACAGCACCCGAAGAGGATGCCGTCGTGAAGGATCTCGTAGAGTTCCCAGTAGGTGCTCATCTGCTCACTCAGCAATCCCGCAATCACCTGACCCAGCAGGCCGGGGATATCATTTTCGCAGACATAGTGGTATTTGCGCGCCAGCAGGCAGCCCACCAGGCACGAGGTAAATCCCATGGCGGCAGTGACGCCCGTGGGGCATTTGATGCTCATGCCGGCGTATCCGCGCTCCGCGGCGATGCGATCGAGCACCAGGTAGGCGGCAATGACTTTGCGCATCGCCGCCGTGGGCGGTTTCGCGCCGGCGAATTGCCACCCGGCAGTGAGGATGGCGATTTGCCGGTCCACCTCACTCGCCTCCAGCGCATCCATCCCCTGCTGCAACTCCAGCATATCGATGGATTCCACTTCCACACCGAAGGATTCATGCAACTCCCGCACATCGAAGGCCGTTGTCTGCAGGCGCATGTCGCCAAAACCGACCATGCCTAACTTGATTCCGTTGAGTTGCCTGCGTGCCCGGCAGGCGCGCAGGAATGGCAGGTAATCAGCCTCGTCAACCACGGTGCCCGGCGCGGACCAGACCAGTTTATGCGCGATGCCGTGTCGGCGCAGGATCGGCAGTGTGGACCCGACGCCGGCGGCGGGCGCCGTCGACCGGATGACGCCATCGACCACCGGACTGCCGGGGGCAAAGAGCAGCATGGGGAGACGCGGGAACGCGCGCAGCACCTGCAGCAAGACATCCGGACGCGACCAGGCAGCCTGCACCAGCACCAGCGCATCGAATGGTGACTCGGCGTGCTGCCTGCCCAGCGAGGCTACCGCCTTGCCGGAGCACGATTCGTCACTCTGCAGACCGGCGTCGACGAGCTCCGGCACCGATTGCCGGAGCTGCGCCAGTGCAGCGTGATACTGGGATGTTGCCAGGGCAATCGCATACTCGGGATCACAAAGACCGATCGTGGCTATCCGCATGGAGTTCCCTCCTTATGTCTTCATAGAAAGAGAAACGTTAACGGAGCACCCGCTCCGCCGCCGCCACCACTTCATCGATGGCTTTCCCGCGTTCCTCATCAATCTGGTACAAGTCATCGCGCTGCCAGAGTTGCAGGACGGTCTCTTTCGCCGTCTGCAACAGATCCTTCGCCTTGTCCGCATCCAGCAGTGCGGGAGAGCGCCGGTCGAGTAACTTCGGCGACCAGAAATCGCGGAAGTGCTCATAAGTATGCTCGTGCGAGAGGAATTCGCCGCCGATCCCGACTTCCGCAATGACGTCCAGCGCGAGATCATCCGCCCCCGTGGCGATACCGGTGTTCAGTCGCTGCATCGCCGTGGCGATTTCCAGCTCGGCCACCGCCTCCACCGGGCAGAAGCGCTTGCCGCCGGCCAGCAGGCCCACCGGGAAGTTGGCGCGACCCTGCGGGACGGCCATCTGCATTTTGAGCGTTTTTTCTGCCAGCGACTGTGCACCGGGGTACTTGGCATCAATATACCCGGTCCCAATCGCCAGGTCCTGCCCGTAGTACCGGTCGTACAATTGCGCCAGCCCAGCATCCTGCAGCAAGGCTTCCGGCGCCGCGAAGCTCGCCAGCCCGGTAGACATATCCATGATGCCGCTGATCACCCCGCCGGCAACCATCGCCTCCGGCGCCGCCGCGTGCAGGCAGGTCATCACCCCGAGGATTTCCGCGTTCGCCATCACCACATTGCTCGCGATGGTGCTGGGACAGGTGGCCCCGGAGATCGGCATCGGCACGATCAGGCAGGGGAGATTCCGCCGGGCGAGCAAGAGGAGAATCCGGCCATCGTCCGCCGGAAATTGCAGTGGGGCAATCGTCTCTTTCGCGGTGACGAAACACGGGCGTGCCAGATACGCCTCACGGCTCCCGCGGACGATCTCGCCGATGGCCAGCAGGAAGTCCAGTTCGTGCTCATTCCACACTTCCGTGCTGCCGCATTTCGTCGTATATTTGGCCACCAATGCTGCCGTTTTGATGCGCTGCATGGGGCCGGGCACATTCTGTCCGGTGCGATCCAGCAGGCAGGCGACCGGATTGCCGACAAACCCCACCGTCTCCAGCGTCTCACCCAGTTGCAACAGGCGGATCAAATCCCCCTCTGCCGGCGCGCGCACTTCGTCGCGCTCCGGATCGAGATATTCGATGCAAGCGCCGCCGAATTTGCACCCGAGCGGCGGCGTCCAGCGAGGATTGGTCACGCCGTTGAGGAGATATTGCCGCCGGCCCGCGGCGATCTCCCGGCGCAGGTAGTCGATGGTGGCTTCGACCAGCGACGGCGGAAATGTCACGACGCCGCTCACGCGGTTCACGCGGGCGCCCGCTGCTTCCAGCGGCTGATAATAATCGGCACAATCGACGCGTAAGCCGGTGCGCTCCAGCACAGCAAGCGTCGCCTGGTGGATTATCGGCAATTGCTCAGGCGTAAAGGGACCTTCCGCTCTGGCAATGACCGGCTGAATCTGTGACATCACGATAGTTTACTCCAATGCATATTGTTTGACGGCGTCCGCGATCGGCAATTGCGCATTCATGACGTCTTTCACCGCGGCGATGAAGCGGGCGGGACACTGGGATTGGATAATATTGCGCCCAAAGACGATGCCCCGTGCCCCGCTGGCGGCAGCCGACGCCGCCAGATGCAAGGCGTCGGACTCGGTGGGGGTTTTCTCCGCCCCCAGCACCAGGATCGGGACGGGCGTGCCGGCGACGATTTCACTGAAGCGCGGGCCGGTATAGAAGGTTTTGATCAGATCAGCACCGAGTTCGGCGGCGACCCGGCAGCCGATGCGAATATTCTCGTGCAATTCATCCGGCGTCATCGTTTCCGTATGCGCGGGATAATACTCCCCGATGATAGGTATGCCAAGCTCATCCGCCTGCTGGACGAAGTGGCTGAAGAGGCTGGCATTCTCCGTATCGACCAGCTCATCGCCGGTATGGATCGAGAGCGATGCCAGCACGATATCGGCCCCCCGGGTTACCGCCTGCGCTACATTCAACAGCGGGCGATGGTAGCTCTTCTCATGATTCCATTGGAAACAATAGGTGGAATTCCACACCAATCGCGTGATCAACAGTGGGGCGCCGGGCGCGGTGAATTGCCCCGCGACATGGGGGATCATCCCCGCGCCCATGAGCACGGCATCTGCCGCCCCCAGTTGGGCGCAAGCCTTCACCGGGTCTTCCAGACCGGCAATCGGTCCGTGAAAGACGCCATGATCCAGTGCCGCGACCACTAGTTTCTCCGCGCGTGAGAGAAGCCGTGAGAGCCGAAATTGCTTCCCGTTCATCTGATCTCCTTTACTGCGCCTTTACCCCTGATCCACAAAGGGATTGGGCTCAAGCACCGGCAATCAACAACTTACGAATGGTTTCGATTGACGGTTAAACGTTACATATGATAATATACAGGCAGGTACTCTTCCTCGTCAAGGTGTCAAGCGGAAAATAACGCTTGAGGATGACAGCGCTAATATGAGAGGAGCGGTCTGCCGTTGAAAACTGATCATGCACTCCCCGAGGGAACTGTTGACGATGCGCCGGGCAACGGTGTAGTTAATCTCCAGCAGCGCCGCGAGCAAATACTGGCATACCTGGAGCAGGAAACTTTTGTCCGCACAGCGCAGTTGAGCCGGTTGCTGGGCATCTCCGAAGTCTCCATCCGCAAAGACCTGGATTTCCTCGCCCAGCGGGGGCTGGTGAAGCGCCTGCACGGCGGCGCGCAGCTCGTCACCGAAGCCTTGCCATTGCTGAATCTCTCCTCACGCTATCTGCAGCATAAAACCGCTAAAGAGCAAATTGCAGCAGCGGCGGTGACATTGGTCGATCGGCCCGGTCAGACCATCTACATCGATACCGGCACGACGAACCTGTTGTTTGCGCGCTTGCTGCCGCGCGAACTGCCCATTACTGTCGTCACCAACTCCCTCAGTACCATCGCCGAATTGGAGGGACGTCCCGCCTGTCGCGTCATCGCGCTGGGGGGCGTCGTCGATTATCAGCATAAAGTGCTGACCGGCCTGTGGACAGACCAACTACTGGAGCGCTTCAACTTCGATATGGTGTTCACCGGTGCTGACAGCGTCACGCCGGAAGGCTTTGGCGGTGACGATCTCGCCTTGAGCGAAATCCTCCGCAAAGCGATCTCGCGCACCAAAGCGTCCTATGTGCTGGCTGATTCAAGCAAGATTACACGGCGATCGCCCAATCTCTTTGCCGGCGTCGGCGAAATGACCGCGTGGATCACCGACAGTGACCTTCCACCGGCGTTCTGCGCGGCGTTTACCACCGCAGGGGGACATGTACGTATTGCCGGGGCACCGGTGTTGAAGTAAATGGCTGGAGACCGCTCTCGTCCCCGAACGCGTGGAAACCGGCTGGATTAGGCGACCATGAAAGCGACCCGCAGGAGTTCCATAACCTCTGGGCGGATGCCGGCTCTGCCACCCTACGGCATGAGCTGATCCTTCGGCTGCTTGATGAGGAAATTGGTCAGGCAGGGTGGCAGCCTGTTCCCTGGTGGACGGCCTGAAACTGGATGGGGGTCGCATTGGTAACAGGAATCGATCATTGATGTAGTGATCGCTTACAAACCTGGTGTACAATGCTCGATGGGCTAAGGTATTCTGATAAGGATTCCCAGGGAGGCGACCATGCGATCATCGAGACAAGGGCAACCGCGTAAGGTCTGGATGCAATCCCCGCCAGGCACCGGTGGGGTGGCCATTCCGGAGAAGGTGCAGGTTGAGACACGAGAACGCATCGAGCGATTTGCCGCGGAGCAGTATGCCGGGAAGTATATCCGGCTGGATATCCGCTTTCGTGGGAAATTTTGCTACATCGCGGCCTTCACCGAACCACCGCCATACCATCCGATTCCCGGCTTTCCCGAAACGGAAGAAGAATATCGCGCGCGTCTAACGAGCACACCTAATCCTATCTGCCGCTTGCGCTACCATGGTGGTGACCGCTGGGATATGGCGTTTTACAAATACAGTGACGAGAAGTATGAATTATGCGTGCTCAACACCGGGCAGTTTTTTGGCACACCCGAAGAGGGATTCGATACAGCGGCTCAGGTGTACCTGGGATAAGCTTATACTGAAAAGATCAATAGCTATCAATGCAGGCGAGCGGGCTGGAGATCGTCGAACAGTTACGGGGGCTGCTCACCACTTTGTGAATGAGGATGCGGGTCATATGAATCTCTCACTCGAATAACCCCCTCATCGCCATCTGCTCATTCCGCCGCTTCGCTTTCCGCGTTGTTATCTGCAGCAACTCGGCGCTGATGTCGTGTACAAACGGCGAGAGGCGGCGTGCTACCCGTTCACCGTGCTGGGTGTGGCTTGTTATATAGGAAAGGAAAAGTTGGCGGCGGGCGCGGGTCATGGCGACGTAGAAGAGGCGGCGCTCTTCGTTCTCGGGGCTGGCGGGGTGGGGGAAGGTGCCTTCTTCGCAGCCGATGAGGAAGACGACCTCCCATTCCAGGCCTTTGGCGGCGTGAGCGGTCATCAGCGCAACGCGCGCGGCGCGAGGGTCATACAGGTCTGGTTCGCGATCGAGGTTGATGGCGTGCAGCAGGGTGGGCAGATCCGGCGCCTCGTGAGCATGGGCGAGCAGCAGCGTCCAGGGTGGCTGGGCTAGTGCTTCTTCGCTCACACCGGCGAAATGGGCAGCGAGCAGCACGGCAGCGGCAGGGGTGGCATGGGCGATTTCAGCGACGATCGTCTGATGCGATGCCGGTATCTCCGGTCGCAAAAGCTCGCTCGTATTCGCGTGTGCAGCCTGTATCAGGAGTGCCAGCGTATTCCGCATGTCCGGGCGGAGGTAGACATCCTTCCGTGCGGCGCGCTGATAGGGGATGCCGCTGCGAATGAAGGCTTGCTGCAGTTCCTCACCCACGGCATGTGTGCGATACAGCACGGCGATATCATTGAAGCCGAGGTTAGCGCCGGTGCCATCGCCGCTGCGTCCAGAATCGACGGAGAAGTGGCTGATGCCGCCAAGCAGTTCCTCGATGCGCTCAATTACATGCTCCGCCTCAGCCGCTCGCGTCGACAAGGCGGTGCATTCGATCTGCGCAGGACCGGTGATGTCGCTCCATGGCATCGTCCGCCGGGAGAGCAGGCTGTCGCGCTGAATCACCTGTGAGCTGGCCTGTACGATGGTGCGAGTGGAGCGGTAATTGCGGCTCAAGGTAATCTGCCCGGCGCCCGGGTAATCCTGCTGAAAACGCAGGAAATAGCGCACATCCGCCCCGCGAAAGCCGTAGATCGCCTGGTCAGGGTCGCCGATGGCACACAGGTCGCCTCCCTCGGGTGCAAGCAAGCGCAGCAGCAAGTATTGGAAGACGTTGACATCCTGGTACTCATCGACAAAGACATGTGGCCAGCGCTGCTGGTAAGCGAGACGAAGGTCGGCATGCTCGGCCAGTAGTGTCAACGGCAAGATTAGCAGACCGGTGAAATCCAGCGCGCCGCGTTCACGCTTCGCCGCGGTATAGGCCGGCGCAAGCGCGCGCGCTTTCTCGGCCAGCATTGCCAGCGCCGCCGGGTCGGCGGGTGTTGCAGTATAGAGAGCCGTGAGCGCCGCTTCCAACTCATCAAGGTTGGCGACCGTCCCTGCCTCATGCTGCCGGCATGCGGCAAACAACTCCACGGCGTCATCTTCCGCGAGGATCGATAGCGGGGTGGGGAGGTTGAGCAATTCCGGGTGTTCGGCAATGAGCTGATAGCCGAGTTTGTGGAAGGTGGCTACTCGGGGGCGACCGGTGAGATGCAGGGGGGCAAGGCGTGCTTCCACGCGTTCCGCCATCTCCTTGGCCGCGCGATTGGAGAAGGTGAGGGCCAGCAGGCTGGTGGGGGCAACGCTCTGTGCGCTGATCAGCTTGACCATGCGCTCCACCAGCGTGCGCGTTTTCCCGGCACCCGGTCCGGCGATGATGAGCAACGGCGACGGCGGGTAGTCTACCGCGCGCTGCTGCTCCTCGCTCAAGCCCTCAGGTCGGCGTGCTTCCGGCTCCACGGATGGCGCTTCCGGCGCGGGAGCGGCCTTAGCACGCGACCGTTTCTTCCCCGCCAGGTCCAGTCCGGTAAAGAGCTGAATTTGCCCCAGCACCTCTGCGCGTTCTTCCTCATCGAAAATCGTGATCACGCCGTATTCGCCGTCATACCCCGGCGCGGCGTGCACCTCCCCGCTCCGCATCTTGGCGATAGCCCGGGCGAGAAACTCTCCACCGGCGGCGCTGATCTCGGCGATCTCCGCCTCGCGCAGCAGGTAGAGCTCCGGCCCGACCTCGGTGAGCAGCGTGTCATACCGCTGTTGCACACCTTTGCTTGTCGCGCCGGCCTGTTGTAGCTCAGCAAGGACTTCCACCAGGGGGAGCAGGCGCTGATAGCCGGGAGCGCCGGCGGGTACAGTCCCATGCGGGCGGTCGGCCAGTTCGGACACCCGGTATTCCACGCCCAGTGTAAGCAGCCCACCGCACACCGGGCAGCGCCCGCGATGCGTTTTGCTCTCCTCCGGCGTACAGCAGAATTCGCACTTGCGATGCCCGTCGAAATGGTACTTGCCTTCCTCGGGGAAGAATTCGAGGGTGCCCAGAAAATCGGTGGTTTCGCGCCGCAGTGCCTGCATCACCGCGGTATAACCGACCTCGCCGGTGAAGACATTGGCCTCGCGGCCGAGTTTCGATGGCGAGTGCGCATCCGAGTTGCTCACCAGCGTATAACGGTCGAGCTGCGAAACGCGCCAATTCATCGGGGGATCTGAGGAGAGACCGGTTTCCAGCGCGAAGATGTGCCCGGCCAGGTCACGATAACAAGCGTCGATGCTGTCGAAGCCGGATTTAGACCCGAGTACGGAGAACCAGGGGGTCCAGATATGCGCGGGGATGAGCACCGCCGTTGAGGACACCTCCAGCAGCGTTTCCAGCAGATCGCGCGAATCCAGCCCGAGGATGGGGCGCCCGTCCGATGCGATGTTGCCGATGCGCGCCACCCGTGCGGAGAAGCGTTCCGCCGCGTTGATATCCGGCAGGCAGATGAGGTGATGCACCTTGCGCGTCACGCCATCCGCCTTGTAGATGGTGCTGATCTCGCCGGTGAGCAGAAAGCGCACGTCTCCGCCGCATGCAGTCGCCGTATCAGGACAGGTGACTCCATCTCGCAGACGAAATACCCCGTCCCCCGCCGGCACAAGCTTCTCCCGAATCTCCGCCAGCCACTCCGGGTGCGTGCAATCCCCTGTGCCGATGAGCGCGATGCCCTTTCGATGCCCCCAGGCAGATAATTGCTCAAAACAGAGATCCTGTGACGTGGCGCGCGAATAACGGGAGTGGATATGGAAATCGGCGATGAATGGCATGATGGGGGATATTATATACGGATTATGCGTTAGAGTTCCATCGGTCCAACTACTCGAGATCAGCGATTGATGGCAGCAGATGCGCCCCGTGAATGACAGCGAGAACATCAATCGCATCTTTCTTTATTCGGTATATAATCAGATATGGTTTTTCAACAACCTCATAAATATCTGGAGCCCGATATTCGGGCACAACACGACCTGAGCGGGGGAATTGTGCAATCTGCTGTGAACGTCTGGTAATTTTATCAACCATCCGTTGTGCGTATACGGGAGAATCGTTAGCAATATACTCATAAATGGCGAGCAGATGCTCGATGGCGTTATGAGTTCAGTTGACTTTCACGGTAGTAATCCGAATTTTGCTCGAACTTCTTCCACCGTCATCGTATGCCCTGCGTTGCTATCGGCAAGCCCTGCTTCAATCGATTGCCGAACATAGATCTCATGCATGATGTCGTCCCAGGTTGCGTCTTCCGGGAGCAACTCAACAAGCCGATGGGCTTCCTGTTTGATATTTGTAGATTGCATCATTTGCACCTCGTAATTGTAATTATACCTCAATTGTGGCATCAAAGATACTCACGCGATGTAGGTAGAATCCTGATTACGATCAATTAGCTTATCAACTCCGACGGCCGAAATCGCCGTCAACTCTTCCAGCGAAAACGCCGGCAAGGCGGTGATCGCCGGAACCGGTGGGGCGTTGCCGGCCAGCGCTTCACGCTGATGTAGCAGTGATTCCAGCGCGGTGGCGAGCATGGCGCGGCAATCGAAATAGAGCATCTGCACAGATAACGATGGCGGGGGTGGCGCGGGGTAATTGCTCAAGACGATGAGTTGTAGCTCCTCCGGCACGCGAACGCGGGCGGCATTGAGCCCGGCGATGATCGGATCAATCAGGTTGTCATCGGCGATGATGAGGGTGTCGGGGCGGTCGGCATCGGGGAGGTGCATCAGCAGTTGCGTCACGGCGGTAGCCTGCGGCCTGGTATCGTTACTGAAACCGTGGCGCCAATAATCGCGCACTTCGATGCCGTGCTGGGCGGCCAGCGCGAGCAGTGTGTGCTGATCAGCCATGTGCCGGTCCAGGTGAATGGAGAAAATAGCCGCCTTGCGACGCCCGTGCGCCGTCATAGTCACGAACGCCTTGCGGAAGAAGTCGTCGATGTCAAATTTGATCATCGGTATCCCCAGGCTATTCGGCAAAGATGCCAGCGCAACGCGAGGAATATCAGGCTGGGTGATGATGGGCGTATGTGCGAAGGCTTCCGGACTGGAGGCAAGAATCAGGCCGGCCAGACGCTGTGCCGCCAGGTCAGCCAGCAGGCGCTCGTGATAGGGGGACGGCGTCACGGTCTCGAACGGCTCAAAAAAATTATAATAGTACAGGCTGAACTGGTACGGGGCTCCTTGCCGCCGCAGCACCTCCTGGTGCAGGGTTTCGTAGAAACGCGAACGCGCGGCCATGGTAGGATTCGGCAGCGGAAAGATGATGCCGTAGTGATTGAGATGCGGGGGGCGCATTGACACAAAGGTGCCGCTGCGCCGGCGTGCTTCAACGAATCCTTCATCAGCCAACGTTGTCATCACATATTGAATCGTTTCCCCGCTCACGCGGAAGCGAGCAACCAGTGCTGTCTGTGCTGGTAACCGACTCCCCGGCGGATACACTCCTGCGACGATCTCCGCGCGCAGGATATCGACGATCGCACGGCGCTTCTTGCGTGCATCAAGTTGGACTGGTTGTACTTGGTTGTGTTGTATATCTACCATGGTAATTCGTGCTGACAATACCATGTCTTCACCGTTCTGTCAAACCAGTAATAGCTACTATTCCTCATTTGCGTCTATTGCAACTTTACAAGGATATCGGTGTCAATTATACTACTAACGATAATCTCGCAGCCAAGTACATAATTCTGAATGCACATTGCCTGTGATCAATTACCTTGGCAACGGCAAGGTGTCTAAAGGGAGAAAAGATGATTCAGTACCATAAGCTTCACATTATAGCCCTCACCTGGGTGGGATTATGTATCTTCGTGATGGCTCAGGTTGCCGGTGCACAAGAGCAATCGCTCACAGATTTATCACGTCTACTTGCCGGGGTACAGCCCGGTATAACAGTGACCTTGCCTGCCGGGCATTATCGCGGCGGCGTCACCGTGCCGCCGGGGGTAAGCCTGAGGGGGGCCGGCTATCGGCAGACGATCATCGATGCCACAGGGTGCGATACCGGGTTGACGGTCACAGGCGGAAAAGGCGCCACCATCGCCGGAGTGACGGTCACCGGGGCACGCGTTACTGGCATAGCCGTGAAGCATGCGGAGGCAGTATGTGTCAGCGGCGTGCGCACTACCGGCAGCATGGTCGGTCTCAACGTCGACACCGCAGTGCAACCGCGTGTAGAGAACGTCATCAGCGATCACAACCGCTTCGGCATTGTGATGAATAACTGCCAAAAGGGCGTGGTGGTAAACTGCACCGTAGTCGATTGTGAGGAGACCGGGCTGCAGTTTCCCACTGGCGAAGGTATGGTCGCCTTCAATAACGTGGTGGCGAATGTCTCCACGAGCGTGAACATCGGCGCCTCGCAAGGGATCACGCTGGACCATAATTTGTATATGGCCAATTTCGTCGGGCAGATGGATGCCCAGATCCCCCGCTCACTGCTCATCGGCTGGCAGTCGCTCTCCGGGCTCGACGCCCATTCCGTACAGATGCCGGTGACATTTCGCGATGCGGCCAGTGGCGACTATACGCCCACCTCGACGCTGCTGTGGGCGCTCGACCGGATCACGACCGCCGGATGGGGCAGCGTGAAATTGGCCGGCGTCACTGCCCCGAAAGTGGATGCCATTGGAGGAAAACGGCAAGGTACGCCGGCGTTAGGCGCACTCACGGCAACGGCGGCGACCCCACGTCCGGCAGACGGGCAATTCCAGGTGAGCCGCGGCGATGGTCTGACCAGTGCAGGCGTCTTCACCCGTGACGGCGTGTTGCTCGCCTACCTCTTTCATAATTTACCGCTGGGCAAGGGAACATATCGGTACTGGCTTCCTTCGCGTAATTATGCCGGGCAACCGGTTGCCGCCGGCAATTATGAAGTGCGCCTGGTGGAGAGCAAACTGCGCTGGCAATATCTGAACCACATCGGCGACAATGGCGACGACGCGCCGGTCATGTCAGGCTCGGCCAGCTTTAACCCGACTTGCGCAGTCTTTCTCCCCGGCGGCGTGCTGATGGGCGAGGGACCGTCGGAGGATCATACGAATCTCCGCAGTTATACGCTTGCCGAACGCAAGCTGAGCTGGACGATGTCGGGAGGCTCCCCTATGCGCGGCGTCGCCCTGGGCAGCGACGGACGGGCCTATACCCTGCGAGAACTCAACGCGGACACTGCATGGCTGACGCGGCTGGACCCGTCCACCGGCAAGATCATTTCCTGGGGCAGAGAAGGATTGGAACACCTGCGCATTAAGATGGGGAAAGGTGCCGGGTTGGCGGAATTGGGTGGCAAGTTGTACACCGTGGCTGACGGGAAACTGGTGATGCTCGATCCGGCAGCGTTGATGCGCGATCCGGAGCATCCCGCCATCGCCGGCACGCTGCCGGTGGCGTCACCCTCCAAGCCCACCGCTGATGCGACCACCCAGTGCCTCTGGGTGATCTCTATGGGGAAACTGGTCGCGCTGGCGCCAGATGGCACCGTGCGCGCCACCGTTACCCCGGTAGCGGACCCGGTAGCCATCGGGGCTGCAGGCGGCAAACTCGCCGTGGCCTCCAGCGCCACCGGCAAAATTCACATCTTTGATGCCCATGACCCGGCCAACCTGCAACCTTTGCGCACGGTGGGTACCGGCGATAGCCCCTTTGGCCCGTTCGCCCCTGATCGCTTCCTCTTCAAGCGTGTGCCGGAGGGGCGGTCCTACGAGGAAGACGAGACCGTGGATGTAGCCCTGAGTGCCCAGGGAGAACTGGCGGTAGCTGACTTTACCCGGTTCATCTACTTCGATGCCCAGGGGCACGCAAAGTGGTACACCTTCGGCATCTTCGGCAATCGCACCGAGCCGTCCTACTCCACCGGCCATCGCCGGATGTGGGAGCCGATGTTCCGCTGGTCATTCCTGCTCGATGATGCGACCGGGCAATGGGCGCCGGAGGCATTGTGGGACTTTTACGCCATACCGCACGATCGCTGGAATCCGTGGTTTAACGGCGATTTTTCCGTGGGGGGAAAAACCTATGGCGTCTTTTGCGGCGTAGGGAATACGAAAACCCATCTGGCGGTTGCGCGTTTGGAGAAGTATCACGCCGTGCCGGTGTATATGATCGTGCCCGACCCCACGCACCCTGGGCAATTGATCGCCCGCAAAGATAGTAATCATGACGGCGTCATCGATGCGAAAGATGGCGGTGAAACGGTGCTGGGACCGGATGGCAAACCGCTCCCGTATCTTTTCACACGCTTCCAATACCTGCAGGAGAACGGCGATCTGCTGATTTCGATCGGCTCACAGGCTATCTATCGCTGGCCCTGCACCATTGATGCGGATGGTGTGCCGATCTACCGCCCGCAGGACCGCAAGCTGATCATCTCGATTGACGAGAAGACTTTTATCAACCCGTATGACGGGAAACCCGGCATCGGGAATGGCATAGGAACGCAAGCCTCGGTGGTCACCGCACAGCCCTCAGGTGGATATACCTTGCAGGTCGATGTGCGCGGCTCCGGGGGAACAGGCCTGAATAACGGCGCCGGCTCGGATTTACTCGGTGTGGATGCGAAAGGTAACCCGCGCTGGATGCACCTGCTCTCCTCCCTGCATGGGATTGCCGGCCTGGGCACCGCCAACGGGGTGACGATTACCACAGCCTACTACTCCGGGCAATATCTGGCCTTCGATGAAGACGGGCTGGGGCTGGGCGGTTTTACGGAGACGCCGCGCTTGCATTATTCCGGGTATTGGATTGATCATCCGAATCTGGCGATGTATCGTGGGCAGGACGGGCATGCATATGTCACCTTCGGCGACAACGCCGATGGGCGCTACCCCTGGTATCGCCAGTTGGGCGATGACCAGATCATCCGCAAGCGGGTATCCTGCACGGTGAGCGCTAAGCTTGCTGCCACATTGGCTGAGCTGCCGAAGGCATCGGCGGTAGCGGAGGTAAAGCCGCCACAAGCGCACGTCACTATTCCACGCCTGTCGGCTCCATTCCCGATTGACAGCGATCTGGCGAAGTGGCGCAAAGCCGGTATCCAGCCGCAGATCATGCTGCCCCCCGGGGCTGGCGGCGCGGCAAATGGCAGTGCGGTGATCCGCCTGGGCTACGAGGGACAGAACCTCTACGTGCAGGTACTCGAGTTCGACGATGTACCCACATTCAACTTCGGCGCATTCTTGCCGGTGTTGCAGGACTGCGTAGAGATGGCCATCAACGGGGCCAGCGTAGAAGGCTTCCAGTTCCTGGCGTTCCGCGGTCCCGATGGGAAGACGGGCATGTGGCGCAACCGATTCTTTGCCAACCTGGGCAAAACGCTGGATCCCGCCCATTCGCCCTGTTCAGTCATCGTACTGCCGGATGCCACCCAGGTGACGGAACGGGCATCCCTTGAAGCGCTCTGGGGAGCCGATTTATCCAAATCCAAGGTGATCATCACCGAGTTCAAGCTGCCCCTCGATGCGCAGACCTATTCCGGGGCGGAAGAAGTGATCCCCAAGCTCGGGCCGGGGAAAAGCTTCTGGCTCGGGTTCTTCGTCGATGACGGCGATATCGCGGGTGATGAGACACAGCACCCCATGGTCTGGCCACCGAAGTTCGGTTTCTTCAACCCGAAAGAAGACGGTGCGCTGGCAGTGTGCGAGTAGTGGCACAGGCATCCCGGCCGTGAATTATCCGGGCTGGAAGCCTGGATACGCTGCTGCAGGAGCGGGATGCTCCTGCAGCAGCTTGTTCGAAAGGGTTGAGTTAATGATTACGACGAATACAGAGATGGCGCAGTTGCTTCGTGAAGCCTATGCCAATCCGCAGAAACATAATGTCTTTTACGCCGGTCTGTCGATAACCGGGAGTGAGCGGCTGAATGCACTGGGGCGCTGGGACTGGCGGCCATCTCATTCGCAAGGTGTCGATACCGGCTCGACGATCCTCTTTCCGCTTGCGTTGGGGTGTACGCCGTGTTACACTTCCGAAGGGAAGCTCTGGATCGAGAAGCTGATTACCGACCCCGCACAGGCGACGGACTTCACGGTGCCGGATATCCATGAGGGCTTTGCCGGGGAGGTGCTGCGCCGGTACCGGGCGACACGTGATGAGTACCCGGACGCGTCGATCGGGATGCCGGACATCCAGTCACCGCTGGGTGTGGCGGAGTTGCTGTGGGACGAGTCGTTCTATACCGCGATGCTGGATGAACCGGAAGCCGTGCATGCGGTGCTGGAGAAGACCACCGACTTCATCATCAAGTTTATACAGGAAGTACAGCGTATTGTTGGCCCATGTTTAAAACCCTGCGCCTGGCCGGGCATCTGGTCCGAAGGTCCCGGTACCATGGTCGCCGATGATACCATGTCGCTGGTCTCGCCGGCTATGCATGCCGAATTCAGCCTGCCATACCTGAACCGCATGGCGGCGGCGTGCGGCCCGCTGTACTACCACTCCTGCACCTGGCGTGAGCCGTATTTCGCGAATGTCAAGGCGGTGGAGAACGTAAAGGCATACAACTGGAACCCTGGCAACTCCGATGACCCGGCACGCATCATGCGCGAGTTCGCCGGTCGAGCGGTGCTGGCGCCGCACCTGGTCATCGACATGCATCTGGATAACGACGTATTGAAGCTGGGGCGGAACTTCGCCGACGAATTCGAGTTCTTCCGTTACATGCTCGACAATGTGCCGGAGAACGGCTGCACCTATTTTTATTTCAGTGATATCTGCATCAAGGGTGAGATCATCGAACGCATCTACGATCTCCTGCACGAGCGAGGATATACCCCGCAGGCGCAGGGGGTCGCATAAGGAAGCATTATGACAACGACGACATTGATTAATGGCGAGCAACTGATCGCCCGGCAACTTGCTGTGACAGCGGTGACCGACATCACCTTTCCCGATGGACGGCACACTATGCTTACGCCGGTTTCCTATACGCCGCAACCGGCAGACCCCGCCTGCACGCTGTCGCTGAACGGCGAATGGCGGGTGACAAAATGGCCCTTTGCCCAGGAAGAGGCTGTACTGACCGCTCCCGCAACCGGGGATACCGGCTGGACGGTAGTGTCACAACCCGGCAAGGTGTTCTATCAGAACCCGGCCGTGAGTTCGGCCACCATCCCGAACTGGGATCGCATCGGCATGACACATATCGATCCCGAAGACGGGGCAGTGCTGCGCCGCACAGTGCGCTTGCCACAGGCCTGGGCGGGCAAACGCATCATCCTCCGCTTTGATGCCATCTACCCCGCGGGGCGTGTCTATCTGAATGGCGTCTTGCTCGGGGAACATACCAGCGGCCTGACGCCAGTGGAGTTCGATGTGACCGATCACGTCGCGCCGGGTGAGGAAGTCGTGGTGGCGGTTCGCCTGTTGCGCACCCATCAATTTGTGAAGATGGACATGCCCCGGCATAGTGCTGAGTTCGCCGGACTGGCACAGCCGGCCTGCTTCTTTGCGATCGAACCCTGCCATATCGCCGACTACCATTTGATCTCCACGCTGGCGGAGGATTATCAGCATGGAAATATCGCCGGCACGGTCTGCGTGGCGAATGAAGGTGACTGTGCCCAGAGCGGTGTGCTGGATGTCACAGTGACCGATGCCGATGGTGTGGTGGCTGCCACCTGCTCGACGCCAGTGACACTGGCCTCCGGGGAAACGGCAGCGCTGCCGGTGGATATTGCGCTGGAAAATGTACGCCATTGGAATGACGAATTCCCGCATCTCTACACCATCGCCCTCACACTGCGCCTGACGCGGAAACCGGCACAGGTCATCAGTTATCGCACCGGATTCCGCCGGTTGGAGTTCAAGGAATGCCGACCGCTGCTGAATGGCCATCCGGTGAAATTCCGCGGGGTGAATCACCTGACCTACCACCCGGAAGGCGGTCTCTACACCCCGGAGGAGTGGCTGCGGCAGAATCTGATGTTGATGAAAAAGGCGAATATCAACGCCATCCGCACGCACTACCTCGGGCCACGTTGCCTGGCGGACCTCTGCGACGAACTGGGCATTTACCTGCTGCAGGAGTTGCCCATTGATTGGGGTACGAACTACATCCATGATCCGCTCTGGGTCGGTCCGGGGCTGCAACGCATTCACGGCGGCATTTTGCGCGACCGGCATCACCCGTCGGTGATGGTGTGGAGCGTGGGGAACGAGAATATGCCGGAAAGCGCGGCGGTGGCTGCCGACGGCTACAACCACCTGCGCATCTACGACCGGTTTGCGAAGACGCTCGATCCCAGCCGTCCCACCATGTTCCCTCCGCCGGGACCGGCGAACAAAATCCGCGGCATCTTCGAGATCCGCGTGGGCGATATCGGCGATATCCATTACAGCTTCGAGCTGGTGAAGCAGTTACAGGCGACCGGACAGGTGACAAATCCCTATGCCTGGACATGCGAGATGGAAACCACCACGCGGGAGGAAGCCCTGGCGCGCGGCTGGAGCGGCGTCTGGTTCAGTTCCGAGTACCTGAAGTTTAGCCATTTTCAGACGCAGTAGTGCCCTGGTCTGACGGGGATTTCGCCTCTTCACCGTCTCTTTAGGCCCGCGTGGCCATCACCAGCGCTTCGGGGGTGATCCGCACCCCGTACGGCA